>Ga0209297_1000440_pt1 | contig 26945 bp, 30 predicted proteins | sample S_130805_MF_Meta_FD_187322 | JGI IMG/M metagenome (GOLD analysis project Ga0209297, IMG submission 187322) | Freshwater microbial communities from Lake Simoncouche, Canada to study carbon cycling - S_130805_MF_MetaG (SPAdes) (version 2) | ecosystem: Environmental > Aquatic > Freshwater > Lake ...
AAGATCATAAAGAAAAGGAATCACAAATTCAATCTCAAAAAGAAAAAGATTCGAAAAATAAATATTATCAAGATCCTACTTATCACCAGGATGATTATTATGATTATCAATATTCGTCTAGAATATATCGTTTTAATCAGCCTATTTTAGGTGCAAGTTATTACGACCCTTATTACACTAATTCATACTCATATAATCAAAACCCTTTGTTTTATGGAAATAGCATTTATAACTCATACAATTATGGCTATCCGTCAGTAATAAATAATAATAATTTTGGTTTTGGAAACAACGGGTCCTATTTTGGCTGCTCTAATTTAAGCGGGTTCAATTCTTTTGGATATTCTAATGGCTATTTTAATAATTATAATTCTTATAATCCTGGTTATACTAATAACGGATGGGGCTATTACAATAGCTTTGATCCAAATAGTACTCAAAAAAATATGGACTATGGTAAAAGAAACGAAAGCTTTAATTTTAATTCAGAAAACAAACAAATTTCTGAAGGAAGTAAAATAAGAGAAACCTATATTGAAAAAACAAATCAACAAAGAAATGGCAGTCATCGTTTTTCAGAATCTCCACGAAACCAACAAGAAAAATTTAAAAATGAAGAATTTAGCTCTCAAAATTCAGTTAGATCAAATGAATCAAGGCAAGAAAATTCAAATAGATTTATTCAAAATAATAATAACAAATCTCAAAATAGCGAAAACATTCGCGAAAATTCAGGCCGCTTAAATGAAGTTAATCAAGAAAATAATTCTAGATCATCAATTAAAAGCCGCTTCGAATCTAGTGAAATTAACTCTAACAATAATTTTGGCGGTAATCGATCATTCGAATCAAATTCTCCAAAAAGCTCTGAATCAGGCAGTAGTAGAAATAGGCCTCGTTAGTTAATGCTCTATGCGCTTAGTTTTTCTTAATATTTATTTATTATTTTTTTCGTGTATTTTTTCTCAAAACGAACAAGATGCTATTCGATATTCTAGAGGAGGTTTAAATGGGAGTTCAAGATTTATTAGTATGGGTGGAGCATTCAGCTCTATTGGCGCCGATTTAAGCTGTGGTGCTTTTAATCCCGCTGGTTTAGGTCTTTATAGAAAAGGAGACTTAGCTTTTTCATTTGGTATTAATAATAATCGAAATGAAGCTACTCTTAATCAAACTTTAAAAAGTACATATCAAGCTAATTTAAATATTAATTTTTTTGGAATTGCCTACGCGGTCAAAAGTCAATCTGATCAAGAAAGTAGGCATGTTTTTGCTTATACAAGCACACAATTACAAAATTTTAAAAATTCAACTAGCATGTCGGGCTATACTAATTCAAATTCTATTGCAAAAGACATGTTAAATTTAGCTCAACAGCAAAATAATATTACAAATTTAAATTATAGTTATGAAGGCCTGGCATTCGAAACTTTGTTATTTGATACAGTCAATAACCAATTTATTTCATTGTTAGATAATAAACGAAGCGTAAAACAAACACGAGAAATTAATACTGAAGGGTTTCAAAAAGAAATAAATCTTTCTTATGCCTATTCCTTAAAAGATAAATTATATTTTGGATTAAGTATTGGAATACCTGAAATAGAATATACCTCTACAACTTCACACACCGAATTAGACGATAAAGATAGCATGCGCATAGGTTTTATTACACCAACCTCTTATACCACAAGCTATGTGGATGGCTTACCTATTTTAAATAGTTATTATTTTGATTATTTGGGATTTAATTCATTAAACTATACAGAGTATTTTAAAACAACCGGTAGCGGTTTAAATTTAAAAATTGGCACCATTGCTCGCTTAAACGAATTCATTCGACTTGGCTTTTATTATCATACCTCAACAACTTATTATTTAACTGATGAATATTATAACAAAATGAGTGTTTCATTTGATGGCCAACCAAAAGACCCAATAGAATATAAAAATCCAGAAAATGGTGGCTATTATAAATATCAATTAACTACACCATCTAAATTTAGTTTAAGCACTGCGATTTTATTAAAAAAATATGCTGTAATTGGCTTAGAATATGAACAAGTTAATTATACCAATGCCAAATTAATTAGCGATCCTGAGGGTGAATTTAATACCGCAAATAATAAACTAAAAAATAATTATTCTGCTGGACATAATTTTAGAATAGGTAGTGAATTAAATATTAAACCCATTTTTTTTAGAACAGGGTATTCGCTTCAAGGCAGCCCAAACGGTTTATCGTTAAGCGGCAATTTAGTTCGACATTCGTTTAATGTTGGAATTGGATTCCGAGCTAAAAATAATTTATATTTTGATTTAACATGGAATAGAAAAACAACAACTGAAGATTATTTTTTATTTAAAACGCTATCAAGTAAAGCTTTGATAAAATTAAATAGCACCTCAATTTCTACTACAATTGGATTTAAATTTTAAACAATTGAATTTGTTTGAGTTTTAATCTTTATTTTTAAAAACTAAAAACAAACATAAAATGAGTAAAAAAATACTTGCAAACGATGGCATTGATAATATTGGAAAAGCTATACTCGAAAAAGCTGGATTTATTGTTGTTACAGAAAAAGTATCGCAAGAAAACTTAATACAAGAAATTAATGAAAAAGGTTATGTTGCCTTAACTGTTAGAAGTGCTACTAAAGTAAGAAAAGACATTATTGACGCCTGTTCTAATTTAAAAGTAATAGGACGAGGTGGGGTTGGAATGGATAATATTGACGTGGAATATGCTCGTGAAAAAGGAATAAATGTAATTAATACTCCAGCAGCCTCTAGTAATTCTGTAGCCGAATTAGTATTTGCTCATTTATTTAATGCCCTGCGCTTTTTATACGACAGCAATCGTAAAATGCCACTAATTGGTGATACTAAATTTGATGAATTAAAAAAGAAATATTCCAAAGGAATTGAACTCAGAGGTAAAATAATAGGCATTATTGGTTTTGGTAGAATCGGACAAACTGTTGCAAAATTAGCTTTAGGCCTTGGCATGAAAGTTATTGCATACGATCCATTTATTAATGAAAGCACCATTGAAATTGATATTGATGGTCTTGATAAAAAAGTTACATTAAAAATAATTACCACTTCATTAGATCAACTTATTAAAAATTCAGATTTTATTACCTGCCATGTTCCAGGCGGAAGTATAATTACAAAAAAAGAAATTGAGCAAATGAAAGATGGCGTAATTTTAATTAATACCTCTCGCGGTGGCGTAATTAATGAAAAAGATCTGCTAGATGGATTAGAAAGTGGCAAAATAGCTCAGGCTTGTTTGGATGTTTTTGAAAGCGAACCAATACCTGCAGACTTTATTTTAAAACATCAAAATATTTCTTTAACACCACATATTGGTGCGGCCACTATCGAAGCACAAGAAAGAATTGGTGTAGAATTAGCCGAAAAAATTATTGCAGCATTAAATTAATCTATTTTTTATTTTTTACCCTTTATTTATTCGCGAATTAAATAATTATGGCTTCAATTTTACCTTTTAAAGCAATTCGACCAGCAAAAGATAAAGTGCATTTAGTTGCATCAAGAAGCATTGACGGCTATAATAGAGCTGAATTAAATGATAAATTAGCAACTAATCCTTTTACATTTTTACACGTAATTAATCCCGATTTTGTTGACGGAAAAAAAACAAAACCAGGTTCCAAAGAACGTTTAACTAAAATAAAAAATAGATTTAAATCTTTTATTGAAGAAAAAATTTTAAAACGAGATAAAAAACCAGCTTATTATATTTATAAACAAATAAAAAATAACAACGAATATATTGGCATAATTGCTTGCACGAGTATTGATGATTATATGAATGGCGTTATTAAAATTCATGAACAAACAATTACTCAACGCGAAGAAAAATTAAAAGAATATCTCGAAATTTGTGAATTTAATGCAGAACCTGTTTTATTTTGTTATCCAAATAACCTAACAATAGACCAAATTATTTCTGAGGTGGCTCACACAAATCCTAATTATGATTTTACTACCACTGATAAAATAAATCATACCTTATGGGTAATTAACGACACTAAAACCGTTGAAATAATTAACCGCCAATTCGAAACGATTCCATCTATTTATATTGCCGATGGTCATCACCGGTCAGCCTCCTCTGCCCTATTAGGAAATATTCGTCGTAAAACAAAAAAAGATTTTACTGGCAACGAAGCTTTTAACTATTATTTAGGCATATTTTTTTCTGAATCTCAATTAAAAATTTACGACTATAATCGCATTGTAAAAGATTTAAACCATTTAAGTGCAACTGAATTAATAGAAAAACTTAAAGAAAAATTTTATGTTAAATCTATTTTAACTGATTTATTTAAACCCACAGCTAAACACGAATTTAGCATGTACCTCAATAATAAATGGTATTCGTTAATAGCAAAGCAAAATACATTTAATAATTTAGATGTTGTTGAAAGTTTAGATTCTTTTATTTTAACAGAACACATCTTGTCTCCTATTTTTGGAATTCACGATTTAAAAACAGATAAACGCATTGATTTTATTCCAGGTATTAAAGGACCCGAAGCCCTAAAAAAAATTGTTGATGATCATAAAGCCGCCATTGCTTTTGGTTTATTTCCGGTTACGATGGATCATTTAAAATGGATTGCCGATACCAATAACATTATGCCTCCAAAATCTACTTGGGTTGAACCAAAAATGAGAAGCGGCTTAGTTATTTATAGCTTTGAAGTAGATTAACTGTTTTTTTATTTTTAAATTTTATTTGCTGTTTTTTTAAAATATAAATAAGGCATACACATTTATACAATTCTTTTGCTTGTCTCTTTCTATATTATAAATAATTTCTGGCTTATCCGCATATTTACCGCCATCAGGACCATCCATCAAAACACTACGAAGTGACCTATTGGTAAATGAGGTGTCAGATACTCCTTCAAATACATAATATGCTGACATATAATTTATCCAAGCTGAGTTAAGTAAATTCTCCTTATGTTTTAAGAGCTTTTCACTTTTTAGTTCCACAAAGTCAGTGAATTTATATAGTCGTTTATATCTAATACTAATGGAATCATTGGTTACCGAAGTATAATTAGTTACATGGTTAGGAAAACTATTAATTAATATTGGTTTTTTTGTTTGAGCAAATGATGAATTTATGCCAATTATAATACTGATTATTGCTAGTAATTTTTTCATATGTGTTTTTTTTGGTTTAATACATTTTAATATTAAAAAAAATTAAATTTCAACTAGATAACGCCCTCCCGTAAAATATTTACATCATTAATAAGTTATTTTAAAATATAAATAAGGCATACACATAAATACAATTCTTTTTCTTATCTCGTTTTATATTATAAACAATTTCTGGCTTATCAGCATATTTACCGCTATCAGAACCAGTCACTGAAACACTACGAAGTGACCTAGTGGTGAATGATGTATCGGATAAACCATCAAATTTATAATGTGCTGAGAGATAATTTATACTAATTGAGTCTAGTAAATTCTTCTTTTGTTTTAAGAGCTTTTCACTTTTTAGTTCAACAAAGTCAGTGAATTTATATAGTCGTTTATATCTAATACTATTGGAATCATTAGTTACCCCGGTATAATTAGCTACGTGATTAGGAAAACTATTAATTAATATTGGTTTGTTAGTTTGAGCAAATGATGAATTTATGCAAATTATAATACTGATTATTGCTAGTAAGCTTTTCATAGGTAGTTTTTTTTGTTTAATAAATTTTAATATTAAAAAAAATTAATTTCAATTAGATAACGCAGTCCCTTTAAATATTTACATCATTAACTAGTTATTTTAAAATATAAATAAGGCGTACACATAAATACAATTCTTTTTCTTGTCTCGTTTTATATTATAAACAATTTCTGGATTATCAGCATATTTACCTAAACCAATACCTGTCGCGCTAACACTGCGAAATGACCTTTCAGCAATTGATGTATCAGATACTCCTTCAAATACATAATGTGCTGACATATAATTTATCCAAACTGAGTCAAGTAAATTCTCCTTCTGTTTTAAAAGCTTGTAACTTTTTTCTTCAACAAAGTCAGTGAATTTATATAGTCGTTTATATTCAATACTAATGGAATCTTTTGTTAACGAAGTAAAATTAGTTATATGGTATGGAAAACTATTAATTAATATTGGCTTGTTAGTTTGAGCAATTGATGGATTTATGCCAATTATAATACTGATTATTGCTAGAAAGTTTTTCATATTTTTTTTTTATGGTTTAATACATTTTAATATTAAAAAAAATTAAATTTCAACTAGATAAAACATTCCCGTAAAATATTTACATCATTAATAAAATATTTTTAAAATATAAATAAGGCATACACATAAATACAATTCTTTTTCTTATCTCGTTTTATATTATAAACAATTTCTGGCTTATCCGCATATTTACCTAAATCAATACCAGTCATTTCAACAAGGCTAAGTGACCTAGCAGTAAATGATGTATCTGATACTCCTTGAAATGTATAATGTGCTGAGAGATAATTTATACTAATTGAGTCTAGTAAATTCTTCTTTTGTTTTAAAAGCTTGTAACTTTTTTCTTCAACAAAGTCAGTAAACTTATATAGGCGTTTATATCTATCATAAACGGTATCACTAGTTACACTTGTAAAATTAGTTATATGGTTAGGAAAACTATTAATTAATATTGGCTTGTTAGTTTGAGCAAATGATGAATTTATGCCAATTATAATACTGATTATTGCTAGTAAGTTTTTCATATGTAGTTTTTTTTATGGTTTAATAAATTTTACTATTAAAAAAATTTAATTTGAACTAGATAACACAATCCAATAAAATATTTACATCATTAATAAAATATTTTTAAAATATAAATAAGACATACACATTAATACAATTCTTTTTCTTATTTCGTTTTATATTATAAACAATTTCTGGATTATCCGCATATTTACCTAAATCAATACCCGTCATGTTACAATTTCTAAATGACATATTGGTAAATGAGGTATCAGATAATCCTTCAAATACATAATGTGCTGAGAGATAATTTATCCAAGCTGAATCAAGTAAATTCTCCTTCTGTTTTAAAAGCTTGTAAGTTTTTTCTTCAACAAAGTCAGTGAAATTATATAGACGTTTATATCTAAAATTCACGGTATCTCTGGTTATCGAAGAAAACTTAGTTACATAGTTAGGAAAACTATTATTTAATATTAGTTTTTTTGTTTGAGCAAATGATGAATTTATGCCAATTATAATACTGATTATTGCTAGTAAGTTTTTCATATGTAGTTTTTTTATGGTTTAATAAATTTTAATATTAAAAAAAATTAATTTCAACTAGATAACACAATCCAATGAAATATTTACATAATTAATAAGTTATTTTAAAATATAAATAAGGCATACACATTAATACAATTCTTTTTCTTATCTCGTTTTATATTATAAACAATTTCTGGCTTATCCGCATATTTACCTAAATCAATGCCAGTAAGGTCAACACCACGAAATGACCTAATAGAAAAAGACGTATCAGATACTCCTTCAAATATAAAATGTGCAGACATATAATTTATCCAAGCTGAGTCAAGTAAATGCTCCTTCTGTTTTACGAGCTTTTCACTTTTTAGTTCAACAAAGTCAGTGAAATTATATAGTCGATCATATTTAATATCCATTACATTTCGGGTTATCGAAGTAAAATTAGTTACATGGTATGGAAAACTATTAATTAATATTGGTTTTTTTGTTTGAGCAAATGATGCATTTATGCCAATTATAATACTGATTATTGCTAGTAATATTTTCATATGTGTTTTTTTATGGGCTTAATAAATTTTACTATTAAAAAAAATTAATTTCAACTAGATAACATAATCCAATAAAATATTTACATCATTAATAAGTTATTTTAAAATATAAATAAGGCGTACACATAAATACAATTCTTTTTCTTATCTCTTTTTATATTATACACAATTTCTGGCTTATCAGCGTATTTGCCTAAATCAATACCATACGTCACAACACTCCGAATTGACATATTGGTAAATGAGGTATCTGATACTCCTTGAAATGTATAATGTGCTGAACTATAATTTATCCAAGCTGAGTCAAGTAAATTCTCCTTTTGTTTTAAGAGCTTGTAACTTTTTTCTTCAACAAAGTCAGTGAATTTATACAGGCGGTTATAGCTAATATGAGTGGTATCATTGGTTATAAAACCAAAATTAGTTATATAGTTTGGAAAACTATTGATTAATATTGGTTTGTTAGTTTGAGCAAATGATGAATTTATGCCAATTATAATACTGATTATTGTTAGTAAGCTTTTCATGTGTAGTTTTTTTATGAGCTTAATAAATTTTACTATTAAAAAAATTTAATTTCAACTAGATAATGCAATCCCATTAAATAAGTTACATCTTAGTTTTTGATTTGATGTTTGGATAGTTTTAATAAATTATTAGTTTAGACTAAATTATGGCTGAAGCCAAAACCTAATAAAAAAAAGACATGATTTGAAATTAAGATGAGGGAGTAAATTAAAAATAAATTAGTATGGAATTAAAAATTAATAGGATTGCAATCCTTTATCCGGTAATTGTAAGTTTAATCTTGGATTTATTTGGCACCCAGCTATTTCGGAAAAGCATGGGCATAATATATTAAAACACGAAGTCAATAGGCATTGATAAAGCTTAATTGAGTTTATTTTAATTTTTAATTTAATCTCTTAACTTATCTAATAAATTATTAAGATCATTTATTTCTTTATCTGATAATGTTTTAAATGATTTCTCAGCGGTTTTATCAATATAATTTAAAGATTTTAAAAGTTCGAGACCTTTATCAGTAATAACAACATCAACTATTCTTCTATCATTTAGACATTCTCTTTTTACTACTAATTTTTTTGAATTTAATTTATCTACTATTCGAGAGGCATCACTCATTCTATCCAACATTCGTTCTCTTATCAATTTAATACTACATGGGTTTGGATGCTGACCGCGTAGAATTCTTAATACATTATATTGTTGGGTGGTAATTTTAGAGTCTTTAAATAAAAAATCATGTTTATTATTTACCCAGTTAGAGGTATATATTAAATTAAGCATCAACTTTTGTTGTATGCTAATAAATTTTTGTTGCTGTATTTCGTCTTCTAATTTCAATATAAAATAAAAAAGCCTCTGGCTATGCCAGAGACTCATATAATTGGTTTTAAATTATTTTGCTTTTGTTATTTCTATATTAATATCTAATCTTACCTCTTCACTCACAGCAACTCCACCAGCTTCTAAAACTGAATTCCAAACTAAACCAAAATCTTTACGGTTAATCGTACCACTTACTTTAAATGCATAACGCTCCATTCCATATGGATCTTTAATAATTTTTGATGCGCCAACAGCAGTTAAAACAACAGCATTAGTAAGTCCATGCATGGTTAATTTTCCTGATAAGGTATAAGTTCCTTTTGTTTTTCCTGCTTTCATTGAGGTACTAACAAAATTAATTTTTGGAAATTTTTCTACATCAAAAAAATCAGGGCTCTTTAAATGGCCATCTCTTTTTTCATCAAAAGTATTAATGCTGGCTGCATCAACAGAAAAATCAATTTTAGCATCAGTAAAATCTATATCAGCTTTTGTACTTGATACTTTTCCATCATAAATTTTAAATCTTCCTTCGGTTTCGCTAACCATCATATGTGTAACAGCAAAACCTAATTTGCTATGAGATGCATCTACATTCCAGTTTGTTTGAGCTTTTGCGCTTGAAGATACTAAGGCAACTGCTACTAATGTTTTAAAAGTTGTTTTCATGAATTAATTTTTTTTTTAGTGATTATTATCTGACAAATATCAGCTATAAAATTAAATGTTGCAACATCTAATTTTAAATAATTGTTAAATTATTTGTTGTAATTCTAATTATAAATTAATTATAACGAAACTATTATGTAAAACTCAAACTTTAACGAGACCTGATTTAGATCTTGTTTTTAATAATTTTATTAAAACATTAAATTAGTATATTTGATTAAACCTAAATCTATGAAACATTTATTTTTAATCTTAGTTGTAATAAGTTTATTGGATTTGGACAAACTGCAGAAGATTATTATAACAAGGGCATTTCAAAATTTAGTTTAAAAGATTATAAAGGAGCAATAACAGATTATAAAAAATGTATTCAACTAAATTCTGATTATTATAAAGCTTATTATAACAGAGGAAATGTAAAGTATTATTTAAAAGATAAGAATGGAGCTTGTGCAGATTGGAGTAAAGCTGGGGAACTTGGATATTCTGAAGCTTATACTAGTATTAAAAAATACTGTCAGTAACATTAGACAATCAATTAGCAGGTAAAGAATTGATGTTAATGAATATGAAATAACAGTTACTTAAACAAACTCAGTACAATAACAATTATTGAGAATTATTGAATTTTATTAAACTTTAAAACTATATCCAATGGAAAAAAATGAAACAAAAATTGAAACAGAAGAAAAACTAATAACAAAAGAAGAATTATTTCAAGAGATTGCAAATAATATAAAGGAAACTAGCGAAAATACAAAAGCAATAAAAACTTATATACAGTTCTTTTTTTTCTTTTTTGTGATAGGTATAATTATTGCAATTTGTAGCATTGGGTCTATCCTAAATAATGTGCCCAACTAACCCATCCTTTGTTTTTGTATTTTCTATCAGGACTTGCAGTAATATCAATTGGTTTTTTACCAGATTTGCAATAATTATTCCATTCAACCACATTTTTAATTTATGAATTATTAATTTTAAAAATAAAAGTATATAATTTTAAACCCAATCGCCATATGCGTTTTCAAATAAATCTTTTAATATATTTTTTTTACTAAAAACATCTTCTTTACTAATTCTAAATTTTATTCTTCCACGTTTGCCTATAGATTTGCCTATAGAATTAACTGTGAAATGAGAACTTTCTAACTTTTTATACCAGCTTTCATTTTCAACAACATGTATTTCTGCTCTTATAAAGGTTTGTTTAGGTATAAATATTACAAAATTTCGTCGCTTTAAGCCTTGAGTTAAACCAACATATGACTGAGTGTAGTTTAAACTTAATTTAGGTTCAAATTCATTAATTATTCTTAAACATTCATCTAATACTTCTAGACTTTCTTTACTTGAATTCTCATCCCAATAAGCCCTATCTCTTATTTCAGATTCTAAATCATCTAACTCTCTATTTGAAAAATTAATTAATAACTCCTCTTCATAATCAAATTTTGTAAGCAAAGTTTTAAGCTTTTTGAACTTGGAATTATTATCAATATTAGCTTCAATGTAATAACTTGCATTTAATTGATAGGGAGTTCGTAAATCATTTTGGTTAGAACTTAAACCTAAAAGAATTTTAAGATCGGGGTGATTAAATGCTGATGGATTTTCATCAAAAATAGCTTTAACTACATGGTAATACATTTTAGAAACTTCTTCTGTAATTATTTTTTCATCTTTAAAAATAAAGTAGTCTAGTTTTTTGTTTCTAGGGTCAGGTGAATTATAGATATTAAAATCCTCGTCTGTTTCAGCTTCTTCTTCATCTATAACTACATTAGGATATTGCCATATTAGTAAAAATCGTTCTAATAATAATGCATATCTATGTTGTAATGTTTCAATATTCCAATGATCTATCTCTTTTAAATAACTATTAAGCCTGAGATTACTAAAAATATAACCCTGCTCTTTACCATCTTTATTTAACACCTTCTTTTCAGAAAAAACTTTATTACCTAAGCTACCATTATTTCCAGAAAGTGTAAGGTTGGCAATGGTATTCAAATGTTTTTCCTGCATTTCTTTTATACTCTCTGCGTCTAATACGTCATGCCATTTAGCATCAGGATTTTGTGGAAAAATATGCTCTATCGTAATATCTGGATTATCTACAGAAACATATTCTTTGTTATTAAAATTCTCTAATAATTCAAGCATGTATAATCTATTTTTAGATTGTATATTATACATATCCTTCTCTGCCAATGAAATTTCTATTTCTTTATTATTAGGAAATCTTTGTATTGTTTTTTTCTTAACTAATGCCTTTTCAAGAGAAGAATAATAATTAGTTTTTACAATATCGCTATATAAATTTAAAAACATTTTATTTAAGCCCATAGTTGGAAGACTAACAATGAATCTTCTCCAGGTATATGATTGAATTAATTTTAAAATCTTAATAAAAACATCTTTATCAATTATATTGTATTTATAATCGTTATATATTGGCAATAGAAATGGAAATGAAACTGTAATTTCTAATCTATTTATAAAGTATAATTCCTTTCTAATTTCAATATCCTCTTCATTTACTGGATTAATTAATTTATTGTAATAAATAGAAAATTCTTTTATTTCTTTTATAACTTCATTGTAAAAACGCGCATTGCGTTCGGGGTATCGTAATTTAAATTCATCATAAACTGCATTTTTATTAGGGATTTTCTTTATTTTGTAAGTTAAATAATCTCTAATAAAATCTGAAACTTTACTATCTTGTTTAATATAATCTTTTGCGTTATTTTCTATTATTTCCCAAAAGTTTTCAAAAACCCTAATCTGCTCTGATGGGTCTAAACCCATTAAAATATAATTTCTTATCAAATCAGCTTGCGATAATTCTAATCCTGTTGAATTAAGACTTTCAAATATGCGCTGAGGGTCATCTTTGCCTCTTTCAAGAGATATTTCTACAAACAAAAGTGAATTTAAACCATTTAAAATAGTTTGTAAATTATCGCTATTAATATTCTGCTTAAAATAATTAAAGTTGTTTATTACCTTAGAATATTCGTTATAATCTTCAGGTTTATTATTAGTCATTAAAAATTTTAGTGCCTTAGCATTAGTATCAGATTGTTTTAATTTCAGTTTACCACTTTCGTCTTTTACATATTTGTTTACCAAATAGGTGTCATTTATCTCTTGAGCCCTTTCATCTAAATTATTTTCAAAAGCGAATTTATATAGCGCTAAATAAAGTAATGAAAATGTTGTTAAACGTTGTTGCCCATCAATTACAACCAATTGGCGCACCTCAGAAGATGTATATACTCCATCATGTATAAATACTATACTTCCTATAAAATGTGTAGTGCCCGGTTTATTACCTACTTCTAAAATATCATAAAACAATTGCTTGCATTGCTCTTCCGTCCAATCGTAATTACGTTGATAAACAGGGATTATAAATTGCGTTTTTGTTTGCGACAAAAAACTATTTAAGGGTACCTCGTTTGCTTTCATTATATTTTATTTAAGTTTTAATTTGCTTGTGTATACAGCATTGTATTGAAGGTAGTATTTTGTTAATTCTTCAAATGCTTGTCCTTTTTCTTGCTTGGTTTTAGTTTCAAGTAAGTTTTTAAAATCAGACCAAGAGTTGATTTTGTTATACCAGTTTATTAATGCCATATTTTAAATAAATATAGTATTTTAGAATTATAAAAGAAATTAAAAATTAATTTATAATCGCCTCTCTATAGTCGATTACTACAATTAAAATACAGGGGCCATGCTTATTATTTTATAAGTGATTTTTTGTTGATAGAAGTATAAATCTAGCAAAAAGTTCTTCGCTGTACCATTGATATTTACGGGTGAGTTTAATTACATTTTTGTGTGTTTCATCGGCGTAAGCGTATCGTTTCATGGCTTCATAATTTTTCCAAACACTCACTGTAGCTTGCTGGATAAAAGGTAATTCGCCAATACCAATGGCAAATTCTAATTCGTCGAATTTATAAAGTTCGTTAGCCGTTCTGCCCACTTTATTCCAAAATTGCCATAACCGAAGCCATTTTATTCGAGCCCTAGTTAAAACAACAATTTTACTCGTATCATTCATAACTGCGCCCTGATGGAATGGGTTAATACCCGACCATTTGCCATGAGACACTAAGTTTTTAAGGAATAATGTTTGTAAAGAAAGGCACTTTTTTTTGTATGTTAAGAAATAGGGATTATTTGAATAAAAGTCATCTGAATGCTGCTGGGTTTCCCAAACGAGTAACCAAGCGTATGTGCTGAAGCTTGGCATAAAATCAAATCCCTTGCCTCCCCCCGAGCCCATCGATTTGAAAAAAGTTAAGCCAGGTACTTTTTTTAATCTGAACAAAGCCAAAGGAACCTGTTGAAAAGCCCAAAATTTTGATGCTAAGGAATTTAATTTAAAAATTGTAACGCTTGTAATTTGTTCTGCCATAGTAACTATTTTTTCTTTAATACAATGGTTTGTATACCCATTGGAATAATCTGCTCCAATAAAAATAATGGCATGAGTAAAACCTTCCAAAAAACTAAATTCCAAAAGTGACTCTCCATTGATAAACTCCAATTTATATTTTTCTTTTGTTGATACCCCAACCACCAAAGGGTAAAGGCCGACATGGTGCCATATTTGCGATGTTTTACAATTTCCCAGTCATTTTCTGAAAAAATCATTTTCCAACTTTTAAAACTAAATAGGCTAATATGCCTTGGCGAGTGCCAGCCTTGCCAGTAATTTTTCTGTATTTTTTGAATTATTCCTTGGTACATTGGAACTTCAATAATCAGTATTCCATTTGGTTTTAAAAGTTGTTTACATTTTTCTATGGTCTGATTTAATTGATAATCATGCTCCAAATAGTGCCAAGCTGTAATGAGATCAAATTTTTTGTGTAATTCTATGTTGCGCCAATCTCCTTCGAGGAGAGTGAGATTTTTATATTTTGGATCTTCCCATTGAGCTGAAGTAAAATCAATACCCATTGATCGAATATTTCCAGCTTTTGTTAATTGCAACAAAAAATCAGGCTTCCCACAACCGATATCTAGTACATCTGTATCTGATTTCTGTTTCAAATGCTGCAGTGCCATTTTTGCCCTACGCGCATTTAATTTTTGATCATCCCAAACTACAAAATGGGCATATTTTCCCCAAGCTTTTTCTCCTCTGTAAGGTAAATAGGTATTGGTGTAATAATTAGTTAATTGATTTTCAGGAACTGGATTTATAAGAAATATTGATTCACAACATTGGCAACGATGAAATTTATAGCTCTCCGAATTTTCTACATGCATCATTGCATTAGTATTGGTATAAAAGCGATGATCCTCACTTTTACAAATGCTACAACTTGGTTTGGGTATAGATGGATTAAACAATGGGTCTATCTTAAATTAAAATGGTTGTTTTCTTATATTAATAATGAATTCGATTGATGTAACGGAACTGAAGATAAACAAACGAAACGAATATTTGTTCTTTTGAGGTTTATTTGTAGAACCAGCTCGACAATAAAATACATGAAATCTTTTATCTTATTATTTACTATAAATTTAAGTTTATCATTGGAACCTCAGCAAGTTTAGTAGTAAAAGATTTAGATAAACATTCGTTTTTTAATTTCCATTTTTTTTCTGTTCCTTGAACAGCATACTTTAAAGCACCTCTACCCCATTTGTTATTCAAAAGATCAACTGCTTTGTTAAGTTTTTTTTTCTTCTCACTATCCTCTTCTACAAACAAATTTAATTGCACCTCATTAGCCGGTGTTAGTTCATTTAAATAAATACCACATTTTTTGTACAAGTAACCAGGCCTAAACATCAAATACAAACCCTTTAATGCCGCCTTGATAATGTTGGCCGAATCGTTTGTTGCAAATGGTAATTCAATTTGTTTAGTATTAAAATATTGAGGCAAATCACTTCTAAATCTATTTGTTTGCAAAAAAACAGAAATGCTCGAGGCATTAGAGCCTTGCTTTCGTAATTTTTCACTCGCTGTATTAGCATGTGTAGATAAACTTTCTTCTAAAATTTTTACATCGGCTATCATATGACCAAAGGACCTTGACACACAAATATTTTTTTTATCTGCAGGCGCTTCGTCTAGCTCAATACAAGGCATTCCACGTAATTCGTTTACTAATCTTAATCCAACCACACTTAAGTTTTTTTTTATCCAAGAGTCGTTTGCATTCATTAGTTTTAAAGCTGTATCAATTCCATGCTTTTTAAGTAGTTTTTCATATTGGCGGCCTACGCCCCAAATATCGCCTACATCAAAGTCTTTTAATAGCTCCTTAACATCTTCTTGTGTTTTTAAATAACATACCCCATCGGCTTTAAATTTTTTCTTTACTAACTTATTGGCCACTTTAGCAAGTGTTTTGGTTGGTGCTATTCCTATTGATATGGGTATGCGAGTATTTCTTTTTACTACATACCTTATTTCTTTACAATAATCTATTAAATTATAATGTTTTTCAAAGCCTTTTAAATCAATAAATATTTCATCAATTGAGTAGACTTCATAATTAGGCGCATACTGATTTATCGTTGACATCACTCTGTTTGAAATATCACCGTAGAGAGTATAATTACTTGAAAAAACTCTGATGTGATGAAGTTTAACTTGTTCTTTAATTTGAAATAAGGGAACTCCCATTTTAATTCCTAAGTCTTTTACCTCTTGGCTTCTGGCCACAACACAACCGTCGTTATTGCTTAAAACAACAATGGGTTTATTTTCTAATTGAGGTTGAAACACGCGCTCACAACTTGCGTAAAAGTTGTTGCAATCAGCTAATGCGAACATGTTAAAGTCTTTTATTGTGTTTGTGAATGGAATAGGTTAAAACGCCCCAAATACTAAACCGATTATCTGTGGTTACTTCGATAGGCTTCATGTTTTTGTTATAGGGCATGAGGTATAATTTGCCTTCACTTTTAGCAATGCGTTTAAGTGTGTATTCATCATCTATAGCGCAAACTGCAATATCTCCATTTTGTGGTTCAATACTTGTATCTACAATTATTAAGTCATCGGTATTGATGTAAGCTTCTTGCATGCTGTTACCTTTTGCTCTAAATACAAATGTTGAAAGCGGATTTTTAAATAAAATCTTATTGAGGTCTATACTTTCTTCGAGGTAATCTCCTGCCGGACTTGGAAAGCCTGCAGATATTGGTGATGTTATAAAACTAGCAGATAGTTCTACATCGCATTCTATTCTACAAATATCAAAATCTTTACTATCAATTACTTTGTTTTTAAATTTCATCTTAACCATATTTTCTGTTTATAGGAACATCCAATAAATAGATTGGTAAAGTTAATCTAAATGATAGCATCAATTTGCTATAAATTATAGCATAATAATAATAATTTAATGGTGAGAAAGGTTAAGGTTGTGGGAATGTTATTTCTGGCTTTATTTACCAATTTATAAATGCCATATTTTAAATAAATATAGTATTTTTAAGTTTAACTAGATTAGTAAAATTATTAAAACAAAAACTGGCTCTTTAAAAATAAAATTTCGAAACTGATACTATTTTAAAGACAACTTATAAAATAAAAAAACTAATTTTAATTGTAAATGTTCTAAATTATCAAAAAAAATGAAAAAAATCACAACAGTTCTACTCCTTACTTTTATAACCAGCAGCCTATCGTCTCAAAGTCTTTTTGTAAAAACTGAATCGTCAGTAGAGGGCATGCCCGCTATCGTAGCTAAACTATCTAAATCAAGCTCCACTTCTTTCTACAAAGACAACAGATTAAAAACAGAAATAAAAACAATGCTGTTTACTCAAATTCAAATTACAGAAACAGATAAAGTAACTATTCTTAATTCAGCAGAAACTAATTGTGCAATTATTACTAAAGCCGAATTATTAGAAGACAGTTTAGAAAATGATGTTTACGCAACAGAAGTACAAATAGAAAAAACAAACGAAACAAAAAAAATATTGGGTTACGACTGTGTGAAAACAATTATCAGATACAAAGTTGCTAATACTGATTCTAAAGTTGTTGGTTTAGAAAGTGAAATGACCTATTGGACCACAAGTGCCCTTATTATTCCTAAAACTAAACAACCTATGCCTGAACTAATGAAAAAAAACGCACTAACTGTTGCCATACAAAGCATTGAGGGCTTTCCGATGCAAATAGAAACATTAATGAAAGCAAACGGTGTTAAAACTATTGGAACAGTTACAGAGATTAACACTAAAGATATAAAAGAGTCGGAATTTGAAGTAGAATCGAAAAAGTGTAAAAAACCAATGAATTTAAAAGAATATAAAAAATACCTTTTAAAAAAGAAGCTCGAATCTCAAAGGTACACAGGCTATTAATTAATAAACAATAATTTAAAACCTAAAATTAAAAAATATGAAAAATTTATTTTTATTAGCGGCCATTTGGCTAATGATTGGCGCCATAGATGCTCAAACGGTAAGGTCGAAAGATTCTTATGGTGAAAAAATAGCCTATATTGATGGCAACACCTTAAAAGCAAAAGATTCGTATGGTAATAAATTGTTTTACATAGATGGCAATACAATTAGAAGAACAGATTCTTATGGAGAAAAAGTATTTTATATAGACGGACAAACAATTCGCTCAAAAGATTCTTACGGAGAAAAATTATATTACATTGATGGGCTAACAATCCGTTCAAAAGATTCTTATGGAGAAAAGCTATACTATTTAGATGGGCAAACCTTAAGAAATAAAGATTCATATGGAGAAAAAGTTTACTATTTTGAAGGCATCCCTGAAAAATGGGTAATAATTTGTTTGATCAGATAAAACCAATACATCACATTGACTACAAGAAATGGTTGCCAAATAAAATGAAACTATATACACTCATATTTATATTCTTTTACTCTTGTTACACAAAGAATGAAGAAAAGAAAAGCACTTTAAATGCTGTTGATACTGATACAACAAATTATAAAATAAAAACCATTCAATCGGATTATATTGTTTTAGGCGATTCGATAGTAACTTTAAAAAAAGAAGGTTACCCTCAATTGAGTTATAAATTTAATCTTGACAGCTCTGGGGATTTTCTTAAATCTATAGTGGTATACTCAGACAAAGTTAAAATTCAGAAAATAATATTAAATATTCAAATATCTGTTGAAAAATTAGAGCTTATTGATTGGAATTTTGATGGATATAAAGACATTTCGATTTTGGAGGGTTGTGGTTCTGGAGGCTGCACCTATTCGATTTGGAATTATTCGCCAAAAACAGGGAAGTATTATTATAACAAGAAATTATCTAATTATATTGGTTTAGAAATTGATACAATGTCGAAATATATTATTTTTCATTATAGAGCAGGGTGTGCACAAGAAAACTGGGATACCTTACAATATAAAAACAATAAATTAAAATTTGTGAAAGGATTATTTCAAGAACAGTGGAATGATTCTATGGGTGTATCTTGGATAAAGTGGACACGCGAAAAAATAATAAATAATAAACTTGTTATCAAAATTGATAGCGCTGTTACCAAATAAATTAAAGTCTAAACTAATTCATGAACTTAAAATTATTGCCAGCGGTATTTAAAATAAATGGAACCAATAATAAGAGCATATATTAAATCGGATAAACAAAGTTGCCTTGAATCGTTCAAAAGTAATGTTCCTGATTATTTTACTGAAGAAGAAATTGTAGACTTTGAAAATTTTTTATCAAGAATTGAAAGAGATGACTATAAAACGTATTATTATGTTTTAATTTATAACGATAAAGTTGTTGGTTGTGGAGGATTTGGAGAAAAAGACTCTAATAAGACTATAATTTCATTGGCTTGGGGTTTGATTCACAAAGCATATCATAAAAAAGGGTTTGGTAAAAAACTATTGTTATATCGAATAGAACAAATTAAAAAACTTAAACTTAAATTTCCTATAATTATAGATACAACTCAATATTCGTATGGTTTTTTTGAAAAATATGGCTTTTCAACCTTATTAATAACTCCAAATTTTTATACAATTGGGATGCATCGATATGATATGAAATTAGAACTATAAAAAGGACTAAAAAGAGAAAACGACTCTGCTTCGCTCATCAATATGATTATTCTATCAATTATAAATTTAACTTCAAAATAAAAGAATTCAAATTAAAGAAACTCGAATTTAATGGCAAAACATTATGACTAATTATAAGAAAATTAGTTATATAAATACTAATTTTGATTTCACACTTTTAATCAAAAACAAAATACCAAAAAAATGAAAAAATTTATAATTAATATCCAATTAGAAGGATTGGACAACGAAACAAGAATGAAACTACTCCCCAAAGAACAGGAGCTTGTTAAGGAGTTAGAACAAAATGGAACTATTGTAGATACCTTCATTAAACTTGATATGTCTGGAATTTTTATTGTTATGATGGCGGCTGATTCTGAGGATGTTCATTCAAAACTTTCAACTTTGCCTTATTACCCATATATGAAAATTGAAATTATTCCTGTGAGAGTAGTTAACAGCATTAATCAATAATACTAAGTCGGAAATTTATAAGCGTTAATAATTTTTGGATTATAAAATCCGTAATTTATTTTTCATGAATAAAAACACAGCAATTTTTCTCGCTTCATTAGTTAATTTTGAATTATGAAATCAACTAACAAAAAAGTAAATTTTATACTCGACGTTTATAACGAAAAATGCCCTAAATGCAGAAAAGGATATGTATTTAAACAAAATGTGAGTGTTTTAAATTTGCCTGTGATGAACGATGCCTGTGACAAATGCAACTATCATTTCGAAAGAGAACCTGGCTATTTTATAGGCGCTATGTATATAAGTTATGGATTTGCAGTGCTACAAGGAGTATTAACATTTTTAATTTTGAATTATGGATTTCCGCTACTCGAAACCATTTATAAAACAATTTTCGTTGTACTTGTTATAACTATTTTAGGCCGTAAAAATTACAAATTATCACGTGTGCTGTATATTCATATTTTTCCATGGTAATGGATATTAATTTGTAATAAAGCGGAATAACTTTAGAATGCTACCGACAATTTAATTCTGTGTTACGCTTATTTTTGCCGATTGATTCCAGTTATAGCAATGTATTTCTCTTGTTACTTTTCCATCGTCAAAAAAATTCATGATAGAGAACGAAGGTGGGAACTGATGATGGTTCCCTTTCCACCACGAGCCGCTTACTGCGCCATTGCAATAATAATCTACACCAAGATAATTTACATGATCAATCATGTGAATATGTCCACTTAAACAAGACTTAACATTGGGAAATTGAAAAAATATGGAAGTTAGTTCCCCCGCATCTGCATGCAAAATGCTTGAGGATACCCTTCTATGTCTTTTATTTGTGAATAAACTATCAAACATTGTGCATATCGCCAAAATAGGCACGTGAGAGATTATACAAATAAAATTATCTTGAGGAGTATTGCTCAATTCATCTTTCAACCAATTCATTTGTTCTTCATCCAATTGAGCAAAGTAACCGGGTATTGAATTTTTACATTGAATACTATCCAGCACAATAAACTTCCATTTTCCTTTAGTTAGAGAATAATACGGTTTATTCATTTTGTATTCTTCCATCGCTCTATACTTGCTTTCCTTCTCATTTGATTTGGCAATTGGCCATCCAACTAAGTCATGATTACCTATACAATTGGTAATCGGAATCGAATTTTCACTGCGGAATATGGAATGAAAAAGGCCCCATTGTTTTTTTATTTTTTCTTTCGAGTAGGTTAAAGCAGAATTCATGATGGCATCTCCACCATTAATAATTAAATCAGGTTTATGATTTAGCGAATTTACGGCATTGAGACAAGAGGCTAATCCTCTTTCAGCCTCAATACCACTTTCAATGTGAATATCGGTTAAGTGGGCAACCCTAATCGGTGGTGCGGAAAATAAAGAATCTTCGCCACCAAACTTGGAAAGCACCGAAGCTGACATACCTGATGATATGAGGCCCAATGAAGATAAGCCGATTAATTTTAGAAATTTACTTCTATCAATATTTTTCATACAATGTATTATTTTATAAATACAAAGTTTGCTTCTGAAATTTATGTAAGTATTATTGCTTTGTTATCTTATATGATTTTATCAACTTGTTTTTGTTTAGAAGTGCTCTAAAATCTGAGCCAGCAATTTCAAGGTCAATTTGAGCCGTTATTTGCTCTAAGGGTCAACTTTATTTTTAATAAAAATTTATTAATTCAACAACTGAATTTGGTACAAAAATTTAATTTATTTGGATTTGTAGTAAAAATGATTACATTTATTAAACAAGCAGTCTAGTAAAAATAATAAGTGGAGACCAGACCCCACTTAAAAAAACGGGACGGATTTCGAAAAGTCTAAAATAAAAAAACTATTAAAACCTACAAATTATGAAAAAAACCATTACGATAGCGGCTATAGCTCTGCTAATGACAATGAAAAGTTTTATTGGATTTAGCCAAAACGCAAAAGATCTAACAGAGAAAGAAGTTAGAACTTTTGTTACTAACGACCTAAAAAATCAAATTGGCTATAAAAAAGCTGTAAAAGGATATTATGAGGCAATAAGCAAAGATCATGTTGGCTGGGGTGGTATTAGTTGGAAAAACAAACCATCGAAATTTGAAATAGAATATAACAAAGACGGAAGCTATAAAGATGACGGAAGTCTTTTTTATGAAGATTCTATTAATGTAACCATTCATGATGTTTACTTAATGGGAAGCCATGCAAATGTTATGGGAACAGCTAAATGGTATATATCAGGAGTAAATTCAATCTACAGAAATTTCTCTTGCGTTGTAAAGCGCGAAAATGGTAGAATAAAGTATATCAGATGGACACATTCAGATAATGCTGCGTTAGCTTCTAATTTTATTTGGCCTTCAACAAAACTTGAGGGAGGTTTGGATGCCTATAGTGCAATGCGTGATGCTATGATGGATTTAAATAATGAAAAAGCCTTGAAAATTTCTGATTCTTTAGTAAAGAAAGACGCTAAATGGGCAACTGCTCATTTAGGCCAGCTTCAATATTATTTCATGAAGGGAGATGATGCTAAGTTAAGTGAATGTTATAATATCGCTGTAACTAAACTTGAGGGTGCTTCTAGAGCCGAAAAAGAAATAATTTTTTGTTACAATCCAACTAATGATGCACAAACAATCATGTTTCATTTAGATAAAGCCATGGTATTCGCTTCTGACGATCCTCAAGTTAGAGCCTTTAGAGCTTGGTATGAAAAAAATAATAAAATTGCAATTGATTTGCTTTTGCCAGCTTGGAAACGTTTTCCTGAAAATGGCGGAGTAAATAATATGATGGGATATAAATATATGGATGATGGGCAAATGGAAAAGGCAAAACAACATTTCGAAATATATTTACGTGTTTATCCAAAATCTGCAAATGCTCATGACAGCTATGGGGATTATTATTCAAAAGCAGGAGATAAAGTAAAAGCAAAAGAAATGTTTTTGAAAGCATACGAAATAGATAAAACATTCACAAAATCTAAAGAAAAAGCAGACAAATTATAAAAAAAATTCGCGCAGACGAAAAAGCATCAGGACTAATAAAAAATCCTAATGTTGACTTAAACAATTACCAAGCAGTTAAAAAAGCTTTTAATTTGACGGACTAAAAACCAACAAATAACAAGATTGGGGCGAACTTAGTTAATTCACGTTCGTCCCTTTTTATATTGGTTTTAGTCTTAAATCTTGCAAAAATAAAACTGATTGAATTTAATATAAATTATAAAAATGTTTCAGCAAAACGATTCTCTGAAGACTAGTTTTATTTTTTCTCCCAATTATGATACTTTGAAGAGCTTGGTGTACATCTTGGGGATTCAGGTTTTTGACCTGCAGAATTAACTTTTTCACCACAATTACTACAAACCCATTTTTGAGCTCCTGAAGTACATAATTTATGAAAACTACAAGCTCTAGTATTACCTGTTTTAGGACAAGAATATTCTTGTTTGGTTGGACGCCAACTAGCATCATTAGATACTTTAGCTATCATACCACAATCACCACATTGAGCATATTTCATGTTATCTTGAGCAAAAGAATTTGTAATGTAAAACAATGCTGTTAGAATGAATATTGATTTGATTTTTTTCATAGTGTTTTAATTTAGTGGTTATTAATTTTTATAAAGATTGTAATAAAAAGGAAATATAAATAAAATAGTTTTTACTTATATTTCACTATTGTAATTTTCTTTTAGCTTTTTACATGTTTTTTGAATTAAATAAAAAATATTAAATTTTTACTAAAAATGCCTTGAAACCTTTTATCTGTATGAAATTAAAGGTAAACAAAACTTATATTTTTGTTATATCTATTTGTCCTTCTTTTGTCTAAGATTATTTAAGTGTTGCCATCTTTTAAGTGTTGGCTCCAACTTCAAAAACATGTGCAGAGTATTTGCAGAAAAACACTACTATTTTGACTAAATATCATCAAAAAGTAAAATTTCACCAAAAGGCTTAAAAACAAAAAACCCTTGTAAAATCTAATTACAAAGGCTTTTTTTGCTCCCTCTCCTGGGCTCGAACCAGGGACCCCATGATTAACAGTCATGTGCTCTAACCAGCTGAGCTAAGAAGGAATATTATTCTGGTAAATTGTATTGAAACAATTTTTGTTTATATTTATAAAGAACGCAATACTATTAATCTTACAAATTAGGTCCTCAAACTCACTTAAACAAGGTTAATTTGAATTTTAAGATTAGGGTTGCAAAATTACATTAATTTATTAAATAAACAATATCTTTACAAAAATTTTAAATATAAATATATGAGTCTTTTAGTGGTTGGCACCGTAGCCTTTGATGCAATTGAAACTCCTTTTGGGAAAACAGATAAAATAGTTGGAGGTGCGGCTTCATACATTTCTTTAGCGGCTTCTTATTTTACAAAGGACATTCAATTAGTGTCAGTTATTGGCGACGATTTTCCGGATAGTTTTTTAAATACCCTAAAATTGCAAGGAATTAAATTAGATGGCCTGCAAATAAAAAAGGGGGAAAAATCGTTTTTTTGGAGTGGAAAATACCATAACGATCTAAATAATAGAGATACCATTGATACTCAATTAAATGTATTGGCTAATTTTGACCCAATTGTACCTGAATCGTCAAAAAATTGCGAATTTTTAATGTTAGGGAACTTGGTTCCGGCTGTTCAGCAAAGTGTTATTTCGCAATTGAGTTCGAGGCCAAAGTTAATTGTTCTTGATACGATGAATTTTTGGATGGATATTGCAATGGACGAATTAAAAAAAACCATCGCTAGTATTGATGTTTTGACCATTAACGATTCAGAGGCTCGTCAATTATCTGGAGAATATTCATTAGTAAAAGCGGCTCAAAAAATTTTAGAAATGGGGCCAAAAGTACTTGTTATCAAAAAAGGAGAACATGGTGCTCTTTTATTTAATAAAGAAGAAGTCTTTTTTGCTCCCGCATTGCCTTTAGAAGAGGTTTTTGACCCTACAGGCGCTGGAGATAGTTTTGCAGGAGGTTTTATTGGTTATTTAGCTAAAACAAAAGACATTAGTTTTGAAAACATGAAACGGGCCATTATATTTGGAAGCGCAATGGCTAGTTTTACCGTTGAACGATTTGGTACTGAAAAACTGATTGGTTTAACTCAAGATCAAATAAATGAGCGTGTTCAGCAATTCGTTGATTTAGTTCAAATCGAAATTTCATAGTTTTTATTGTTGATTAAAACCATACTAATTTTACTACTATTACGTTATTAAAAACTAGTGCTAATTAAACGACTCTTATATTTTAGTGTACTAATAATTATAATGGGCTCGTGTAGCACTAAAAAAAACACGTTGGTAAGTCGTGGCTTTCATAATTTAACTGCACGCTTCAACGGCTATTATTATTCATGCGAAAATATCAACGAGGGAGTATATAAAATTGAAAAAAATAATAAAGATGATTTTGAAAAAACGCTTCCTATATTTATTTATCCAAATCCCGATAAAGCAAAATTAACCTTTGCTGAATTTGATTTAGCAATAAAAAAATCATCACTTTGCATACAAAAGCATGCGATTAAAAATGAGCAAGGCACCGAAATTGCATCGGCAGGAAATTGGATTGATAACAATTGGATTAATATAGGTATTTCGCATGTTTACAAACGTGATTTCTTTAGTGGAATTGAGGCCTTTGAATACGTAATAAATACCTACAAATCTAAAGATAAGTTTACTGCGATGATTTGGCTTACAAAGGCTTATAACGAAATTGGTTCGGTAAGTAATTCTGAACCAATATTAAATTTTTTAAATAATCAAAAAAAACTTCCAAATAAATTAAAAAATGAATTCTTAATCGTATTCGCCGATTATTATCTTCGAAGGGGTCAAAATACAGAAGCAATAGCTAAACTGATGGATGTTACCCGAAATTCGTCATTAATAAACGGGCTAGCTCGAAAAAAACGTGCACGTTATTCATTTATAGTGGCTCAACTATCAGAAAAAGCAAAAGATTATAAGCGTGCCGTTGAATATTATAAAAAAACAATCAAATTAAAGCCAAATTACGAGTTAATACTATATAGCAAAATCAAAATTGCACGATTAGTTGATGTGAATTCACTTGGTTCAGAAAAAACAAAGAAAGACCTTTTAAAAATGACAAAAGAGTTCAAAAACACAGATTACTTTGATGTTATTTACTACACATTAGGAGAAATTGAAGAAAAAGAAAAAAACATAAATCAAGCCTTAACCTATTATAAAAAATCAGCTCAAACAAGCCAAATTAATCAAGATCAAAAGGCAATGGCTTATTTAAAATTAGGTGAAATTAATTTTGACTTAACAAACTATCAAGCAGCAGAATCATATTATGATAGTACAATTGCAGCCATTTCGAAAGATAATATTAATTACGAAACAATTTTTGCTCGTAAGAAAACGCTTGAAACCTTAGTTGGCTATATTAAAAATATTTCTCGCGAGGATAGTTTACAAAAAATTGCAAGGATGAGTGAA
>Ga0209297_1000442_pt1 | contig 26912 bp, 27 predicted proteins | sample S_130805_MF_Meta_FD_187322 | JGI IMG/M metagenome (GOLD analysis project Ga0209297, IMG submission 187322) | Freshwater microbial communities from Lake Simoncouche, Canada to study carbon cycling - S_130805_MF_MetaG (SPAdes) (version 2) | ecosystem: Environmental > Aquatic > Freshwater > Lake ...
CCGATGTCACTAAGCAGGTAGCGGTCGTCCAGTATCCCTCAATGGTCAAGTCGCGGGTACGACATATTGAATTGGTTTCCCTTACACCTGCGCGTTTAATGATGGTTCTAATTACCGATGCTGGGCGAATCGAACAACGGGTTATAGAACTAACTCAAGATGTATCAGAGCAGTTTCTGCATACTTTGCGCGCCCAGTTAAATACTTCAATGATGGGCTATCGACTACCTGAAGTCGCCGATCGAATTAGTGGAATCCTTGAAAGCTATACATTGCGCGATCGTAAAGATGTCGCAATTGTTATGTCATCGGTTATAGAGATGGCGATGGAACGCCCTGAAGAAAAGATTGTCTTAGCGGGAACTGCTAATTTAGCTAGATTCCAAGAGGATTTTTCGACAACAATGCATCCAGTGCTTGAGGCTCTTGAAGAGCAAGTTGTCTTGCTCCGTCTGCTTGGTGATGCAAGTCAGAGTGTGAAGGTGCGTATTGGTGGCGAACAGAAGGATGCAAATCTTCGTACTACCTCACTAGTGGCCGTTGGCTATGGCAGCGATGATGTGCCCCTAGGCGCACTTGGAATTATTGGACCTACACGCATGGATTACGCAGGATCGATGGCAGCTGTATCCGCAGTTGCCCGCTATGTTGGACGATTTATTAACGAGGGTGCATAAGTGGCAGATCATTACCAAACGCTAGGTGTAGCACGAGATGCATCGGCCGATGAGATCAAACGTGCTTACCGTAAATTAGCACGCGAACTTCACCCCGACGTTAACCCAGATCCTGGGGTTCAAGATAAGTTCAAAGAGATTACCGCCTCTTATGAAACTTTGAGCGATCCTAAAAAACGTCAGAATTACGACATGGGCGGTAGCAATTTCGGGGGAGCAAACTTTGGTGGCGGCTTTAGCGACATCATGGATGCCTTCTTTGGCGGCGGTGGATCACGCGGGCCACGTCCACGTATGCGCGCAGGGCAAGATTCACTCATTCGTATTGAAGTTGATTTGCACGAAGCCTGCTTTGGAACCGAGCGCGACATAAGTGTTGAGAGCGCCGTTGTGTGTCCACAGTGCACTGGAAGTGGCTGTGTTGATGGCGGCCAACCGACGGTTTGTAATGTCTGTAAGGGGCGGGGTGAAACTCAGCAAGTAGTGCGCTCAGTTATCGGACAAGTGATGACTTCACGTCCATGTGGGCCATGTTCTGGTTATGGAAGTGTGATCGCAAATCCATGTCGCGAATGTGCAGGAGAAGGCCGCGTACGTGCGCGTCAAGATTTACATGTGAAGATTCCAGCAGGCGTTGAAACCGGTAATCGCATTCAACTCTCTGGCCGTGGTGAAGTAGGACATGGGGGAGGACCTGCCGGTGATGTCTACGTAGAAATCGTAGAGGCCGAGCATGACTACTTAATCCGTGATCGCGATACTTTGCATATGTCCCTCTCCGTTTCAATGAGCGCGGCGGCAATTGGTACAACGGTCAGCGTTGAAGCGTTAGATGGTCCAGTCGATGTTCATGTTAAGGCAGGCACGCAAAGCGGTGCGCCGATAGTTGTTAAGGGCAAGGGAATGACCCGTCTTCGTCATGGCGGACGTGGTGATTTGATCGTTCATATCGAAGTTGCAACTCCTACAAAGCTCAGCCGTGAAGAGGAAGAGCTACTCAAGAAATTTGCAGAGCTACGCGGTGAAAAGGCCGGAGATGCGCATCTTAAGAGCCATGACGGCGGGATTTTTTCTAAGATTAAGGGAGCGTTTACAAAATAATGTTGACACTTTTTTTCGTCGATGACTTGCCAACTCGTGTCGGTCAGATCTACGAGTTCGACAATGAAGATGCTCAGCATGCACTTCGCGTTCTACGAATGGGTGCAGGCGAAATATTTATGCTTTCCGATGGCACCGGAGCATGGAGTCATGTCAAAGCCTTTGCCATAAAGAAGAAATCCATGGAGGTCGAAGTCCTTGCCACTGGTTTTCAAGAGGCGCTTCCAACGACCATAACAGTTGTACAGGCACTTCCAAAAGGAGATCGCGCGAAAGAGGCGATTGAACTTTTGACTGAAGCAGGTGTTGATCGAATTGTTCCGTGGGCAGCTGCGCGCAGTATAGGAAAGGCCTCGGATAAGTTTGCATTAACTGCACGTGAGGCGAGTAAGCAATCACGAAGATTACGTATTCCTGAAGTCACTGATATTGCAACGACTGAGCAGATTTGTGAAGCGATAAAACTCAGTGATCTCGCTATCGCTTTTCATGAAAGCACCGAGACAAAACTAAGTGAGTGCGTTTCATCTCATAATGTTGCCCACCTCTTAATAATTATTGGACCTGAGGGTGGATTAACTTCAACTGAAGTCGATGCCTTTACCGAAGCCGGCGCAAAAGTTGCTCTGATGGGCCGGCCGATTCTGCGCTCGGCACATGCTGGAATCGCGGCAGTCGCCGCCCTTTCTGCACTCCTCAAGGTATGGTAATTGTGTGCCCTTAGACCTTAACTGTCTCTTTTGTAAAATTATCAACGGGGACATTCCCGCCGATATCGTTTTCCGAAATGAGAATGTCGTTGCATTCAATGACATCTCCCCTCAGGCACCTACACATGTCTTGATAATTCCAACAATTCACGTTGAAAATGCTGGGGCTCTTGCTGCACTCTCACCGACAATAACCGCCGATCTCTTTACCGCCGCCGTTCAGATCGCCGCCGAACGAGGGTTAACGGGCTACCGACATGTATTTAATACTGGCGCTGAAGCTGGCCAGAGCGTTTTTCACGCCCATTTACATCTTCTGGGCGGCCGTTCGCTGGCATGGCCACCCGGTTAAAGATAGATTTAGCACTACATGGAGCGCACACTGATTACCGTACCAATAGCCATTCCGATGGTCGCACTTATTGGCCCGCACGATGAGAATTTACGTACCATCGAGGCGGCATTTCCTTCGGTTAACATCACGGTTCGAGGAAATGAAATTACATTGCGCGGTCCGCATCTAGATTGCACTAACCTCGAAAATCTCTTCGCTGAGCTTATGGTCGTTATTAGATCTGGAAATCATTTAAATGTCGATACCGTAAATCGCTCAATTGCAATGCTGGAGCACATACCTGTTGACCACCCTGCAGAAGTCTTATCGCTCAATATTTTGAGTAATCGCGGTCGTACGATTCGCCCAAAGACTGCCAATCAAAAGCGATACGTCGATGCGATCGAAGATCACACCATAACCTTTGGAATCGGTCCGGCTGGCACAGGAAAGACATATTTAGCGATGGCGATGGCGATTTCTGCGCTGCAGAGTAAAAGCGTTAATCGAATTATATTAACTCGCCCAGCGGTTGAGGCCGGCGAACATTTAGGTTTCTTGCCAGGCACATTAAGTGAAAAGATTGATCCTTACTTGCGTCCCTTATTTGATGCTCTTCACGACATGATAGATATCGAAACAGTGCCGCGTTTAATGCAGTCAGGAGTTATCGAGGTTGCACCTCTTGCCTACATGCGTGGGCGCTCACTTAATGATGCCTTTATTATCTTGGATGAGGCTCAGAACACAACGCCAGAGCAGATGAAGATGTTCTTAACGCGCTTGGGCTTTGGTTCAAAGATGGTCATTACTGGCGATGTCACACAGATAGATCTGCCAAACGGACAACATTCGGGTCTAAGAGTGGTTCGCGATATTTTAGGTGATATCGATGACATCGCATTTCTTGAATTAACCGCCGAAGATGTTGTACGACACCGATTAATTGGTGACATCGTTAAAGCCTATGACAGCTTTGATGAGCAGCGCCAATCACTTCGCCCGATTCGACAATAGATGACTATCGAAATAACTAATACATCAGGGCAGTTGGTTCCAAGTAACGAGCTAACATCCCTCATTACCTTTGCAATGGTTGCGCTCAAACTCAATCCTGAGTGTGATTTAAATGTCGGTTTTATCGATGATGAATATATGACTGAATTACATATTAAGTGGATGGATGAGCCGGGCAGTACCGATGTTCTCTCCTTCCCAATGGACATGCCAGAAAACGAGGCGGACGTTGTCACTCTTGGCGACATCATGATCAGTCCAGCATTTGCCGAAGTTCAAGCTAGAGCCGCGGGTCATTCAAGTGAACACGAGATTTTTATTTTGGCGATCCACGGCTTGTTGCACATTATTGGTTATGACCATGCCGACCCTGCCGAAGAGCGCGTGATGTTTGCCCTGCAAGAAGAAATAGTAGAAAACTGGAAGAGAACACAATGAGTCCCATTGCAATTATCAGCATCATCGCACTCCTAGCTTTTGCGGGTTTTCTTGCCGCCAGCGAGTCGGCGCTGACTTCGATTTCACGAATTGTTGTTGAAGAGTTAGAGGGCAAGCGCGGAGGTGCGTTGCTACGCAAATACAGTGCCCAGCCAGCTCGATATTTAAATGTGATTTTACTTGTTCGTAAACTTTGCGAGCTAACTGCCACCGTATTGCTCGCATCGATCCTGCTCCGTAACTACCCATCGGCACAAGCAATGGCATTAACGGTCTTAATTATGGTCGTACTTTCTTACGTGGTAGTTGGTGTCGGACCTCGTACTTTAGGAAAGCAACAACCCCATAAATACGCCCGTTATGGAATTATCGTCGCTTACGGATTAGCGATTATTTTGGGTCCAGTCACAAAACTTCTCATTACCGTTGGAAATGCGATTACCCCAGGAAAGGGTTTTCGATCCGGCCCTTTTACATCTGAGGCCGAACTGCGAGACCTTGTAGATCTTGCCCATGAGCGCGGACTTGTAGAGTCCGATGAGCACGAGATGATTCACTCGGTTTTTGAACTCGGAGACACTTTAGTTCGCGAATTAATGGTTCCTCGAACTGAAATGGTCTGGATTGAAAAAGATAAGTCTCTGCGTCAGGGACTTTCCCTCGCGCTACGTTCGGGTTTCTCCAGAATTCCAGTGGTTGGCACTGGCCCGGATAACATCATCGGAATCGTATATGTGAAGGATTTAGCAAAGCGCGCGTTAGATCATCACGAGGCCGAGCAGAGTGAAAATATCGAGCAACATATGCGCCCTGCCAACTTTATTCCTGAGATTAAAATGGCCGACGAGCTTTTAAAAGAGATGCAGAGAGATCAAATTCACCTAGCGGTAGTTGTTGATGAGTATGGCGGTACTGCAGGAATTATTACGATCGAAGATATTATTGAAGAGATCGTCGGCGAAATTGAGGACGAGTTCGATGATGGCGAAGACCACTTCACTTGGTTATCACCCGATAAAGCACGTGCAAATGCGACGCTTCATATCGAAGATTTAGCTGATGAGTTGAAGATCGTCATTAGCGATTCTGATTTCGAGGATGTCGATACTATCGGCGGACTTATGGCACAAAAACTCGGTCGAGTCCCAATAGCCGGGAGCACAATCTCGCTTAACGGCTGGTCGATTACATCTGAGCGTCCCCTTGGTCGCCGTCGCAGAATTAGCAGTGTTTTAATTGAGCGTTTAGAGGTAGAGATTGAGGACCACGAGTAAGCGATAGAATCGCCCAATGCGTATTGTTCGATTTTCTCCCGGTCCAGATGCCGATCTAGGCACCGATCCGCTCTTTGGAGTTTTAGAGGATGACGGCCTTATTCATGTCATCACGGGGGATCCAATCTATTCAGGGATTCAAAAAACCGCAGCGACTATTGCCCTCAACAAAGTGCGCCTCTTAGCTCCTGTTATTCCTCGCTCTAAAGTTGTCTGTATTGGTAAGAACTACGCAGATCACGCCGCCGAAATGGGGGGCGTTGTTCCTGAGGAGCCAATTATTTTCCTTAAGCCAAACACTTCTGTAATTGGACCAAATGACACCATCGTCTGGCCCGATATGTCTGAGCGAGTAGATCATGAATCTGAACTTGCCATTGTCATTGGTCGCTTGTGCAAGGATGTTCCAGTTGAGCGCGTCAACGATGTGATTTTTGGATACACAATCGCTAATGATGTTACGGCGCGCGATCTTCAAAAGAAAGATGGGCAGTGGAGCCGTGCCAAGGGCTTCGATACCTTCTGCCCAATTGGACCATGGATCGACACCGATTTCATCCCTGGCACACAGAAAATTACTGCAAGCGTCAATGGAGAAATCAAGCAGTCTGCACATTTGAGCGACATGATCTTTAAAGTGCCAGAGATTATTAACTTCGTCTCCCGTGTCATGACTCTTCTACCAGGAGATGTTATTTTGACTGGTACGCCTGCAGGCATTGGGCCGATGGTCGCTGGTGGCACGGCCACAATGAGTATTGAAGGCCTAGGCGAACTAACTAACAAAGTGAGCAGAAATTGAATAAAAAAGTAAAGGTTCGCTTTGCACCATCACCAACTGGAGATCTGCATGTAGGCAATATTCGTACCGCTCTATTTGACTGGGCATATGCCCGTCATACGGGAGGAAGCTTTCTTTTTCGCATTGAAGATACCGATACAACACGTGTCACCGATGAGTACATCAATGCAGCTATCGATACATTGAAATGGCTTGGACTTAATTGGGATGAGGGTCCTGAAGTCGGCGGCGAGAACGGTCCATACTTACAATCAAAGCGTTTAGATATTTATGCGCACTGGGCAGCTAAATTTATTGAACAGAAAGATGCTTACTACTGTTATTGCACCCCCGAAGAGTTAGAAGCCGTCCGTGAAGCCCAACGTGCTGCAAATCAAGCACCCGGTTATAACGGTCACTGCCGTGATTTAACACCCGATCAAATCGCCGACTATAAAGCCGAGGGACGTGGCGCGGTAGTTCGCATGCGTATGCCAGATGGTGGAACTACCTTTACCGATTTAATCCGTGGCGAAATGGCATTTGATCATAAGTTTGTTCCGGATTTTGTTTTGGCTCGCGCCGACGGCTCACCTTTATATACATTGGCCGTTGCCGTCGACGATGTTTTAATGAAGGTAACCCATATTTTGCGCGGCGAGGATTTGCTCTCATCCACTCCACGCCAGATTCGAGTTTATCAAGCCATGGGCATAGCAGTTCAGGATTACCCGGTTTTTGCTCACCTTCCATTTGTCATGGGAGCCGATAACGCCAAATTATCTAAGCGCAACGGTGAGGTATCTATTGCCTGGTATCGCGATAAAGGTTTCTTACCTGAGGCGATCTGTAACTATTTAGCCTTACTTGGATGGTCACCAGGTGATGATCGCGAAGACCTGACAATGAAAGAGCTATGTGAACTATTCACAGTTGAAAAGGTAAATAGCTCACCAGCAAAATTCGATATGAAGAAGCTTGAATCTATCAATGGCGATAAGATTCGCGCCCTCACAATTGATCAGTTCATGGAATGGGCTCTTCCATTTCTAATAAAGGCTAAGACCATAACCGGTACTCCCAATGAGATAGATCTCGTCAAGCGAGCCTTGCCCATTATTCAAGAGCGCATCATAATGTTTAGTGAAATTCCTGCGATGCTTGCATTTTTATTTGTTAAGGATTTCGCAATCGAATCCGATAGCGTCGCTAAAGTCGCTGACTCTGGCGCAAAGGAGGTTCTCAAGCGCTCACTCAAAGAGTTAGAGCCAATTAGCGATTGGACTCACAGCGCAATCGAGGCCGCACTTCGTAGCTCATTGATCGAAGAGATGGGATTAAAACCCCGTATAGCATTTACAGCACTGCGAATTGCAACTACTGGCGGCACTATTTCGCCACCGCTCTTTGAATCAATGGAATTACTAGGCAAAGAGGCGGCTTTAGCCAGAATCTCGGCGGCGTTGACTCTCTAATCGATACGGTATTCTTACCGCTTGAAGTATTGGGGTATGGGGTAATTGGCAGCCCTGCTGATTCTGGTTCAGTAAGTCTAGGTTCGAGTCCTGGTACCCCAGCGCACCAAGCACGTACAACTGAATATGTTTTGTCCTAGTTATAAAAAGATTTACAGGCACGGCCCCGTCGTCTAGCGGCCTAGGACTCTGGCTTCTCAAGTCAGCTACGAGGGTTCGAATCCCTTCGGGGCTACGTATGGTTTCTTTGTTGAAGGTCCTCCCGGCCTTCATGGCAACTGCCTTTTTATTGGCCATGGTGCCAGGGCAAACTGCAGCGATGATGATGCGCCAAGCAATAGTTGGTGGAACAAAATCTGCTTATACGACTTTAATCGGAACAAGTAGCGCACTCATTGTTTGGGGCGCAGCATCGGCGATTGGTCTGTCGCAAATCTTCGCACGATCACATACGGCCTATACGGCCTTGAAATATGCAGGCGTCACATTCTTAACCCTCTTGGCTCTGCAAACTCTTTGGACTTTGCGCAAAGAGTTCGGAAAATTCGATTATGAAGGAATCGCCGTGACTAAGTTAGGACCGGCATTTCGGCTAGGCCTGATTACTAATCTGACAAATGTAAAAGCTGCCGTTTTTGCTGTCGCTTTCATCCCGGCATTTGTTCCAGCGGATTTTAATTTAGGGTGGGGAATCTTCACTCTCTCAATCGTGCAATCTCTAGTTTCGGCATCGTGGTACGCCTTCCTCATCAGTATTATCGGCAGGGCTACCACTACATTGGCTAAACCCAAAGTACGCCGTGCATTAACCGCCTTTTCAGCTGTTGGAATTCTCTTTCTTGCCGCAACTCTGTTGTTTACCTCACCACGGTAGTTACTGAATGATGGCGTAGAATAACGGCATGCGAGTTATTAATTCAGAGCAACTTAAATCGATTCTCGCAAATCTTCCAAGCAATCCACGCATAATCGCATCCGGTAATTTCTCTGCACCTCGAACTTTGCTCAAAATCGCCGACGAAGTAATCCCAGAGTTTAGATTGCACATGCTCAATGCCCACGGGGATATTCCAAATCGTGATGGCATTACATATGAAACAGCCTTTGTGGGTCCTGCGATGCGCAACCATCCCCGACTTGACTACATACCCTCCCGTCTTTCTTTGTTACCAGTTTTGATTCGTAACTTTTATCGCCCTGATGTGGTGTTTTTACATACTTCTACGCAGCGCTTTGACACAGTAAGCCTTGGAACTGAAGTCAATATTTTGCCACGATCAATTGAAACTGCTCGAGCTCATGGTGGCCTAGTAATAGCACAGTCAAATAAGCAGATGCCATATACCTATGGCGATGCTCAGATATATGACAGCGAGATAGATTATTTAGTCGAAGTTGATGAGCCATTGCAGGAAAAACCCTCAGTACCGATTACCGACATTCAAGCTCAAATTGGAAGCCGAATCGCGAGTTTGATCGAAGATAACTCAACACTGCAGTTAGGAATTGGGGGAGTGCCAGATGCCGTCTTGATGGCCCTTAAAGATCGAAAAGGGTTACGTATCTGGACCGAGATGTTTTCCGACGGTGTCCTTGAGTTAAGTAGAGCCGGGACGCTTGATGAAGAGATTCTCATCACCGCATCCTTTGTATTTGGAAGCAATGAGTTATACCAATGGTTGGATCTAAACAAGAAGGTGCGGATGCTAAGGACCGAGCGCACTAATGACCCATCTCAAATAGCGCGCCAAGCGAAAATGGCCTCGATCAATAGCGCCTTAGAGGTTGATTTATTTGATCAAGCAAACGCCAGTCACGTACGAGGCAAAATCTATAGCGGCTTTGGTGGCTCTACCGACTTCATAGTCGGTGCGCTCCATAGTCGTGGTGGTCAGTCATTTGTAGCACTGCCCTCATGGCATCCGAAGGCCGATGTTTCTACGATTGTGCCGAGATTACAAAGCAATGTCACGCATTTTCAACACTCTTATGTTGTCACTGAACAAGGCGTAGCTGCCTGCTTTGGACATTCGCAGAACGATCAAGCCATAAATATTATTCATAACGCCGCACATCCAAGTGTGCGAGAAGAGCTGATTTCAAAAGCGAGTGAATTCGGCCTTATTTAACCGGCTAGTTCGAGCGGCCACTCATCGTTAGGTGATTGGCTAAGTGGAAGTTTTTTGCCATCCTTAGTAGTAATTGATATAAATGTTAGAGCCTTCTTGCCGTCGATTGTCTTGGGTTTGCTCAGAATAATTTCTACATCTGCATAGTGCCGCTTACCATCAACACAGGTAGGGGAGCAGTCATTGATCTCATAGGTTCCAGTTCCCTGCCCACCCTCAGCGCTCCAACTCGACCACTCAATTTGGCCAATTCCAACTCCGGCATCTGCACAGAACTTAAGAATCACACTTGGTTTGTAATCTAGAATCCCGCAGTTCGTAACATAAACCTGAGTTGTGACGGCTCGATTGACAAAGGTATATCCGCCAAAACCGAGAGCAATTATCGTCGCAAGAAGTACTACCCAACCCTTAGAAGACTTTAACTTTTTCCATCTGCCCATAGTGGTATTAGTAAAGCATCTATGGCTATTCTTTACTAATGATTGCTCTCAAGAGTAGGAACGGCATAATTTCAGGCCTCTCTTCGTGGTGACTGCGATTGAAGAGGGCACGTACGATTTAGCTTGGCACAAGGCAGTACTTCATAACATCAAGGGAACCCCTAAGGCCTTCACTTGGGGTGCACTCTTTTCCGGAATGTTAATCGTCTTCATTTCAACTACTGGTCCCATCGCAATCTTGTTTCAAGCAGCCGACGCAGGTCAGTTGAATGACAAGTACACAATTTCTTGGCTCTTTGCCGTTTTCATGGGTTCAGGTGTTTTTGGTTTGTTCCTTTCGCTGCGTTATGGAATGCCAATTATTGGATCGTGGGCATCCACAGTGACTGCACTCTTGGTAACTGGGCTTGTTGACCATTCTCTGCCTGAAGTTGTAGCTGCATATTTTCTTGCCTCAATAATTTTGTTGATCATTGGGGTTACTGGGATTTTTACCCGAATAATGTCGATCATTCCACATGCTGTAATCATGGCGATGTTAGCTGGCGTTCTCTTCAGCTTTGGACTTCGTATCTTCACATCATCGAAGGCAGAGCCACTCATTGGCTTTGGAATGATTTTCATGTTTTTTCTGGGTCGCCGTCTAAAGTGGCGCGCACCCGTATTTGGCTCCCTTTTCATCGGCGTAGCAATTGCACTTGCGCAATCTAAGTTGAATGCTCCTAGTTTTGTTTTTCAAATAGTTCATCCCGTATGGATAAATCCAGTTTTTTCTCCGGATCTAATATTTACTTTAGTGATTCCAATCGTTTTAATGGTTATGACCACTCAAAATGCAACTGGAATTTCACTAATTCGATCCGCGGGTTATAAAGTTCCGATTAATGACATCGTCACCCTGGGTGGTTTTTTATCTCTTCTTGGAGCTGGATTTGGTGGCGCAGGAGTGAATGTTTCCGCTATGACGGCAATAATTGCCCTTGGCCCGGAGGCCGATCCCAATCCTAAGACCCGTTATTTTGCCGGAATTAGCGCAGCGATAACTTATATATTAGCTGCGCTCAGTGCTGGAATCTTTCTATCTTTGTACGCTTCATTTCCACCCGCACTTACAACAGTGTTAGCGGGTTTGGCCTTACTTCCAGTAATCAGCGCATCTATTGTTGAGGCAGTCATGGATATTGAGTACCGAGATGCTGCGATAGTAACCTTTTTGATTTCTGTTTCTGGGGTGTCGGGGTGGGGAATTGGGGCACCGTTTTGGGGCCTGCTTGGAGGCTTCTTAGTTCATCACTTCGTTAGTTTCAAAAAGAGTTGATAGAAAATCTAGTGTGACTCACGGGTTACATCTGGACCGCTTGATCCAAGTAAGAAATCCAGATCGGCACCTTTATCTGATTGCATAACATGATCTATATACATTCGCTGCCAACCACGAGATGGATTGGCATAGGCAGCTTTGGTCTTAGCCGATGGTATTCGTTGACTGATTTCTTCATCGGTTAATTTTACATTTAGAGTTCTAGCTAATACATCTAATTCGATTATGTCGCCAGTTTGGATTATTCCTAATGGTCCACCCGCTGCCGATTCAGGGGCAACATGCAAAATTACGGTTCCGTAAGCCGTTCCACTCATTCGACCATCACAGATACGGACCATATCTGTAATGCCCTTAGCTAGAATTTTGCGTGGGAGCTGCATGTTTGCAACTTCAGGCATCCCTGGATAACCCTTGGGGCCGCATCCCCGAAGTACGAGAACACTATTTTCGGTTACTTCTAGACTTTCATCATCGATTCGATCATGAAAGTCTTCGATACTTTCAAAGACAACTGCAGGCCCGATATGTTTTAAGAGATGCGCACTGGCCGCCGAGGGTTTAATTACCGCTCCAAGTGGGGCTAAATTTCCTCGAAGTACGGCGATTCCAGCCTCCATTTGAAGTGGGTGCTCACGAGTACTGATTACATCAGAGTCGTAGATTGTGCCTTCACCCAGAGTTGAAACAAGTGAATTACCAGTCACGTTGATTGCCTGGGGATTAAGGGAGGCTTCTAGTTGACGAAATACTGCATGCAAACCGCCGGCACGGTGGAAATCCTCCATTAAGTACTTTCCCGATGGCTGCAGATTTACGAGCAAGGGAATTCTCGATCCAATTGCATCAAAGTCATCTAAGGTGAGATCAACACCCAGTCGACCAGCAATTGCTAGAAGATGAACCACCGCGTTGGTAGATCCACCGATTGCCGCTAAGGTAACAATTGCATTTTCAAAGGAAGCCTTAGTCATAATCTGACTTGGTTTGAGATCGCGCTTAACCATTTCAACAATATGACGACCTGAGTTGTGTGAAGCTTGAAGTAATCGTGAATCAACCGCTGGGATGCCTGCGACCTCTGGCAGAGTCATTCCGAGAGCTTCGGCCATGATGCCCATGGTTGATGCCGTTCCCATCGTGTTGCAATGTCCACGACTTCGAATCATTGAGGACTCTGAATTTAAAAACTTTGCATTGCTGAGCAAACCCGCACGTACCTCTTCACTTAAGCGCCATACATCTGTTCCGCAACCAAGGGGATTGCCTTCAAAGGTACCCGTGAGCATTGGACCACCCGGAATTACAAGTGATGGAAGATCAACGGAGGCCGCACCCATTAGAAGTGCCGGAATAGTTTTATCGCAGCCACCGAGCAGAATGGCGCCATCAATTGGATTTGCACGCATTAACTCTTCAGTCGCCATGGCGACCATATTGCGCCACAGCATCGCTGTTGGTCGTACTTGAGTCTCACCGAGGGAGAGCATCGGCAGATTGAGGGGAACGCCACCGGCCTCCCACACACCATTTTTTACACTTTGCGCCATCTCATTCAAGTGCGAGTTACATGGAGCCAGATCCGAGGCAGTGTTGATTATCGCGATTTGAGGGCGGCCATCGAAAGCGGAATCTGGGTTGCCTCTTCGCATCCAAGCACGGTGTATGTAGGCGTCACGAGAATCTCCGGCATACCAGTGCGCGCTTCGCAACTAAGTGCTCCTCTAAATCGAAAATGAAAGTGTGGCGAGCATAGCCTTTCGATGAAGAGTTCGTCTAGCATAAGCGTTCTTATGAGAGCATTTGTAGTTCATTCACCGGGTCGCTCCAGTATCGAAGAGGTTGAATCACCGGTTCCCGGATTTAATGAAGTTGTTGTTGAAGTTGCGCGCGCCGGCGTTTGTGGCACTGATGTTGAGTTTTTTAATGGCGATATGGCCTATTTTCAAACAGGTGAGGCGCAGTATCCGATACGACTTGGTCACGAATGGTGCGGAACTGTAACTTCGCTGGGAGAGGGAGCTGATCAACGATGGCTTGGTCGGCGCGTAACTGGTGACACCATGCTTGGATGCGGTACATGTAAAAGATGTGTAACGGGTAGACAACATGTTTGTGCCGATCGACATGAAATTGGAATTAGAAATGGATGGTCCGGTGCGTTAGCTGAACAACTATTAGTTCCGGCGACTGCATTATTTGCTCTTCCCGATTCAATTGATGACATGGTGGGTGCCCTAATAGAACCAGGAGGAAACGCACTTCGAGCCGCACAAGCGGCAGAGGCAAAGCCTGGGAAGAAGATTTTAATTTGGGGAAGTGGAACCATCGGATTGTTAACTGCGCAGTTTGCAATTGCGATGGGCGCCGAAGTGCATATGATCGGTAGAAATGCTTCGACCCTTTCTCTGGCTAGAACATTAGGCGTTTATAGCGCTGTTGAGGAGTTTGTGGAAATAGATGGTGGCTTTGATGCAGTAATTGATGCCACGAATAGTAAAGATATTCCAGCTAAAGCCATGAAAGCCGTTGAGCCCGGCGGCCGGCTTGTATATATCGGTGTATCGGGTGAACCAAGTTTGATAGATAGCCGTGACTTAGTCCTCAATGATGTAACGGCAGTCGGAATCCTTTCTGCATCTCCTGGGATAGAAGGAACTATTGGTTTCTATTCAAGTGGGGAAGTTGATCCGAGAATAATTGTTGCAGCAACTGTGGGACTCTCTCAGACTGCAGAAATTCTCGAAGGCAAGCGACCCCTTGGTGCTGGTCATGGTCCTAAAGTTCATATTGATCCCAGAATTTTTTAACTATGAATATAAGAACAATTTCCGAAACGGTATCGGATTTAGGTGAAGGCCCAATATGGAATCTTGAAACAAACAAAGTAATCTGGGTTGATATTGGGAGAGAGATTGTTCATAAAGCAGATTTCGATACGGGTCAGACAGTGACATTCAAATTTACGACCCCTATCTGTGCGATCGCCGAAAGTTCAACTGGTGGATATATCGCAGCAACGGGCGATGGATTTGCCAAGATTTCTTCCAATGGTGAATTAGCACCTATTCATACATTTCTAGACGACACGATGAGATTTAACGATGGAAAGGTAGATGCTGCAGGTCGCTTTTGGGCGGGCAGTACGGCCTTAGATTTCTCTCCTAATCGTGGCAGTCTCTTCGTTCTCGAAATTGATGGGAGCTATCGAAAAGTACTCGAGAATTTAACGCTATCTAATGGCTTGGCCTGGTCTCCTGATAACCAGTTTTTTTATCTTATCGACAGCATTCCAGGAGTTATGAAACGTTTTGCTTTCAACCTTGCTGCGGGAACCCTTTCGGATGAATCCGATTTTTTAACTTTTGAGCCGTCACTAGGAATTCCAGATGGAATGAGCGTTACACACGATGGATGTCTCGTGGTTGCATTCTGGGATGGCTCTCACTTGGAGGTTTTCTCTCCTGAGGGCAAGAAGATTGAGGAGATCCAACTTCCTGTTAAGCGTCCAACTTCGTGCACTTTTGCAGGAGTGGGTGGAAAGACACTCGTTGTGACATCGGCGGCGCAAGCACTCGCTGCCAGTGACTTACCTCTGGATGGAAGGGTTCTTGCGATAGATGGAACCGGCTTATCTGGACTGCCCAGCCGCAAATTTGACCAAGCCGACTAGTCGCCCCCTATTGACGGGGCAGGGGTCAGCATTTAATATCTGTATACAACTTCGAATACGTGCAGGTATCAGAGAACGGGGCCGTCTATGGCGCGCAGTGGTGAGCAGAGTCAGATCCGAGCTCAATACTTAATTGATCAGATTCGGCGTGAGATCGCTGCCATCGTTGGTAATGAAAATGTAAGCATTGATCAACTCCTCCTCCAGCAGCAATCTTCGGATTGGTCATGGATTTCTCAACACTTGAAATATAAAAATTTACATATTCCTTCGGCAGATATCTATGCCAGTCCAGGTACAGCAGAAGAAGTCGCAGAGATTTTACGCATCGCATGCGAATATAAATTTCCGGTAATTCCTCGCGGCGGTGGCTCTGGCACGCAAGGGGGAACGGTTGCCATTTATGGAGGAATCGCGCTAGATCTTCGCCGGCTCAATAAAGTTTTAGAGATAGATGAAATCAGCATGGTAGTTACTGCTCAAGCCGGAATTGAAGGACCAGAGTTAGAAAAGATTTTAAATGCTAAAGGCTTAACGATGCCGCACTATCCTGGCTCTTTCCACTTTGGTGCAACTCTCGGAGGTTATTTAGCGGCACGAGGCTCGGGAGTAGTCTCTACAAAGTACGGTAAGGCCGAAGATATGGTTTTGCAGCTTGAAGTTGCAATGCCGCCAGGCAGATTAATTGAGACTATGAAAGTTCCAAGTCATGCATCAGGGCCAGGAATTATTCAAGCAATTGTTGGCTCCGAAGGAACCCTAGGAATTATCACGAAAGCTACAATGCGAATTGAACGCTTACCCGAATCACAAGTCTTTCTATCTTATGGTTTTAAAGATATTAGCACTGGACTAGAAGCGGCACGACATATTATGATTAATCGTTGGCGCCCTGCAGTTATTCGACTTTACGATGAAGCAGATAGTGCAAAATTATCCTCTTGGTTGAATTTAGGTGTTGAAGGCGTCTTGATTGTAGTTATGTGTGATGGTACGAATAAATTAACTGAACTTGAGTCGAACGAAATCGCAAAGCTATGCGAATCCGTTGGCGGAACATCTTATGGTCCAGAAATTGGAAAGATGTGGTGGGATGGAAAATATGAACCATTTAAGCATGGAAATATTCCAGCACCTCCGCAAATATTTGGCACTACCGATACTTGTGCACGTTTCGAAGATTTGGAGCGCATCTACTGGGCTAAAAAAGAGGCGATTGAAGTCGGTTTCGCTGAGTATGGAGCCCGTTATACGGCTCACTTTTCGCATTGGTTTCCTTGGGGAGGCATGATTTACGACCGGTTCTATATCGATAACGGACCTGAAGATTCTTCTGAAGCAATTGCCCTCCACGATCGCGTGTGGGATGCAGCGATAAAAGCCAGCCTCGACAATGGAGGTTCACTCAATGAACATCACGGGGTTGGCTTAAAGCTAGGACGGTTCATGCGCATTGCGCACGGAGCCGCATTTGATTTACTCCTTGGAGTAAAAAATGCTTGGGATCCGGATGGAATCCTTAATCCAGGAAAACTTGGATTTGGTCCACCGAGGAACAGGCAAAATTAAATACCCATCTGATTCTTTTTGAAGGGAGAATCATGCACTTATCTATGCACAACTGGATGCGCGCAGAGCCTATTCAGGTAACCATCGCACGTTTAGCAAAGTACGGATATAAAAGTATTGAGATCAGTGGAGAGCCAGAACAGTTCGGACTTAATGGTAGTAAGGACACGAAAAAACTCCTTGATGACTATGGTCTCAAATGCTGGGGTTCGGTAACACTTATGTTGGGTGAGCGAAACCTTGTCGCTCTCGATCCTGCAAAACGCGCTATGTCAGTTGACTATGTAAAAGACTGCATCACGATGGTTAAAGAGCTCGATGGATATGAGATGACTATCGTTCCAGCTACTGTTGGAAAAGTTGTTGCAGATGCCACTCCAGATGAAGAGTGGAAGTGGGCAGTCGAGAGCATGAAAGAGATTTATGAACATTCAGAAAAATCTGGAGTCCGTCTTGCAATTGAGCCGCTAAATCGCTTTGAAACTTACTTTATAACTAGAGCCGAACAAGCGATGGCATTAGCTGAAGCTACCGGACCAAATTGTGGAGTTTGCCTTGATGCCTTCCATATCAATATTGAAGAGGCCGATATTTATGAGGCTATTCGAAGCACAAAGGGTCGCCTAACCGATTTCCATGTCGCTGAAAATAATCGCATGCCTGCTGGTCACGGTGACTATGACTGGAAGAAAGTGATTGAAACGTTGAAAAGCATCGGATACGACGGGGCACTAACTGCCGAGTTCGTAGCATCAATCGATCGAACACCCGTCAATCATTACAAGAACGCTTTAGAGACTGACTTTTCGAAGGTGAATATCAGTCCAGAGCAGCTCAAGTTCATCATCGACCATGGTTCTAACATTCTTACTGAAGAATTTTATGACTGGTTGGTTGAAGAGAACGCAAAGACTCTTCTTCACCTGATTTAGTAGTAGAGGGTGAATCGGAAGGCGAAGTGAGCAAATCTGTGCTTATTATTGCAACCTTGGATACGAAAGGTCCTGAGGCGGCTTATATTCGCGACGGTTTAAACCGATTGGGAATTGCGACGACTGTCATTGACACCGGAATTTTGGGGGAGCCTCTTGGCATCACTCCAGATATTTCTCATGAGGAGTTAGCCAATTTTGGTGGAGTCACTCTATCTGAGTTACAAAATTCCGGGACCAGAGGCAGAGCAGTAGAACAAATGCGCAGATTTGTAATTGATAAAGTTCAAGAGCTTTATTCAATGGGGGAAGTCCTCGGTGCCATCGGAATAGGTGGTGCTGAGGGCTCCGTGATGTCGGCAGGTGCTTTAATGACATTGCCGATTGGAATACCAAAAATAGTTTTGTCACCGATAGCCTCTGGACGTCATGAGTTTGGCCCACTCGTCGGTACGAGCGATATGTTAGTTATGCATACTGTCATTGATATTCTTGGGCTCAATAATATTTCTAGAACTGTATTTGATAACGCAGTCGCAGCTATGGCTGGACTTATCCAATATGGGCACCCGCTTGAAAGACCCTCTGAAAGCAGTAAGTACGTTGCACTTACCATGTTAGGAAATACAACAACGGCTGTCATGGAACTTCAAAAAACGCTTGCAACGAATGGGTATGAGAGCATCATTTTTCATGCAAATGGAGTTGGTGGCCCTGCCATGGAGGAGCTTGCAGAGGCTGGGCAGTTCGTTGGCGTAATTGATTTTACGCCTTCAGAGATAGTCGGTGCTGTTGTCGGAGGAATACACAACGCTGGACCCCGTCGGATGAAGCGCGTTGGTGCTCTGGGAATACCGCAGATTTTGGTGCCTGCATGTGTGGAATTCTCTGTTCATCATGCAACCTCCATACCAGCGGAGTTTTCTGGTCGTCCTGTTTATGATCACAACCCAGAGTTCGCTCTTGTCCGAGTTACTAAAGCCCAGCTAATTGAAATCGCAACTTACTTTGCAGAGTGCGCAAATATGGCTACCGGACCAGTTGAAATTGTAATTCCGACGCAGGGTTATTCAATACCGAATGTGCCCGGGGGAGTCTTTTGGGATCGCGATGCCGACGCCGCTTTCGAAGAAACTCTCATAAGACAGACAAGGCCTGACATTAAGATCGAGAAACTCAATATGCATGCCAACGCCCCAGAGTTTGGAGTAGCAGTTGCACAGCGCTTTTTATCACTTATGACCACCAATTCTAAGAACTAAACTAAGGAGCAATAATGGACTATGCAACACCCCAGCGGAAAGTTCCACACATCACAACTGGTGACCAAGAATTCCGTGAAAAGTTTCGGTCGTGGAACATTGCCGATCTGACATATGTTGATATAAATGAGTACTTAAAAGTGAAAGACGTCATTATTGTGCCAATGGCTAGCACTGAGCAGCATGGCCCTCATTTACCGCTCTATACGGACACAATAACCGCTATCGAAGTTTCATCGAGAGTTTCAGAGCAAATCGGTATTTTGCATACCCCTCCCATTTGGACTGGATACTCTCCACAGCATATGTATGGACCAGGACAGGGTCGAGGAACCATTACTGTCAGGGCCGAAACATTAAATGCTTTGATGTACGACATCGCGCGAAGCTTGATTCACCATGGCTTTAATAGAATTATTTTCGTCAATGGCCATGGTTCAAATGTGAAAGTAGTAGATCCTGTTCTTCGAAAGCTTCGTTATGAAACCAATGCCCTCATTGGATTCGTTAAGCCGTACATGGAGCGTTACACGGGCATTCTCGCTGGCTTAATGGAGAATCCTCCTGAAGAGACACCTGGTTGGCACTCAAGTGAACTAGAGACCTCGCAGGACATGGCATGGAACGAGAATCTTGTCCGCATGGAACGGGCCGTAGACACCCGAGCGCATACACCTGAATTTCTCCCTAAAACTTTTAGCAAGAATGATGGTATGCCAGACGTCGAATTTGAGGGATATCAGTACTTTCAATTTCCTATGGATCATCATGAATTTGTTGACAACGGTGTCATTGGCAATCCGATGCGCGCAACAAAGGCTAAAGGCGAAGAGGCCTTTCACCGCTTCAGTACCCATGTCTCTAAAGGCATTTTGGAGCTAATGAAAACCCCCGTAACGGTTATTAATCGAGAGTTCTTGAATCGAGTATAAATTCAGGTTTATGGTTGAGCCATTCTAAGTAATTTGAAAGGAAGGTAATGTCAAAACAAAACAACAATGAGATCTCTTTACCCAAAGGTTCTGATTCTTTGGGTGAGGATGCCTATGAGTGGATTGTTGCAGCTATCACTTCTTTTCGTATTCCAACTAATAGCTCAATCTCAGAAAATAAATTGGCTTCAGAGCTCGGCATCAGTAGAACTCCTGTACGGGAGGCCCTCAAACGATTGGAAACTGAGGGTTTAGTTAAACGCGGTGATGCGGGGCGATTTACGGTCGCGATGCTCACGGCAAAAGATGTCGATGAGGCAATAGATTTTTTACTTCTATGCGATGTCTACCTTTTCAAAAAAGCGGCAGAGAATCTAACAGCCTCCGATGGGAAGGATTTAATGCTGGCAGTAAAGACGATGGCAGCAGCATCTAAGAACAGCAATCGTGACTCTTGGATATCGGCGGACCTAATCTTCCACGAAACAATCATGCGCTCGGCCAATAACTCACTTGTAGCGGATTCAGCACGAATTACGCGGAGAAGAATTCAGCGGTTCTGGGCGCGTTCCTTGTCAGGTGCTAAAGATCTAGCCACCTGTTCTGAGGAGCATGCGATAATTGCTGAAGCTATAGTAAAAAAGGAGATGAGAGCTATTGAAAATGCGGTCATCGGTCACCTTTCCCATCTTCGAGTGAACATGCAGGAGATAGTTGATTCCATGGCACCATTTTTAGGCGTTCCACTCCGAAATTAAAGAGAAAATTACAAATAGTGAAAGAGATGAGGGAAAACATATGTCAGATGTTCTAAAAGTAGCGATGATTGGTTATGGCTTCATGGGCAAGGTGCATTCTCATGCCTGGCGGACAGTAAACCATTTCTTTCCAGATGCCCCATTGATCGAAATGACTGTAATTTGCGGACGCAGCGCCGATGCTTTGGAAGAGGCGCGTGTCCGTTTCGGCTGGAAAGAGGCAGAAACAGATTGGAAGGCAGTTTTGTCACGAAGTGATATTGACATTGTTGACATCTGCACAGCGGGGGACACTCATGAAGAGATTGCGATAGCGGCATTACGCGCCGGTAAACATGTTATTTGCGAAAAACCACTGGCTAATAATGGGGTTGAAGCGGCGGCAATGGCTGCTGCAGCAACTGAGGCAGCGAAAAAAGGCGTTAAATCGATGGTCGCTTTTAATTACCGTCGCGTGCCAGCCTTGGCCCTCGCTAAGAGTTTAATAGAGAGCGGAAAACTAGGTCGGATCTTCCATGTTCGCGCTAACTATCTTCAAGATTGGATTATCGATCCTGAGTTCCCATTGGTGTGGCGATTGGAAAAGAAAACTGCCGGTTCCGGAGCGTTGGGCGATATTGCTGCACATATTGTTGATGCTGCTTATTATTTGACTTGCGCAAAAATTACACATGTGAGTGGGCAGTTAAAGACATTCATCGAAGAACGACCATTACCTGGTTCGTATACGGGTTTGACTGCTTCCGGAACTTTGGCTCGCGGAAAAGTTACAGTTGATGACACTGCAGTTTTCACCGCTCAATTGGATAATGGTGCAATCGGAACGTTTGAAGCTACTCGGTTTGCAGCTGGGCGAAAGAATGCCATGTCAATTGAAATTAATGGAGCCAATGGATCGGTGTATTTCAATTTTGAGGATATGAATGAACTTTTGTTTCATGATCACACGGAAGATTCAAAGGATGCTGGATTTAAGAAGATTCTTGCTACTGATGGAAACCACCCGTATGTTTCGGCCTGGTGGCCACCTGGGCACATCATTGGATATGAGCACACATTTACGCATGAAATATACGATTTTATCGTCGCTATTCAAAAGAATTTAAATCCGTCGCCTTCATTTGAGGATGGTCTTTATGTCCAGCGAGTGTTAGATGCAGTTGAAGTAAGTGCTCATAGCAAGTCACAACTCACCGAAGTTAAGTAGAGGAGAAAGAAATGACACGTCCAGTTACATTATTTACAGGCCAATGGGCAGATCTTCCATTTGAAGAAATGTGTCGATTGGCCTCTTCATGGGGGTATGACGGTTTGGAAATAGCCTGTTGGGGTGATCACTTTGAAGTTGATCGCGCTCTCAATGAGCCAGGTTATGTAGAAGGACGCCATGCAATATTGAAAAAATACAATTTAAAGGTATTTGCAATCTCTAACCACCTTGTGGGTCAAGCCGTATGTGATCATCCGATTGATGAGCGTCATCAAGGAATCTTGCCCTCTCGTCTTTGGGGGGATGGAGATCCTGAAGGCGTTCGCCAGCGTTGCGCTAAAGAGATGATGGATACTGCCCGAGCTGCTCGCAAACTCGGTGTCGATGTCGTTATTGGTTTTACAGGATCATCGATTTGGCACACACTTGCAATGTTTCCACCTGTTCCACCTTCAATGATCGATGCTGGCTACAAGGACTTTGCAGATCGCTGGAATCCAATTCTGGATGTCTTTGATGAGGTCGGAGTTAAGTTCGCTCATGAAGTACATCCATCTGAAATTGCCTATGATTATTGGACAACCGTTCGCACCCTTGAGGCAATTAAACATCGTCCGGCCTTTGGATTGAACTTTGATCCGAGCCACTTTGTCTGGCAAGACCTTGATCCCGTTGGTTTCTTGTCTGATTTCAGAGATCGTATTTATCACGTTGATTGCAAAGAGTCTGTAAAGCAATTAAATGGACGTAACGGCCGATTGGGTTCACATCTACCTTGGGGAGATCAACGTCGCGGTTGGGACTTTGTTTCAGTTGGACATGGTGATGTTCCGTGGGAAGCATGTTTTCGAATGTTAAATGCCATTGGTTATACCGGTCCCATCTCAGTTGAGTGGGAAGATGCCGGGATGGATCGCCTAATTGGCGGCCCAGAATCTCTAGCTTATATTCGCAAGATGGTTGCAATCGAGCCACCTACGGCATCATTTGATGCCGCCTTTAGTTCAAAGGATTAATGAACTAAAGAATTAGTGTGTATGGCCGGTGCTCCATCGAAGTAATGGTGGGGCACCGACTAACATATTCTCTGCAATCCATGTCGCGCCATCTAAGTTATCGCCTTCTGCACTGACAAACTGTGCACGTGGTAACTCCAAGGCGATAATGGTTTGAATTGCTCTGACGTAATTTTTATTGGCCGACGGACCACCTTGAATTGCAATCTCAAGTTCCCCGTCCTTCGTACCACCTGTTCCTAGCCACGTTGCAATGACTGTCTGAGCAAGCAAATGCGCACCCTCATTACGGATTGCCAGTGCAGTTTCCACTCCACTATCGGCTGCATCTAAAAGTGTTTGAGCCGATGTAATTGCAAGAGTGGCGGCGTCTGTACCATTTTTGGATTCGAGTTCATCAAAGGCGGCGATCCGAGATTCAAATGCTGCAATCATGCCGACATCGCTATTGCGCCCCTGTCTTGCCGCTAAAGCCTTTGTGATTCCTAACTTTCCAAGCCAAAAACCGCTGCCCTCATCACCGAAGGTGCTACCAAGACCATCGCGATGTGCAAATTCTCCATCGCGACCGCCAACAGATACGACGCCTCCACCGATAGTTAAGACAACACCGTTACGTCCATGAAGTGCTCCAATAAATCCAGCTAAACCATCGTCGATAAGCGCCGTCTTTGTTGCACCAAAGAATTCATTGCAGAGCGCTCCATATGCTTGCGGGTCAGGCACGATTCCATTGAAACCAGTGCAGGAGAGGGAGACAACGTCAGATGATAATTTCTCAACAGATTCGAAGAGTGATCGAAGTGCAGTGAGAGGATTTTCGCCAGCTAACTTACCTCTAGTGGTATTTATCGAAATATCACCCATACGAATGCGGCTGCCAGATTGACCTAAATCGACTGAAAGCACCATAGGCGTCAGAATAGTTTAAATTCATGTGGGAAGATAGGAACATGAAGCAATTTGGTTCGGTAATGTCCTCAGAGATCGCAGAGACTCCTGCCGTCTTTTCTAAGATTTTAAGTGATTTAGCGGGCTTTGATTCAGTCAAAAATATTCTCAACACAGAGAAGATCCAATCGGTATTAATTTTGGCACGAGGCACTTCGGATAATGCCGCACATTACTTAAAGTACTTAATTGAGACTCAAATTGGTCTACCAGTTGGGCTTACCTCGCCCTCATCAGTCACCGTCTATAACTCTGAACTTAAGTATTCAAACACATTAGTAATTGCTATCAGTCAAAGTGGTCAGTCACCAGATTTAGTGCACTTTGCAACGGCGGCACGAGCTGCGAATGCATATCTGATTGCGATAACTAACGATGTCCAATCGCCTCTGGCCATGATTGCTCACCACCATTTTCCTCTGCTTGCCGGTCCTGAGTATGCAGTCGCTGCAACAAAGTCGTATAACGCTCAGTTATTGATTTCCTATCTCCTCGTGGCAGCTTGGACAAATAAAACCGTCAATGCACCGCAGATTATTAGCGAGGCAACTCGCATTGGCGCAACTAGTAATTTGGTAACTGCCGCCGTACAGGCGACAGATCGCAGCCATGAAATTGTGATCCTAGGCCGTGGCTTTGCATATCCCAACGCCCGTGAGGCAGCGCTTAAGATTCAAGAGACTTGCAAAGTCTCGGTGCAGGGCCTATCTACCGCTGATTATCTTCATGGTCCGATCTCTGCATTAACTGAACAGACGCAGGTTTTTATTGTTGCGCCGAACCACATGCCATCTGAATCCATTCTCGAAGCGACGACAAAGATTCGCATGACCTCGCATCGAATATTTTGGATCGGCAGCGGCGGGGCACCTAGTGGCGATGATGTCGTAATCCCAGGATCGCAGTGTGATGATGAGATTACTTCGACATTGGTAGATGCAATGGTATTGCAGCGATTTGCAATGGAGTTTGCTGTGGCATCAGGCTTTGATCCTGATGCACCTGTTGGACTGTCGAAAGTTACGCTTACCCACTAACCAATAAGTTCGCGGTTGCGCTTTATTTCGCGATCGTGTTTGCAAGGGCGATCTAAATGAGAGTCATAACAAGCATCGCACAGCAAAACTAATTGGTGGCACTCGGCTTTTTGACAGTTTCTAAACTCTTTGGTTGGGCCGCTGCAGTGAGCGCACTGGCCAATCAATTTAGTGTGATCGCTGAAATCGATGGTCAAACGATCATCGAATGTATAAAGAGATCCCTCCCATAGGCCGTCATCGCCAAAGGCGTTGCCGTAGCGAACAATGCCGCCTTTAACTTGATAGACCTCTTTGAAGCCACGATTCTTCATTACAACTGAGAGAATCTCGCAGCGAATGCCGCCGGTACAGTAAGTCACGATTGGCTTATCTTTCATGTGGTCATACTTGCCACTTTCAATCTCTTTAACAAAGTCATGTGAGGTTGTGACATCGGGAACTACCGCATTCTTGAACTTACCAATTTTAGCTTCAAAAGCATTACGGCCATCGAAGAAGAAGACATCGTCACCACGCTCTTCAACTAATTTATTGACCTCCTCTGGGCGTAGGTGAACGCCACCTCCGATGACGCCATTAACATCGACTTTAATCTCACCGGGATTGCCAAAGGCTACTAACTCATCTTTAACTTTAATCTTTAACTTTGGGAAGTCATTGCCGGTACCTTCAGACCATTTGAAATCGATCTTTTTAAAGCCAGGGTATTGGCGCGTGTTTTTAATGTAATTCTTAACATCATCCATATTTCCGCCCAATGTGCCGTTGATTCCATGGGGGGAGATGAGAATGCGCCCTTTTATATTGAGCGATTCACAGAGTGTTTTTTGCCATAACTTAACGGCCTCCGGATCTGAAATCGGGGCGAATCCATAGTAAAGAATTACTTTATTAAAATTCATTTCCCTTAAGCCCTCTCTGCCAATATCAATGGTGTGAGTTCGTGGGCGCCAAACTCCTGCGGCCACGTCGGATTGGTGCGACCAAAACCTTGTGCAATTACAAATGAGGCACGTTCTGCAGCGGTATCTCCACCATGCCCGCCTTCGGCGCGATGGCCATGATCGGTAGTAACAACAACTAACCACGGTTCATCAACTGATGCGCGAGCCTTTACTGCTGCAATCATGCTGGCAACGTAGGTGTCGATCTTTGTAATTGCAGCTTTATATTCGGCACCGACTGAATCATAGGTATGACCGGCCTCATCAACGCCGCAGAAATAAACAAATGAAACATCAGGGCCGTGCTTTTCGATGGCATACATTGCCGCCTCTTGAACTTCGGCGTCGATAACGTTGTATCCATATGTTTCGCCATCTCGGGCAATTACACGGTGCTGAAATGCTTTTTGCTGTTCGCGACGTTCGTGAATGACTGGGCCATGGCCAGTAGGGTCAACTAAAGCTGGCCAACCAGCGGCAGCAAAAGTTGTCGTCGTTTGGTCGTTATAAAAGGCGCGAGATAGTAAATCAGGGCGGTGAAATAATTTATGCCCAATAAAAGAATTATCAATCACACCATGCTCTTCGTGGGTAGATCCCGTTAAAAGCGTTGACCAGCCTGGTCCAGAGAAAGTAGGCGCCGGCATAGTCAATGTCGTGAAATAACCGTTCGATTTTAATGCAGTAATCGTTGGTGAAGCCTCAAGAGCCGTTGCAAGATTGAGACCATCAATACCTATCAGCAGAACTTTGGTTTTCACTTAAGCAAGTGCCTTAGCTATTGCAGCAGTGTGAAGTGGTGATGATCCGCAGCACGAGCCAACAATATTGACGCCCATTTCCTTCATCTTCGCTGCATACTTTGCCATCTCCTCTGGCGTTCCGTCATAAATAAACTCATCGCCTTGCAACTTTGGTAGCCCTG
>Ga0209297_1000444_pt1 | contig 26834 bp, 25 predicted proteins | sample S_130805_MF_Meta_FD_187322 | JGI IMG/M metagenome (GOLD analysis project Ga0209297, IMG submission 187322) | Freshwater microbial communities from Lake Simoncouche, Canada to study carbon cycling - S_130805_MF_MetaG (SPAdes) (version 2) | ecosystem: Environmental > Aquatic > Freshwater > Lake ...
TAACAAGATTCGTCTAAATTAGGCAGTGTTATGTGGATTACTGAATTAAGACGTCGGCTCAAAGAACACTTCGGGGAAGAGTACGCCGCTTCCTGGGCCAAGGATTTTGTCTTGCCAGAACTTGGGGGCGTGAGCGTGGATGATGCTTTAAAGCTGGGCTTTGATGCTCAAACTGTGTGGAAAGCCGTGGTTGATAACCAAGGTTTAGGCCCTTCAGCGAGGTGAACGGCGTGTCTGATACTCTTCGAACACCTGTTCGAGTAATGTCCACAGGTAAGAGATGTCCCCAACCTCTAACCAGGTCCCGGACAAATGTCAGTGCTAACACTTACCTTGAGTAAGCAAGCAAAAGACAGCTAGGACCAAAAGAAAGGGTCACAAATGGCAACAGCGGCAAATGACCGCGACAAGGCGTTAGAAGCAGCCCTGTCCCAAATCGATCGTCAATTCGGACGCGGATCAGTTATGCGCATGGGTCAAGAAGATCGCCCACCAGCAGAAGTAATTCCTACTGGTTCAATCGCACTAGATATCGCTTTAGGTATTGGTGGATTACCAAGAGGTCGCGTCGTAGAAATTTACGGACCAGAATCAAGTGGAAAAACCACAGTTGCATTGCACGCAATTGCTAGTGCTCAACGAGCTGGCGGCATTGCAGCATTCATAGATGCAGAACATGCACTCGATCCAGATTATGCCCAAAAACTTGGCGTTGATATTGACGCATTGCTAGTAAGCCAACCAGATACTGGTGAACAAGCTTTAGAAATTGCTGACATGTTAGTTCGCTCCGGTGCACTTTCCATTGTTGTTATCGATTCAGTTGCAGCACTTGTGCCAAGAGCTGAAATTGAAGGCGAAATGGGCGACAGTCACATGGGTCTACAAGCTCGATTAATGAGCCAGGCTTTAAGAAAAATGACTGGTGCATTAGCTAACTCAAACACTACTGCAATTTTTATCAACCAATTAAGAGAAAAAATTGGTGTGATGTTTGGATCTCCAGAAACAACAACTGGTGGAAAAGCATTGAAGTTTTATTCTTCAGTTCGTCTAGATGTGCGTCGTATTGAAACACTAAAAGATGGCACAGACGCTGTTGGAAATAGAACCCGAGTCAAAGTTGTGAAAAACAAAATGGCTCCACCGTTCAAACAAGCAGAATTCGACATCATTTTCGGTGAAGGAATTTCTCGTGAGGGCAGCCTTATCGACATGGGTGTTGAACATGACATCGTTAAGAAGAGCGGATCATGGTTTACCTACGAAGGCGATCAATTAGGTCAAGGTAAAGAAAATGCCCGCACCTTCTTAAGAGATAACCCTGATTTGGCTAACGAAATTGAACGCCGCATCAAAGAAGTTTTTGCTCTCGACAAAACAGTTGAGAAGCCAGAAGCTGATGTTGTGCCAATTGCAGCAGCCGAATAATTAAATGGGAGAAGTAGTACAGCTAGACCAAGACGGCGCCGCCTCAAAACGGCGCCGCACAAAAAGTGAACTTAAATTAAATCTAATTGATGCCACCATTACCCAATTGCCGGTTGTGGAAGAGAAAAATAAAGAAATCGAAGCAGCAGATGCTGCCAAACAAGTTTTGTTAAGAAGACTTTCTCATGCACCTAGAACAAGAAAAGAATTAGCCAAGGATTTAAAAGATAAAGATATTTCTGATGAGGTGGCAAATATTGCCTTAGACAGATTTGAAGAAGTGGGCTTAATTAATGATCAAGCACTAGCTTCAAATTATGTTTCCAGCCAACATGAACGAAAAGGCATAGGTAAAAACGCGCTTCGTCAACAATTGCGTGCCAAAGGTGTTTCTGATGATGTGGCACTGGAAGCAATTTCACAAATAAGTGATGATCAAGAATTCCAAGCTGCATTTGCCCTTGCTTGCAAAAAAATTAGATCTTTGCAGAAAGATGATGCTAAGACCCAATTGCGAAAAATTGTGGGCGTTTTAGCTCGAAAAGGATATTCCTCAAATTTAGCTTTTAGAGTCGCAAAAGAAGTAATAACTGATCTTCCAGATGGACTTCCTCTAGAGATTTAGAAATTTTCCGACATTTTTATGTCATACCCCGAAGTTAGTGTTATAACTAATAACAACAAGGGGAAAATATGAAAAGAAGTCTGATTTTAGTTTTATCCATGTTTTTAACATTTATCGTCGCACCTGCTGCAAACGCTGATTTAACCTTTGACGGGGATGCAACTTGTCCAGCAGATTTTCCTATTAAGTATGGGGAATCAAACGCCGATGGAAGTTATAAAACTATTTGCCACACTGAGACATACCATCAAGCAAATCTAATTGGTGGAGAAGTTTTTCAAAACTATGTTAATTCCGGTGGAACTTTAGATATTTCTCAAGCAATAGCCCAATATCGCCAAGAACAACAAAGCATTAGTGATCAAAGAGCAAATGCAGAAGCTCAAGCTCTTGCGGAAGCAAATGCCAATCCAGGGCAAGAAGTTTGTAAAACTTGGTCCTATACCAGCACTTTTAACGGATCAGGTGGTGGTGGAACTTGTGTAACTATTCCTTTAGCTGCCAGAACAATTGATAACACAGTGGCGGCAAACAAAATTGCCGAAATTAGATCACAACTGGAAGCAGATCCACAATATGCAACTCTTCGCTACGGCGTTGGTAATCAAACTTTTGATTACACACCAGCAGAACGAGCTGCTTTGCTTGATCAATGGGCTGCCAATATGGCAGGAAATGAATTAGCAAAAATTGCTGCAAGCAAAAAAGCTGCTAAGAACCCTGGTTTAAGAGTTTGTAGTGACTGGGTTGTTGGTACTCAAAATGGTCAACAATGTGATTATGTCCCAGTTGCCTTAACTTCAAAAGCAATTCTGGCTTCAGTCACAGATCAACTAGATGGTCTAGAACTGACTGCTGCGTTAGATAAAAAAGTTAACAAATTTGTAAAGGCAGTTGATGTAGCAATTCCAAATACAACCTCAGCTAAAACTGTGACAATACCTAAGGCTCCAAAAGGAATGAGTCAAGTCGTTACAGTTGAAAATCCTGATGATTGCTCAGCAAAAGGTCGCAAAATCAAAATTGACAAAGGTGCCCTTTGTGAAATATCTATTGCACTTACTGTGGCAGAAGGAATAAACGTTAACTTCGCACAAACCATCAAGCGGAATTAGATATTTAAAAGCTAATTTTTGAATTGATAGACAGGCTGATTAAATGATATATTTTAATTTATGAAGCCTGTCGATCACTTTTACTCAGCAATTGATTGCGTTGATCCAGTTAACTTAGCTAAATTTTATTCAAGTATCACAGGACTTAAAGTTGATATAACAACAGAAAACTCTGATTCAAATATTGTTTGGGTTGAGTTAAAAAATAATCAAGGAATACCTAAATTAGCTTTTCAAAAAGTAGCAAATTACAAAGCTCCTACTTGGCCAGAAGGTCCAATCCCACAACAACTTCATCTAGATTTTGCTGTTAAGGATCTTGATGAAACAGAAATAGAGCTGCTTAAAATCGGGGCGGTAAAAACAGAGTTTCAACCAGGATCACCTAAAACAAACGACTACTCAACTGAATTTAGGGTTTATTTAGACCCTGAAGGTCATCCTTTTTGCATAATTCATAGACCTTAATTTTTTAACATTTCACTTATGCGATTGAATACGTATTAATGAATAAGAATTTTAGTTTCAAGATTGATGCTCAACTTGATTCTCATCCCACAAATAAACAACCCTTGGGTCGCGTTGGCGTAATAACTACACCACACGGAGATATAAAAACTCCTGCTTTTATTCCAGTTGGCACCAAAGCCACTGTTAAATCGGTTTTACCCGAAAGTATTAAAGACTTAGATGCTCAAGCTGTGTTATCAAATGCCTATCACCTTTATTTGCAACCCGGATCCGATGTTGTTGATGAAGCAGGTGGCTTGGGTTCCTTTATGAATTGGAGTGGGCCAACTTTTACTGACAGTGGTGGATTTCAAGTTCTGTCCCTTGGGGTTGGTTACAAAAAAGTAATTGCTATGGATGCCACAACTGTGCAAGCAGATGATGTGATGGCAACTGACAAGGATCGTCTAGCTCATGTTGATGATGATGGAGTCACTTTCAAATCACATTTAGACGGCTCCATGCATCGATTTACGCCAGAAGTTTCAATGCAAGTTCAACATAAAATTGGTGCAGATATTATTTTTGCTTTCGATGAATGCACAACACTTTTAAATACTCGAAATTATCAAGAAAAATCATTAGATCGAACTTTTGCGTGGGCCAAAAGATGTATTTCAGAACACGAGAAATTAACAATTGAAAGATCTCATCGTCCATATCAAGCACTTTTTGGAGTTGTGCAAGGTGCGCAATATGAAGATTTAAGAAGAAAAGCGGCACAAGATTTAGCTACATTAAATTTTGATGGTTTTGGAATTGGTGGAGCATTGGATAAAAATAAATTAGGCACAATTGTTAATTGGGTAAATGAAGAACTACCTGTGAATAAGCCAAGACATTTACTTGGCATTGGAGAGCCAGATGATCTTTTTGTTGGAGTGGAAAATGGATCTGACACTTTCGATTGCGTGGCAGCGTCCAGGGTTGCTCGAAATAATGCAGTGTATGGCCTTGACGGAAGATTTAATATTTCTGTGAGTGCATTCAGAAGAGACTTCTCGCCAATTGATGAAAGTTGCGGTTGTTATACCTGCAAGAACTACACCAAAGCTTATTTAAACCATTTGATCAAAGGTAAAGAAATGCTTTCGTCTACATTGTTAACGATTCACAACGAATATTTCATTGTTAACTTAGTTGCCAAGATGAGGCAATGCATTATTGATGGCAATTTCTTTGAATTCAAGGAAGAATTCTTAGGCCGTTTTTATGCCTCTAGAGAGAGTAACTAGCTTCCTTTTTCTTCACAATTCTAATGACGTTATAAGTGATTGGTAGTAAAAATACTTCTAACAATGTTTTGTAAATATATCCAACAATCACATAGTTAACGAAGTCCCATCCGGTGATGATTCCATAAAAAGCAATAGTGCAAAAAACTAAAGTATCTGCAAATTCACCAACGACAGTTGATCCAATTAATCGTAACCATAGTTTCTTTTCTTTAGTTTTTTCCTTGATCTTTACTAACACATATGAATTTAGAAGTTGGCCAACTAAAAATCCACAAATACTTGCTAAAACAATTTGAGGCACAAAACCAAGAATGGATTCAAATGCTGCTTGATTTGTCCAATCTGAGGCAGCAGGTGATTTCTGAACTAAATAGAAAGTAAATGAGGCAAGTACGGCCATAGCAAATCCGGTATAGATCGCTTTTCTTGCGGCTTTAAATCCATAAACCTCACTTAAAACATCGCCCACGATGTAAACAAGTGGAAAGAGAAATGCACCACCGTCTGTATAGATAGGTCCAAATTGGATGAGCTTTACTGCTCCTACATTTGAAATTAAAAGTAAGCCCACAAATGATGCCATCAAGAATGGATAAAGACCTTTAAATTCTTGAGTAAATTGAACTTTGCTTGATTGTTGATTAGCCGTGGTCACAATTGAATATTTAACCACGGCGTACCCTAGTAGTTATATGACAACTCGCACCTACTTTGTTCGAACATTTGGTTGCCAAATGAACGCTCATGATTCTGAACGTCTTTCAGGCATGTTGGAAAGTGCTGGATACATTGCAGCAGAATCTGAAGACGCTGATGTAGTTGTTTACAACACTTGTGCGGTTAGAGAAAATGCCGATAACAAACTTTATGGAAATTTAGGAATGTTGGTTAGACAAAGAGAAAAACGTCCTGGCATGCAAATTGCTGTTGGGGGATGTCTTGCACAAAAAGATCGTCATGAAATTTTAAGAAGAGCTCCTTGGGTAGACGTGGTTTTTGGAACCCACAACTTTGGATCATTGCCAGTTTTACTAGAAAGAGCTCGAATCAACAACGAAGCTCAAATCGAAATCCTAGAAGCCCTTGAAGTATTTCCATCATCACTTCCCACAAAGAGAGATTCAATTCATTCAGCTCTTGTTGCAATAAGTGTGGGCTGTAACAACACCTGCACATTCTGCATTGTTCCTACTCTGCGAGGAAAAGAAAAAGATAGAAAAGCAGGCGAAATATTAGATGAGATTAATTCCTTAGTTTCTGAAGGTGTAATGGAAGTAATGCTTTTGGGGCAAAACGTTAATTCTTATGGGGTGGAATTTGGCGACAAATTTGCATTCGGAAAACTCCTTAGAGCTTGTGGAGAAATTGAAGGATTAGAAAGAGTTAGATTTATTTCTCCTCATCCTAAAGATTTCACTGAAGATGTAATTGAAGCAATGGCCGAAACCCCAAATGTTATGCCTCACTTGCATATGCCACTTCAATCTGGAAGCGACAAGATATTAGCCAGCATGAAGAGAAGTTATCGAACAAGTAAATATCTAGGGATATTAGAAAAAGTTAGAGAAAGAATTCCTGATGCAGCAATAACCACAGATATTATCGTTGGTTTTCCAGGTGAGACTGAAGAAGATTTTCAAGACACAATTAATCTAGTTCGAGAAGCTAGATTTGCTACAGCCTTTACTTATCAATATTCCAAGAGACCTGGAACTCCAGCAGCTGAAATGCCTGATCAAATTTCACCAGAAGTAATTTCAGAAAGATACAACAGACTCACTGAAGTTGTTAACGAAGTAATGCTGGAAGAAAATAAAAAACAAGTAGGAAAAATTGTTGAAGTTCTAGTCACAAACCACGAAGGAAAGAAAGATGAAGCTAACGCAAAACTTTCCGGACGTGCCAGAGATAACCGATTAGTTCACTTTAATTTTGAATCTGAACAAGTAATTAGACCAGGGGATTTGGTAGAAGTAGAAATAACTTATGCGGCACCCTTTTTCTTACTTTCAGACAAACCAATTCTTAAAATCAAAAAAACTAGAGCAGGCGATATTTTCAGTGCAAGCAAAAATGTCGATAAATCTGACAAAGTACTTTTGGGAATTCCCACTTTGGTTCGGTCATAAATTTTGAAAGTAATAGCAATCGTCGGGCCTACGGCAGTAGGCAAGACCGCGCTTTCTTTAGAAATTGCTGAAAAATTCTCAGCTGAAATTATTAACGCTGATGCTATGCAAATTTATAAGGGAATGGATATTGGAACAGCTAAATTACCTTTGTCCCAGCGAAGAGGAATCGTTCATCATCAAATAGATGTATTAGACCCAAGTGAAGAAGCAAACGTATCTCAATATCAAAAACAAAGTCGTGAAATTATCAATGATTTGCTTAGCAAAAACGTGCAACCAATATTGGTTGGGGGAAGTGGGCTCTACGTAAATTCAGTATTGGAAGATCTTGAATTTCCCGGAACAAACCTAGAAGTGCGGGCAAAGTATGAAGAGATTCTTGACGAAAAAGGTGTGGAAGCTCTATTTCAAATGCTCAAGGAAATAGATCCAAAAGCAGCAGAAAATATCTTGCCGAATAATGCCAGAAAAATAGTAAGAGCACTTGAGGTAAATGAAATTACTGGAAAAGCCTTTAATGCAAAACTTCCTGAACCATCACCAATTTTTTCAGATGTCCGAATCGCTTTGGATATGCCACGAGATTTATTAGATAAACGAATTATTGATCGGGTGCACCAAATGTTTGAAGATGGTTTTGTCGATGAGGTTAAAAGTCTTGAAAAGAACTTGAGACTTGGTAGAACTGCCTTTAGAGCTTTGGGTTATTCGCAAGTTCTTTCTCTCTTGTCAGGTGAGATAAGTGAGGATGAAGCCATAACTTTGACTATCAACGCAACGAAGAAGTTTGCCCGCAGACAACTTTCCTGGTTCAGAAGGGACCCTTTAATTCATTGGCTAGATGCAACAAGCCCCGATCTCTTCGCACAATCGCTTAGACTAATTGGATGAGTGCAATCATTAATTACACCAAGGGTCATGGAACTAAAAACGATTTTGTCTTAATCGAAGACCTAAATGACACCCTCATACTTACCGAGAAACAAATAACTCAAATTTGCGATAGAAAAAGTGGAATTGGTGCTGACGGCATCTTAAGAATTGTTAAAGAGAAAGATCAATTCTTTATGGATTATCGAAACGCTGATGGATCAATTGCTGAAATGTGTGGCAATGGAGCTCGAGTTTTTGCTCAATATCTATTTGTAAATAAATTAGTTACAGAAAAAGTTTTCAATTTCAAGACCAGAGCCGGATTAGTTAATGCTCAAATTCATGAACCAGGTGACATAAGTGTGACCATGGATGAGGCCAAACTTCGCGGAAAAGTTGTTGAAGTGTCAGTAAATGGTCATAAATTTAATGCCCAAGCAGTTGATGCCCCCAATCCTCACGCAGTAGCTTTTGTTCCTGATTTGGGAAGTATTGGAGATTTAAAAACCGCCCCAGTTGTATCTCCAGCAGAAGTGTTTCCAACTGGAGTAAACGTTGAGTTTGTTACAAAAATTACTGATGATCATGTAGCCATGCGAGTACACGAGCGAGGTAGCGGAGAGACCCTTTCTTGTGGCACAGGAGCCTGCGCAGTTGCTGCGGTTGTGCGAGAACAAAGTGGACAAAAAATAAATAACATCAAAATTGATTTACCAGGAGGAACTCTGCAGATAACTTTCATTGACGGGAAAATGATTATGCGAGGTCCTGCAGTTTTGGAAGAGACTGGAAAATTACCTGAAAGTTGGTTCACGAATTAAATATGGCTGAATCATTTGATACTGGCCAATTAGATTTACAAGACCGCGCTGCTTTAAGGCGAGTTACTTCTTTCTCAACAGAACTTCAAGACATCAGTGAAGTTGAATATCGACAAATTCAATTAGAGCGAGTGGTTCTTGCTGGGGTTTGGACGAGTGGTTCATGGGAATTAGCAGAAAGATCCTTACAAGAATTAGCCAGACTTGCAGAAACTGCCGGATCAACTGTTTTGGAAGGCGTAATTCAAAGGCGTGATAATCCAGATCCATCAACATATTTAGGTTCAGGAAAAGCTCAAGAGTTAAGAAGAATTGTTTCAGAGACTGGTGCAGACACAGTAATTATTGATGGTGAATTAAGTCCAGCCCAATTAATTCACTTAGAAGATGTTGTAAAAGTAAAAGTAGTTGATCGAACTTGGTTAATTTTAGACATTTTCGCAAAACATGCAAAAAGTAGAGAAGGTAAAACTCAAGTCTCCCTTGCCCAAATGCAATACATGTTGCCACGACTTCGTGGTTGGGGTGATGCCTTAAGTAGACAAGCTGCAAGTGGAGCAAGTGTTGGAATTGGAACAAGAGGACCAGGTGAAACCAAATTAGAAACTGACAGAAGACGTATTCATGATCAAATGACACGTTTAAGAAAAGATTTAAAAGATATGGCTAGATCAAGAGATGTGCAAAGAAATTCAAGAAGGAAAAGCCATATTGCTTCTGTTGCAATCGCTGGTTACACAAACGCTGGTAAATCAAGTTTGCTTAATCGCTTAACTGGCGCAGGAGTTTTAGTCGAAGATTCATTGTTTGCCACCCTTGATCCAACAGTTAGAAAATCACACACCCCATCAGGTCGAAGTATTACTTTGAGTGACACAGTTGGATTCGTTCGACATCTGCCACATCAATTAATCGATGCGTTCAAATCAACATTAGAAGAAGTAAGTGACTCTGATTTGATCGTTCACGTAGTAGATGGCAGTGATCCAGATCCGTTAGAGCAATTCAATTCAGTTCGAGAAGTTTTGGAAGAAATAAAAGCTAACAATATTCCTGAAATTATTGCGATAAATAAATGTGATCGCATAACTGATGAAACGATGGGTGAGTTAAAGAGAATTTTTCCTGAAGGAATATTTGTTTCGGCACACAGCGGTATGGGAATAGATGAATTACTAAAAGCCATTGATGATCGATTACCTGACCCAAGTGTTGAAGTGATGTTAACGATTCCTTATTCCAGAGGAGACTTACTGGCAAAAGTTCATGAAGATGGCAAAGTTCTAAAAACTGAACATAATGATGTTGGCACGCAAGTACATGCATTTGTCCCATCTGAATTAGCTCACCTTTTAAAGCAGATTGCAATAAGTGAATAGTTTAAGGAAATATTCAGGACCAATCTTTTCAGTTCTTATAACTTTGCTTGTGCTGTGGTTTGTTACTCAATGGCTTTTGAAAGATACCGATATTACAACTATTTGGGATATCTTAATCGGTATAACAAGCACATCATTAGTTATATTGATTTTGTCCGCAGTTTTTAACATCTGGATCTTTCAATATCCGTATATGGTTACAACTAAAAATCTAAAGTTTTGGCAAGCATTTCAAGTTCGTAATGCATCATTTGCGATTAGTAATTCAGTACCCGCCGGAGGAACTATTGGATTAACTTTCCAATACGCCATGCTTCGATCATTTGGAGTTAGTGGCAAAGATTCAAGTGCCACGATCGGAATAGCTAGTGTGTGGAACGGATTGATTTCATTCTTTATGCCTGTTTTAGGTTTAGTGGCTCTAACTTTTACCGGTGAAGTCACATCTGGGCTGATTAGATCCACGATTATTGGAATGGTTGTCTTAATTATTAGTTCCGGTTTGTTCTATATCGCCCTTAAGTCTGCACAAGGTGCGATTTGGGTAGGTGGTTTACTTTCAAAAGTTGTCAATCCGATTCGAAAGTTGTTAAGAAAACAAAGCATCAATATTGGAGTTTCGATTGACTCTTTCAGATTGCAAGTAAATGACCTAGTCGTAAAATCTTGGAAATTCATTTCCTTAACAAACTTTTTAGTTCAAATTGGAATGTTTTTAGTCTTTTGGGCCAGTACTCATGCTGTTGGAATTGAAATTGCTGGCGGAATAATTTTTGCCATTTTCTGCTTTGGTCGTATTGGCACAACGATTCCATTAACTCCAGGTGGTTTAGGTACAACAGATGTGATTATGGTTTCTCTGTTGCAATTATTTGGAGCAGATACTGAAACAAGTTTGGCTGCCGTTTTGTTATGGAGAGGTTTCTTCTATATTCCCCAAGTTGTAGCAGGGCTTTTGAGCTTTCTTTACTGGCAGTTGAGTCGGGTCAAGTAAAGATTTAAGGCTTTTCCTCACAACAATTAAGGAAACGTTAAGACAATTCGACTTGCAAATGTCTTCAAATTAGTTATATTTATAAGAGCACGAGGGGAGTATCCCTACCAAAGCGAAAGTCGTCAGCACGAAGTAGCAATACTTCCGGCTTAGCGCCAAGTGAAATTTAACTTGGTTGGGAGAGACCTCGGGAATACAAGTGAACAAACCTGTTTACTTGCATATACCCGGGAGTCTGAATGAAAACTGTTAGTAAGAAAAAAGAAAGCGCCCCAGTAATTATTACTGAATTGGGCCGAATTGAACTTCTAAAACAAATTGATGAAATCAGAAACGAACGATTAACTGCTCTTGCTCCATTAATTGCAGCCGCCGACCGTGACGAAAGAGACGTTGCTGAATTCACCAGACTAACTGAGGAAGCCAACTCTTTAGAAGCAATAGTTTCTGAATCTGGTAAACCAGATCTTCTGGTCGACGACAAAACTATTCGATTGGGTTCTGTTGTAAAAATACAAACCCCGAAGGAAACTTTCAAGGTTCGTTTAGTTCATCCAGTTGAAGCTCATTTGGATGACGAAAGAATTTCGGTTGAATCACCTCTTGGCCAAGCAATCCTTGGCAACAAAAAAGGGGATCGAGTCACAGTAATAGCTCCAAGTGGTAATTGGAGTGCACTAATTAAGTCTGTGGAATTACTTCCTTAATTCCTCCCTTTAGGGACGTAATTCCACGAAGCAATACCGACTAAGCCCTGGCGATATTTATCCCCAGGGCTTAGTTATTCCCATATTTAATGCTCTAACTTATTTCTGTCAGCAATTTGCTTCAAAATGCAAATATGACAAAACTAAAAAAAGAAATACAAATTGATGGACCAGCAAATCTTTTGGCCACTGTGCCATATCTTCTGGGATTTAATCCAGAAAAATCGCTAGTTATTGTTGCAGTCAAAGGCCAACACGACCAAGTGGTGGTTTCCATGACTTTAGATTTGCCAGACAAAATCGACGATCTAGATGCTAATTTCATGAACAATTTGAAAGAAACACTGAAGAGATCAGGTGCTGATGGATTAGTAGCCATATTTTATGTCGAAACAAATCCACAGAAGTTACAAAGCATTTCAGACTTACTTATGACAGAAATTTCCTCAGAATTTCACGTTAGGGACATTCTCTGGGTGTGCGACTATAAATGGGCATCTTATTTGTGTAGCGACCAATCATGCTGTCCACAAGAAGGAAGAGAACTAGAAATTGATAAACCAAGTATGGCTCAAACAGAATTGGTTTTAGCGGGTCGTTCAGTTGCACCTAAGAAAAGTGACCTTAAGGATTTCCTTGAGAGCACTACTGTCAATCAGGAGTTAATTCCATATTTAAGTCAATTTGCCAGACAAAAGGCAAAAGCTGAGCATAGTAAGACTTTAGAAAAATGGGAAAGTACTCAATTCAAATTCCTTACTTCAAAAAAAGCAATTCAAGATTTAGACTTAAAACTTTCTGCTCGGTTATTGTTTGGACTCACAGACATTCCAATACGAGACGCTCTCCTGGCACATCACATTGAGTTGGCACAAATAAACGAAGATCCAAATCAATACCTTTTCCAACTTGCACAAAATTGGGCACAAGTGGCAAAGGTTGCACCTGCAACATTTAGATCACCAATTTGTACTTGCATCGCAGTATTTATGTGGCAGACAGGAGAGGGAATTTTGGCTCGAAGCGCTATTGAATTTGCGTTAGCCCAAGACCCTCAATTTCATTTAGCCAAACTAATAAATAATGCCCTTGATAGTGGCATGCCACCTTGGGAATTTCGTGATGCATTCACCAAAATCACAAACCCCTGGAGTTGAGAATCTGACTTGGGTTTAGTAATGTTTAAGACAGGTCAAGAGTTTCAGCATCAAGCCCCGGCTAGCTGAACGGCAACCCTCCACCGCGGTGGGGTGCTCCGGGTGTAGACCAGGTCGATTGCGAAATTGCAATCGTCAAGCGCGGGTCTTACGCAAATTGAGTGGGACCCCGAAACAAAGGGGCACTAATTGCGTTATATCTATAGAAAAAACTAATTAATTAAATTGAGCTTGCGTATTCGCGTACGCATTTTTAATTAGTCAACTATAGAAATATTCGCACAAATTAGATGAACCACCAACGACTATCAACGCGATAGGCGTAAGACCCAATAACTGAAAGAGGAACGAAGAAATGTCAGCAACCTGGAGCTTTGAAACCCGACAGATACATGCCGGTCAATCACCAGATTCACAAACAAATGCACGTGCATTACCTATTTATCAAACAACTGCATACACATTCCGCGATACCAAGCATGCTGCGGATTTGTTTGCTTTAGCAGAACCAGGAAACATCTACACCCGCATAATGAACCCAACACAAGGTGCTGTGGAGGAACGTGTGGCTTCATTAGAAGGTGGAGTGGCAGCCCTGTTACTGGCAAGTGGTCAAGCTGCAGAAACTTATGCGATTTTGAACTTGGCAGAAGCTGGAGATCATATTGTTTCTAGTCCAAATCTTTACGGTGGAACTTATAACCTGTTTCACTACACTTTGCCAAGATATGGAATAGAAGTAACTTTCGTTGACGATCCAGATAATTTGGATTCCTGGAAGAAAGCGATTAGACCTAACACCAAAGCATTTTTTGGTGAAAGTATTGCTAATCCTTCAAATGCAATTCTAGACATCGAAAATATTGCTAAAATTGCTCACGAAAATGGAATTCCACTAATCGTTGACAACACTGTGGCAACTCCGTTTCTTCTTCGCCCAATTGAATTTGGGGCAGACATTGTGGTTCATTCTGCAACTAAATACATGGGTGGACATGGAACTACTGTTGCCGGAGTAATTGTTGACAGCGGAAAGTTTGACTGGAAGAAAAATGCAGCCAAGTTCCCGCAATACAACACACCAGATCCTTCTTATGGTGGCTTGGTCTATGCAGAAGCACTAGGAGAATTGGCATACATTCTTCGTGCTCGTATTGTGTTGCTTCGCGATTTTGGTGCAGCAGTTTCTCCATTTAACGCATTCCTTATCGCGCAAGGATTAGAAACCCTTTCTCTGCGCATGGAACGCCATATTCAAAACGCAAAAGCAGTAGCTACGTGGCTAGAAAAAAGAAGCGAAGTTGAGAAAGTTAACTACGCATCTCTTGATTCAAATCCTTACAATAAATTGGCAAAGAAATACACACCAGCTGGCTCAGGTGCTGTTTTGTCATTTGAAATTAAAGGTGGCATTGAAGCCGGTAAAAAGTTCGTGGAAGCGTTGGAATTGCATTCTCATGTTGCAAACATTGGGGATGTGAGAAGCTTGGTAATTCATCCTGCTTCAACAACACATTCTCAATTAAAACCGGAAGAACAATTAGCAGCTGGCGTTACACCTGGATTAATCAGATTGGCTGTTGGTATTGAAAACATCAACGATATTTTGGCTGACATTGAAATCGGTTTCAATGCAGCAAAAGGTGCATAACTAAATATGGCAATTTCATATTCAGGTCCTCTTCCTGCCACGGGTGCGTGGCAGGAAGGAGATCATCCTGGGCAAAGAAAATTTATTGATGTTGGTCCAATTGATTTAGAACTTGGTGGCGCTCTGCCTGAGGTGAGAGTTAGTTATGAAACTTATGGAAAATTAAATTCAAATTCTTCAAACGCAATTTTCATTGAACATGCTTTAACTGGCGATTCTCATGTTGCAGGTCTTGACACCGAAGGACATCTTTCAAGAGGTTGGTGGGATGGATTAATTGGTGATGGTTTAGCTATTGATACCAAAGAATGGTTTGTAGTTTGCTCAAATGTGTTAGGCGGATGCCAAGGAACAACTGGCCCATCTTCCAAAGATCCAAATGGAAAAATATGGGGATCAAGATTTCCACGATTAACAGTTGCAGATCAAGTTGAAATTGAGAAACGTTTAACTGATCAATTAAATATTGATCGTTGGGCTTCGGTGATGGGTGGCTCAATGGGTGGCATGAGAGTTTTGGAATGGGCAGTTGAACATCCACACAGAGTTGGTTCAGCATTTGTAATTGCTTCTGCTCCTGGTTCTTCTGCCGATCAAATTGCAACTCAATCAGCACAAATTGCGGCAATCAAAGCAGATCCAAAATGGCGCGGTGGAGATTATTACGATGCCCAACCAGGCGATGGTCCGCACGCAGGATTAGGAATTGCTAGAAAATTTGCGCAATTAACTTATCGTTCTGAAACAGAACTTGATGTTCGATTTGGACGAGATCATCAAGACGGCGAAGATCCTTATTCAGATGGTCGTTTTGCAATTGATTCTTATTTAGATCATCATGCAGAAAAACTTGCCCGAAGATTTGATGCCAACACTTATATTGCTTTGACTGATTCAATGTCTACATTTGATATTGGAAGAAATAGAGGCGGAGTTGGATCTGCCTTAGAAAGAATTACTGCTCCAATAGTTGTTGCAGGAATTGACTCTGATCGCCTATATCCAATTAGGCAGCAAGCAGATTTGGTGAGCGCTCTTCCTCATGCAACAGAGTTGAATGTGATTTCATCTCCATTTGGTCACGACGGATTCTTAATTGAAATAGATCAAGTTGCACCAATTGTTAAAAAAACTTTAGATATAGCAGTTGCAAGGATTAGATAGGGACAGATTGGTCCCATTGAGGTTGTCTTAGCTCTATTTCTATTCCAATATTTAGGCAATGTTTTGTCTAAAAATTTGGATTAGCTTGCTTTGTTTATTGCTATTTACCACCACTAATTCTCAAGCGGATGTGAACGTAGTGGGAGATCAGGATTCTGGCAGTTACTTGATTGATGGCCAAATTCTTTTGGATGAGACTTTTTCAGGTTCTGCAGTTACCCAAGAACAAGGTGCAGTTTGTGAAGGCTGTGCTTGGTTATTAACCAATGTTTGCTATGTATTTGATGCAAATTATTCGATTACCTATTGCAATGCATTTACTGAATGTAAAACGGTAGAGGATACCAATGGTGAGAGAATGAAGATTTGGAGAAAACTTGGCTTAGATGAACCTTGGCTTTTAGTTGGATACATGTGTGTTGGACCTAAAGGTCCAACTACACCACAAAAATTGAAAACCTCATTAAGTGAACAAACAATTGAATATTTGCCAAGATTACTTCCCACAACTCAACCAGCAAATGAAGTTTTAGTTAATACAGATGTTTACTTCTTAAGTAATCAACCAAATAACTTTGGACCAAAAACTGTCATTGTTACTGGAATTCCAGTTACTCTAACTGCCACATCAAGTTGGGTGTGGAAATTTTCTGATGGAACTGAAATTCAAACCACAAATTCAGGAGCAGGTTTTCCAGATGGACAGATTAGACACAGTTTTCGATCAAAAGGATTACAAACAATTTCAGTAACAACTACTTGGAATGCCAGCTGGAAAACTAATTCAAAAGTTTCCATTCCGGTGCCTGGAAAATCGCTAACTCAGACCACAACTTTTACTTTGATCGCTCACGAAGCCCGAGGTGTGCTTACACGCTGAGCGATTGACCCAAAGCAGGCAGAAATTGCGAAGTCGTGACAGAATAGGAAACCGGGCCGGTCAATTTGACAGGCCCTTAAGCGCGTCATCACTTTGAAAGGTTGTCTTCGTGGCACTGTTTGGAAAAATTTTAAGTAAACCTGCCGCCAAGAAACCTGCTGCTAAAAAACCTGCCCCTAAACCTGTTGCGAAGAAAATTGTTGCCAAACCAGTGGCTAAGCCTGCTGCTAAACCTGCAGCTAAAAAAGTTGTTGCAAAACCAGCACTGAAAAAACCTGCGGCAAAGCCAGCTGCAAAAAAAGTTGTTGCCAAACCAGTGGCTAAGCCTGCTGCTAAACCTGCAGCTAAGAAAGTTGTTGCAAAACCTGTAGCAAAGAAACCAGCGGCTAAAAAAGTTGTATCAAAGCCAATTAAGAAAGCAAAACCTGTTGCAAAACCTGTAGCAAAGAAACCAGCGGCTAAAAAAGTTGTATCAAAGCCAATTAAGAAAGCAACACCTGTAAAAGTTGCAAAGCCAACAAAGCCAGTAAAAGCAGCACCAGTTAAAGCTGCTGTTCCCGGTAAGCCAGTCAAAGGCGCTAAAGCAGTTCCTGCTCCAAAAGGAAAAGCTGACAAAGGTTTTGCCAAAGTCATCATGGTTGATGGCGAACTTGTAACTGTTGATGACGTAGATGAAGTAGATCCGGCTGAATTAGAGGCAATTGCTGAATTAGAAAAAGAAAGCCTTGCAGAATTAAGTGAAGAAATTGCTGAAGTTGAAGAAGTAGAAGACGACGAAGAAGAAAACACCAAGACAAGTGCCACTGTTGATGAATCAGAAGCATTCATTATTTCCGATACAGACGATGCTGATGAACCTACTCAAAAAGTTACTGTAGCTGGAGCAACCGCAGATCCTGTTAAAGATTATTTGAAACAAATTGGAAAAGTAGCTCTTCTAAACGCTGAACAAGAAGTTGAATTAGCTAAAAGAATTGAAGCTGGATTATTTGCTGAAGAAAAAATTGCTGCTGGCGGAATCAAAGATCGTAAACTTAGAAAAGATTTGGAATGGATTGCCGAAGATGGCCAAAGAGCTAAGAATCATCTTCTAGAAGCAAACCTTCGACTTGTTGTATCTCTTGCTAAGCGTTACACAGGAAGAGGCATGTTGTTCTTGGATTTGATCCAAGAAGGAAACTTAGGCTTGATTCGCGCTGTTGAAAAATTCGATTACACCAAAGGTTACAAATTCTCTACATATGCAACTTGGTGGATTAGACAAGCTATTACTCGTGCGATGGCTGATCAGGCAAGAACCATTCGTATTCCTGTTCACATGGTTGAAGTTATAAACAAACTTGCACGTGTACAACGCCAAATGTTGCAGGATTTAGGTAGAGAACCAACCCCAGAAGAATTAGCTAAAGAACTTGATATGTCTCCTGAAAAAGTTGTAGAAGTTCAAAAGTATGGTCGCGAACCTATTTCACTTCACACACCCCTTGGTGAAGATGGTGATTCTGAATTCGGAGATTTAATTGAAGATTCAGAAGCAATTGTGCCAAGTGATGCAGTTTCTTTTACTTTGTTACAAGAACAATTAGACAGCGTGCTTGATACTTTAAGTGAACGCGAACGAGGCGTTGTAAGAATGAGATTTGGTTTAACAGATGGTCAACCAAAAACTCTTGATGAAATTGGTCAGGTTTATGGAGTGACTAGAGAACGTATTCGACAAATTGAATCTAAAACAATGTCTAAATTAAGACATCCATCGCGCTCACAAGTATTGCGCGATTACTTAGATTAAATTAGTTAGTTGCTCCAAGACGATCTGTTTCGTCAACATATTCAGTAGCAATTAGTTTTAGTTTTTCTTCATGCTTTTTAGCATGATGTCCACAAAAAATTAATGTTCCACCTGTTGGAAGTGTTACTCGCACAAATGCTTGTGCTCCACAACGATCGCAGCGATCAGAAGCAGTTAGAGCTGGTCCTGCGGTTAATGTCGTGTTCAACGTAGGGCCTCATTTCTTTTAGGTGATACTTCAATCATCCTTGCAAAAGCACGACGCGCAACTCGAAGAAGGCCTCGGTGTGTCGGAGACCACAATGAAGAGGGCCATCTAGGCGTGCCGTAGCCCTGGAAAGGCCTAGAAATCTACGAGAATAAACAAACCAGACTTGTGAACTATTGATACTTGAAATATTACAAAAAGGAAAAGAAAACTTGAGTCCTGCAACTAAGACCAATAACTCTGAATATAACGCCAAGAATTTATCGGTTCTTGAAGGTCTTGATGCGGTAAGAAAACGTCCAGGTATGTACATCGGTTCAACCGATGGCAGAGGATTAATGCACTGTGTTTGGGAATTGATCGATAACGCCGTTGATGAAGCTTTAGCTGGACACTGCAAGAAAATTCATATCAAATTAATGCCTGATAACTCTGTTGAAGTACTTGATGATGGTCGAGGAATTCCTGTCGATATTGAACAAAAATCAAAATTAAGTGGTGTGGAATTAGTAATGACCAAACTTCATGCTGGAGGAAAATTTGGTTCCGGTTCATACACCGCCTCAGGTGGATTACACGGTGTTGGTGCATCCGTTGTAAATGCACTAAGTGCTCGACTAGATGTTGCAGTTGATCGTGGTGGCAAAACCCACAACGCTTCATTTCAAAGAGGGGTAACTGGAGTATTTAAGGGTGAAGGTCCAAATGCGAAATTCACCAGAGAATCTGGATTAAGAGTTTCAGGAAAAGCTGCAAAATCAGGAACAGGAACCAGAGTTAGATTCTGGCCAGATCCAGAAATATTTGTTAAAGAACTTCATTTGGATGCAGCAGCTTTAATGCAACGTGCTCGCCAAACTGCATTTTTAGTTCCAGGTTTAGCCGTAGCAGTTTCAGATTTGAGAGATAAAGAAAAAACTGAAGTTGAATATAAATTTAAAGGTGGCATAACTGAATTCGTTGAACATATGTCAAGTGGGGAAGCAGTAACAGGAGTTATTCGTTTGCAAGGAAGCGGAAACTTTACTGAAAATGTCCCGGTCTTAGATGACCATGGCCACATGAGACCTAAAGAAGTTGAAAGAGAAATGGCTGTTGATATCGCTCTTCGCTGGGGAACAGGTTATGACAATGAAGTTAAATCTTTCGTAAACGTAGTTGCCACCCCCAAAGGCGGAACACACGTTACTGGTTTTGACAGAGCAATTGTAAAAGTTGTTAATGATCAACTAAAAGCTCAAAGAGTTTTAAAGAACAATGAAGAAAGTGTGATGAAAGAAGATATTTTAGAAGGATTAACAGCGGTAATCAGTGTGAGATTGCCTGAACCTCAATTTGAAGGTCAAACCAAAGAAATTTTAGGAACACCTGCTGCTCAAAAAATTGTTACAGCAGTAGTTACCCAAGAATTCAACAAATGGTTTAAGAGTCCTCCAAGAGGAGATAAAGCAAAAGTAAAATTGTTGTTAGAAAAAATTGCAAATGCGTCTCGAGCACGATTAGCGGCCAGAAATCAAAGAGATGTGCAAAGAAGAAAGAATGCGATTGAATCATCTTCACTTCCTGCCAAACTTGCAGATTGTCGATCAAATGACATTGAACACACAGAATTATTTATCGTGGAAGGTGACTCCGCATTAGGAACAGCAAAACTAGCAAGAAATTCAGAATTCCAAGCTCTGCTTCCTATAAGAGGAAAAATATTAAACGTCCAAAAAGCCTCAGTTGCTGATGTATTAAAGAATGCGGAATGCGCATCAATTATTTCAGTTGTTGGAGGAGGTTCAGGACGAACTTTTGAACTAGAAGATGTTCGCTACAGCAAAATCATTTTGATGTCAGATGCTGATGTTGACGGAGCCCACATTAGATGTCTGTTACTTACTTTGTTCCAGAGATATATGAAACCTTTACTTGATAGCGGTCGAGTTTTTGCAGCCGTTCCACCATTACACAGAATTGAAACTATGGGCGCTGGGAAAAAGTCCGGTGAAGTAATTTATACCTACAGTGATGATGAGATGCGTAAAACAATTGCAGCACTTGAAAAAAGTGGCCAAAAAATTAAGCAACCAATACAGCGATACAAAGGTTTAGGCGAAATGGATGCCAAACAATTACGTGAAACCACAATGAATCGCGAATCAAGAACTTTAAGAAGAATTAATGTGAAAGATGCTGAAGAGGCTAGTGAAGTATTTGATCTCTTAATGGGATCAGATGTAGCTCCAAGAAAAGAATTTATTGTTCATGGTGCAGATGAACTTGATAAGTCAAGAATTGATGCTTAGTTAGTTATTCAACGCTTCCAGAAGAATGACCTGGGAACAAGTGTGCTTCTGGATTTATTGCCACAGTCGCATTATTAACAGCAGTGGCTGCTTCTCCAAAACCAACTGAAATTAAAGCGACTTTTCCAGGATAGGTAGAAATATCTCCTGCTGCAAAAAGTCTTTCAATATTTGTGTGCATTCCAGAATCAACCACAATCTTTCGAGATTCGATGTTTAATCCCCATTCAGCCAAAGGTCCAATATTTGCTGTGAAGCCAAGTGCTGCAACTAGTGTTTGACAATTTAATTCCTTGGTTTCTTTAGTTTTTGAATTCATGTATTCGATTTTTTCGATATGTGAGCTTCCAGAAACCTTGGTTACTTCTGCTTCTGTGATTAATTCAATTCCTAGAGCTTTTACTTGATCAACTGTTGCTTGATGAGCTCTAAATTTGTCTCTTCTGTGGATCAAAGTTACTGATTTTGCAATTGGATGTAATTCGTTTGCCCAATCAAAAGCTGAATCTCCACCACCAACGATTACTACATCTTTTCCTGCATGATCTGACATTTTTGGTACGAAGTGAACTAAACCTTTTCCACTCCATCCATCAGCAGCTGGAAGTGGGCGAGGAGTGAATCGACCAATACCACCAGTAATTATGACTGCCTTTGCATTCACGGTTTCTTTCTCAGAAGTAATTGTTAGAGATTTATCTGCATTTTGTTTCAATGTTGTTGCAGTTTGATTCAATAAAAATTTAGGATTAGAAGGTTTGGCTTGAGTTAAGAGATTATTGATTAAGTCTCTACCTTTAATTGAAGAAAAACCGCCCACATCAAAAATGGCTTTTTCTGGATACATCGCAGTAATTTGTCCGCCTGGTTCTTCCAAGCTATCCATTAAAGCCACACTCATGCCACGAAATCCTGCGTAATAGGAACCATAGAGTCCTGCAGGTCCTGCACCGATGATCAAAATATCTACGTCGTGAGTTGCCATGTATCTATTCTGCTCTATTGATAAATTCTTGCGACTTGGGCGCTGGAAGAACTACTACGCAAGTACTAAATCTTCTGGTTTTTTAGCCGCTTCGCTAATTACTTTGCCAGATTCAGAAACCAACGTGGAACGTCTTGGGGTTGCAAAATGCTGGGCTACTGCAGCTAACTCATCAGCCACACTCTTACGCAATTTCTTTGTTGATCCAAGGATTGATTTAAGTTCATTGATGGCCTCGAGTAATTGTTTTTGCTCAGTTTGTAATTCAATTTTTGAAGTTTTGGTTAATCTTCTAAGAGGCATTTCTAAGATGTATGTGGTTTGAATGTCTGAAAGTTTGAAACCTTTCATCAAGGCAGTTTTAGCTTCAGCAGCATCATCACTTGCTCTGATTATCTTGATTACTTTGTCAATATCAACAATTGCCAGTAACATTCCTTCAACCAAGTGCAGGCGGGCTGTGGCTTTTTCTAATCTAAATTTGCTTCTACGTTTAACAACATCAATGCGGTGTTCTAAGTAAACTTCTAGTAATTCTTTCAAACCAAGGGTTCTTGGTCGACCTTCCACAAGGGCAACATTGTTAATCGCAAAGGATTCTTCCATTGGAGTTAAGCGGTATAGATCTTCCAAAACTTTTTGAGGTTCATGACCGTTTTTGATTTCAATAACAAGTCTTAGTCCTTTTTCACCATCAGTTAAATCAATAACTCTTGAAATTCCTTGGAGTTTTTTGCTTTCAATTAGATCTTTCATTCTTTCAATGACTTTTTCAGCACCCACGTTGAAAGGAAGCTCTGTTATGACTAAACCTTGTTTCTTGGCCTTTACGTTTTCAAGTTGAACTGTAGCTCTCATTCTAAAAGATCCACGACCGGATAAATAAGCATCTTTCATGCCATCGCCAATTAGAAGTTTTCCACCACTTGGCAAATCTGGTCCTGGAATGATTTTCATAAGTTCACGTGGTTTTATTTCTGGATCTTCAATTAGTGCCAATAGAGCAGAAACAACTTCACCTAAGTTATGTGGTGGCATATTTGTTGCCATACCAACAGCAATGCCAGTGGCACCATTAACTAACAGGTTTGGAAATGCAGCAGGCAATACTTCAGGTTCAACTTCGCGACCATCGTAATTTGTTTTGAAATCAACAACATCTTCATCAATTGAAGCAGTTAGTCCAAGAGCAGCAGGAGCTAGTTTGCATTCTGTGTAACGCATAGCGGCTGGACCATCATCAAGAGAGCCAAAGTTTCCTTGACCATCAATTAAAGATAAACGCAATGAAAACGGTTGAGCCATACGAACAAGAGCGTCATAAATTGCGCCATCACCATGTGGATGCAAACGACCCATGACTTCACCGACAACTCGAGCACTTTTTACATGTCCTCGTTCTGGTCTTAATCCCATTTCATTCATCTGGTACAGAATTCGTCTTTGGACAGGTTTTAATCCGTCTCTAGCATCAGGTAATGCTCGAGAGTAAATAACTGAATAGGCATATTCAAGAAAAGATCCACGCATTTCTGCGGATACGTCAATATCAATGATTCGTTCAGGGTTAAGCGGCAGAGCAACAGGTTTAGATTTTTTGCTGGCCACTAAAAGATTCCTTAAAGTTTTGGATCGAACAATGTCTTTTAATCATGCCTTTATCGAGAAGGCTTTTGGTGCTGCCACACCGAAAAATAATGGCCCTTTCGGTTTATTTGTTATCCGGCGCTTGGGGCATCGCGAACGGTAAACTTCAAAAGATTTAATTTGCCTTGATTCACATACTTCCATGAACTTGTTAACTCATTAAATAACTTCGTTCCCAATCCAGGAGCTTTTGCAGACATTCCAAAACCGTCAGAAAGGATTTCTATATTCAAATCTATGCCCACACGGTAACCGCTGACTGAAATCTTGGTAGCTTTCGCATGACGAATTGCATTTGAAACACCTTCATCAATTAATGCAATCACATCATTTAGTAGAGATGTTTCTAAAGACCCAATCCAATCAATGCTTATTTTTACATCAGCGATTCCTTTCCAGCCTTCAGATATTTTTTCTAGTCTTGATTGTGGGGAAGCGATTCTAGATTGCGAAACTCGAGCATGATCTTGTCTAAGTAGATCCACCGCACTTCTAAGGGTTTGGCGAGCTAAATCTGTGTCTCCCGTATTTGAAGCGCGTTCCAGAATCAAACTTGTTGCAATTAAACCGGCTTGCAACTCACCATGAAGATATCGTGCAAAATCAATATCTCTCACAGTACCTAAATCAGCACTTGAAACAGAAGATAATTCTTTATCTCGAATTATTTGCCCGAAATTCTTGAGCACAGCTGATCTCTGCTGACCCAATAGTTTGTAAAGATTGAATCCTAACAGTATGAGGATATGGCAACTGCTTAAGAATATCTGATAGAAAAATTTAGTTGCATCGCTTTCTGTCCAGAATAAATTACTTGGCAGAATGTAAAGAATCGTAATTAACGGCACTGCAAAGCTAGAACCCATTATGAGAATATTTGTTGACTTACGACTTAAAAACCCGTTCTTGAAAAACAATTCGATAATTAAGAAAATTAAAATGTTTAGGCTAGTCGCAAGCAGTGTTTCAACAACTGCAAATTCCCATCCTTGAGACCCATTGAGTCCGATGAAAATATATGGACTAAAGAATAATGAGGCCCAAATAACCTTTAATCTTTGGTCCAACAGAGAAATTCTTATCAATGTTGTCATTGAAAGTTTGGGTGCCGATAAGGATGAAGCATTCCATAATTTGGCACTAACTGGACGTAACTCATTGTTGACTAAATGCTGAATCCTGCTGGTTTGCTTCTTATAATCAAATTGCGATTCAGCAAGATTTAGATCCTGCTCGATTTCGTTTGCCAAAGCCGATGAGACAGATTGAAGATGCATAATTAGTTTGCCATCACGATCCTTAGCCGAATCAATGTTCTGCTCATCCAATGATGTTTGCTCTTTACGCACAGAGCGTAGGAAAATAGCCTCAAATTCTCGTTGAAATTGACGCCGCGATTCTACGAAAACTGCAATACCGATAAACCATAACGGTAGAGATATCGCAGAGTTAAAGATCTTGTATACAAAAGAAACTTTTGGTTCTAAATCTAGAATTCCAAATCCAACATTTATTGCTATGCCACGTATTGCTCCGAGTATGACTAGCGCAACTAATTCAGATTTCCAGTTATTGAATTTCGTGGTGAAAAAAAGAGCGATTGCAGTAGCTGGTGCGATTGAGGCATGTGCCAAGAGTGAAAGAACTGCCCAATTAAAGAAATCATTCGAACCAGTACTTGCATGATCGCCAGATAAAAGTAAAACGATTACATCAATGGGAATTGTTAAGAAATATAGCCTCCAGGAAAGCCAAGGCGTTCTCTTCACTTAAATACCTTGTCCTTTATTTTCGAAATAGGCCCGAACTATCTGCACTCGTAAATTTGAGTCTGTAGATTTAGGGATTCCCAGATTTTTTGAAATTCTATTAATTGACTTATCAATTGCTTGTTCAGATACTCCACGAGTTCGAGCAATCTCAGAGGTACTTAAGCCAGCAGCGATGTCTTTGAGGATTTCAATTTGCATATAAGACATGGAACTTAGCGGTCCGCTACGTAACCATGGCAGTGCTCGTTTTTCCAGTGGCTTGACGATTGCCAAGGAAATATGGATTGCAATGTTTGCAGTTGAATTCATTTCAAGTTTGTTTAGAAAAATCGAACCTTTAGGAAGACCCGGAATTCTTGAGTTTATTAGGCGTGGATCCTTATAAGTTGTAAGAAAGACAATGCCAATGAGGGGATTTTTTTCACGCAGAGCAATTGCAACATCGATACCGGATGCACCAACACCAAGATCTAGATCTAACAACGCTGCTTGCGGATCATGAATGCGTTGGGCCTCAATGGCATCAAATGCAGTTGCAACTCGGGCCCGAATAGCAAAGCCATGCAGCGCTAAGGCATCACCCAAAGTTGCACGGGTGAATTGGTCATCTTCGACCAGTAGTAGTCGTGCGTTTTTCATAGGACCATGATGACAGCAAACAGTCCCCCAGATAAGGGTTATTCGCATCTACCCGTACAAAGGGTTGTAAATCCCAACCCTTGAGTAGAAATTCGTTCCCAATACACCGATTATTGATACATATGGCTAATACAGAGAGAGATATGAATTTTTACCCGGGAAGGAAAGTTATGTTTCTCAAGATTAAAAACAAATTTAGATTTGTTTCTATATCTTTACTGTTGGCCAGTTTAGTAACTATAGTTTCTAGCGCTTCAGCTGATGAATGGGGTGTAGTCGAAATTCCTTTCACGGTTGGACCTCCTTACGATTGCACTGTAAACGATGAGCTTGCTACTTGGTCGCCGATAAATGTAACCGGTGATCTAGTTGTTAATCCCGGTGACGCAGTAACCGTTACTGCAGATCCTCAGTTCGAAGACGGCTGGACAGAGTGTGATTACTCCTTGGATGTAACTGGCTACGTCACTAGCGACATTGAACTTCCACTTGATTGGACGGGCACGGTAGAGTGCAACGACTCAGGTAACTGCGCAGCAGACCCAATGGAACAATCAGTTGAAGCATTCTTCACCGTCCCCAGTGACGCACAATTGGATGATTATTCGGCAACCTTATTTCTAACTTGGGTCAAGCCATAATTTGGAAACCGGAGTAATTGAAATTAACAAAGCCCGCTAAAAAATATCTTGCAATTAATTGTTTTCTGTTCTGTATATTTAATCCTTCCTCTGCTCAAGCAGATGAAGATACCAACTTTAGAGTTGGCTTAGTAAATAAAAATCAAGTTTTTTCGAATGCAGCTGAAGCCACTTCTGGTGGA
>Ga0209297_1000445_pt1 | contig 26758 bp, 54 predicted proteins | sample S_130805_MF_Meta_FD_187322 | JGI IMG/M metagenome (GOLD analysis project Ga0209297, IMG submission 187322) | Freshwater microbial communities from Lake Simoncouche, Canada to study carbon cycling - S_130805_MF_MetaG (SPAdes) (version 2) | ecosystem: Environmental > Aquatic > Freshwater > Lake ...
GTTTTTTAACATACTCACCTACTAACATCATGATAGCCTTACCTATAATGTCATAATGTTTTAAGTGATATGGTACTTCAAACTCTTGAGTTACAGCTGAAGTAATATCATAGTAATTGGAAGAGTCCATATAATGTTTCAAGTCAAACTCTTTTGAAACGATTCTATAGTTATCTCTTAATGCTAAGTTTTGGTAAAATTGGTAACGACCTAAAGCCTCTAGGGAATCTAAACAGTCTTTCATCCATTTAGAATTACCATACTTATCCATTTCCTCTAATTTTTTCTTTAGAGGTAATTGTTGCCTTGGTAATGAAGCATTTAATGGTTTACTTATATCTAATACTGAAGAGGACATTTTATAATTTTAAAGTATTTTAATATACAATTATAATGAATAAAATTTAAATATTATAAAGTATAAGTAAATTCAGTGAATTTGGTTAGATAAATCTCATACCATTATTTTTAGGTCTCACCGGAATGTCTGAAATTGATTTAAAAGGTCCTGTAGTTTTCTTATGTAAAGTACCAAAAAAGCTTTTAATAGCAGGATCTTGTTTAAATACTTGCTCTTTATCCTTTGGTTTCCAAGAATCTAGAGGAGCATATTTATCCATATGTTGAGCTAAAACTAGACAATGTCCAAAAGCTACAATTCTATCACAGTTTATGTCATGGACACCTCCAGTTCTAGCTGACTTAGATCTATATTGTATCATTTCTTCTAATAACATAGGATCTAGTATTCTAACTATACCTATTTTATTACCATCTCCATGTTCTAGTTCCTCTGTAGTATATTGAACCTCAAGTTCCATATAATATTTCTGATTAGTTACAGAAGGATTTAAGCCTTTAGGAGCCCTAATTGAAGTAAGAGGATTAATATCTCTTGCAAGTTGGACTGAATCATGTATAAGATTTCCCTTTTTCTTATTAACAAAGAAATCAATAAATCTTTCATTCGTCTCAGGTAAACATATTGCTCCATAGTATTCACATAAATTTAAAGCTATTTGGTAAAAAGTAGTAATCTCAGTTGGTCTTCCAGAGTAAGAAGCTACTATTGAATTTTGAAACTCTCCTAATGGGTCATACATTCTTTTAAATATGTATATTGAACCTAAAGAGTTTACTTTATCTGAGGAATCATTTTTATTATAGGCATCGACTCCCATACAATATGCACCATATGGTAAGTCTTGAGGTCTTTCATATAAGATTATAGGGGCTTCTTTAAAGTCTGTAGCATTTACAGGATACTTACTTATTGGCCTTAACTCAGAGTATTTAGATTGAACTCTATTCCCTTCATCTCTATATAAGTCTACAAACTCAGGTTCAAAGTTTCCATCTCTTAACCATAGTTGATGATTTTCTGCAGCTTTTAAAGGGAAGTTATTATTAGATACACTCATAAACATCTCCCTACTATTCTTAGGGAAGTACATCATATGCTTTAGTAGTGCAGATGGGTCTTGAGATTTAGATTTTTCTACTCTCTCTTTATCTATAGTAGCATTGTTTACCTCTTTGTCAGATACAACTATTTTAATCTTAGCTAGATTAGGGTATTTTTTTGGGTCTACATTTATATGGTCAGCTAAGTTAGATTGTATTTTTGGATAAGCATAAGACATATGGCCTGGTAAAAACAAACCACCTCTTCTATTCTCATCTGGAATTTCACAAGAAAGGAAGTTATATTGTTCTGGATCATCAAACAGAGTTTGGAAATCTTTAAAGTTTTCCATATCTCCACCTGTACCCATGACAAGGAAAGTTCCTCTCCAACCACTAGGAGTAGACAAACCTGGTAAACCGGCTAATAAGGCCTTTAAGAAGGGTCCTTTACCACCCTCATCTATTATTCCACCTGAAGGAGTTAAACCCGCTAGGGCCTCCTCATTAGTTCCACCGTCAAAGTTTCTTATAGCAAACGAAGAATATATATTTCTTTCTCCTGTCTTAGCATCTTTGTGACCTAATGACACTTGTTTTTTCCAATTATCTTCTACTTTACTTTTAACCCAGTAGTTAGGTAATTCATTTATACCTAAGTCAATCTTATCTGTAATGATTTTTATATCCGGTTCATTAAGACCTGACACTAATACTTGAGAGTTTCTCCAATTACAAGCTTTCCATGCACAGAAAGAAGCCTCTATTTCAGATTTAGAGAACCTTCTAGTTCCAGCAGCAATAACTCCCTTCTTTCTTATGTTACCATATTCATCTTTCCAGGTTTCTGCTTCCCATATCTTATTAGTAATCAACCACTCAGAATCTCTGAAGTCTGGTTTCTGTCTAATCCTACCTTTTGTAATATGATCTGATATAATTGTCCATAGATTACAGTGCCAGTATAAGAAAGGATTTATAAAAATCCCATCTATAGTTACACCATTCTTGCATTTCTGTCTTTCCTCTTCCCAAAATGATTCAAACTCCTGAGAATTTTCTGCAGGAGTTTGTTTCCAATTTATAAGTAAGTCTTTTGAAGTACTAATCATCTTTATCCATTAGTGAGGAGACTGAATTACCTCCTCTTGCTATCTTTTTTAACTCTTCTTTTTCTCTCATGTCATTAACTACCCTAATAATCTCGGCATATTCTTTAAGAGCCTTAGTTAAAGCAGATAATTGTTGCTCTATAGTGGCAGAAGTGATAGGTAGTACACCTCCATTCTTAAGTTCCTTGTAAGTAATCCTGTCTTTTAACTCAGAAAAAGGATTATTATCTACGTATAACCTAAGATCTTTAGCTTTAAACTCTAACCAATCTAACTCCTCATTAATATAGGTACTTTGTTTTTTACTTACTGCCATCTTTTATTTGAGTTTTTAGGTTTGTAATAAAAGATTCAAATTCAGGATTAATCTTTAATTTGTTTTCTTCTACTTTCAAATCATAAGCAGCATGATTCTTTAATATATAGTATGTGAAATACTCATCCTTAGTTAAAGTTGCTTCAAGATCTAAGCCAAAGTCTTCATTTAATATGTTACATATAGTAAGTATATTAGCTTCTATGAAGACACTCTTTAGAGTAATTGCACCTAGCTTTAATTTTAAGTCTTTCTCAATAGTATCTGGATCCTTAGAATTCTTCTCAAAGAAATCTGCCAATTCTTTTTTCTTTACAAAAGCATCTTTGAGCTTCTGTAGTAATTTTTCTTTTATCTCTTCCATGTTATTATTTAATCATTGTCATAATCTGATCCCCAAACTCTAGGTGGATTATCTTCTAATTCTCTTCTATAAGACTCTACTCTAGATAACAAACCTTCGTTTGATAGGTTATATAAGTCTGAAGGCACTTTACCTTTAGATCTCATAATACCTTTTAAATGTTGAGATATAGTTAAATCAGGAAAACCTACTACAATTGCATCTAGGTTTGACAGAAAAGAAGCTCTAATTTGCATTTCTTCTCTTGGATTTTTTTTTCTAATTTCCATAAGTTACCATTTTAATTCTTGTTTGTTTGTTGGATTATTTAAGTTATACTCAGACAATCCACATGAACAGTGTAAACATGCTGATTTCTTTTTAATGTTACAAGAGCATATAGTACAATGTAATGAGTTTAAACTTGTTGTGTAATTCTTACCATATAACTCCATATACTCCGGAGAAGTTCTGGCATTAGAAGAATTTAAAGGACAAGCCTCACATATAGCCCTTCTTTTTAGTATAAGTTCTGTCTGTTCATCAGACAAATCTCCATTTTCTAATTTAGCATCATTGATCCAACCGTCAATTATATCTTGAGGGTTAGAGATACCCTTAGGTATCATTTTTAGTATTTCTGTAAACTTACTCATCTTTTAAGTATTTTGTTATGAATTTCCAGTCAAAATTTTCGTACAGCACTTTAATTTCTGACTCTTTATTATTTTCTCTTTTAATATGGTTTGCTCTTAAAGTCCTCATAATGATTATCTCTCTATGATTGTTTAATTGTGACCAAGCTGCCTTAACTTTTATGACAAGATCATCATGTATCTTTTGAGTCATAGAGTTATCAGGGTCAAAGTTAGGGTTTTCTAACTTAGCTTTCTCTATTCTTTTTCTAAGTCTTCTTAACTGTTTAATAGATAGATAAACATATTTCTTTAAAGGTGACATCTTAGTCTTAAATGAACCTAAGCCTGGCATATTTATAGCATTAAAGTTTGTAAATTGCTTTAATCTTAAAGTCTCCCTCCACTGCTCATCATTAATAACCTGCATAATCTTTAGGATTTCTTTATCTCCTATAGATTGTTTGATAGGATTATCCTTGTGCAAGGAAGACATTCTATTTAATATGTTAAAATCTCCTAACATTATTCAAATGCCCAAATATCTTCTTCATTAATAAGCTTTAGGATGTCTTCCTTATCTGGCTCAAGGGTACTAATCTTCTCTTTCCAGTCCATCCCATGGTGATACCCAGTTCTAATAATATCTCCTACCTTAGTATCAGTAGTTTTATTACCAATCATCAAAACCTCACCTCTAAAATAAGGTTCTACTGAAGTATTGTCTACAATCAAACCAGAGTTTAACTTCATTTCTACCCTTTTAACTAGGATCTTATTTCCTAAAATCTTTTTAATTTTCATTACTTTATAATTATATTTACAATATTAATATCTTTAGCCAAAGGTACAGACAATTCTTCACATAGTTGCTCAGAATGATCATTCTTAACCAATAACTTATTTTTCCTTAGTGTCAATAGTATATTCCCTAGGTTTCCACTATTCTTAACTAGCTTATTCTCAATGATCTTATCTCTAATAGATTTGTTATACCCACTACTAAAGAATGTAGTCAAAACTAATAACTCAGTATTAGATAACCTAATACCTTTAGATAATAGTATAAGGTTCACATAGAACTTATCTCTCTCTATTATAGTAGAGAATACCTTATTTATAGAAAACTTTTTACCATCCATTATTATTAATTTTAATGCAAACCTACAACTTATTTTTGATATATCCTAATTAAATCCTAAACTTTTCATTAATTCCCTTTCTGCACTATCATCATTCTTCATATCATCTACATATAACTTAGCCCTATTCTGAGCTAAACCTATAAAAGCAGTCAACCTCCTATTCTCTATTTCATCCTTATAGAAGTAATCTTTTAAAGTCTTACAAGTAACAGTTATAGTATGATAACTATTACCCCCGTCTACTCTTTTATCCTTAGAAGTATTAGTCTCAACTTTAATGTCAAACTTATACCCTCCATATTCATATACTTTATTATATACCATCTTTATTCTTTTCTAATAGATTAATTCTTATTTCTAACTGCCTAAGCCTTTCTAACAATATAGAAAAATTCCTATCTAAGTCTATATACAATACAGCATTATCTGGTTTATCCCCCATAAAACAATTTATTAGTTACCCCTCAGAGATTCGAACTCCAATTCAATGACCCAAAATCATTTGTCCTGCCAGTTAGACGAAAGGGTAATATATTAAAAACACAAACATAAAAACAATTTCTGACAAAAGCAAATAAAAATGTAATATAGATACATTTAATAGAACCAATAAGTGTAAACAAAATACATTATAAGGTAGGAACCTTAAATTTCTGTCACAAATTTAGTAAATATTTGCGACAAAATTCCAGCTAAGACCCCCTAGGTATAGACCCCTTATAATATGACCCCCCGGGTGTACCTTAGGTATTTTCTTATGGTTTAAAAATCTATTATGTAGGCACTGTTTTAGACTTAAAAATTTATTATGTGTACACTGTTTGAGACTTGATCATCAAATCACCCCGCCTTAAATTTAGTGGTGGGAATATTCCCCCATATAATCCATAAAAAAATACAAACTATGGGAAATTTATTGAAAGATTGGTCATCTGAGAATACAAGACCAGACAGTTTTGATTACGTGATGGTTGCTGAAGACAGAAGCAGCACAGGCAACTTGCTTGCCATCAAAGCCAAAAGAAATGATGGCAAAGAAACCATCTTTACCAAGGCTCGCTTCGCTGAGCTTGTTAAAGACGGCAAAATCACTATCACGGGAGACACTACGTTTTCTTTGAAGAATGATTTGGACTTCAATCCTGCAAGCAGGTTTACACCGCTTGCATAGGATTGCAAAGAATAAAAAGGGCTTAAAATACAGCCCTTTTTATTTCTTTTATGTGTGTGTGTGTAGCTGTCATAATAAGAAAATTGTGTGTAGTTATGTATTAGAATAAATTGTAATGAATGAAAAACTTTGTTTTTCCTTTGAATTTTATTTTTATGTTTACGTGTAAACTAAGAATATTAGTAAGACATTATAATTATCTGATATGTATAAGTGATATAAATAGGTAATAGCCTTGTATTAAGGGTTAATGTAACTTAATTAAAAAAGTTGTCCACATTGTGTTAATTTCTTTAGAATTTATTAAGAATTTTAAGGGTTAACGTGTTGATTGTGAAGGAGTTATTAACTCTATGTTTTAAACTACTTTGAATTGCAAAGTAAGTTTTTTGTTCAAAAAATTGCTTTTATATATATACCAAACTGTCCAGGGATTTGTATCCTTGCTGATGATGACTTAATTGAGAGTCGAAACAGAAACAAACTTAAAAACAAAAAAGATGAAAAAAAGAACATTTATAGTATCTACTTATAATAGTTATGAATGGATACATACTGAAGAAGCTTATTGTAAGTTACAATTGATGGTTAAGTATTATAGAAAAGGTTATAAAGTTTGGGATTATCCTATTTGGTTAGTTATTTTTTTGAAGAAACGTTTTAATATTCTTCTTAATTGGGGAGATAAAAACGCAAACTTTGAATTATATGTGCCAGGAACTGATCAAATTACTTGGTATACACCTTACTAATAATATTTGAATCATCATATCATTCTGCATAACTTACTTCACAAGGGTAAGCAGTTGTAATAAGGGAGAGTAACCCTTTTAATAGGAAGCTATATGTATTTCTAGTTACAACTGAATGCAGAGTGGTTTTTAAGCCTAAGGGAAGGTAAAGTCCTGAATTTTTGAGCTTTGCTGAAAAGCCTAAAGTACAGCTATTCTGTTCCTTGATAGAAATATCATTGCTACACAGGTTAAGTAGTCGGTAGAAGTACAATGTGGATTGATAACCTTATATCTACAAATTTTTCTTTACAATCTAAACTTAAATATTATGATACCTAACAATAGTTATCTTAGTGCAGATCAAATACTGCTATGTCTTCAGAATACTATCCAATATAATCTTAAAGATGTTACATCTTTTGAAAAAAATTGTGGTAGTAAAACTTCTTGTAAGGTGTTTAGAGGAAAAAATAGTTATTTTATACTAAGGTTAAAAAAAGGACAGTTTTAGTCTTTAAAATATAAAAGGGCTCCGCTATGAGCTAAAAAGTGTATATTATGAAGGGTGATACCTGATTAATGAAACAAACTTGCGAGTAAGACTGAGTGGTTTAGTTAATTACTAGATTGCTGAATGAAACAGACAAGAGCATTAGTTATATCGTTATACTTAACGACCTGAGATTTATGAAGATAATAAGCTGTAAAGACATTGACTTATCTTTGTATAAACTGTATTCTGACATCAATCAGACAATGCAGAGTTCCTCTAAGAGTGTGTAGGATAAACGCACTCATTTTTTTTACTTAAAAAACATGATTTATGAAAACAGAAGATTTACATTCTTCATATAACTATAAAAGTTATAAAGGAAGATTAGCTAACCATCAATCGATGTATAGTGGACCAGATAAACCATATAAGCAGTATTTATTCGTATTTGTTGATATGTCTAGCAAAAGACTTTCAAAAAAAGATGAAACTAATACTCGTTGGGTTGATAAAGTTATTTTCATAACCAATAAGCAATTAATGGATGAAAATAACCAATGGTTTGAGTATGGTTTTTCAGCAGATATCAGGCAACTGATTGATTCTAAAGCAGGAACTAGATATACAACTAGAAGTCGTTCTGGTTCTTATCAGCACTGTTTAGGTAAAGGTGTAATACCTGTACCATGTAAAATACAATTCTAAGTTTCAGGGTAAGTAGTAATACTTGCTCTGAACTTTTTACCTTTTTCTTCTAGTAATAGAAGTTATAACATCGTTGTTGGGATAGTTATGTAAAAACACAAAGAAGTGAGAATCCTATCATTACTTAAAGAATATGCTTTGACATATTGATAACCTGATTGTAATTTAATAATATCAGGAATCTTTCGGGAGTAGGTAAATGGATAATCATGAGCAGTCAACAATGCTAAGCAATTAAGTGTAGCTTAGTATTATTAGATGTAGATACACCTGCATCAACAATAATCTTCCTTATAGGAGAGTATATAGTTGTAATAGACCATAAGTTTAAAATGTAAAGAGCTATAACGTAGCTTCTTATGATAAGACGGTTAGGTAAAATAGAGCATGGGTTGAAACAGCCTTCCTACGAGACTGCTTTTGTCTATTACAATTATTACTCTTTTTTAGGAATTTATTTCCTTTTGCACATACCTGTACTTGTAAAGGTAAGTAGTTGTAATAACCACAAATAAAGCTATGTATTTAGTGGAATGTGATAGACTGTGAGTTCTATTTGTTATTACAACTAAGTGTAAATGGATTAAAAAACTTAATAACTTTCCAAGTTGTTGAGGACACCAGTTTCTTTAAAATGTATATTATTGATGAAGTGATTCATTGTAATCTTTAATATATTTTATTTTAAAGTTTTAGGTGTAAAACACGTAGTTAAGTCTACCAACATTCTTTTAGTATTATTTTCTTATATAGGACAAATCATAGAAAAATATACATATTTTTAAACTAAAAACAAAATAAAAAAACAATGGAGAAAAAATTCACAAAAAGAATTGGCAAAAGAAGCCAAAAGTGGACCATTAAGGTTCAAAATAACATTAGAAAAGCTTCTGAATTGTTGACTAGACTCTTAAATAAGGGATGGAAACTGTTAGAAGACATCACATTTAAGAAAGGATTTTACTCATTTAAAGTTGAGTGGATCTAATACAATACGTTTTTAAGTTTCACCTGGAGGTTAAAACCAAAGGGTGAAACTTATAATTTTTATTCAAATTTAAAAACAAAAACAATATCATGGCTAAAAACGAAGGAATGACAAATAGTGGGGCTTTCTATAATGGAAAAACCAGTACATTTGATTTAGAAAAATGTTTTAAAGAAAGAGCTTCTAATATTCAATCAGCTGAAAAAAATATTAAATACTTTTTTGACAATGCTGATGGTTATACAGATGAAGATCTTAAATGGCATGCAGATAAACTTGCAGACGAGTTTTATCAATTTTAAAAACTGCTATCGAGTGGGAAAAGAAAGTATTAAAAACTAAATAACATTTTTAAGTTTCAGGGATAGATAGTGATGTCTGTCTCTGAACTTTTTTACAATAACAAGCTTAAGTTTATAGTTTATGCATGAGCTATAAAACGTCAGTAGTTACTAAACTGATTGAAAATAGTCTATGCCTAGTAAGCAAGTGGTATATCACGGACAATCAGCAATAAGCCCTTTGTGGTGAACAGTATAACAAGTGCTCTGAGCAAAATCTTGTAATCCTATTAATATACTAATAGGTATCTTTTTTTTTAAACTTAAAAAACAATAAAATTATGGAACAGTACAATATTTATCATTCTGTTGGTATCAATTCTTTTAATGAAGTAGAAGACCAAGAAAGAATTCATATAGGATTTGTTTATACAGATTCTTTAGAAAATGCATTTAGATTGTCTCAAAACTTAGATAATGTTTGGAATACTATGGACCCTTGTAGAAGTACAAGTGTTGGAGATGTTATTGAATGTGGAGAAGGATTCTATATGGTATGTGGTAGTGGATTTAGATTACTTGATGTTATGAGTAGGAATGAATCAGAACTTAATACTTTAGAGAATCAATCTTTAGAGTGCTAAAAAACAAAATAATAAGAGAGTATATTAAGTAAGTATGTAGGTTAGGATTGTTTTCACCTTTCTGCTATATATTTAGGGTAATAGCTCTCTTTTTATATTTTTAAACTTAAAAAACAAAAACAATGAAAAAATTAGCTTTCAAAAATGCTTTTGAATTGGCAAAATGGATTAAAAATAATATATCTGATGAACTTCAACAGGAACAGATAATGTTAAACGGTGTTAGAAACAACTATACAATAATTATTTAAATTTAAAAACAATGAAGAAATTACTTATTATTCCAATGATTGCTATTTGTATATTATCGTATTTTTACTTTAATAATAGTCATCATACTTGTAATTGGGAAGAATGCCCAATTGGCAGAGATTGTGATGAATTTTCTGACTTATGGTGTATTAAACAGATTCATTCAGAAAATCCAACAAAAACATATGAAGAGTGTGAGTACATACTTTTTGTAGATTCTAAAGATGCAACTATTAATTAAAAACAATTAAAAACAAACAAAATGTGGACGATGAAAAATGGCACATCTATATCTATTGATGATATGGATGTGCCACATTTAAGAAATTCATTAAGAATGTTGGTTAAAAGACATACTCAACTACTAGCTCATACAAATTCTTTAATAGATGATTATAATCGTTTATTAGGTAAGAAAAACAAAGAATTTGTTCTTAATGGAGATATGGCTGAAGAATTTAATAGATCTTTTGATGAAGATGAAGATGAAACAGATATTTATTAACAAAATAAACAAAATTATGGACCTCATACAAACAAGATCAAGTTGGAGAAAAGCCAAATTATTTGCATTTATTCCTTTTATAGTAATATTAATTAAATATATAAGTTTAGTTATAGCTTATCATTTAGACAGTAATATAGATTTATTTATAGCTATTTTAAATATAATAACATGTATGTGTACTTTTATATTTCTATTTTACTTTATGTCAGTATTATTTAGAATAATTGATGCTATTTTAGAACATTAATCACAATTTAAATTTAAAAACAATGAAAAAAGTGTATTCCTCTACGTATGTAAAAACAGATACTATATCTGAATATGTAGGACAACCAAAAAAAAGAATTTTAATAGCTCCAAATGAATGGTATAAACCATCAGAAGAGTATATGGAGTTTAAAAATAAGATGAAACTAAATAATCCAGTCAAAGCAAGACAAGAAAAATTCTATAAAACAAATAGAATAGCCCAAGTAATGGGAAATGTCTTAGACGATATTATTTGTACATCTGACAAATTTGTAAAATAAAGCAACATTATAATGTTTGTGTTGCTTATTTCCTTGGACAATTATATATAAAAGTTCCAAGTTAAAAAGTATAAATATTGAAAAAAAAATACATAACTCCTTGAGCAAGAGTTGTGTATTAAAAATTAATGCTCAAAAAAAATTAAAATTAAAACAAAAATGAATGAAATCGTAAAAATAACATTGGCATCTTTAGTAGAAAATAAAAAAATTTCTACAATTTCTAGATTAAAGTTTAACACAAATAGTTATCCATTTGTTACTTTATTAACAAAAGATAATAAATCACAAAATGTCTACTTTGGTATTAAGTCTTCACAAGTTATTGGTAATGCATATGGAGAAGGAGAAGATATACTTAAAGAGCTTACTAACGCAGATATCATTCAAACAGAAAATGCACAAGGTGAAACCAGATATAAAATTTCTTTACCAGGAGATTCTAATTATTCTTCTGAAACAGAAATGATGAATGCATTTGGATTAAAAGGAGAAATTCCTGAAGATTTTGATATGAATTTATTTATATCTAAATTTGAAGGTAAACCATCTATTATAGCTGAAATGTCTGGAGCACAGTAATTTTTTCATTCATAAAACCAAGTACTCTTAATTGAGTGCTTGGCTTTAATTAAATTAACAAATATGTCTATATTAGATAAAATTAAGTTAGCTAATAACTTAAACAGAGAAATAGAAGATTTTTCAGAACTAAGAAAAAGATTGGTTCAAGATGTAATTGATATTTTTAACTCATATGGGTTAGAGTATAAAGAAGAATTAGAGAATTTTAACAATGAATTTATTAAAAACTTAAAAAACACAAAATAATGTTGATATTTATATTAATTTCTGTTTATATCCTATCAATTATAGGTTGTAAATATGTATATCTTTTACAATCTAGTAGATATTTAGATAATTTTCTTGATGAAGATTGCACAGTAAACGGTATTTGGTTTATACCTGTAGTAAATACTCTAGCAGCTATTTTATTTTTTATAGCTAGTTTGTTTTATTTAATAAAATGGATAAAGCCTACTAAAAATAAGTTTATTAACTGGTTATGCAATTTTGATTTAACAAAAGATAAACCATTTTAAATATGTTTACTGAAGAACTACTAAGAGAGTTTTTTGATTTAAAGGTAAAAAAGTTTGTTTATGATGTAAAAGGTACAGATATTTGTGTCTATTACAACTTAAAAGAAGAAAAGAAACCAATTTTAGAGTACATTACATTTATTTACAATAAACTAAAAACAAAATGAAAAACTTAGATATTACCCATTACGATGGACCAGAAGCAGATGATTTATGTGATTTATGGATCAGAATAACAGCTAAACCTCAATAAAATGGAAGATAAAGTAAAAAAAATCATAGACTCAGCTAAAGAATATTGTTTAAAAAATGGTATTCAATGGTCAGCTTGGCAAGAACAACTAATTCTTCAGACAATTGAAGAAACATTTCTAATCTGTAAAAAATAAACAATATGATTTATTATTACTCAAAGAAAGAATTAACAATGAAGAAGATATCAGCATTTCAATATGCTGGTATTTTATTTTTATTGTTATTTATAGGTAGTTCTTTTGGACTATCTTCAGCTTTAAAGATAAACAATTTTATAGAAAAAGTTCCTATTATAATAAGACCTAATCAAGAAGTCTTAAATGAAAAGAATCTAAGAAATGAGATTAAAAAGCTAAACTTAAAGTATGAAGATGTAATCATAGCTCAATATAAAATTGAGTCTAATGAAGGTAAATCTCATATTTTTAAGGAAAACAACAACTTTTTAGGGTTAAAAGAAGCTAAATTAAGACCTACTACTGCTTTAGGTACTAATCTTGGTCATGCTTTCTACTCTGATTGGAGAAACTGTTTAATTGACTATAGTTTATGGCAATTATCTAACACTAGAAGCATTAATAATCAAGAAGAATACATTCAGCTGTTAGGTTCAATATATGCCGAAGATCAGTCTTATATGGATAAAATTAATAAACTTTTAAATAAAAAATAATGCAAAATAATATAGAAAGTTTATTTTTACCTTACGAACAAGCATTGGCTTTAAAAGAGCTTGGATTTGATGAAGATGTTTTAGAATACTACAACACAGAAACTAAAGAATTTTGTGATGTAATGAAAGAGATTAAAGCACCACTATACCAACAAGCATTTAGATGGTTTAGAGAGAAACATGATTTAGATGTAATTTCTAAACCTCATATTAGAAAAACAAAAAAATATGTCTGTGATCCAGTAAACATTAGATTAGAAGCTAAAAACACATACGAAGAAGCAGAACTAGAATGTCTTAAAAAGTTAATCCAAATTATAAAAGAAAAATTATGACACATTTATTTGTTTCTTGTGAACAAGCATTAGAACTTAAAGAATTAGGGTTTGATGAACCTTGTTTAGCTTATCTTAAACCTAATGTATTAACTTATGAAATAACTATAGGTGAATTTAATGAATTTGAATACCATTCAGCACCAACATTCTCACAAGCTTTTCATTTTTTTAGAAATAAATATGGATTAATGCATATAATAAATCCTTATGACTTTACTGCAGAAATTAACTATTTAAATAAAAGAGTAGTAGATGACGTATATGGTGACTTTATTCCACATGATCATTTAGTAGATGATGAAGGTGAAGAAATAAAACATTTATCTTATGAAGAAGCAGAAATAGCTTGTTTACTTGAATTAATTAACATTTGTAAAAAGAAATAGATATGAAACAAGAAACACTTGAAGAAGTTGCATTAAAACTATATCCTGATGATTGGGATTGGAGAGAAAGAGAAATATTTATCAAAGGTGCTAAATACCAAGCTGAAAGAATGTATAGTGAGGAAGATATGACAGAATATGCTATTTATATAGTATTCAACAATTTAATTACTCCTAAACAATGGTTTGAACAATTTAAAAAAAAATAACATGGAAAAAAAATCAATTGGAGAAATTTTTAATTATTATGGTGGATTACACGTAATAGAAAAAGATGGTAAATACTATTGGATAATTGAAAATTGGGATACTGATTTTGAAGATCTAAAAGATTGGGATGAATGTGACAAAGAATTATATGATGCTTTGATTGCCTATGAAGAACGTAGAGAAAAATAAACAAAATTGTTTACAAATTAAATAAAAAAGAAATATGAAAAAACAATTATTAAACATTATACTATGTAGTATTATACTATTTGGTATAAATTTTACAGCAAAAAGTCAGAATTATGTAGGATTATATAAAACTGAAATTGAAAATAGGTTTAAAGACAAAGGAATTGATGTAACTACAACTACAGATAAAGATGGTACTTATTATATGTGGTTTTTTACTGAAAATGGAAATTACCAAACATATTACTTAACTTCAGATAATATATGCTATCAGTATGTAGTAGTCTTTAAAGAAGTAATACTTGATGAATTAGTAGGAGTATTATTAAATAAAGGGTATGTAAGATATAGTGATGGATATTTTAAGAATGATGAATTTAAGATAAAAATTAATTATTTGTCAGACATAGAAAGATGGTACACAGCAACAACTTATAGATAATTTATTATGATTTTAAACAAAATTTTATTATATTTACACTTAAACAAAAAATATAAAATATGGCAAAATTAGTAGCTATCGTAGGAGAAAGTGGAAGTGGAAAATCAACAAGTATTAAACACTTAGACTCAAAAGAAACATACATTATAAACACAGCATCTAAAGAATTACCTTTTAAAGGTAGTCAAAAGCTATACAATGCTGAAAATAAGAACTATTATGTTCCAAATACAGCAAGTGATGTACTAGCTAGAATTAAGCTTATATCAGAAAAAGCTCCACATATCAAACAAATAGTAATTGAAGATTCTAATTATTTAATGAGTTTTAACTTAATAAATAAAGCATTAGAGACAGGATTTACTAAGTTTTCTATAATGGCTAGAGATATAGTTTCTTTAATACAAGATTCAAAGAAGTTAAGAGATGATTTAATTATCTATTATTTTACTCATTCTGAGTCAATTAATGATGGAGAAGATATTATTAGTTATAAAATCAAAACTTCGGGCAAAGCAATAGACTCGCAAATAGTTATGGAAGGATTGTTTACAATTGTAATTTATACTCTTGTTGAGTGTAAGAATGATGAGTGTAAACATTACTTTATTACTAATAGATATGGTAAATTACCGGCTAAAACACCATTTGAGATGTTTAGTAGTTTAAAGATTGACAATAACTTACAAATTGTAACTGACACTATCAGAGAATATTATAACTAATATGGAGATAATTGAAAAACAAAACTTAAGAGAGCTAATTTTTAACAAGATTAGCTCTCTTGATATTTACGGGTATTATATGCCACATCCTTTTAGTTTGAATAAGTTAACCAATAATCCTTTTGTATCAAAAGATAAGAATCCTTCTTTTATAATAGGTAATAAGACTGGAGATATAATCCATAAAGCTTTTAATAGTGAACATAAGGGAGATTGTATATCATTTGTAATGCAAATGTATAGTATAAACTATAAAGAAGCTTTAAATAAGGTTTGTTTTGATTTTCATCTATTAGAAGTATCTGCTGTAAATCATATAAAAGTTATCAATAGCTTACCTAAGATAAAAGAAGAACCTATTAAAAAAGCTCCTCACATAGCTATTAAGACTAAGGAATTTACTCAAAAAGAATTAGACTATTGGAAAGCTTATTCTATAACTATAGAAGACTTAAAAGAAAATAACATACATTCTCCTAAAGAAATATGGGTAAACTATCAAAAGATGCCTATTGCAAAAGATGAACTAATCTTTTGTTACTATTATCCAGAGATACAGAAATGGAAGATATATAGACCATTAGCAGATAAAAGAAAGAAATGGTTCACAAATGTACCATTTGACTATATAGAAGGTATGAATAGACTTATTAATTGTAATAAAGCTTTTATTGCTAAATCTAAGAAAGACTATATGGTTCTTAAAAAAGCTTTAGGCTTAGATTGTATAATTATAAGTCAAGCTGAAGATTTATCTTGTTTTAATGAACAAACAATAGAAATTCTTAAGAAAATAAAAAAAGTTTATACTATCTTTGATGTAGACAAAAAAGGTAAAGAATCTTCTTGGACACTAACAAATCTATTTGGTTTTCTTCATTGTAATGTACCGGATAAGTATCTAGAAGAGAATATAACAGATTTTGCTGACTTAGCCAAAGCTTATGGTATAGATAAGGTAACTGAACATTTTAAATTAAAAAGTATAATATAATGGACTACGAAGCTTGGTATAAAAACCTATCAATAAGAGATAAATCTCAAGAAAAAAACAATTTAGAGACAATAATGGAAGAAAAAAGTTACTCTAAGATTGCTAAACAAATAGCACAAAAGAAGCTATCTCGTATTAAATAACAGAAATGTAGGATAATATCTACAAAAAGAGTATTTTTGAGGATAATAATCAACAATAATAAAATAGTCAGGTGAGTGTAATGAGGAGTGGTGTCCAAGTCCAGTAAAATGGTTTCTAATCCTGTTCGATTCAGGGCCTGACCACAAATAAATAAAAAAATGATAATATTTAAATTTACACTATATACTTTATTTCTTAGTTATAGTCCTTGTGATGTATTTAAACATTTTAATGTAACTGAAATGCATGGTCTTAATTTAGTTGATTGTGAAAAATACAATAACACTAATGAAGATGCTTATATAGCAGGTTTTTGTAATGTATCCCCTATTGATGGTAAACCATTTGTGTTTATAAATTTAAGTAGATGTAATAATGATGTTGAAACAACAGCATTAGTATTTCATGAGATGATGCATCTTTCAGGTATAAAATATAATGATGAATGGTTATCTAATGAAGAAAATATGATAACATTTGCAGAAAATGAAACATATAAAGTTGTTAAACTAATTAAAAAATAATAAAATGGAAAAAGAAACAGCAACAGAATGGCTATTTAAACAATTATGGGAAGAACCAAAGGATAAGTTTACTTGGAACACTATATTAATCAAAGCCAATAAGATGTTTGAGCATGAAATAGTTGATGCTTATCAACAAGGCTACAATAATGCTTATTTTAATAACCCTTTAAGCAAAGAACAATATTATCAAGACACATTTAAAAACAAAGAAATCTAACTAATATGTTAGCTATTAATAACTATTTGTCCCAAATTTAGCTAATATATGGGACAGTTTAATTAAATAAAAATAAAATAAAATGGCACAAACAGCAGTAGAATGGTTAGAAAAAGAGTTTGTAAAACTTGAAGTTACAATAGGAGTGCATGGTGTTATGTATGAAATTATTGAACAAGCCAAAGAAATGGAGAAAGAAAATCTCCAAGACTCCTTTATAGCAGGAGGTCGTTCCAGAAATGACTTCTCAACAGGTAAAGTGTTTCAAACATACGAACAATACTACAACGAAACATTTAAAAAAGACTAAGATGACACCAAAGGAAAAAGCAAAAGAATTGGTTTATAAGTATGAATATTTAGTAGAATATGAATTAAAAGATATGAAACAATGTGCATTAATAGCAGTTGATGAAATCCTACAAATGGTTGATGAAACTATGCAAGGATGGTTAGATGCTGATATTATAGCTCATTGGGAACAAGTAAAACAAGAAATAGAGAAATTATGAGTATAAAAGCAATTTGTTCTAACTCAGGTAATAAACCAAGAGAAATACCTAAAGAAAATTGGGTAGTTTCTGGTAATGAATATACAATACATCATATCTATAAACAAATGGACCCAACACAAAAAGGAATACAAGGTTGTTTATTGACAGAAGTATCATTAGAAGACTTATATAAAGAAGGTAAGACTAAACATAATTGCTATAGATTAGATAGATTTATGTTTAAAAAAGATGATATTCAAAAGCTTTTTGACCTTATAAAGGAATGTACTGAATTAGATGATATAGACATAAAGAAAGAATTAGACTTATTAATAACAATTTAAAATAAATTATGTTGAGAATTAACAAAAAACCAGATTATTACAATATCATAACCTTTGGAGTTTATGACAATCATGAATTTAGGATTCAAGACAACAATGGTAAGATATATGTAAACTTTAAAGACCATTATAAAGAAACTGATATAGAAGGCTTTAATAAGATAGTAAATGAAATTAAAGAACAATACTTAAAAACAAAATAAAACTAAAAACCTCTTATAACAATAAGAGGTTTTTTTAATTAAAGAATATGAAACTATACGTAATTAAAGGAAATAGAATTTGGTCTGAAAAGTATTGTAGAGCATACAAACATTATTTAAGAAATTTAAAATAAAATTATGGCAAATCCAGAACTACATTCAAAATCATCTGTAAAAAGATGGAAAGGGAAAATAGAAGATTATATAGAAATTTAATTATATTTGTAAATATCAAAAAAATTTACTATATTTGTAAAAAATATAGTAAAATGATAAAAAATCACAAATTAAAAAAAGATGAAAAATTATTCACAAGTAAAGGAATTGAAACTAAATGGGTTTTTATAAAAGATATAGAGTATAAAAAATATGGTAAAACTGTTAGAAGAATTATTGAAGTTATATGCGAGTGTGGTAGAAAAAAACATGTACAGTATAATAATGTAAGAGCGGGGCATTCTGTTTGTTGTGGTTTTTCTCCATGTAGAATTCCTTCAAATACTGGTAAAAGAAGTATAGAAACTAGTTATAACTGTTTGTTTTATTCTTATAAAAAAGGAGCTATCGACAGAGGATTTTTATTTGATTTAGATAAAGATTATTTTAAAAAATTATTAAGTAATAATTGTTTTTATTGTGATAAAAAACCATCAAGTCTTTATCAAATTAAAAATAGTAAAACTGGAGAAATTAGAGCAGGAATACCTTTAGTTTATAATGGAATAGACAGATTTGATAATAAAAAAGGTTATACTTTAAATAATTGTGTTACTTGTTGTGAAATTTGCAACAGAATGAAAATGGCAAGTACAGCAGACAACTTTAAAAAACAAATTAAAAAAATATATGAATTTTTAAAATTAAGCAAATATGGCGAAAGCAATACATCACAGCAGGATAACTGCTAAAAAATTAAAAATAGACGAAGATGACATTATTGAAATAGATACAATGATAGATTCATCTAAACAATTTGAGGCTTCTAATAAACATAGAAGCCTTTTTCATCATACGGCAGGATGTTTTTATATGGAAAAAATGTTTGGTATAAATTTTTCAGCTTTAGAGGATTTAAGAATAAAATATAATTTACCTAAAGAATTTATTAAAGATTATCAAAATCAAAGAAAAATAGATAGACAAACAGGCACAGAACTTATTTCTAAAATAGACAATAAAAAGTTTGATATTAGATCAGTAACAGAAGAACATATAACACAAGATTTTAGAGGACAATTACCAAGTTTTTCTGATTTTTTAAGTTATATGGAAACCCCTATGTGGGCTAATAATGGAGTAAAACCTGTTCAAAAAAAAATTGATAACCCTGATTCATTAGAATTAGCTATAAAAACATTAGAAAGATGGAAAAATTAATAGAAGAATGGAAAGAAAAAGGAGTAGATAGAGCAGAATTTGAGTTCAGTTGTGGTGGGGACTCTATGAATGATACTTCTTTAGTTTTTTTTGATAAAGAAAGTAAAGAAATTATTATGAGTGCAGAAAGTAAAGAAACTCTAGATGATGATATTTATAAAGAAGTAGAGTTTTATGAAAATTCTGATGGACATTATCAAGGAGAGCATGGTACTGTTTTAGTTGAATTTAATGTAGAAGAAAATGAATTCAATTACAGTAAAAGTGCTACAGAAGAATGGTCAGAATCTTTTACTGATATTATAGAACTAGAAATAACTCCAGAACTACATAAATTCTGTAAAGAGTATGTACTTGAAATATCAGGAGAGTCTGATTATCTATATATTGAATATGCTAAAGATTTTTACATTAATTCAGAAAAATTAAAAATGCTTATAGATATTAAAGAAATTATTAATGAAGCTCTTGGGGATCATGAACCAGAAGATAAATCCGCAGGAGAACTAGAAGAATATGTAAGTATGTCTAACTTTAAAACTATTGATAACAATAAAATAAAATTTAACTATGATTATAGAAAAACAGTTTATAATTAAAAACGATAATTACAGTCTTAAACAAGGAATAAGATTATTAAAAACCACTGTAACAAACAATTATGATGAATTGCCAGAGGATTTTAAAGATGAAGAAGTTAAAAATAGTTGGGATTTATATGAAGGTGTTCCTTTAAAATTGTATCAAATGTCTCAATCTAAAGATGAAGAAACTGTACAATTAGCTATAAAATTATTAGAAGAAAGCAATATATTATTTACAAATAATAGAGGTTCCAGAATAAATTCTTCAAAAATATACTTATTTAACGATTAAATAGAAACAATATGGAAAATTGTGAACATAAAGAAGTTGAAAATATTGATTCTAAATACACTGTAGGTAATTGTAATTTAATAACACAACAATGTAAAAAATGTAAAATGAAAAAATATGTTCATAAAGGAAAAAATATTTATATGTCTTCTAAATGGTTTAAATTAAAATAATATGGAACAATTAAAAGTGAAAAATGATCCTACAAAGTTACAACAACTTTTAGGGTCTAAATTATACTCAGACAAGTATAGTTTTATATCAGAAGCTTTACAAAATAGCACAGATGCTATGCGTAAAATAGGTAAACAAGATGAAAATTTTGATTTAGGTATAAAAGAAGTAGATAATGTGTTTTATTTTTATATCAGAGACTATGGTTATAGTTTTGATAGTATAGATGAGTTTAAAAGATTAGTGGGTACTTTATTAGAGTCAAGTAAGACTCAAAGTAAAGATAGTACTGAGAATCAAGAACTTGGCAAATATGGCATCGGATCCATTGCATTTAGTGCATATCATAAAAGCTGTAATTATACTGTATATAAAAATGGAAAAGGTTTTCATGCTACATTAGAAGAAATAGAAAACAAAGGGTTATTTATAAAATGTGAAGATTATTTTGAATCAGATGAACCTCAAGGTGTTTACTTTGAGCTACAAATTGACAAACATAATTTATCAACTTTTTATACAAAACTATTAGAAAAATCTAAATATTTTCAAAATGTTAGATTCAAATTTGATTTAAATTTTATAAATTGTCTCAATTATTCAACAAGAGAAGAGGCAGTAGATTTAAATAACAAATTTGTAATATACAAGTCAGATGACTTTCAGTATAGCACCATAAATGAATGGAGTAGTATGCATATTTGTCTAGATCAATATAGCTATGCTATTAGATGGGATGAACTAGGTATAAAAGATATTAAGATCCCTATTGCACTTAGGTTTAGCTTAAATGACTTTGAAACAAATCCTACTAGGGAGGTAATTACTATTAATGAAGACTACAAAGATAAAATCTTAGATAAGATTAAGAAAGTTGCAGATTGGTTTCATAATAAGTATAATGACTTAAATCCTGTAATAGAGTGTAGGGATATGTTTCAGTTTAAAAGAATGTCAGAAAGTTTTGAGCCAGTTGTACCTATAGGTGATTTTCAAACGTATTTTAGTGGTTTAAGTGATTATTCAGATATTGTTCTTAATAAACCTAAGTATAAAGATCATACTTATGAAGAAATTAATGATTTTCAACATTTTATGAGTAGAACTTGGGGTCTTCATTATACTGCTAAATGCTCCATAAGATACAGTACTCTAGTTAGAAAAGCACGTTCAGGTTATTCTGAAGAAAATAATATCTTTATGGGTAGATCTTTAAAAAGAGTAGAACAAGAGTACTATAAGTCATTACAGGATAAATTTACTTTTTATAATAAGTATGACAAACCTTACCCTAAACTCAATGGAAAGATTGTAGATGAAGTTACTGGTGATATTTCTTATGATTCAAAGCCTTGTTTTTTAAATTACATGTCTATGCCAATACATAAGTATCTAGAAGAAGAGACAGTTAGAGTGGTAATTGATACTTTATATGACAGATATATGAGATTAAAAGATGAGTTTGAAAGTGCTTGTTTTAAAGATATTGAAGTCCCTAAAGAGTTTCTAGATAAAGCAAAAGTTGTAAAAGAGTCTAAACCAAAGATAATTAAAGGAAATGATCAAATATTTCTTAAATATCCTAGAAGACCTCAAAAATGGATTTCTTGGAATGCAATATGGGAAGACAAAGCTATTAACTTATGTGATTTAAGAAAATTACCTAAGCTGCATATATATGGCTTAGAAAGTCATAGAAAAGATTTAGAGTTTATGTTTATTAATCTTAAAAAAAGTAGTAACAATCTAGAAATTATAACAGTAACAGAAAAAACACAAAAAATGATTGAAAAAGAAAATCCACATAACTTCATTTACATAGATAACTTAAAATCTAAGTTAGACTTAATGAGTAAATATGCAACTGCAAACCTTATTCGTATTGATTTAGATAAATATTCAGGTGTAGTACGTAGTGCAAATATTATTAAGACTTACATTTCTACTAAAATTGGAGAAGATTTACAAAAATTGACAGGTTTTGTAGATACGTATAATATAGATAAGTTATTTGACTATCCAACCTCCAATCAAAATGATTTTTTAGAAGAAATTTTTAATCTTTTTAAAGAAAATCCTAAGTTGTATCACCAAGAGTATATTGATTTATTCAATAGATTAGATAAAAATTTAGAAAAACTAGATTTTTTACCTTTATTTTGTAAAGATATGGTTTATATAGAAAGACCAAGTATGGTTATTGAATATAATAAAGCCTTACTTGCTTTAAAAACCATAAGAGATTTATGTAAATATAAGCAAGTAAGGATGGATTGGGGTCACTATGTACTAGATAAGATTGTAGAATTAGAAACTCCTGTTGAAGAAGTAATTATTGAAGTCTCAGAAGAAGTTGAAAATGATTAAATATGGAAGAGACTATTAAAAATGAATTACTTGAGCAATTAATTAATTCAGAAATAGAGGAAAATTTAGAGTTTGGGAGTTTACTCCTGAACTCTGAACATATCCCTCAAGAAGAAAGAGAAGTTTATATTAATAAAATAATTACAAAGTTTTTAGGTAATATAACTGTCCCACAACAAGTATTAAAAAATGTTATAGACGCAAGAAATAATTTAAATATTAACTACGCTAAAAACAAAGTAAAAAAAATATGATAAAACATTATAAATTAACTGACACTCTACTTAAAACTGATTATGATGGTATAGTAGATAAAATAGATAAAATGTTAAAAAGTGCTGTCCTAGAAGAAGGTAAAACAGTATTTTTTGATAAAAATGTACAAACTTCAAGAAATGAGTTTAAAAAACAATATCCAACTAATAAGATAGTTCATGACTTAAGTAAAGCAGATTATTACATTAGTAATAATATGCCATATCCTAATTATTATTTTGGATATGGAACTCAAAGTAAAAATAGTGTAACTCTTAGTAGCGGTTGGAGAGCAGAAAATAACTTAAAACAACTTAATGAAGCCATAGACTTAGTAAACAATGTAGGAGCTAAGTTTATTTATCCTGGTAATATTAAATTTAAGTCAGCAAATAGTGATTTACCTGAAGAAATGGTAAATAAGATAACACAAATGCTAAAATCTAAGGATCAGGAAACTTTTCAATTAGGTTGGACTATATTATTTGAATATGATCATGAACTATGTAGAGATCAATTTTATCTTATTATATCAAAAGCAGATAATATGTCTTATTACAGAAGAAAAAGAACTAGAGTTATAGAACAAAAATTAAAAACAATTAAATCATTTTATTTAAACAAAAACTTTTAAAATATGCTAAACACAGAATTAACATCATCAGAAGTAACAGAAATATTAAAATATACTGTAAAACAAAACGTAGAACTAGCTAACAATAATCATGCACCAGTTGCATTAAATATTGAGGGCCCTCCAGGTATTGCAAAAACATCAGTTGTTAAACAATTATGTGAAGACTTACAAACTCATTATTATATTAGATTGAATGTGGCTGAGCTTGAGCCAGGGGATTGGACAATCTAGTTAAAAATTTGGAAATGTCAATTAAATTTACTATATTAGCTTCTTAAATTAAAAATATGGAGTTAAGTATAAAAAATGTTACCCATTTAGTAAATAAATGTGGAATTTATGAATTAATCGTAAATAAAAAATCATATATAGGTTCAAGTATTAATCTAAAAAATAGATTAAATGAACACTTATCAGATTTAAATAGTGAAAATCATAGTAATAAAAAGCTTTTAAGAGCTTATAATAAGTATAAAAACATACATTTTGAAATAATAGAGTTTTGTGAATCTGATATTCTTATTGAAAGAGAAGAATATTGGTACAACATAAAAGGATATTATAATCTTCAAAATCCTAAAAAGACTATAAATAAACAATGTAAAAAAGTTTATAAGTTTACTTTAGAAGGAGAATTTATTGAAGATTACATTTCAGCTGCAGAAGCAAGTAGAAAAAACAATATTAAAAGTTCAGCAGGAATTTCTAATGCTTGTAGGAAAAATACTTATTTTGCAAATGAATTTTTATGGAGTTATGTAAAAGAAATTCCTTTTAGGAATAATAAAGCTTTTATTCCAGTGTATATGTTTAAACCTAGTGGAGAGTTTTTTAAAAAATTCTCTAATTCTTATGAAGCTGCCAGATATTTAATACAAGAATTTAACTTATTAATTACAACAGAAAATGTTGGAAGTAATATTAAACAAAGTATTAAAAAAGGTTGCTTGTGTAAAGGATTTTTATTCTCTAAAACTGAAATTTGTCCAAAATTAGGAAAAATGGTTATGAAAAGACCATGTTTTTTAAAAAATAAAAAAACAAATGAAATAATTAAAGAGTTTAAAAATATTGAAGAAGCTAGTGTATACTTTAAAAGAACTATGAAAATGACTTATGATTTAATTTATAAAAAGACAAAAATTGACAACCAATATTATTTAACATATTAGGTCCCCTTTAAATTCGGTGAATTGCTGGAATATCCTTAGAGCTCATTAAACTACAAAGTAATCTGAAAAGATAAACTTGAATGTTTAAAAATTAATGAGATTGGACAATCAGCAGCCAAGCATAGAGCTAAAAGCTTTGTGAAGGTTCAACGCATAGGTATTGAAACTACAGAAATGTAGAATATAATATACCCACGAGTGCCGAACAATATTGTAAAATAACTCAATGTTGATGATATATGCTGGACTATATAGAGATATATAGAAATAGAGATAAAAAACTCTATGATAACAACCGATAATAGGATTTCCACTTACTCAATATAAAGTTTGTAAAAATGAAGAATGTTTATGGATTGGAGACAAACTACTAAATGATTACATTCTACAGGGATACCATGCAAATGGCGAAAGTAGAATGAGCTATGCTAAACCTGAATGGTTAGTTGGCAAAGAAGACAAACCTTGTGTATTAGTATTAGATGACTACAATCGTGGTTCTTCATTAATGTTGAATGCTTGTATGAGAATTACTGACGAGCAAGAAACTTCATCTTGGAGTTTACCTAAAGGTAGTACTGTAGTCTTAACTTCTAATCCAGATGATGGAGAAGAAAGTTTTAACGTATCTTCAGGTGACTCTGCTCAAAAATCAAGATATTTGACTTTAAAAATGAAAGCTTCTGTTCAAGATTGGGCATTAAATTATGCTGAGAAAGTGGGATTACCTTCGGCATTTATTAACTTTCTAATTAAGCATCCAGAAATTATTGAAGGTAGTAATATAGATTCAGAAGGTAATGAAGCTAAGAAAGGTAATCTAAGAATTTGGACAAAATTCTTTCATTTATGCTCTGGTTTCTCTAATAATTTATCTGATAATTGGAATACTGTATTCTTATTAGGCCAAAATTCATTACCTGCAGAACATTTATTAATGTTAAACAAGTTTATTGAAGATAAATTAGATAAACTTCCTACTCCAGAACAACTACTAAAGATGAAACCAGAAGATGCATTAAGTGATCTAAAAGTTTGTATTGGAGAAGGTACTAAGAAAAGAATTGACATTTCTTCTATTATGAGTAGAAGGGTTATGAACTACACTTTAGTGAATCATAAGAGTTTTAGTAAGGATATGATAAATACTTATGCTGAAATCATGGAGTCTAGTTATATGAGTCCAGATTTAGTATTACTTTCAGTTAAGAAAACTACTAAATTATTTCCGGAGCTGATTAAGAGACCTAAATTAATTAGTATTTTAACTACATAATAACACAAAAGGGTGGTATATTTGCGTATATTACCGTATATTTAAGTATATCACCCTTTAAATTTATTACTAAATGGAAGAACTTAAATTTTTACGCTCAGATGACGAAGATATAGTTT
>Ga0209297_1000446_pt1 | contig 26706 bp, 25 predicted proteins | sample S_130805_MF_Meta_FD_187322 | JGI IMG/M metagenome (GOLD analysis project Ga0209297, IMG submission 187322) | Freshwater microbial communities from Lake Simoncouche, Canada to study carbon cycling - S_130805_MF_MetaG (SPAdes) (version 2) | ecosystem: Environmental > Aquatic > Freshwater > Lake ...
TAAATGAATTAAATGACTTAGCAAGTCAATTACGAGAATTCAAAGAAATGATTGAACAAGAAGGTGAAAACTTTGATATTGATGAAGTCATGAGAGAGTTCGGTATTGATATTAAAGATTTGGAAGATAGAATGATTAACGATGTTACTCAACTACCTTTGGGTTACCATAAGTCAAATCCTGATGCTGTAACACCAAAATATAACTACCCTTCAGATTCTGGATTTGATTTACATTCAGTTGAGGATTTAGAAATTCCTCCTTTTGGTAGGATTTTAGTTCCGACAGGTCTTTCTTTTGATATCAAAGACGGTTATGAGATTCAGGTTAGGTCCAAAAGTGGATTAGCAATTAAACAAGGTTTAATGGTTCTTAATTCACCAGGAACGGTTGATAATGGTTATAACGGTGAAATTCAAGTTATTGTTTTCAATACCAACAATTATATAGTAACAATACCAAAAGGAATGAAAGTTGCACAAGCGGTTTTATGTCCTGTTGTTAATGGAAAATGGGTTGAGTTAGTTGAGAATAGTGATGTTACAGAAAAAGATAGAGGTGATAACGGTTTTGGGAGTACAGGAATATGATTACAATAGGATATAGCACAAGAGAGAGTAAACCACAATTTAAAGAGTATGTTTCAAAAACATGTGGTTTAAAAAATGTAGAAATTATTGAGGTAGTTAATAATGGTGAGAAATCATTACCTCAAGTATATAATGAATTAATTAACCAAAGTTCAAATGACATTTGTGTTTTTTGTCACGATGATATTGAATTTGAAACTAATAATTGGGGGAATAAACTATTAAAGGTTTTTTCAAAAAATTCTGACTTTGGGATTATTGGTGTTGCGGGTTCTAAATTTTTACCTGCATCAGGAAGATGGTGGGATGTAAATCAAACCATGTATGGTATTGTTAACCATAAACATGAAGGTAAAAAATGGAGTAGCACGTATTCAAAGTCATTAAATAAACCTGAAGAAGTTGTTTTAATTGATGGTCTTTTTATGTGTTTTGATAAAACAAAAATCAAACATAAATTTGATGAACAATTTGATGGATTTCATTTTTACGATTTGTCTTTCTGTATTCCAAATTATTTGGACGGTATTAAAATTGGTGTAACTACGGATATTCGTATAACACACTTATCAATCGGAGCAACCAATCAATCATGGGAAGATACGAGAAAACAATTTGTTGAGAAATATAATGATAACTTACCTATTGATATTACTAATGTAGATGTTTGTGAAACTTTCATTTTTTGTCATGACCAAGATATTATCTTAGAATACGAACAAAGTGGTAAGTTTGATGGGTTGAATGATTTAAAATATGTTTTCTTGGGTAATAAATCTACCGATAAGATTGAGTCTAAAGATAATATCATTATTGCTAGAAACTTACCATTTAATATTGAACAATACCCAACATTTAACGCTTATACTGGTTGGTATTGTTTATGGAAGAATAATCTTATTACTAAAAAATACGTCAACTTATTTGAATACGATATTATCATCAATCCAAATTTACAACGTATAATTTCAAAATTTATGTTTGAAGGTCAAAAAATGATTGGTTATATTCCTTTTCCTTGTAACAATTTCCATTTTATTGATAATAAAGAATGGACTGGTGATTTATTCGAATCAATTAAAAATGTTTATAAAATTGACTTGGAAAAGACGATTAGAACATATATGAGACAGAAACCAAATATGTTGTGGTCATCAACCAGTAACTGTTCAATGAATGTGGATTTTTTCAATTCTTATATGAAATGGTTTGAACCAATTGCTGAAAACCTTTATGGTATTAAAACTGCTGGTCACGCTCATGAGAGGTCAACAACATTCTTTAGTTTAATGTACAAACATGACGTTTATTTAACTCAAAATTTAATTAAACATTATCAAATGGATTCTCATGGAACACAAGGACATTTTGTAGATTACGATAAAAATATTAATGAGTTAATTACAAATAAATTATCATGAATTATTTAAGTTTTAGTTTATGGGGAGATAACCCAATGTATAATATCGGAGCAATTAAAAATGCCGAATTATGGAAAACTATTTATCCTGAATGGAAAATGGTTGTTTATTACGATGATAGTGTTCCTTCCGATATAATTGATAAATTAGAAGAACTTAATGTGTTACTTGTTGATATGACAGGTAAAAAAGTATACGGTATGTTTTGGAGATTTTTTGCATTTGACCTTGATGATGCGGAATATTGTATTTTTAGAGATACTGATTCAAGGTTGACAGTAAGAGAGAAATTAGCTGTAGATGAATGGATTAGAAGTGGGAAATCATTACACGTAATGAGAGACCATCCGGCACATAGAATACCATACGGAAACAGTGGATTGGGTATTTTAGGTGGAATGTGGGGAATCAAGAAAGGAATGGTTCCAATTACCGAAATGATTAATAATTTCATTAAAGGTAAAAACTTATCTTATGGTTCAGACCAAACATTTCTTGCTAGTGTTTATTCTATTTTTGAAAATGATAGATGTACTCACGATGAGTTCTTTGAAAAAAAACCTTTTCCTATCATGAGAGAACCAGGAAGATTTGTGGGTGAGAGAATAGATGAAAATGATAAACCTGTTGGGGATGATTATAAATATGTAATTTGATAATGATAACTTATTTGGATAATAATATGGACTTATATAGTCCATCTGAAGATGCTTATATAAATTCACTTAATTACGCTAAAAATTTAAAATGTAGTGATAACAATAAATTAGTATTCCACTGTTTTTGGAGGGTACCTCAAGATTTTGGAAGAAAACAACTTGCAGTATTAAAATCAATTATTGTAAACCATAAAGATATTTTAGACACTGTTGAAATTAATTTATGGTCAAATGTAGACCTTACTGAAAATCCTTTTCTAAAGGAAATTAAAAAATTTATTACTTTTAGAAAATGGGATTTACATGAAGAAATTAAAAACACCATACTGGAAAATTTTGAATTATTATTAGATAAAAATTCAATTGATGATGATAAATGTTATTTAGAAGGTGATTTATTTAGACTATTAATACTTCACAAATATGGAGGATTCTACATCGATATGGATGTTTTAGTACTTCGTAGTTTTTTACCATTAAATGATTTTGAGTTTTTATATCAATGGGGTACTTCAGGTTTTAAAAACGAACCATTAAAAATGAACGGAGCGGTAATGAAGCTTAATAAAAATTCTGATACGTCTTTAGAATTTTTAGAAATATTAAAATCAACTACTCCATCAAAAAATACATTTTTATGGGGTTATATGATGTATTCAAAAATAAATAAAAATCCAATTTTGGTATTACCATGTGTTTGGTTTAATTCTGAATGGGGATTTGGTAACATATCATTAAACCCATTCAATAACACAGGTAAAGTTGAACTATTTGATGGAGCGTTTGCTTGGCATTGGCACAACAGATGGAGTGAAGAAATTCAAAAAGGTTCTAAATTTGAGGTAATTGAATCATTACATAACTTAATTTTTGAAAAGACAATAAAATGACATTAGGAATTGCGATACCAACATACATTAATCATTTAGGTTTTTTGAACCAATTACTAGATTCATTAGAACAATCAACTGTATTACCGAATCAGGTTAGTATTAGTATATCATCTTTTGATGGTGAACTCAATTTAAAAGATTATTCATTTGAGGTTATTATCACAAAAACAAAAGATAGACAAAACCCATGTCAAAATAGAAATATTGCCGCAAGTAAATTAAATACTGATATCATTTCATTTTTGGATGGTGACGATATTTCCCATATTAAAAGAAATGAATTTTTAATTAGTTCTTTTGAGAATGGTTCAAATGCTGTTGTCCACAATTACACAATGAATAAGGATAGAAATAGTTTATGTTATAAGAATAATACAAATGAAATAATTTTCCATAAAGATTATATTAATGGAATTTTTACTAACTGTCCATTTCCTAAAAATATAAACCATAAAGATTATGCTTGTGGACACGCTTCATTCACTAAAGAGTTATTTGATAAGTTCAAATACAATGAAAGTATAGGATGGATTCCTGGTGAAGATGGTGAAATCCTAAAAAGAATAGTTTCAAATAACATTCCAATATCATATATTGAGAATAAATTATCACATTACATTAAATGAAATATATCTACCATCATCTAGGTCTTGGTGACCATATTATCTGTAATGGGTTGGTTAGAAGTTTAATCAATCAAAAAGAACAGTATTCTATGTTTGTAAAACCTCACAATAGAATATCTGTTGAGTTCATGTACCGAGATTTAAAAAATTTATCATTTATTGATGGGGATGATTCCTTTGTTAGGAAATACATTTCGGAAAATAAAATAGATAGGAATGATATTATTTTGGCAGGTTTTATGAGACATCCTCAATCAATCGAATTTGATGATAGTTTTTATTTACAAAACAATATCCCATTTGCAAATCGATGGTTAAATTTTCATGTTGAGAGAGACTTAGATTCTGAACAGGAGTTGTTTAAACAATATGATATAAAAGAAGGTGAATATGTTTTCATTCACGATGATGAATCAAGAAATTTTAATATTGACGAATCTTACATTATTAATAAAAATTTACCAATAATTAGACCTAAACAAAGTTTAACAAAAAATATTTTTGATTATTGTTATCTAATGGAAAATAGTGTTGAATCACATTTCATTGATAGTTCTTTTAAATTAATCTTCGATTCATTAAAATTAAGAAATGATAATATATTTTTTCATGTAAAATTAAAAAATGGTATTATTAAAGACTCAACTGTTTCACAATCAATATTAAATTTTAAAAAAGTATGATAGACCCACAAGGACAAATAATTTTAGACTCAGAAAGAGGTAGATTATTAAAACAAATAATTCACGAATACAATCCTAAAAAAATTGTAGAAATAGGTACATGGAAAGGATTAGGTTCAACTAAATGTATATTAGAAATAATCAATGACAATTGTGAATTTATATCAATTGAAAGTAATCAAACATTTTATAAAATCGCTGAGCAAAATCTAAAAAATTATTCAGGTAAATTTAAACTATTACTTGGTACAATAGTTAACGAATCTGAAGTTTTGGATTTTGTTAATAGTGTTGAAATTAATACCCAACAAGAAACTTGGTTAAAAGAAGATATTAATAACATTAATCAATGTGAAAATTTATTAGATTCTCTACCTAGTCAAATTGACTTTTTACTTTTAGATGGGGGAGAATTCTCAACTTATTCTGAATGGTATAAATTAAAAGATAGAACTAAAGTCGTGGCCTTAGATGATATTACTCAATTAAAAACTAAAAAAATACACGATGAACTAATAACTGATTCGGAATACGAATTGTTGTTTCAGACAGATGAAGGAAATGGTTTTAGTGTATTTAAAAGAATATGATGGACTATATTGAAATAAATAAATTTTCTGAATTACATGATGATAATCAAATTATTTTCTGTAAAACAGATTTTTTATTACAGGAATTTGAAAGAATTAAGAAAATAAAAAATGAAGTAATTTTAATTTCAGGTAATTCAGATTATAGTATAGATGAAAGGATTTTTAATTTGTGTCCTAAAAATGTTAAAAAATGGTACGCGCAAAACGCATTGTGTAATAATGAGGTATTAGAATCATTACCAATTGGATTAGAAAATAAATTACCATCATTAAGAGAAGGACATGGTATTGGTTATTTAGATAGAGTCACTGAAAAAGAGAATTTATTAAATCGTAATTTAGATATTTTACCATCAAAAAAAATATATTCAAATTTTAATATCAATACTAATTTTTCTTACCGAAGAAAAATAAAAGAAATTTCAATCAATACACCTCACATTGATTGGGGAGATTCCAATTTACGTTTAGAAGAGTTTTTTAATAAAATGTTAGAATATGAATCAGTAATTTGTCCAATTGGTAATGGTATTGATACTCATAGATTATGGGAAGTTTTATATTCAAATAGAATACCAATAACAATAAAAGTTGGTGATTTTAAAATTTACAAACTTTATGAAAAACTACCTGTAGTAATTTTAAATAACGAACAAGAATTAACAAACTATGAGTTATTAAAATCAAAAATAAATGAGTCTAAAGAAAAAAAATATAATCGAGAAATATTAGATTATAGTTTTTGGAAAAATGAAATATTAAATAATTTAAAATGAAAAATTTAATTTATTATACCGTAGGGTTTATGACCATTTATGAAGATTTATTTATAATGAGTTTAAAAAGTTTAGAGAAATTCTATAATAATGATTTTGATGTTTTAGTTATTTGTAATGAAACAAATAAAACAGGTATTCAAAAAAAATTAAATTCTAAAATTCCTATACAGTTTCTAACCGTTGATTGTCATCAAAAAAAAGACTCATCCAAAAATAAATTAAAAATTCATCAATTTGATAAATTAAATGAATATGAAAAAGTTATTTTTTGTGACTGTGATATATTATGGTTTGATTCTCCTAATAAAATTTTCGATGTAATAGAACCTAATAAAATAAATTTTTCAGAGGAAAATGGTTATATAACTGAACAGTATTGGGGACTTAAATTACTTAATCATGAAGAAATTATTAAATACAATAAAAAACCTGTCAAAGGTGTAAATGCAGGATTTTTCTCATTTTATTCAAATATGGGAAATGTATTTAGTGAGATTGAAAAATTTATGGATGAGAACATTACTAAAATTAATGTATGTTGGGAACAACCTTATTTAAATGTTTATTTACATCGAAATGATTTGATATCCCGAACTTTAAATAACCATATTAATCATCATGTTAAAGATAATGATATACCTAATAAAACGGTTTCTCACTTTTCAGGTTCACCTGGTGCGGGTAAAGGTAAATTAAATAAAATGGAAAGATTTTTAGAAAAAAATAAAATATAATGTTATTAGAATTTAAACAATTAGTAAAAAAATATAATTTGAATATCAAAGGAGTTATTCAAATTGGAGCCCATTATGGCGAAGAAGATGGTTTATATACCGAATCAAATATAGATAATATAATATATTTTGAACCGATAAAATCAAATTTTCTAATATTAGAAAGGTCGGTCCCAAAAAATAGAATATTATACAACTACGCTTTAGGTAATGAAAACACATCTATCGAAATGTATGTTGAATCTGAAAATAAAGGTCAGTCATGCTCAATTTTAAAACCACAATTACATACTCAACAATATCCTAAAATTGTTTTTAATAATAAAGAAATTGTTGAGATGAAACGACTAGATGAAATTGATTTTGACAGAAAAAAGTTTAATCTTATCAATATTGATGTTCAAGGATATGAATTAGAGGTATTTAAAGGTTCAGTTAAAACTTTAGAAAATATTGATTATATCATATCAGAAATTAATAGAGATTTTTTATATGAAAAAAATGCTTTAGTTAATGAACTTGAAAATTTTTTATCAGACTTTGGTTTTGAATTAGTTGAAACCAATTGGGCTGGAAATACTTGGGGTGACGGATTTTTTATAAAAAAACATTTAAAATGAAAAAAGCTTTAATAACTGGCATTAACGGACAAGACGGTTCATATTTGTCAGAGTTCCTTTTAGAAAAAGGATATGAAGTTCACGGAATATTAAAAAGAAATTCCGTAGCTGAAAATCAAACCGCTAGATTAGATAATGTATACGATAAAATAAAATTACATTACGGTGATTTAACCGATATGTCATCATTAATCAATGTGATACAAAAAGTGATGCCTGATGAAATATATAATTTGGCGGCACAATCACATGTTAGAATTTCATTTGACCAACCAATCTATACCGCTAATGTAACAGGATTAGGAACTTTGAATCTACTTGAGTCGGTTAAATTAATCAAACCTGACACCAAAATTTATCAAGCGTCATCATCTGAAATGTTTGGTAATTCAATAGATTCTGACGGATACCAAAGAGAAACAACGCCACTTAATCCCGTATCTCCATATGGATGTGCTAAAGTATTCAGTTATAACATTTGTCGTAACTATAGAAACTCATACGGTATGTTTGTTTCCAATGGTATTTTATTCAACCACGAATCACCAAGAAGAGGAACAAACTTTGTAACTAATAAAGTATGTAAAGAAGCGGTTAAGATTAAATTAGGACTATCTAATGGGTTAAAATTGGGTAACCTTGACGCAACACGTGATTGGGGTCACGCTAAAGATTATGTTAGAGCAATGTGGGAAATTCTACAATTAGAAACCTCAGATGACTTTGTTTGTTCAACAGGAATATCACATTCAGTTAGAGAACTTTGTGATTATGTTTTTACATCATTAAAATTGGATTACAAAGAATATGTTACCCAAGATGAAAAGTTCTTAAGACCTGAAGAATTACATGATTTAAAGGGGGACTCGTCAAAACTAATAAAATCAACTGAGTGGACACATGATTACACATTTGAATCTATGTTAGATGAAATGATTAATTATTGGTTAGTTTATTTCAGTGGAGGAAATATTGATTAATTAAATGCCAATAGACCATAAAAATAAATTCATTTTCGTTCATATACCAAAAACAGCTGGAACATCTATTGAACGAATGTACGGGTTAGAAAATCAAAGATGTTTTTTTAATAGACGTTGTGAAATTATAATTGATAATGTTAAATATTGTCCACAACACCTTACATCAACTCAATTAAAAACCAGACCTGAAATCCATCAGTTTTATAACGAGTATTATAAATTTTCTTTTGTTCGTAATCCATATGATAGAGTATTATCTGAATTTTTTTGGAGAGAAAAAAAGATTGTAAATTACGAATACTTTAAAAAATGGATTTATAATTTTTATTCGAAAATTGATGTTGACCATAAATTAACTCAATACGAATATGTTTATGAAAATAATAATTTGGTCGTAGATTATTTAGGGAAAGTTGAAAATGTTGTTGAAGATTTTAAAAAAATACAAGGTCATTTAGGTATTGAAACAAAACCATTACTTAAAAGTAATGTCAGTCTAAATAACCAAATAGATAAAAAAAGTTATCTAACTTTAGAAATAAAAGATTTTATCTATAATTTATATAAGATAGATTTTGAAACTTTTGGATATGAAAAATAAAAATTTAATTTACACAATTTGCTCAGGGAAATATGTTACTTTATTAGAAATGTTTGTTAAATCAATAAGAAAATTTAATGACGTTGATATTTTAATAATCACAGATGATAACTCAATGGTTCCAAAAATATTGGAATTAAAATGTTTACTCTTTATGACAACTAAAATAGACTGGAGACATTCAGGTAAATTTATATTTTATCAATACCCTGATTATGATAGATATGATAATTTTTTATTTTTAGATACTGATATAATTTGTAAAAAAAATTTAGATGACCTTTTTGAAACAATAGAATCCGATAAAACAAAATTTCATTTGGTTAAAGCCAGAGAAAGTTTAAAAGGTACTGTTAGAGCCCAAGATGGGTTTAATGTAACAAAGTGGTTTAGAACACGAGATTATGACCCGAAAGAAAATTCAATGGGTTATAATGCTGGAACATTTGGATTTAATAAATTGTTATTTCCACATATTCTAAAATTACATGATTATTTAAGAACACATAGACATAAAGGAATATGTGACCAACCAATTTTCAATGTTTATATAGATTATTTTGAATTGGGTTTACCAAGTTTAAGTGAATACCTATGGTTAGATTTAGATGTGTCAAGAAATAAATGTACATTAGATAGTAGTAGTTTAGTGCATTTTGTTAAAGGATATGGTGCTGTCGAATATAAAGAAGAAAAAATGAAAAAACTTTATGACAAAATAATTATTTAAAATTAAATTATGACAAGTAAAAGAAAAACAACTCAAACATCAAGTGATGATGTTAAACCACAGGTAAATAAAAAAGACCAAATCATACAAATAATTAAAAGAAAAACTAAGGAAAAGTTTCTAACAATAAATCAAAAAAAATATTATGACACTTTAATCTCAAGTGAGATTACCGTTTGTTCAGGACCTGCAGGTGTTGGTAAAAGTTATATCACAATGAAAGCGGCGATTGATTTAATTTCCGACCCTAAAACACACTATGAGAAAATTATCATTGTAAGACCCGCAGTTGAGGCTGAAGAGAAATTAGGTTCGTTACCCGGTAATGTTGAAGAAAAATTAGACCCGTATATTTTCCCATCTTATTATTTATTGAATAAAATTATTGGTAAAGAAACAAGAGAAAAATTAAAAGAAATTGAGGTTATTGAGGTGTTCGCTTTGGCGTATATGAGAGGAATGAATATTGATAATTCAATATTAATATTTGAGGAAGGTCAAAACGCTTCACCAAGTCAAATGAAATTATTATTAACTAGAATCGGTTTTAATAGTAAATTCTTTATTTCAGGTGATGTTGAACAATCAGATAAATACAAAAATAAAACTCATAGTGGTTTATGGGATGCCATTGAAAAGTTTAGAGGTTCGGAAAGTATTTCAATTTTTGAGTTTAAGGATAAAAACGATATAGTAAGAAATCCATTAATTAGTAAAATATTAGAAAAATACGAAGAACAATGAGAATTGGAATTGAAATAAATGGTGTTTTAAGAAATACCATTGGTAAGATTGAGCAAACATATCAAAAATTTTACTTGGATAAGTATGAAGAAGAGTATGGTAAAACAGACACTTACAATATTGATTTATCAGGAAATACAGAATTAGCCGATTTACCAAAACCATTTAAATATGAAATGAATTTACCTGTTACAAGTTTAGAATTAAAAGAACATTTTAAATTTGAAACTGACGAAGAATTATATTCATTTTTATTTGAAGAATTTACGATGGAAATTTTTGGTCACGCTCAATCAACTGAGTATATGACATTTAATGATTTAAATGAAATTTATCATAATATTAGAGATAAACATGATTTAATCATTGTATCCGATGAAATAAGTAAATCAAAACCGGCTTCTTTATTTTTCTTATCAAAGTTTGGTAGTTTAGTTGAAAATATAAAATTTTATAGTAATTCAACAATTAATTCTATGTGGAATGAAATAGACGTTTTACTTACAGCTAATCCTGATTTATTATTACAACATCCGTCAGATAAATTATTAATTAAATACGAGACGGAATATAATAAAAATATAAATTCTTTATACTCAATTAAAAATTTAAAAGAGTTAGAAGAAATATTAAACAACACTATTCAATGTTAAAAATTTTAGGACAAGAGTACTTTTTAGATTTAGATGAAATCGAAGGGTATATAAACATTCCTAACCCGTCAGGTGGGAGTGAAAACCATATAAGTGTTATAAAATACGAAATGGTAAAAATGATGATAGAAATATTAATCACTGAACATGAAAATATCGACGAATCATTAGGTGAAAAAAGTTCAGAAATCTCAATCCCTTTTAAAATCGCATTTAACACCTTACAAAATAAACAATTATTAACTAAATATTAAAATTATGAATCAAGAAAACACTTCAAATTTGGAGAAGTCAATCCAACTTTTGAAAGACAAAAAATCAAAAATTTATTTTATAGTTCAAGACACTAAAGGACATGCAAAAGCATCAATTGCCCACATCTATGAAATGGCAATGTCTTTATTGAACTCGGGTTATAATCCCATTATCCTCCATGAGAAACCTGATTACACAGGTGTTGCATCTTGGTTAGGACAGGATTACTCAGATAAATTACCACACAAAGCAATTGAGGGTCAAAATTTAGAGATTTCACCTGAAGACCTTATTGTTATTCCTGAACTTTATGGATTTGTGATGAATCAAATTACAAAATTACCATGTGGTAAAATTGTATTGTCACAATCTTACGACCACATTTTAGAAACATTACAACCAGGTGAAAACTGGAATCAACTTGGTTTCTATAAGTGTATTACAACATCAGAATCACAAAAAGAGTATTTGGAAAATATTATGAGAGGAGTTTCTTTTGATATCATCCCACCATTTATTTCAAATTCTTTCAGACCACAATCAACACCACCAAAACCAATTATCGCGGTTCATTCAAGAGAGCAAAGAGATGGTGTTAACTTGATTAAACAATTCTACTTAAAGTTCCCTCAATACCGTTGGGTTACATTTAGAGATATGAGAGGGTTAACACCTACCGAATTCTCTAACACATTACAAGATTGTTTTTTATCAGTTTGGATTGATGAGACAAGTGCTTATGGTACATTCCCACTTGAGAGTATGAAGTCAGGAGTTCCTGTATTGGGATTAACACCAAATATCGTTCCTTTGTGGATGAACGAAGATAATGGATTATGGGTGAACAACAAAACTCAAATGGCTGATTTTGTGGCAGATTTCTTACAAAATTGGTTAGAAGATAATGTGAGTGAATCTATCTATAATGGTATGAAAACCACTGTGGAAAGTTTGATAACAAAAGAAACGTTTGAAACAAAAGTTGTAGAATTATTTGATTCATACATCACTAAACGTTTAGAATCTTTTGAAGAACAATTAAATAAATTAGAAACAACTGAATAATACTATGGAAAATAACGTAATTGAAAAATTTGACGTATCAGTCATTTTACCTGTCAAATCAGCATTTGCAATTGATTTTGAAGAATATTTTGATAAATCAATTAACTCTTTAAAAACTCAAAAAGTATCAATCAATGAATTGATAATTATTCATACAAATGAAACCAAACTAAATGAATACATTAATGGTTATGATTTTGGTGATTTAAATGTTGTCATACATGAGTGGACTAAAGAAGCAAATTTTGCCGAACAAGTTAACTATGGCGTAAGAATTTCTAAATCTGAATACATCTCAATTTTTGAATTTGATGATGAGTATTCGACTATTTGGTTTAAAAATGTTAAAAATTATGTAAAATATTATCCTGAAGTAGGAGCGTTTTTACCTATCGTAGTCGATATTGACGAGAAAGGTGTATTCGCAGGTTTTACTAATGAAGCAGTATTTGCATTGAACGTATCAGAGGAAATGGGTTATTTAAATAACGAAACATTACAACAGTTTCAAAACTTCCAATTGTCAGGTATGGTTATTAAAAAACAATCATTCCTTGATTATGGATTACTTAAACCATCTTTTAAATTAACATTTGGTTATGAATTCTTTTTAAGAATGACACACAATTCCGTGAAAATTATGTCAATCCCTAAAATTGGTTATAAACATACCAATTTGAGAACGGGTTCAATTTTTTGGAATTACAAAAATGCAGATAATAAGTTAACAGATAATGAGGTTAGATTTTGGATTGAGTCGGCTAAAAAAGAATATTTTTTTATTCACGATAGAGCAATAAAATTTGAACCACAAGCTTCTTAATGGATGTTACTCAAGCGATATCTGGAGAAACAATTGTTGAGTTAAAGAAGAAAGGTAGAAAACCTACACAAACAAATTATTTTGATGTTCGAGAAGAATTAGCGGTTGTAAATTTTTTACAAGCTGAAAGCCCTGAAGAAAAGAACAAAATTTATAATGAGTTTTTAAGGAAACCTTTAGACAAAATGATATCTTCAATTATTAGAAGATATAAATTGTATAGAAAAGGTATGGACTTTTACGAAATCCATATAGATACTCACTCGTTTTTAATGACCAAAATAGATAAGTTTAAGCCTGCAAAAGAAAAGAAGGCTTACTCTTACTTTGGTACCATTTGTAAAAATTACCTAATGGGACAAATCATTAAAGACCAAAAAGAGATGAATAGGAAAATATCCTATGAAGACATTTCAAGTGATTTAGAGAATAGACGTGAATTTTCATACAGTATTGATAAAGAAATTTTAGATTCTGAAATAGTAATTAAGAAATTTTTGGTTGAGATTGATTTATTATTAAACGATAAAAGTTTAAATGATAATGAAATTAAATTAGGTAAAGCACTCCACGATATTTTTGATAACTATGAAAATATATTTATTGGTAGTTCAAATAATAAGTTTAATAAAAATATTATTTTATTGTCTTTAAGAGAAATGACTAATTTAAACACTAAAGAAATTAGAAGTTCAATGAAAAAATATAAAAATATTTATCATAATCTAATTCAGACTATGATAAAATAAAATTTGAACTTTAATATTTATTATTATGCCAAGACCAACAAAAAAAGAAATTAAATTTAATCAGGATTCTATCTTATCTCTGATGCAAGAAATCTACAATGAACTTGTTGAACAAAGAAATACTGCGATTAGAATTCAAAATAAAATGTTGTCAATGATGAAAGAAGCTGAAGACATGTCTTTGTTGGGTCCAGTAATCAAAGAACAACAAAAGATAATAAATGATTGTGTTGAAAAAAAATTACAGTTATCAAAACTACAATCTAGTATTTGGGAGAAAAGTAATTTGTCAGTAAAAGAATCATTTTCAATTTCTGATATAGATGTTGATGATGAATTCATGAAAAGTTTAATAGAAAAAGACATTTCTAATGTAGACGATTCATATAAAATGAAAAAATAATTTATTTTTATGCCGTCATTAGATTTAAGTGTTGATTATAAAAAAGTTAAAGATAAAGTAACTGCCAATCAATCATATAATGATTTAAAAACAAAATATGATGATATCTCCAAAAGAGCCGGTGATAATTTAGAAGAACTTAAATCAAAAGTTTCTGAAAGTATTGATAGTGTAAAAGACAGTATTGATAATGTAAAAGGACAAGTTGAGAGATATAAAAAAGAAATTAAAAATCAATTTGAGGAACTTTTAGATATTAATAAAATCACATCAGGACAGGGTTCAAACTCGGCGAAGTACATCAAAAAAATGATGATAACCGCGCTTAAGAATATTCAACCAAAGTTAAGTGAGATATTAATTCAAGAATCTTTAACCGCAGTTGGTTGTGAGCAACAACAAGTTTTTAACTCTCAAGTAATTTTTATTAAAGTTAAATCAATTGATATAATTAATAGTCTTAAAATTGACCCAAACACTAAGATTGGTAAATTAATTTATGAAAAAGAACAAATTACTGTTCAAACAAACCCCTTTCCTCTAAATAAAGAATTATATCAAAGAATACAAAGTGGGCAACCTTATTCAACAGATAATGGACAATTATATAAGGGCGTATCAGGTCAGGATTTATTTGACATACAGTATGTTGAAATTGGTTCCGATTCATATTTCAAAGTAACATTACCTAACCGAGTAAACAACATAAACCGTGTAGGTGAATTTATGGTTGATTATTATAAAACCATGAAACCTATTGAGTTTCAAGGGGTTATTAATCAAATTATGCAATCTTTGTGTAATTCATTTTCAATAAGTGCTGGCTTAGGTGTTGCACAAGTTGAGGACGCAACAAAGTTTGATATTTTTGTTAGTCGTATTTTAGGTTTATGTTTTGATAATAGACAGGAAATTGATGTAAGTGGTGTTGCAAAAATTGCTGAACTTGGTGATATTGACGATAAATTTTTTGAACTAACTGAAATTGATTTAAGAAATATTGACCAAAGAGTTACTAATTTTCAAAACGGTGTCATAGAGTATTTGGAGTGTACTAACGCAAAATTACCAGTTAACGCTAATCAAATTAATGATGCAATAATTAATTTAATTGACGTACCTGATGATGAATTAGTTGAAGCCGCGATAACTGCATCAAATACATTAGCAAACAATCCAACTTGGGAGTTTGGTATCAGACCAAACATAGATGTCGCAATTGATTTAGATTTCATTAAACAATTTGCACAAGGTGTAATATCAGGATTATTAACACCAAAAATTTTATTACCTGTCTTCATAATGTTAAAGGCTCTTGGTCAATCGGCAGTTGATGCAGTTGAGGATATGGTTTCTTTCTTAAAGAATTTTAAAGAATATGCTAAAAATATAATTTCTAAAATTGGCGCTTTATTTGTTCAGGAATTATTTCAACTAATTAAAAAAGATATATTAAATTTAATTCAACAAATAATTGCGGATATTCAAAAAGAAAAATTGAAGAAAAAAATGGCAATGATTTTAAAGTTAATTGGTTTATTACTAATTGTCGCAAACTTTATTCAAGATTTTAGAAAATGTAAAAGTTTAGTTGATGAGTTATTACAACTTTTACAAATTGCAACTCAAAAAATTGGTGGTGAGATACCATTACCAATTTTATTCGCGTCAAGATTACTTGATGGGTTTTCAGATACCAGAGCCTTTATTAATGTAATTGAGGAAATGCAAAAATTAGGAATACCTACGGGTGACTTACCTGATGGTACACCTAATTTAGAATTGTTAAGTCGTTTTGCACAAATTAAAGGTATGTCATTTGAAGAAACTGAAAATGGTAAGGTTCAAGTAGCTCTTGGACCATTGACAATTACACCGGCAGGTCTTACCGTCCCTACAAGTGTCTTTGGTAAAAAAATATAAGAATATGTTAAATCAAGAAGATTCAAATAAAGTTTTAAATATTGTAAAAGATTACAAAACAAAATCTAACAAAGATTTAATTTTTGTTATGGAATTTATTCAAAAGGATTTTGAAGTAACTAAAGACAGTTTACTTAAATTAACTCACCATTTGGATAAGATTGAAAATGTCTATAACACGATATTAAAAGAATACGAAAATAGAACTAAGAAAAAATGAAAATAACTCAACAAAATTTTCACCAAATTATATTTCCTGGAATTGTCTATAACAATGACGACCCAATGATGTTAGGTCGTTTAAGAGTAATTCCTGAAGATATGAATTATCAGGACATCCTTAAATCAATTCCTGATTGGGATGAGACCAAAGATGCTTGGACATCAAAAGACCCGATTATTTTCATTCCTCTATTGCCGTATTTCTTCAACCAAACTCCTAAAGTGACAGAATATGTTCATATCTTTTATATGAACAAAGAGTTTCCGTTTAAGAATCAATTCTATATTCAAGGGCCATTCTCAACACCACTTAATACTCCTTTTGAATATTTTCAGGGGGCTAAAAAGTTTTTAGCTTCGGGTGAAAGAATTAAAGAAAACTTACCTCTTAAAAATCAAGATGGTACATTCCCATATAATTCATATTACGGTGTATTCCCAAATCCTGGTGATAACGCATTACTTGGTAGGGGTTCTGCCGATGTTGTAGTTAAAGAAAATGAGGTATTAGTTAGGGCGGGTAAAGCATTTCCATATCAGGATAATCAATATCCTGTTAGTAATACAAAAAGGGCATTTTTACAATTATCAAATTTCACAAACAAATCCGTAGTTGGTGAAGAACAAAAAAGTTTTAAATTAAAAGAAAATGTTAAAGTAATTAAAAAAATTATTATTTGGCATGTTGATAACTTGGATAATACTCAAAATAATTTTAATGGAACTATCGGTTTATACGATGTTAAATTTGATGCCAATTTTAATCCTGAAATGACAACGGATAAATTTAATAAAGAAACTATAACTACAATTTCACAGGGTACCGATTACACCGGACCATTAGAAGAAATAGTTTTTTCAAATAAGACAATGACCGAAGTTATTAATTTAACTAATAATTTATTAAATCAACTTTGGGAAGGTTATATACAATTACCTGGTTATACTATTAAAAATCCTAAAATTGGTGAAGATAAAACATCATTATTACCTTTTATTGTTACACCATCTGTCTTAACATATGAAAAAGGAAACAAGTTAATTCCAAGTCAAACAACTACTGAAATCGCTGAATTTAATAATTATCAGGCATTAATGAGTGGGATTAAAATGAACCCAGCATCTGATGAAAGTGGTTTCTTTTTGATTTCAGGTATTCAGGGTAACGGTAATCCAACAATTGGTCCGGAGTATAAAGGTGTTTTTGAAAAATTCACACCTATTGATTTTGAACCAGTTTCTATCACTTATAATGTTATGGGTGGACAAAGAATTTATTTTTTGGCACATGATACAAACGGACCAAAAGGAACTATTAATCTACAAAATACGGTATATGGAATACCTGAAGAAAATTTTGTTGACATCTTTAGTAAAACATACCCAACAGTTCGTGGTGACTTGATGATTGAGTTGGTAGAAAAGATTTGGTCATTCTTAAAAGGTCACGTACATCCTGTCGCTGTAATGAGACCGGCAAGAAGAGCAACAGGTAACGGACAAAGTGTTGATGAGATTGATGACTTAATCGCACAAGCTCAAAATAACATTCTTAATAACGAAATCCGAATTAATTGATATTTATAACTAAAAAAGTTAATGTCAATTAATAATTCCTATTTTAGTAAAAATAACACAATCATTTTAAATAGTTACGTTAACACGGGTAGAAATCCTGTTACTGAACTATTCTACGGAGCTACCGTAAGTTTAACGAATCCTAATGGATTTAGTCGTTTTATTTTTGATTTAGATTTAACACTTCTTCGTGACAAATATACTGATGGAACTATCACAAGTTCTTGTGACGATTCAGTTAAACATACTTTAAAGATGACAAACACTTCTTCATTTGATGAAGAATCATTAAATACTTTAACGTCACAATTAAGACAAAGAGCAACATCATTTGATTTAATATTATTCAGAATACCGAATCTATTTGCTGAAGAACCAACTGTTCAAATTTGGGATGAGGGGGTTGGTTATGATTTTGCTGACCTTATTTATCAGAACAGTGACATTGATAAAAATTATTCTATAAGACCATCCAATTGGATTGAAAGAACAACTATTGATGATTGGAACTATCCAGGAATCTATAGTAATGAAGAGATTGGACCATATCCATATTCATCACTTGTTATTGTTGACACTCAACATTTTGAGTTTGGTAACGAGAATATTGAGTTTGATATGACCGAAGAAATTAAAGGTATATTAGACGGAACTATTGTTACATCAGGATGGGGTATTGCTTACAAACCACAACTTGAGAACTTAACTGGTTTAACTGACGCTTATGAAGTTCAGTTTTTCACACGACATACTCAAACCTTTTATGAACCATACCTTGAGACATCATATAATGATTATATTGATGACGATAGAAATTTATTTACATTAGGTAGGGTTAATCACCTTTATCTTTATTTATATGACAATGGTAATCCTGTTAATTTGGATTTTCCACCATCAGTTACCATTTCAGATAACTCAGGAAATCCTATACCAGCACTGACTGGTTTAGAATCATGTCAAAGAACAAAGGGAGTTTATGAGGTAACTATACCACCACTAATCGGATTTAAGACACCTTGTACTTTCACTGATATGTGGTATGATTTAGAACTTAATGGTTTCTCATTACCTAATCAATATAATTCATTTAACCTATTCCCTCTAAGTCAAAGCTTACAGATTGGAACTAATTCACAAGACCCAAAAGTTTATGGATTTGATTTCTATGGTATCAAACAAGATGAGAAAATTTTTAATACTGACATTAGAAAAGTTGGTGTTGTAATTAAACAAGCATATACAACACAAAAACTTTTACAAAAGGTTAGTGCTTATTATAGAATATATGTTAGAGAGGGACAAACAGAAGTTCAGGTTCAAGACTGGACAAAAATAAATAGAACTCCTAATGAATATTATTTCATTTTTGATACCCGTGATAAAATTCCTAACGAATATTATGTGGATATAAAAGTTGAGAGTTCAAGTGAGGTTAATACTTATAAAAGAACATTAAAATTTCAAATAATTAATTATAAATAATATTATGGCAGTTTATTATTATTCAGGGACAAATTGTACCAATTCAGCAGACACATACGTTTTTAATTCAGAGGTGGCAATTTCATTACCGACTATTGTTAGTTTTACGGGAAATGAAACGATTAATCCAGTATGTGTTACTCTTACAAATGAAGCAGTATCTACTTTCATCTCTGATTCTTTTTCCAACACATTCACTACATGTCAAGATTGTATGAATTATTTAAAACCGTGTCCTGTAGTATTTTCCGAATGTGGTTCAAATCAAGCTTATAACGTTGATTATGAATTTATATATAATTTACCTTTTGTACCACAAATAAATCAAGTTTATTTAGTTACATTACAAGACCAAAATAGTGGTGAATATATTCAATCTTGTTTTTATATTTCACGTTATAACTATAGTTTACTAAATGTTAACTTATGTAAAATTGTCGCAGAATTTTGGGATTTAATATCCATTTCACCATCTTCATTTGGTTTGAAAGATGGGGTAGGGTGTGATAATTGTATATTATCAGTTCCAACCTATTGGCAAGTAAGTGAATGTATTTCAGGTACTGTTTATATTGTTTCGTTACCTACTGGTACCGATTTTAAAAGTTACGGAATAACTTTCACAATTGACACTTTAGGTATTGATTTATATTGTGGTATTATCGGTAGTAGAATTAATTATTCACCACCAACAGCATTTGTATCGTCAATAATTGGATTTATTGGTGCAGACCCCGAATCACAATCTATATTCTGTGAAGAATGTGTTGCAAGTGGAGCAACAAAGGTATTAATACAAAACTGTCTTGATGGTCATCAAGAGGTGATATGGGGTTCAAACTTATTTAATCCTGGTGATGTATCAAACATTAGTTTGGGTGGTGGTTCATGTTATGAGATTATAAGTGCAACAACCGCTCCTGTTACAATTAATGAACTATTAAACTATGAACCTTCACCAACTTGTACTGATTGTTTAAATTGTGAACAAGTGGAATTAACTATTGTTGGAGTTAGTGATACGTGTGAAGTTATAGGCGTAGAAGTAAGTTTTATTTCAAATCAATACGTTCCTGTTGGAAGTTTTATATCTAATGGGTTTAGATGTTCTCAAGTTTTAAATGTTTCACCTGTTGACCCATTTCCAGGTAATCCAACACATATAAGTTTTCCATCATTTGAGGTATGTCAAGATTGTATAGACGCAAGTTTTCAAAGATGGGTGGGTACGTCTTGTAATGATGGTCATCAGGATATTATAACTCTAACAGGTACAAGTTTCTATGTACCAGGACAAATTGTTCAAGTTCAACGAAATGGTTCTGATTTTATTTGTTATGAATTAAATATAAATCTTGAATCATCTGATGAATTACCTGATACACCTAACTTTTATTACTCACTAACTGAAACACCGTTCAATACATGTGCAGAATGTTCATCAGGTAGTACCGTTGGTATAACGATTATTGACTGTGATTATGCGTCAGCATCTTATATTACCGTATCATTAAACGATTACTTAAGATTAACGGGTAATGACGGTGACACGGCAACACCAGTATTACAATACGAAGGAAAATGTCATTTATTATTAAATGAATGCCCAATAGATAACACATATCCTCTTGTAACATCAACTCTATACAATAACTGTATTGAGTGTACTGCAGATTTAAATCTTACAAGATATAGTGGAACAACATGTTTCTCACAAGAACCAATTAATATTATATATACTGAAACAAATATTCTTACACCAGGAACAATTATTTTAACAAATAACGGAACTTGTGTTACCATTTCAGGAATAACTGAGTTAACAAATACCGAAGGAACAATTACAACAACAGGATTAACATCTTGTTATGAGTGTTATTTAAATGATAACCCTGGTTATTATGTATTTTTCCAAAGTTGTTTAGATGGTGAAATATTTCCTATTCTTTTAAGCTCAATAGGGCTCCTACCATTACTTGGTGTGACTTATTTCTTAGATTTTACCATTGGAGGTAAACCAATCCAATCTTGTTTTACAGTAGTTGGACTACAACCATCGTCAAGGGTTAACACAGTATTAAATTCAATATCTGTACCATATGTTGATTGTGAAGAATGTTATACAAACAATTTAATTAGATATATTGTAAAAGATTGTGTGTCAGGAGATATACACGTTATTGGTTATCCGTCAACAGGGGTAGTAGGTTTGGTTACTTATACTCCAATTAGTGAGGTTGACCAATATTGTGGAAGTATTGAGGGAATTACCACATCAGACCCTATTGATTCATCACTGATTACTATACTTGGTAAAGTTGAGTGTGAGGATTGTTTATCAGCAGTTGCTAAGAAAAGAATATTAACAAACTGTCTTACAGGAAACCAAGAAGTAGTGTGGGGTTCTTTGTTATTTACTGAAGGAAATATCACTCACATTCAAACGGGTGAAGGTTGTTATGAGATAGGACCTGAAACTGAACTTGAGGTTACCATTAATGAGTTCTTGGATTTTGATAATTATCCATCATGTCAGGAGTGTATTCAATGTAATGGAGTTCATTATTTCTATTCGGCTTGTACACCTAATTATAATATTACTTCAATCTCAAGCACATCTCCTGCTGGTTATTATACTTATTTACAAGTATTTGACCAAGCGAATAATATACTTTGGTTTACAGACGGAGGTGTTATTTTAGTTAAATTTGATGTTCTATCTCAAACTGTAATCAATTCTTATTCTTTAGGTGTTCAACCTCAAGGTTTCTTATTTTTACATCCTACTAATAATAAAATATATTTTAAAAATGGAGCAACATTAAGGTCATTTGATACCGTAACAATTGTAGTTAATTTGGTTTACACATCTCCTTATGGTGGTGATTTTGGTGATTATTATTACGACCCAACAACTGATAAGATATGGTTACCAAATTTTTATACTACAGTAATTATTGTTTTTAATTTAACAACAACTGTAAGTCAAGTAATTAGTTTACCTTATTCATATCCTAAACCAATTACTTATAATCCAAACAATAATAAAATATATGTTGTAGATTACAATTATTCATATTTTTATGTTATAGATAGAACAACACTTAATGTTGATTCTGTAAATTTTATGTCATCAAATTCTCAATCTGATGTAATTTTCTATGAAAACTCAACAAATAGAGTATTTGGTAAAAATTTTTATATAGATTGTTCAACTAATACTTCATATAATACCAATATTTATATACTATATGATATTATTCAAGACCCTACCACAGGATATCTTATTTCACCATCAAGTAGTGAATATTTATATATTATTGACCCTGTTAATTTAACAAGTTCTCAGTCATCTATCATTAGCTCAGCAGGTTATTATATATCATATAATTCATCAACAAATCAATTTTATTTAACAACAAATTATTATAATACTATTTTAACCGTATCACTTGGTGACGTATATAATATAGGTGAAATTGATTCCTATCAATATGCACCACTTGATTCATACTTCTTCCATCCAAGATATGGTTGTAGTGTAATATATGATATCCTACCATCATCAGGTGTTACATCACATTCTTTCTATAGTTTTGAAAACTTTGATACTTGTGAAGATTGTACAAATGTACAATTTGATGTATTTGAAGCATATAATTGTGTAACAAATAGATTTGGATTTGTTACAACTCAGGCTGGGTTATACACACAAGACGATTTAGTAAACGTAAAATGGGGTGAAACAGATTTTGTTTGTTATCGATTAGATTACCTGATTCCACCAAGTCAGATTACAAACTATGATTATATAAATAGTAGAGATAACTTCATTGCTGATTCATCAGTAAAACCTACTTGTGAAAATTGTTCTGATGGGACAAATGTCGCTATATCAATTATCGATTGTAGTAACCAAAACAGTATGTTTATTAATGTGTCTTTATCGGTTTGGTTTATCTTAACTGGTTACAACGATACAATTCCAAGACCTGTTTTCTTATTTGGAGATACTTGTTATAAAGTATTAAACGAATGTCCATTTAGTCCTGACCATTATACTTTTAATCCAACTTACATTTATTTTAACTGTGAGAGTTGTGGTAACCCATTGGAAGCAAATTCTGAAACCGTACTTTGTTTACAAAATTGTTCAGGAGGTACATATACCGTATCAGTTAACCATCCATATTGGACAAATCAATACGGTATGGCCGTTATACAAAATAATGCTGTTGGACTTGGAGGTCCGAGTGGATATAATGGATAAAAGATATATTTATAATTAAAAGTTATGGAATACCCGTTTATATATAGTGGCTCAAGTTGTTTTACTAGAGAACCAGGAACAATTGGAAGTGAAACACCATTAACAATTGGTGGTGTTTATGCAACTAATAATGGTTATTATTCATGTTTTATCGTTTCAGGATTAACTGAAGATAAATTTGGTAATTTTAGGGTTGAAACAAATCAATATATTAATGGTAGTACTGTTACACCAATACCTTACTCGGCAATATCAACAGGTGATTTAACATTATATGACCAAAATAGTGTTGACGGGTTTGATGATATAGAATGGGAATTTCCAAATCCTTTTGGTGATTTTTATTTTTTTACATATAACACTCCACTAATATATGTTTCATCAAATGGTATTTTAAATTTTGATGGTTATAACGATAGTTGTTGTTTTGAACAAACTTATCCAGGTAACTCTTTTTCACCCGAATTTGAACAAAGAGGTATTTTTATATCGGAATATGGAGATGGTGTAAGAAACTTTGATAATGACGCATTAATCTATTCAATATACACAGGTTATACAAACAGTAATCAAAATTTTGTAATACAACTTCAAGGAACATATCTTAATGATTTTACATTACCGTTTGGTTCTGAAAATTTACTTTACAGTTATATATTCCATAATAGTGATAAAAACATTGTTGATTTAGTTATACAATATAATCCTCATGGTGGATTGGTTAGAAATTTAAGTGGTGTTGGTTCACAATTCTCACCTAATTATTCATCAACATTTTCAGGAAGTTCAGGTACCGCATTTAGAATAAATGCTAACACAGGATATAATAGTTGTCTTGCTTGTTTACGAGATGACACAACATTAAGTTACCGTATTGTAAGTTGTCTCGATAGAAATGGATACGATGTTCCTGTATCAGTATTTGATTTTGTTCCACAACAATATCATACATATTATTTGAACATAAATTACTCCTTAAATGGGAAAGAAACATCCTTTAAAGGTTGTTTTTATTTTGAATCAACATATCAACAAATTAGTGAATTTCGAGATATCGTTGTTAACACATACGAAGTGTCAACAAGTTATGGAAATTATAGAACAGGTAATGGTTGTACCACCTGTCTTACAGAAAATACGCCAATATGGAGAGTTGATGGTTGTGATGGATTAAATTATTATGTTCCAATAATAGATACTTTGGGCGGTGATATGATAACATTTATTCCATTTGGTGAGTTTGACCAATTCTGTGGAGTTGTTCAAGACGTGTCAAACGCACCATCAAATGCTACATATGTATCATCATTGGGTTCATCTAAATTTGTAAGTTGTGAAGATTGTCAACAAATATCACAAAAGAAAAGAATTATTATAAACTGTCTTGACGGTTCAGAAGAAGTTGTATGGGGTTCGGTATTATTTGGACAAGGAGATGTTACAAACTTAAACTTCAACAACAGTTGTTGGCAAGTTGGTCCTGAAACAGAAGACGAAGTTACCATCAATGAATTCCTTGACTACGAACCATCACCAACATGTCAAGATTGTATTCAATGTAATGGTGTTATTTATACATTAGAAACATGTATAGAACCTTCTACATATAATGTCCAATCTTATAATTACGTTCCTCTTGGAACTGTGATTTATGACCACGACCAAATGCAATGTGCTACCGTAATAGATATTCAACCAGGTTCAGGATATAGTACAAATGCATTATACAGTTTCTTCTCATTTGAGACATGTGAAGATTGTCTATCAGCAAACATTGACACATGGTGGGGTCAAGAATGTAACAGTGGAGAGTGGGAAAGAATCGCAACAACAGGAAGTACATTCTTCGATGGTGACATCGTTAAAGCTCATTACGGTAATACAGATTATTTATGTTACACATTGAGTGGTGATACAGGTGGTGTCGAACCAACAGATGAAGATTATTACAATACTCTTGATGTTGTACCTTACGTTGACTGTACAACATGTCAAGAAAATAGCACAATAGCAATATCAATTATAACTTGTGATAACCAACAACAACAATATGTTAACGTAAGTTTAGATTTATACATTGAGATGTCAGGTTTATTTAACAACTACAACTACACACCAGTTATCTTAATTGATGGAACATGTTGGAGAATATTAACGTCATGTCCAATAGATAATAACTATTTGTATATCAATCCATCTTACAGATATTTAAACTGTACATTATGTTCATTACCTATTGAAGTTGGAAATGAAACGTTTGTTTGTTTTGAAGATTGTAGTGGTACCACACATACCTCTGAAGTTAATCATGCTACTTGGACTAACCAATTTGGTAAAGCTATCACTTTGTTAGACTCAATTCAATTAGGTGGAACTAATGGATATTACGCATAATTAATTTATCGTAATATTTATTATAAAACAAAGATATGCCAAATTATATTATAAATGAATGTTTAACTAACGATGAATATATTTTTACCGGAGTCTCGTATATAGTGGGACAAACAATAAGGTTTGTTTTTAACGAGCAATCATATTGTGGTACTGTTGGGGAAGTAACGTCTAGCCCTCCATCGGCAGATTTTGGTCAACTATATGACGATTGTTGTGAGTGTTTAAGT
>Ga0209297_1000447_pt1 | contig 26695 bp, 24 predicted proteins | sample S_130805_MF_Meta_FD_187322 | JGI IMG/M metagenome (GOLD analysis project Ga0209297, IMG submission 187322) | Freshwater microbial communities from Lake Simoncouche, Canada to study carbon cycling - S_130805_MF_MetaG (SPAdes) (version 2) | ecosystem: Environmental > Aquatic > Freshwater > Lake ...
GCTAATCAGATCGAGATCGGTTGCGGCAACAGCAGTTTCAGGCACAAAGCAGGGGCAAGCCCGCTCAGCTCAACCCATGCTGACAGCCTCGGCCAGAGCGCCTGTGACACACTTTGAATCAGCCCTGATGGCTGAGGCGTCCGGTGAGGGCCAGTGTGCCGCCCAGGGCCCCCAGACCGATCAACCAATGGGCCCAGCTGCGTTGCTGGCTGGCCTGGGGACCATTGAGTTCGAGGTAATCGCGGTGGCCGGGGCCGCCATCAATCACCAGCTCCCACTGGCGGGAGGCCTGGGCCGGCAATTTGGCGCTGAAGCGGCCATCGCTGCCGGTGCGGCCCAGCTTCAAGGTTTTGCTGCCATCGGGGGATTGCAGCCGCACTTCGGCATCGGCCAGCGGTTCACCGCTGGAGAATTGAGTGCGCAGTTCGATCAGGCCACTGGCCTGGAGCGAGCTGAAGTTGGTTTCCACCCCGTGGGCCCAGCTGGCGGCAGGGGCCATGGCAATGGCCCCTGCAATCCCCAGCAGGCTGGCGCCCAAGGGAGGGATAAAGGCAGTACTGCGTTTCATGGTTTGATCGCCCCTGGGGCGACCGTAGGCCCAACTCAGAGGTTTGACCAGCTGTTGAGGGCCCGGTCGTGGCGACCGGTTTGCACCATGCCCACCATCGAGCCGATCATCAGGCTCAGGGCCTGCTGGGGGCGCTGGGGCCTTGGGGCACTAGCGGTTTTGATCAGGGGCTTGGACTGGGAAGCGGAATTGGACACCGGCAAAACCCTGGGGGCGTTACGAGTAACTCCGTCATGGTGACAAAGCCAGGCCCCCTGCGAAGGATTTCGCACGGTTACGTAACACTGCCGTTACCAAGCGGCCCTGGGGCTGCGGCTACTGCACCCAGCGGAGCCCCTGTTCAGTGATCCAGCCGGGGAAGGGGATGTCCCAGGGGTCGCTGGGTAGTTGGGCCAGCACAGAGGCCTGGGGCAGCACCACTAGGGCCGGCACCGCCCGCCAGTGCTGGTCGGCCCGCAGCCGGTCATACCAGCCACCACCGGAGCCCAGGCGGATGCCCCGTTGATCCACGGCCAGGGCCGGCACCAGCAGCAGCGCCAGCTCCTCGGCGGCCAGGGGGCGCTCCCCCTGGGGGGCGGGGATGCCACAGCTGTCGCGCTCCAGGGGGGTGTGGGCTTGCCAGGGGTGGAAAACCAGCCCGCTGGCCTGGGTGCGGGGCAGGGCCAGGGGTATGCCGCTGCTGGCCAGGGGTCGCAGGTCGGGCTCACCGGCCAGGGGCCAGAAGCTGGCCAGGTAGCCCGGCCGCCCTTTTAAAAGTTGAGGCAGCAGCCCCTCAAGTTGCTTAATGATTGCCTGATTGCTAGCTGCAAAATCAGCACAAGCATGCCGTTCAGTTCGCTGGCGACGCAGCTGTGTGCGTAGCTGATCTTTGCTCTCCATCAGCTGCTAGCAGGACTGGGCTTCCCAGCATTTTGAAGGACAGTCAGCTTTCTTTGGGCAGAGGCAAAGCTGCCGCCTGGCGATGCTCCTGCCCGAGTCCCTCTTGAATATGACCCTAGTCACTTGACCCTAGTCATTTTCCATAGAGTTAGCGGAACTGTGTTTGCCAAGCTTCGCCGAGTTTCGCCAAACTTCGCCGCCCTGCTTTGCCCTGCCCAGCCCAAGGGGGGCTCAGCGTTGAAACCAGGCGGTGAGGGCCACGGCTAGGGCATCGGCGGCATCATCGGGTTTGGGACGCTTATCTAGTTCGAGTTCGCGCATTACCGCATCCTGCACTTCGCTTTTATCGGCGTGGCCAGAACCGGTGAGGGCCAGCTTGATCTGCATGGGCGGATATTCCACCACCGGGATCTGAAAGCGACTCAGGGTCATCATCAACACCCCCCGGGCCTGCACCACGGCGATTGTGTTGCTGGATTTGTAGAAGAAAAACTTTTCCACCGCCGCCAGCTCCGGTCGCATGCTGCGCAGCAGCTGGCGCATATCCCTGGCGATTTCCACTAGCCGTTCCCCCTCTGGTCGGCCGGCTTCGGTTTGGATGATGCCGCAATCCAGCATCCGTTGGGGGGGACCGGTGTCGATCAAGCCATAGCCCACCCGGGCTAACCCCGGATCAATGCCCAGGATTCGCACCTCAGCGGCTGAGCACTAGCTGGAAGGCATCGCGGTCTGCGGGGTTGAGGCCAAACACCTGACAAAACACCTTGATCACCCGGTCACCGGAATCAACGGCCTCCAGCGGATCCTTGCGCAGGCGATGGCGCAGGCAGCAGGCCACCACCCGGGCCACGTCTTCGTCTGTGACCTCGAGCCTTTGTTCAAAGGCGGCCAGGGCCCGGGCCGCCCGGTTGGTAACGATGTCGCCCCGCAGGCCATCCACATTCAGCTGGCCACAAACCTCAGAAATCTTCAGGCGCAGGTCTGGATCGAGCTGCACCTGGGGCAGCCGTTGCTGGGCAGCCACCACCTGGCCTTGCAGCTGTTGCTGGGCGGCTTCCACCTGCTGCAGGAAAGCATCGGGGTCGCCGTCAAAACTGCTGCGTTGGTCCACCACCTGCACCCGTTGTTCCGGGTCGCGCACGGTGCGCACCTCCACGCTCATGCCAAAGCGGTCGAGCAGCTGGGGCCGCAGTTCCCCCTCCTCGGGGTTGCCGGAACCAATCAGCACAAACCGGGCCGGGTGGCGCACGGAGATGCCCTCCCGTTCCACGGTGTTCCAGCCGGAGGCCGCTGAATCAAGCAGCACGTCCACCAGGTGGTCGTCGAGCAGGTTCACCTCATCCACGTAGAGGAGGCCGCGGTTGGCCTTGGCCAGCAGGCCCGGCTCAAAGGCGCGCACCCCTTCCCCCAGGGCTTTTTCGATGTCGATCGTGCCGCAGAGCCGGTCTTCCGTGGCCCCCAGGGGCAGGTCCACCATCGGCACCTGGCAGCTGGCCTCGTTCAGGGCTTCGCCACGGCTCAGCCGTTCACGCACCTCGCTGCTTTGCAGGTCGGGGTCGGTGGGGGAACTGTTGTAGGGATCGCCCGCTACCACAGGGATTTCCGGCAGCAGATCCGCCAGGGCGCGAATCGTGGTGCTCTTGCCCGTGCCCCGGTCCCCCATGATCATCACGCCGCCCACGCGGGGATCGATCACGTTGAGCAGCAGGGCGAGCTTCATCTCCTCCTGGCCAACGATGGCGGTGAAGGGGTAGACCCTGCGCTTGAAGGCCTGAGTCACGGACAACGCACAAACAACTGAGAAAGCATCCCCCATGGGGGTCGCTCAGGTTCCGGATTGTTTCACAGGCGCCACCGGAGCCACAGTGAGCACCTGCACCGGCGTGATGTCTGCCGGAATGATCAGGCGCAGGCGCAGGTTGCGCTGCTCGCCGGGGGCGAGGCTCACGGTGCCCAGGGGCGGCGCCTGGTCCCCCTGGCGCAGCACCAGGTGGATGAAGCGGCGGCCGGGGGCGCCATCAAGGCCACGCACTTCAACGCTGCCCCGGAAAAAGATCGGCTTGCCGGGTGGCGTCTTAAAGCGCAGCCCCCCTTCGGCCCGGTCGCTTTTAAGCGGCGATTCCAGGGCAATCGCCAGCTGTTGGGCCTGTTTGCCGTTGTTGCGTAGGGGCAGTTCCAGGTCGTATTCCACCCCGTAGTTGCCGTGGGCCTCCCAGGCGGTGTTGGGATAAAACACCTTGAGCGGCGCCGACTGCACCTGGCCGGTGCCAAAGGTGCCCCGCTGCAGGCTGGCGATCGGCCAGGAGATCGGCTGCTCGCCAACGCTGAGGCTCTGGCTGCCGGGATCCGTGAGCCGCGCCCTCCAGAGGCGCCCCACCTGCACGCCGCTAACTCGCGAGTAAATGATCGGGCCGCTGCTGCCCTTGGGGCTGGGGGCGTGCTCCTTCTCGCTCAGTTCCCCCTCCAGCAGGGTCAGCCACTGCTCCTTGCTGGGGGCGCTGTCGCCGATGCTGGCCAGGGTGGCCAGCGATACCGGGCCGTCACTCTCGAAACGCAGCTGCAGGGTGCGGCCGTTGAGCAAGGGGTCGAGGCCCTTCACCGGGATCGGCAGGCTGAGCAATAGCTCCGTGGCCTGGGGGGCCAGGGTCAGGCTGCTGGGGAGCTCGGCGGGCCTTGCGGTGGGCCGGGGGGCGCCAGCCAGTAGATCGCCAGCCACCCGGCCGCCGGGGCCCGAGTAAACGCTGCTGCCGTCGTGTTCCAGCTGGCCTGGCAGGGGCAGGAAGGGGGCATCCGGTTGGGAGAGCCAGCTGGCGCCGGAGGGGATGCGCAGCAGCACCGGTTTGTCGCTGCGGTTGCCCACCAACACCCCCAGCCAAAGGGTGCTGGCCGCCTTGGGGCCGGAGCCAGCAAAAATGTGGTGGCTAAACAGCTCGAAGCTGCCCTCCAGGGGTTGGTTGAGGTGGGCCGCCGCCTGGCCCCGGCCCTTGCCGTCAAAGGTGGATAGCAGGATCCCGGGGCCCTTCACCACCTCGGGGTTGTTGTCATTCACCAGCAGGCTGCGGTCCAGCTGGCCGGGCAGGGGTCGCACCTGCTGGGGCCGCAGGATCTCGCTGGGGGCCGGGGGCAGGGTTTCGGCCTTAGCCAACGGCATTGCCAGAGCCAGCGGCACCCCCAGCCCCAGACCCAGGCCGCCAATCCAGACCGCAGCAGAAACCAAGGGGCGGCTCATTTCAGCAAAGCCGGCACGATCGCTGCCGCCATGGCGCGGATCAGGTCGGTGCTGCGGGGGTCATTGAAGGGCCCCTTCACCATGAAGGAGGCCACAGCGCGACGGCCATCGGGCAGTTCGATCAGGGCTGAATCCACGTAGGCGATGCCGATGTCGCCGGTTTTGTTGTAGGCCCGCACCCCTTTGCTCTGCAGGGCGTCGTTGGTGCTGCCTTCGCCGCCGCCCAGCCCCTTGAGCAGGCCAGTGGGGATCAGGGTGTCGGTGTGGGAGGTGCCGAGGGTTTCGCGGAATAGGTCACGGCTGCGCACCGACAGGTTTTTGCCGGTATCCACCAGGGCAATCGAGCGGGCCTGGTCCCGGGGGGTGGTGCTGTTGCGGCCCTCCAGATCCGGTAGCCAGTTGTTGATCACCGTGCCGGTGAGGCCCAGTTCCTTAAAGCGGGCATTAAGGGCGGTTTTACCGCCCAGCCGTTGGATCAACAGGTTGGTGGCGGTGTTGTCGCTCACCCGAATCATTTCGGTGGCCACCTCCTGGAAGCTGAATTTGCTGCCCAGCGGTTGGCCGCCCATCCAGCCGGAACCACCCGCCGCCACGGTTTTGTTGAGGCTGAGCCTTTCATTCAGCCGCACCTTGCCCTGGTCCACCGCCTCTAGGGCCGCCAACAGGATCGGCGTTTTGATCGCACTGGCCGCCGGCAGGGGCTGGTCGGGGTGCAGCTGGGCAAAGCTGCCGTCGTCTAGCACCAGCACAAAGGCGCCCACCTTCAGGTCTGGCTGACGGGCGGCCAGCGAGGCCAGCTGGGCGCTGAGCACGCTGTTTTCCTCCCGGGCTTCAAATTGGCCCAGGCCCTTGCTGGGCACCACGCTGGTTACTTGGCGGCTGGCGCTGTTTAGCCGTGGCGCCAGCAGTTTCAAGGCGGTGCCGGTGATTACCCCCAGGGCAATGCCAAGGATCAACAGCCGCAACAGCAGTAACAGCGGCTTACTCCAGCCGCCCTCCGCCTTGGTGAAGCCGCGCTGGCTGGGATGAAATCGCTTCGACACGGCTAACCGCTTGCGCCGCCCAACTTACCCAGATCCAAGGGAGCTGCCACCGTTGCTGCCATGGCGACTGGCCCAGCGCAGTTGGCGCACCATGCCCCGCAGCAGCGCCACATCGTCTTCGCTGGCTTCGGCCCGCAGCAGCAGCTGGCGCAGTTTTGCCATGCGGGATCGGGCGGTGTGGGGGTAGAGGAAGCCCACCTCCAGTAGCAGGGCTTCGGCGTCCGTGAGGGTGGCCTCCAGGGCCCCCTGGGGGGGCAGGGGGCTGCTGCTGACTTTGCTGCTGGGGGAAGTGCTTAGGCGTTGTTGCTCCAGGGTCGCCAGGCAGATGGCCACCGCATGGGAAAGGTTGAGCGAGCCGTAGCTGGCGCCGGTGGGAATCCGCAACAACTGGCCGGCCTGGTCCAGTTCGTCGTTGTGGAGGCCGTGGTCTTCCCGGCCAAATACCAGGGCCACCCCGGCGGGGCCCGGCTGGGGCTCCAGCAGCCAGGCCAGGGCCTCGGCTGGGGCCAGGTGGGGCCTTTCCTGGTTTTCCCTGCGGCCGGAGCAGGCCAGCACCCGCCGACAGTCGGCCAGGGCATCGGCCAGCCGTTCAAAGCATTGGGCCCCCTGCAGTTGCGGACCGCCGCGCACCGCCATCAGCCGCGCCTGGGGGTCGTTTGGATCGCAGCGGGGGGCCACCAGGCGCAGCTGGCTGACCTCATAGTTGGCGCAAAGCCTGGCGACGCTGCCCACGTTGAGCGGGCCGGCCGGCTCCACCAACACCACCACCACCTGGGCCGTCACTGGAGGCTGTGCAGGTAGGCGAGCAGGTCGGCCATGGTTTGGGGATCCGGTTGGAACTTGGGCATGGGCGGGGTGCGACCGCTCACCACCTGCTGAATCAGGGCCGGATCGCGTTTGCGTTGGCTCACCCCGTGCAAATTCGGCCCCACCAGCCCCTGGGCGGCAATGCCATGGCAGCCGGCGCAATTAATCAGAAACAACTTGGTGCCCCGTTCCAAGTCCCCATGCAGGGCGAGGCTGCTGCGGGTATAGGGGTCTTGGGAGCTCTGGTTTACCAGCAGCAGTCCCAGGCAAAGGGCCGCCGCCAGGGCCACCAGCAGCAGGGCCGGGATCAGGCCGCGCTGGGGTTGGGGCTGGGGTTGGGGCGGCGGGGCTCCACCGGCACTGCTGGGCAAAACGTCGCTGCTAGTCACATCACTGCCCGTCAAAGGGTCACAAGCAAGCGGAACCGTCCACCAGATTGGCGTGTCGGCCGATAGATTGCAGGGCCAAGTTTTCCCCTGGATCCGGTCCATGATCGAACCCCTGCTCTGCGGCATCGTTCTGGGTCTGATCCCCGTGACCCTCGTGGGCCTTTTCGTGGCCGCCTGGAACCAGTACCGCCGCGGGGGCAGTGCCCTGGGCGGCTGAAGCCCTAAGCCACTGCAGCACCAGGGTGCGGCCGTAGCGACGGCGGCCGGCCTCCAGCCAACCACTGGGCAGCGCTGGCGGGGCCTCGGCGGCCGCCTCCAGCCAGAGTTCGCCGCCGGGGGCTAGCCAGCCTCCGGCGCTGACCCCCTCCAGGATTGCCCCATAGAGCCCAGCGGCATAGGGGGGATCGGCATAGATCAGATCAAATTTTTCAGTGGCCGTTTGCTTTAGCCAGCGGCGCAGGTCGCGGCAATCCAGCCGCCAGAGGCCGCTGAAGCGGGGGCCGAGCCCCTCGAGGTTGCGCCGGGCCACCGCCGCCACCCGCCGGTCTTGCTCCAGGGCCTGCACCCGTGCTGCCCCATGCAGCAGCGCCTCACAGGCCATGGCGCCGCTGCCGCTACAGAGATCCAGCCAGCGGCAACCGCGCAGCCGGGGTGCCAGCACATTCATCACCGCCTGGCGCACGATGGCGGTGGTGGGTCGGGCGCCGCTGCCGGGCGGGCTCTGCAGGCGCTGGCCACTGCTGAGGCGCAGGCTCATGGCAGTTGGCGTAGCCAGCGCTCCAGCAGGGCCAGGCCCTCCTGGCCGGATTTTTCCGGATGGAACTGGGTGGCCTGCAGGGCACCGCTGCCCACGGCGGCCACCACGCTGCTGCGGCCGTAGGGGGCCCGGGCGGTGATGCAGCCCGGGTCGCTGGGTACGGCGGCGAAGGAATGCACGAAATACATCCAGGGGGCCGCTGCCCCAGGCTGCAACAACGGCGAGGGGCTGGCCGCCAGCAGCGGCGCCCAGCCCATGTGGGGGCACTGTTCGTCGGCTTCGCTGGGCAGCGGTTCCACCCGCCCCTTGAGCAGCCCCAGCCCGGGCCGTTGCCCCTCGGCACTGCCCTCAAACAGCAATTGCAGCCCCAGGCAGATCCCCAGCAGCGGTTTTCCCTGCCGGTGCCACTGGCGCAGCGGTTCCACCCAGCCGGTGGCCTCCAGCCGTTCCATCGCCGGGTCAAAGGCACCCACCCCAGGCAGCACCAGGGCCTGAACAGTGGCCAGTTGGCTGGGCTGGCTTAGCCGTTGGGGGTTAGCGCCCAGGTGGCTGAGGGCCTTTTCCACGGAGTGGAGGTTGCCCATGCCGTAATCAATTACGCCGATCATGCGGCCTGTCCCAGCCTTTGTTCAGGGTGCTCTAGGGGGGGGCAGGGGGGCAGCTCAAGGCCGTTGAGATGCTGGATCAAGGCATAGAGGCGCCCCATCTGGCGCTGGTCAAACCAAAACTGGAGGCAATCGCCCTTAGCCCCCCCGCTCTCGAGGCTGGCAAAACGGCTGATCTCGCCCCCCAGCACCAGGTCTGAGAACTGGGCATTGATTACTGCCAGCTCGGCCTCCGGCAGGGGGCAATGCAGCAGCAGTTGCAGTTGCTCGCCCCGGAAGCGGCTGGAGTGGAACACCCGATAGAAGTGCTTCACCTGGCGGAGGGCCTCCCGGGCGCTGTGGGCCGTGCCGTAGAGGCAGTTGTCTTGGGGGGAAATCAGGCCGCGGTCGCCGAGGGCCCGGTCTACATAGGTGTGCCAACGCTCCCAGTAGGCGTCGCCCTCGGGGCAGAGCAGCACGATCGGCACCGGCGGATTCTTGGCGGTTTGAATCAGGGTGAGCCCTTCAAACAGCTCATCAAGGGTGCCGAACCCGCCCGGTAACACCACCACCGCATCGGTTTCCTTGAGGAAAAACAGCTTGCGGGTATGGAAGTAGCGGAAGGTGAGTAGCCGTGGGTCCCCTTCGATGTAGGGGTTGGCCGATTGCTCAAAGGGCAGCTGCACATTGAGGCCAAACGACTGGCCTGGGCCCGCCCCGCGGTTGGCCGCCTCCATCACGCCGCCGCCGGCCCCGGTCATCACCTCAAACCCAGCGGCCACCGCCTCGGCGGCCAGGTCAGTGGTTAGCCGATAAACGGGGTCGTCTTCGGGGGTGCGGGCCGAGCCAAACACCGCCACCTTGCGGGTGTGGCGGTGGGGATGAAAAACCGCAAAGGCATCGGCCATGTCGGCCAAGGTGCCGCTGATCGTTTCCCAATCGGCGGCATCCGCCTCGGAGCGGCTGATTTGCACCAGGGTTTCCAGCACCCGAGAGGCCACGGCCCCATGGGCGTGGTCATCGAGTTCCTGGGCGAGGGCACTGAGTTGGGTCCGGATGGCCTCCGGTAGGGGGCCAGCCACTCAGAGATATTTCGAGATGGTGCCCGAGAGGGTGGTCTTCGGCACGGCACCCACCACGGTGTCTACCTTCTGGCCGCCCTTGAACACCATCAGCGTGGGGATGCTGCGGATGCCGTACTGGCTGGCCACGTTGGGGTTTTCATCGGTGTTGAGTTTCACCACCTTGATGCGGCCCTCGAATTCCTTGGCGATCTCCTCCACAATCGGCGCCACCATGCGGCAGGGGCCACACCAGGGGGCCCAAAAGTCAACCAGCACGGGAACGTCGCTTTGCAGCACGTCCTGGTCAAAGGAAGCATCCGTTACAGCAGCGGCACTCGACATCGCAGATCGGTGATCGGGCTAGGAATCTAGCAATGGTGCCTATAGACACCGGGCGCCGCCGTTGGCAAGGTAAATACGAAAGCCCGGACGCGCCGGGCGGGTGGTGTGAGGAGTGTGAGGCCGAAGCCGCACTTTCTCAGGCTAGCGCCCGCGACCACCAAGACCCTTGACAAGACGCCCGAGAGGCTCTATTTGCCCATGCCCAGTTGCTGGGCCTTCTGGTACACCTTGCCCTCGGTGAGCAGGGAAGGGGCCACCACCACCTCCACCTGCTGCATCTCCTTGATGGTGCGGGCCCCGAGGGTGCCCATGGAGGTGCGGATGCAGCCCAGCAGGTTCTGGGTGCCATCGTCTAGCCCGGCGGGGCCCCGCAGGATCTGTTCAAGGCTGCCGGTGGTGCCCACCTTGATGCGGGTGCCCCTGGGCAGCACCGGGCTGGGGGTGGCCATGCCCCAGTGGAAGCCCCGCCCCGGCGCTTCCTTCGCCCGGGCGATTGGTGAACCGATCATCACGGCATCGGCCCCACAGGCCAGGCATTTGCAGATGTCGCCACCGGTCACGATGCCGCCGTCGGCCACCACCGGCACATAGCGGCCGCTGCGTTGGGCGTATTCATCGCGGGCGGCGGCGCAGTCGGCCACGGCGGTGGCCTGGGGGATGCCCACGCCCAGCACGCCCCGGGAGGTGCAGGCGGCCCCGGGGCCAATGCCCACCATCACGGCGGCGGCACCGGCCTCCATCAGCTGCAGGGCCACCTCGTAGGTGACGCAATTGCCGAGGATCACCGGCACGCCGAGTTCGCGGCAAAGCCGGCCCAGGTCGAGGGTTTCGCGACCTTCGGGACCGATGTGTTCGGTGGAAACCACCGTGGCCTGCACAAAGAAGAGGTCGGCGCCGGCCTCAGCCACGGCCTTGCCAAAGCGCAGGGCGGCCACCGGCGTGGCACTCACGGCGGCGATGCCCCCCTGGGCCTTGATTTCTTGGATCCGTTGGCGGATCAGTTCCTCTTGCACCGGTTGGCTGTAGAGGTCTTGCATCAGGGGCACAAAGGCCTCCTTGCCCACGGCCGCAATCCGATCCAGGGCCGGGTTGGGGTCGGCGTAGCGGGTTTGCAGGCCCTCAATGTTGAGTACCCCCAGGGCGCCGAGCCGCGAGAGCTCCACGGCCATGGCCACATCAACCACGCCATCCATGGCACTGGCGATGATCGGAATTTCCCGCTCGATGCCCCCCAAACTCCAGCGGCTGTCAGTGACCTCGGGGTCCACCGTGCGGCCCCCGGGCACCAGGGCGATCTCATCGATGCCGTAGGCGCGGCGAACGGTGCGTGACCGACCCAGCTGGATGTTCACCAAGAACCCCTTCCGTAGTGAAACGTCAAGTTATCAATCAGCCGCCACCTCTAAACGACTTCCAGGCGCTCTGGGTAGTGTCCAACAGCTTTTTGCGTTCTTCGCTGCGCAGCAGGCGGGGGCCGGCCACCACGGTTAGCCAGAGCAGCCCCACCAGCTCCAGTAGGCCGGGCAGCAGCGGCAGGGCCTCGAGGGTGCCCAGCACGGCCCCCAGCAGGCGCAGCAGCACCACCACCAGGATCGCCAGACCCAACGCCTTGAGCGGACCCTTGCTCTGGCCCCAAAGGTCAGCGGCCTTGCCGCCGCCAAACCAATCGTTGAGCTTTGCCTGCAGCAGTTGCCATTCGCCCCCTTCTGCATCGCTGGCGGGGATTTCCACCGTGGTTTTGATCGGATTTGGGGCTGGTGGCTGGGCGGTTTCTGCTGCGCTTGTTATTGGGTTTTCTGGGCTGGTTGCTGGGGCATTAACCGGTGTAGTAACCGTTGTAGTAACCGTGGCAGGGGGCGTTACCACTGCCACTGGTTCCACTGCTGGTAGCTCTACTGCTGGTAGCTCCACTGGTTCCACTGCTGGCAACTCCACTGCTGGCAACTCCAAGGCTGGCAACTCAATTACTGGGGGCACCACGGGCTGATTGGTGGGGGGGTGTTCCTGCTCCGGGGTGGCTTCCATGGGGGCTAAAACGCTGGCCGGATTTTATGGGCGTGGGCAGCCAAGGCCAAGGCTGGCTTAATCGATTCACTACGGATTCACTTGAAAGCACCTGTTTGATGGACCTGAGGGACCTGTTTGAGGGACCCGTTAAAGCACCTCAAACAGGCATCCAGAAGAGGCACCTCGAACAGGTATCTCGAACAGGCACCGCCTCGAAGAATGTCGATCATTAGCTGGCTTTCGTAGTCAGGCCAAGGTTTCGCCGACTCTCTTGAAAATGACTAGGGTCAGATGACCAGGGTCAGATTGGAGAGAGTGTCTCGATCAGCGCCGAGCAGCAGCTGGCTTTCATGGTCAGGTCAAGGTTTCGCCGACTCTCTTGAAAATGACTAGGGTCAAATGACTAGGGTTAGATTCAATAGAGCATCTCGATCAATGCCGAGCAGCAGCTGGCTTTCATGGTCAGGCAAAGGTTTCGCCGACTCTCTTGAAAATGACTAGGGTCAGATGACCAGGGTCAGATTGAAGAGAGTGTCTCGATCAGCGCCGAGCAGTAGCTGGCTTTTGTCGTCAGGCCAAGGTTTCGCCGACTCTCTTGAAAATGACCAGGGTCAGATGACAAGGTTCAAATGACAAGGTTCAAATGACTAGGGTCAGATGACTAGGGTTAGATTGAAGAGAGTGTCTCGATTAGCGCCGAGCAGCCTCAAACCAGCAGCTCAGCGCCACAGCCTCAGCGCCACAGCCCTAAAGCCTCAGCGCCACAGTCTCAGCGCCACAGCCCTAAAGCCTCAGCGCCACAGCCTCAACTCAACAGCCCTAAAGCAACAGCCTCAACGCAGCGAAAGCAGAAACCTTGCGGTAGCAAAGCCGACTTCAGTCGAGCGGTTGGAGCCGCCCGCTGCTGTCTAGGGGGCCATGGCCGCTGAGCGGAAAGCGGCCACTTTCCAGGGCTTTCAAGAGTTCCTCCGCCAGGCTGTCCCCCAGGGTCAAGCTGCAGGCCGGCGCCGCCCGCAGCTTGTGGCCATCCACTTGGATGCGGCCGGCCAGCAGTTCGCCGTAGCTCACGGTGCCGAAACCCGGACGGATGCGGCGGGGGATCGAGAAATCCAGCACCGGCGCCTCCAGGGCGCTGTCGGGCACCGCCGCCTGGCGCGCCTGGCGTTCCCCCAGCAGTAGCACCGGGGCGGCGATCGCCACCAGCAGGGCCGCCCCATGGCCCTCAAAGAAACAGGGGCGGATCCAGTGGGGATTTAAATCTCGCAGTTCCACGCCCACCGCCACCGTGGCGCCGGGGGCCTTGGCCTGGCCACTGGCCTGGCGGCGGCAGTTGGGTTGATGGCCACTGCCCGGCCCCAGCACCCGGCCGATGGCGCCGGCCACCAACACCGGCTGGCCCGGCCCCAGTTGCTCCAGGCCCGGCATCGTGAGGCCAATGCTGCGGGCGCCACTGCAACTAAACAGGGCATTGCTGAAGGGCCCCTGCAGGGAACCGATTGGGCTGGAGAGCAGGCCTTCACTGCTGCTCACCGCCACCACACCGTTTTCAGTGATCGCCCGGCTCAGCAGCAAACGGCTGCTTCCCAGTCGTTCCAGTTGCAGAGTTGTTTGTAGGTCGCGGCGGGGATGCAGCTGGCTGCCCTCCCCCTGCACCTCCAGGGGCACCGCCTGGCCCCTCAGCAGCTCGTCAAGCACCTGGGCGCCCCCGCGCCGCTGGGGTGAGCTGAGGCCGCCGCCAAGGGGCAGGCAGAGCTCCCCAGCGCCAAAGCCGCCGGCGGCGGCCACGCCCCCCAGCTGGGCCTGGCGCAGGCGCAGGGGTGGATCGCTGGGGCCGAGGCTGATCCAGAGCTGCCCCTGGTCGGTGAATTCACAGCTGGCGGCCGCCAGCACGTCGGTGTCGGCGTAGGCACTGGCCAGATCCGTGGCCTCCACCCGCGCCCGAAATTCAAGGGCGCTGCAAACCCGCAGGCTGCCGTCCCGCTGTTTTTCGCTCAGCTGCTGGGGGGTGCGGGGCCGAAAGGCCATGGGGGGTTTGGGGTTTCGGTAATGTTGGGTGTTCTTAAGGCTGGACGCAGCAGGCAGCGGCATGGCGGATCCCAGCGAACCCACGAACCCGGGCGGTTCTAACGAACGCATCATCCAGACGGATCTGCGCAGTGAGATGTCGCGGTCGTACCTGGAGTACGCGATGAGCGTGATCGTGGGGAGGGCCCTGCCCGACGCCCGCGATGGCCTCAAGCCCGTGCATCGCCGCATCCTCTACGCGATGTACGAGCTGGGCCTCACCAGCGACCGTCCCTACCGGAAATGCGCCCGGGTGGTGGGGGAAGTGCTGGGTAAGTACCACCCCCATGGCGATACGGCGGTTTACGACGCCCTGGTGCGCATGGCCCAGCATTTCTCGCTGCGGGCGCCGCTGATCGATGGCCACGGCAACTTCGGCTCCGTAGATAACGATCCCCCGGCCGCGATGCGGTACACGGAATCACGGCTGCAGGCGCTCACCACCGACAGCCTGCTGGAGGACATCGAGGCTGAAACCGTCGATTTCATCGACAACTTCGATGGTTCCCAGCAGGAGCCCACGGTGATGCCGGCGCGGCTGCCCCATCTACTGCTGAATGGCTCCTCCGGCATTGCCGTGGGGATGGCCACAAATATCCCCCCCCACAACCTGGGCGAATTGGTTGATGGGGTGTTGGCGCTGATTGCCAACCCTGAGATCGAAGATCGCGCCTTGATGGCGATTATTCCGGGGCCAGATTTCCCCACCGGCGGCCAGATCCTTGGCCGCAGTGGCATCCGCGAGACCTACACCGGTGGCCGCGGCTCGATCACGATGCGCGGGGTGGCGGCGATCGAAACCCTGGAGGTAACCGGACGCCCTGACCGCGATGCGGTGATCATTACCGAACTTCCTTACCAAACCAATAAGGCGGCGCTGATTGAGCGCATTGCTGAGATGGTAAATGATAAGAAGTTGGAAGGTATTTCCGATATCCGCGATGAAAGCGACCGCGATGGCATGCGGATCGTTATTGAACTGCGCCGCGATGCCTACCCCCAGGTGGTGCTAAATAATCTCTACAAACTAACGCCGCTACAAAATAACTTCAGCGCCTACATGTTGGCGTTGGTTAAATCAGAGCCGGTGCTGCTCAACCTGCGTCGGATGCTCGAGGTATTCCTCGATTTCCGGATTGAAACCATTGAGCGTCGCACCCGTTATCTGCTGCGCAAGGCGGAGGAGCGTGATCACATCCTCCAGGGCTTGTTGGTGGCCCTCAATGATCTTGATGCGGTGATCCATCTGATCCGCCATGCGGCGGATGCCGCTGGGGCCAAGGCGGGCCTGATCGCAGTGCATGGCCTCAGTGAACTGCAGGCCGATGCGATCCTGCAGATGCAACTGCGCCGGCTTACGGCCCTAGAAGCAGACAAGATCCGGCTGGAACATGAGGATCTGCTCGCCAAAATCACCGACTACAACGACATCCTGCGCCGCCGCGAGCGGGTGCTGGAGATCATTGTTACCGAGTTGCAGCAACTCAAGGAACGCCACAGCACGCCACGGCGCACCGAAATCCTCGACCTCGAGGGGGGCCTCGAAGACATTGATCTAATTGCCAACGAGCGCTCGGTGGTGCTTGTTACGGAAAACGGCTACCTCAAGCGGATGCCGGTGAGTGAGTTTGAAGCCACCAGCCGTGGCACCCGCGGTAAGGCCGGCACCAAGAGCCAGGGCGATGAGGGGGTGCGGCTATTTATTAGCTGCAATGACCACGACAGCCTGCTGCTGTTTAGTGACCGCGGCGTGGTGTATTCCGTGCCCGCCTACCGGGTACCGATCGCCAGCCGGGCCGCCAAGGGCACTCCGGTGGTGCAACTGTTGCCAATTCCTCGGGAGGAACTGATTACCTCGTTGTTGGCGGTGAGTGCCTTTGAAGAAAATGTGCAGCTGTTGATGCTCACCAGCGGTGGCTTCATTAAACGCACGCCGCTATCGGCCTTTGCCAACATCCGTGCCAATGGTTTGATTGCCATTGGCCTTGAGGAATCGGATGCCCTGCGCTGGGTGCGCTTGGCGCTCAAGGGCGACAGCGTTTTGATTGGTTCCCTGAAGGGAATGACGATTCACTTCCGGATCACCGATGGCGAACTGCGCCCCCTAGGCCGTACGGCCCGGGGCGTGCGGGCCATGGCCCTGCGCCAAGGCGACAGCCTCGTGAGCATGGATGTGTTGCCAGCGGAGCTGGCCGACCGGGTGGCCAACAGCGCCGCAGCCGAAGAAGACGGCGACGCTGAGGGCGAAGCAGAGGAAACAGCGGCCAGCGAGGGCCCTTGGGTGTTGGTGGCCACCGCCAGTGGCCTGGGCAAACGGGTGCCGGTGGATCAATTCCGGCTGCAGCGGCGGGCGGGCCTCGGCCTGCGGGGCATCAAGTTCCGCCGCGATGGCGACACCCTGGTGGGCCTCAAGGTGATGGGGGCCGATGAGGAACTGTTATTGGTAAGTGAACGCGGCGTAATTGTGCGTTTGCAATCTGATGCCATCCCCCAACAGTCGCGGGCGGCCACCGGCGTGCGCCTCCAAAAGCTCGACTCCGGCGATCGCCTCACGGAGGTGGTGCTGGTGCCACCATCGGCGGCTGAGGAGGAGCTTGATGTCACTGCAACTGCAGTGCTTGATGTATCTGAAGGGCCAGCAATTATTGCTGCTTCTTCTTCAGATGTTGAGGCAGATGTTGCCGAAGCAGATCCCGAAGCAGATCCCGAAGCAGATCCCGAAGCCACTCCCGAGGCAGATCCTCAAGCGTGAGCTCTTCTCCGAGGGTTGACGCCCTGGTGATCGGCGCAGGGCCTGCCGCCCTGGCCATTGCCAGCGCCCTCGGCGAGCGGGGTTTGCGGGTGGAAGCCCTGGCGGCCCAGGAGCCAGATGCAGCCTGGACTAACACCTACGGCATCTGGGGGGAGGAAGTGGATCGCCTCGGCATTGGTCATTTGCTCGGCCACCGCTGGAGCAACACGGTTAGTTATTTCGGCTCCGGCCAGCCCGGCCACAATCAAGCCACGGCCCATGGCCGCGACTACGGCCTGTTCAATGCAAACGCCCTGCAGCAGCATTGGCTTGACCAAACCAGCCGCTGCGGCCTGGGTTGGCAGCGGGGGGTGGCGGCTGCCATTGAGCACGGGCCTGATTTTTCCTGCGTGGTTACGGCCGCTGGCCATGAGCACCGGGCCCGTCTGGTAATCGATGCCAGTGGCCACGAGCCGATCTTTGTGCAGCGACCAGGGGCTGGAAAGTTTTCTGCTGGCGTTGCCAGCCAGGCCGCCTATGGGATCGTGGCTGGCTTCTCAGCGCCGCCGGTGGAGCCGGGTCAATTTGTGCTGATGGACTACCGCTGTGATCACCTCACGGCCGAGGAACGCAGCGAGCCCCCCAGCTTTCTCTATGCCATGGACCTGGGGGACGGCCAGTTTTTTGTGGAGGAAACCTCCCTGGCCCTGGCGCCGGCCCTGCCGTTTGGCTTGCTCAAGCAACGGCTGCAGCGGCGCCTGGCCCAGCGGGGCGTGGCGGTGCAGGAGTTGCAGCACGAGGAGTTTTGTTTGTTTCCGATGAATCCGCCCCTACCCGATCGCCACCAGCGGGTGCTGGGTTTTGGCGGGGCGGCAGCGATGGTGCATCCGGCCTCCGGCTTCATGGTGGGCAGCCTGCTGCGGCGGGCGCCAGGGCTGGCGGCGGCGATAGCTAAGGGGTTGGATTCAGGCGCTTCCACCAGCTCAGCTGCCAGTGCCGCTGCCTGGGAGGCGCTTTGGCCCTTGGAGTTGCGCCGCAAGCATGCTCTCTATCGCTTTGGCCTCGAAAAGTTGATGCGCTTTCCCGAGGCTCAGCTGCGCCAATTTTTTGCCAGCTTCTTTGAACTGCCCGGCGACCAGTGGTATGGCTTCCTCGCCAATACGCTGTCGCTGCCCCAGTTGTTGGAGGCAATGCTGGGCCTATTTGCCAGGGCCCCCCAGGGGGTGCGTTGGGGACTGATGCAGCCCCGCGGCCGTGAACTGGCTTTGCTGGCCAGGTTGTTGAGCGGTTAATGCTTTGACGGGGGGCGCTGGTAGAGCTCCTGTTAAATCAAACCATTTTTTACTAAGTTATCTTCCACTAAGACACCCTCCGCTAAATACATCCTCCGCTAAACTCACCCTCCATTAAACACATCCTCAGTCAAAATTAGACTTGACCAAAGCCATCCTCCCCTAAATCTTTCCGCTACCAAACCCATCCTCTGCCAAACCTATCCCCAGTCATTCGTCAATTGATTTGCCATGGTTTTATTCTCAATTGCCAACAGTGTTACCGACCTGATCCAGGGGGATGTGCGGGAGCATCTGCCGCTGGAACGGATCCCTTTGGATGGAGATGTTTTAGGGCTCGGCACTACCACCAGCCTTGACAATGGCGAACTGAGTTTTCTGCCGGCAGCCGATGGTAAACATACCCAGGTCTGGAAATGTGAGGCCAGGGATGGGGGCATCCGGGCCCTCACCCCAGGCGATGGCAGTGGCCATTTCCCCTATGTGTGTTTCAGCGCCGATGCCACTTCCCTGCGCACCCCCGTGGATCTGCAGCAGTTGGGGCCCCAGGAGAATCAACCACTGCAGGAGTTGGTGGGCCGGGCGATTGAACAGTTGCGTAGCGAGGGAAGTTTGGCGGAGGCGCCGATCTATGGCCTGCGCTTGCTGGCCGATTGGCACAGTTTGGTGATCACCGTTGCCTCAAAACTTTGCATGGGCCAGCAACGGCGCAATAGCGCCATCGCCCACAGTGCCGCCAGCGATTCCACCGCCACTAAGAGCATTTATCAACTGCTGCAGCATTACCGCTTGGCGGCTGAGGATCCAGCTAAATCAGCTGATCCAGCTAATTCTGCCGTTCCAGTTGATCCTACAAATCCAATCGATCCGATTCGTTTCCTGGGCACCAGCCTCGAGTGGGAATGCTGTGGTTTTTGGGATACGCGGCCTGAGAGTGGTCGGGTCACGGTGCCTGTGGCCGGTGCCCACCTGCACCTGCATGGTTGCAGCACCGACCTTCGCCATGGGGGCCACCTGCACCATGAACACGTCGACACCCGCCTGCGGCGCCTGCAACGCCTAGTGCTCTATCCCCTCCAGGAGATCCAACAGCTGGCCTCAGACCTGGCGGTGGAACAACTGCAGTTTGAGGCGGGCCAGCTCAGTTTCTCCATTGCCAACCACGGGGCCCTGGATGTGAGTGATGTGGGTGTTGCCGTGGTGATTGACGATCGCTACAGCGACCATCGCTACCTGCGTTTGCCCTGGCTGGCGGCCGGCGCGGCGGAAAGTTTTCAACTGCCCCTGGAACTCTCCGCCGGCCCCCATCAGTTGCAGGTGATTGCCGACCCCGAACAGGATGTGCTTGAAACCAAAGAACATCAACTCAACAACAGGGCCTGTTTGCAATTAACTGTTTGATTGGTGGGCTGCTGCCACCAGGTTTCTGTTGATTTGCGCCAGATTAATTAGACATATTGGTGGGACAGATTAATTAGACAGATTGATTGGACACATTAATCAGACAGATTGATTGGACAGATTAATTAGACATGTTGAATGCGCTGTACGAGCTGTTGAAAATAAAGTGGCGACCAGATCTCCAGCTGATGTGTATCGTTGATGATGCGTTCAATATCAACCCCGGCGTTGCTTGTATCCAAATGGCCGATTCGCTCTTGCAGTAGGGCCGAAAGTCAGCGGCTGCTGTTCAGCGGGATCCCGCTGCTGTTCAACATTTTTCGTGGTGGCTTTTGGTCTCTGGGAAGTTCATCAACCCTGCCTCTAACGAAAATGACCCTAGTCATAGGACCCTGGTCATTTTCGTTAGAGCTGGCAAAAACTTCCCCCTGCCGTGACCTCCCTGGCCCGAGGCTTAGCTAAGTCCAGTCATCAGGCTTAATCAGCGGAAAGAGGTTGTCTTCTGCCTCCACCGCCAGCAACCAGCTGCGCTCCTTATCGCTAAGCCCTTGAGCATCATGCCCTTGAGCGTCATGCCCTTGAGCATCACGCCCTTCACCGCTACGGTCCTGGCCCGGTTTAAGCGCCTCCAGCAGCCGCCAGAAACGATTCAGGTGGCGCTGGATCCGTTCCTTTGCCAGTTCTGTGGTGGTGCCAGCCCGCAGGATGAAGCTCCAGTCGGAGGACTGGGCCAGCAGCAACTCACGGCCCGCCTGGGCCAGCAGCCGTTGCCTTTGCGGATCCCTTTGGCCCTTTTCGCGGCCGCTGGCCTCCACCATCGCCAGGGAGGCCCGGTGCCAGTTGGGCACCACCCAGGCATTGCTCTTACTTAACCAATAGGAGTGGTATCCCCCCTGGCCCCAGCTGGAGGGGGAGGGCCGACAAACCTGCAGCTGCGGTTCAGCGGCCAGGCTCTGGCGCAGGGTGGTGAATTGCAGTCCGGCGGCAGCCCCCTGTTGAAACAACTGTTCGAGGAATTGAGGACCTTCAAACCACCAATGACCAAATAATTCAGCATCAAAGGGGGCCACCAGTAAGGCCGGTCGGCCCATGGCAGCGCCAAGGCTCTGCAGCTGTTTAAGCCGGTCGGCCCCATAGGCGCCGGCATGGCGGGCCACGGTTTCGGCGGCGGCAGTGGGGTCGTAGGGCAGTTTGTAGTTGAGGGGACAATCAGCACCACTCACCCGGCGCAGCTTCAAGCCCAGGGGCCGACTGCTGTGGATGCCGGCGGCCTGCAGTTCGGTTTCGGCCAGATCCCAGCCCAGGTCGCGGTGGAATTCCCGATAGCTGGCATCGCCGGGGTAGCCATCGCTGGCAGACCACACCGGCAGGGTGGCGTCACTGTCCCGGGCGAAGAAGGCCACCGAGGCCGGCGAACAGATCGGTGCATACACGCCATAGCGGGGCCGGGGCAGGGCATGGAGCAGGCCATGGGCATCGAGCACGGCGTAGCGCAGGCCGGCATTGGCCAGTTCCTGGTCTAGCCCCTCGTAATAGGCGCATTCCGGCAGCCAGATGCCAGTGGGGGCCTGGCCAATCAGCCGTTCGTGTTCCCGCACTGCGGTGCGCAGCTGAGCCCGCACGGCCTGGGGTGGATCCCTCAGTAACGGCAAATAGCCGTGGGTGGCGCTGCAGGTGAGTAGATCCAGCACGCCGGCCTTTTGTAGGGCAATGAAGCCGCGCAGCGGCTGTTTGCCAAAGCCCTTGAAGGCCTTTAGCTGTTGGCGGAAATGAGCCAGCAGTTGCTCTGCCGCCGGTTGTTCCTCCGGGCTGGCCCGCTGCAGCAGCAAGCAGCGTTGCTCCACCCAGGGGCTGAAGCGCTCCAGCAACAGCGGATCGGTGAGCAAGGAGAGCAGCGTGGGCGAGAGGCCCATCGTTAGCCGGGGGGTCACCCCCCGCCGCTGGCGGCTGCGTTCCAGCATCCCCAGCAGCGGCAGGTAGCTCTCCACCAACGCCTGGAAAAACCAGTCTTCCTCAAGGGAACCGGGCTCGCGGCTGCGCACGTAGGGCAGGTGCGCGTGAAGCACCAGGGCCAGTGCGCCTGCGGCCATGGACTTCCAACGGTGTCAGCAGTTTAAGTCCCCTACCGCCGGGGCTACGGCGGGGACTTCTTAGAGTTGGCAAAGAGTTGCAGCAGGAGGCGCGGTTTCCGCGAGCGATTGATGGCGAAGGATCCGGGGCGAGTACTGATCTTTGACACCACCCTGCGGGATGGGGAGCAGTCCCCTGGCGCCAGCCTGAACCTCGACGAGAAGCTGGCGATCGCCCAGCAGCTGGCCCGCCTGGGGGTAGACATCATCGAAGCCGGCTTCCCCTTTGCCAGCCCCGGTGATTTCGATGCGGTGCAGCGGATCGCCGGGCGGGTGGGCACGCCGGAGGGGCCGATCATCTGTGGGCTGGCCCGGGCCACCCGCGGCGATATCAAGGCCTGCGCCGAGGCCGTGGCGCCAGCGGCCCGGCGCCGCATCCACACCTTCCTGGCCACCAGCGACATCCACCTGGAACACAAGCTGCGCAAGAGCCGCGCCGAGGTGTTGGCGATCGTGCCGGAGATGGTGGCCTATGCCCGCTCCCTGGTGGAAGACGTGGAGTTTTCCTGTGAAGATGCCGGCCGCAGTGATCCGGAATTCATGTATCTGGTGATCGAAGCGGCGATTGGCGCCGGTGCCACCACCATCAACATTCCAGACACGGTGGGCTACACCACCCCCGGTGAATTTGGTGCCTTGATTGCTGGCATCGACCGCCATGTGCCGAATATCAATGGGGCGGTTATCTCCGTCCATGGCCACAACGACCTGGGCCTGGCGGTGGCCAATTTCCTTGAGGCGGTGAAGAACGGCGCCCGGCAGTTGGAATGCACGATCAATGGCATCGGCGAACGGGCCGGTAATGCCTCCCTGGAGGAATTGGTGATGGCGCTACATGTGCGCCGCAGCTATTTCAACCCCTACCTGGGGCGCCCGGCGGAAAGCAGCGAACCACTCACAAAGATCCGCACCGAGGAGATCTACAAAACCTCGCGGTTGGTGTCAAACCTCACCGGCATGGCGGTGCAGCCCAATAAGGCGATTGTGGGGGCCAATGCCTTTGCCCATGAATCGGGCATCCACCAGGATGGGGTACTCAAAAACCGACTCACCTACGAAATCATTGATGCCCGCACGATTGGCCTCAGTGATAACCGCATCAGCCTCGGCAAACTCAGTGGCCGCAGTGCCGTGCGGGCGCGGCTGGAGGAGTTGGGCTACAAGCTGGAGGGGGATGCCTTGGATGAGGCCTTTGCCCGTTTTAAGGAACTGGCCGACCGCAAACGCGAGATCACCGACCGCGACCTGGAGGCGATTGTTAGTGACCACACCCAGCAGTTGGAGGCCCGCTATCAATTGCTGGGTGTGCAAGTGAGCTGTGGCACCAACCTGCGGCCCACCGCCACCGTGACCCTGCGCACCGCCGATGGCGCTGAATTCACCCAGGCGGCGATCGGCACCGGACCGGTGGATGCGGTGTGCCAGGCCCTCAACCAATTGGTAGATGTGCCCAATGAACTGGTGGAGTTCAGCGTTAAATCAGTCACCGAAGGCATTGATGCCATGGGGGAAGTAACGATCCGGCTGCGTCAAAATGGCCGCCTCTATTCAGGCCATGCGGCCGACACCGATGTGGTGGTGGCCGCAGCCCAGGCGTTTGTGAATGCCTTGAATCGTTTGGTGAATGGTCTGCAACGGCAACCGCTGCATCCCCAGCAGGCGCCGCTGCCGGTGCTGTGATAGTTCGCCGTTCCTCCCCTTGGTCTTTGGCCCTGCAGTTGGGGCTGTTGTTGTTGGTGGCGCTGCTGGTGTTGGTGCCGTTGTTGTGGCTGTTGAGCACATCGCTTAAGGGCCCAGCGGAAGATATCTTCAGCAGCCCGCCGGCCCTGCTGCCCCTGCAGCCCAGCCTGCAGGCCTACGGGACCCTGTTTTCCCAGAACCCGATGGCTCAGTACCTGCTGAACAGCAGTTTGGTGAGTTTATTTAGTGTGCTGGCAAATCTGCTGTTCTGTTCCCTGGCGGCCTTTCCGCTGGCGCGGATGCAGTTCCGGGGCCGTGGTTTGGTGCTGGCGCTGGTGGTGGCCACGATCTTGATTCCCTTCCAGGTGGTGATGATTCCCCTGTACCTATTGATGGTGCAGCTGGGCCTACGTAATACGTTGCTGGCTTTGATTCTGCCCAATGCCGCCACGGCCTTTGGTATTTTTCTGTTGCGTCAAAGTTTTCTGGCGGTACCCAAGGAGCTTGAGGAGGCGGCCCGCATGGATGGCTGTAGTCCCCTGGGGGAATGGTGGAATGTGTTGATCCCTGCGGCCCGGCCAGATCTAATCACATTGGGGATGTTTGTGTTTATCGGCACCTGGAGTGATTTCCTTTGGCCCCTGGTGATCCTTGATGATCCAAAGCTCTATACCTTGCCCTTGGGTTTACAACAACTGGCCAGTAGTTTTTCGCTAGATTGGCGGCTGGTGGCTGCTGGGGCGGTGGTTTCGATCCTGCCGGTGCTGGTTTTGTTTGTGTTTCTGCAGCGCTTTATCTTGCCTAGCGCCAGTGGGGATGCTGTTAAAGGTTGAGTAGTAATCGCCTGGCTCAGAGTAGCGAATTACGGAAAACTGGTAGCCGGAACGGATACCTCCACTGCAAATATTCCACTGCAAATATTCCGCTGGGATTTGAATTCAAGGCCAGCGGCGCTGGGGTCCATTACCCAACCACTCTATTGAAAATGACTAGGGTCAGCTGACTAGGGTCATATTCAAGAGAGTGGTTGGCCCCCTGGTTTCAGTAAGGACCCCCTTCCCCCTCTACCAGTCCTGCCCCTAGCTTGAATATGACTAGCTTGAATATGACTAGCAAATTAGTGCCAACATAAATCCCTTTTACTCCTCAAGTTGGTTTTCGCAGCATTGCCTGCATGGATTTGCAGCATATCTGATTCAGCATAAATTACGACGTTTGGTTGCCGCATTTCTGCGGTAAGTTGCGCCACTTGTTCGCATTGATAGCGCGTAACTTGAAAGGGAGCCAATTATTTTCTCCCTGTAAAGGTTTGGTATGTTGATTAGTTCTACGGCTGTTAAGGCTCAATATCCTGATGCTCTTGCAACCATGCTCGTTACCGATAAGGCCTTGTTGAGCCAGGTAAGTGTCGCCAGATTAAGTGACGGCAATGAAGGCAATGGGAGCCCAGTCATATTTGAATTTAGACGTTCTGATTCAATCACAACACCATTAAATAGGCCGCTGCAGCTGGAATATCAACTGCTGGGTACTGCCCAGGCTGCGGTTGATTACGATGCTAGCAATAAAGGTGTAGTAACTTTTGAGTCTGGAGAGGCCAGTGTCTTGCTTGCCCTTCCAATATTAAGAGATAGATTTATAGATCCCGCTGAAACCATAATTGCACAAATAATTCCCACTTCTCAGTACGCATTAACTCCCGGATCTCAGTTTGCCACAGCCACTGTTGCTGCAGAAGGTATAAATGTCAAATCAAGGTCAGCCGGCTTTTCGGGACGGAGTGGCTCGGAATTTAATAATTTTTATGCATTTGCCGCCCTTAGGGCCGATGGTTCAGTTATCACCTGGGGTGATCGCTCCTATGGTGGCGATAGCAGTGTGGTTGCCTCTAGGTTGAAGGAGGGTATTAGCCAAATTTATTCTAATTATTATGCATTTGCCGCCCTCAAGACTGATGGTTCGGTAGTTACTTGGGGAAGCGAGGTCTTTGGCGGTAATAGCAACTCCGTAGCCATAGAGCTGTCAGCAGATGTTGTTCAGATATTCTCTACTGCCAACGCCTTTGCAGCGTTAAAGAAAGATGGCTCGGTTGTTACTTGGGGCTATTCTTCTGCCGGTGGTAATAGCAATGGTGTTAAGGGCCAACTTGATGCTGGTGTGATTAAGCTAGCTTCCACAAGTAATGCCTTTGCAGCACTCAAGGCCAACGGCTCTGTTGTCACATGGGGAGCTCTGGCTACAGGGGGTGATAGCAGTAGTATTGCCAGCCAGCTTAGTGCTGACGTTGTAAAGATTTTCTCGAATAATTCGGCTTTTTGTGCTCTTAAGGCAGATGGATCAGTTGTTAGCTGGGGCTACAATGACTACGGTGGCAGCAGTAGTGCTGTGGCTTCAATGCTCAGCTCTGCGGTGATTGATATATCTTCTACTGCCTCGGCTTTTGCAGCCCTAAAAGCAGATGGATCAGTTGTTACTTGGGGGGACAGTGGCTCTGGAGGTGATAGCAGCAGTATCGCTAGCCAACTTGGTTCGAATGTTACCCAGATATTTTCAAGTAATAATGCCTTTGCAGCCTTAAAGACAGATGGATCTGTGTATACATGGGGCGACTCAGCGTTGGGGGGGGATAGTAGTGGCGTTGCCAGCCAACTTAGCTCTGATGTCACCCAGATATTTTCCACTGCATCAGCCTTTGCTGCCCTCAAGGCCGATGGCTCAGTTGTTACTTGGGGCTATGACAGCTACGGTGCCAATAGTAGTGCTGTAGCCACTAAATTAGCATCTGGGGTTACTCAAATTTTCTCCACTGGCTCTGCCTTTGCTGCCCTCAAGGATGATGGATCAGTTGTTACTTGGGGCTATGAAGCCTATGGTGGCAATAGCAGTAGTGTGGCAGCTCAGCTCAGCGGGGGCGTCTCCCAGCTGTTTGCTAATTACTTTGCATTCACTGCCCTGAAGAAGGATGGCTCGATTGTTAGTTGGGGTGATCCTGCCTACGGTGGAAATAACAGTGAGGTCTCTAGCCATTTAAGTGCTGGGATTGTGGGAGCTGCTAATCCTTTTACAGACGAATATTTAAGACCGTTTGCGCCTAATGTGACCAACCTATCTATGGCTGGGGCTGTAACAGTGGGGATGAGAAGATTATTTGACCCACTTACAGGATTTCACTATTATAGAGCTAGCGAGGCTCAAATGTTTGAAAATACTTCTAATGGCTCACTACTTGTTGAAGGTATTGCCTTTGATGTTAATCCAGAAGTATCTGGCATTTTCAAATTGCCTGTCCATAGGCTTCAGGATGCGGCAGGTAGGGAGTTGTTGACTGGCAATCTTAATGAAGTTAACTTTCTCTGTGTAACAGGATTTCTTGATCAAGGGGTGGCTTTTTACTCTGCGGATATTGGGGCTGCAGTAACTACGCCTGTTGAAAGGTTCTTTAATCCCAGCAGCGGAGATCATTTGTATAGCTGCGTTCAGGCAGAGATGGCTGCTTTGCCTGGCCTGGGCTGGATTAATGAGGGTGTCGCTTTCAATCTTTAGCCAAATAATCCCAGGCTTTTTCATAGCTTTCTTGGCCTGCTGAGGATCTGCTGACTGTGTAAATTGCTACTGTGACTTGGGCTATGCAGAGCCTGCATGGTTTTTGCCTTGGCTTTGGCGGGATTATTCAGTATGCGCAATAAATTTACCTGCTCCAGGAATGTTGGATTCCATTTTTGCGGGTAT
>Ga0209297_1000451_pt1 | contig 26627 bp, 26 predicted proteins | sample S_130805_MF_Meta_FD_187322 | JGI IMG/M metagenome (GOLD analysis project Ga0209297, IMG submission 187322) | Freshwater microbial communities from Lake Simoncouche, Canada to study carbon cycling - S_130805_MF_MetaG (SPAdes) (version 2) | ecosystem: Environmental > Aquatic > Freshwater > Lake ...
ATTCATGTAAGGAATCAACTGCTCCCAGTGTGTAAATACGTCAATCACCTTTGCATCGGTCCACTTTTCGCGGCCGGCCAAAAGATCTACGTGGAACTGGTATCCATTGATACGAGCATTCAGAATGTCGAATGTTCCCATTGCTTCCCAGCCGCCCTTATCGCCAGCTGCAAATCCAACAAGACCCTTCTTCTTCATGCCATCTAGCATCTTAAGGAACTCATCCCAGGTAGTCACTGTGTCGGCACTTAGTCCGAGATCTGCAAACATTGACTTACGGAAGTGCATGCCCCATGGGTACCAAGACTGTGGAATAAAATATTGCTTTCCATCTAGTCCAGTTGCTGCAGTTTTGTAGCTCTCTGCATACTGATCACCAATTGTGTCCCACACACCTGTTAGATCTGCAAGCAAACCCTGCTCTGCAAAGAACTGCATACGGTATCCGGCCATCCATTGGAAGGCATCGTCTGGTGTTCCCTGTAGATATTGTGAAAGATTGTTCTGAAAGGCATTTGACTCTGTTGCGTTATATGTAACTTCATTCTTTGTCTTTGCTGTGTAAGCAGCAGTCAAAGCCTTTAATTGCGCAGTTGGTCCAGCATCTACGGTGCGAGCACCGAATGCGAGAGCACCTGTTGAATCAGATCCGCAACCTGCAAGGAGTGATCCTCCAGCTGCTAATCCAAGACCGCCGATTGCAGCACCTTTAAGTACTGAACGACGGGAAATGCCATTTGTTACTTCTGACATTGTGTTCCTATTCTCTAGAGAGGAGATTTTTCAAAGGTCATCGGGTTTTGAGGGGACAAGACCTGTTAACGCGCTCAAATCTAGAGGTGGGCTATGCCTTCGGGTAGACTTTTGAAATAACGAATTGATTACGGTAACCCAACTTTTTTGTGAGATTTCATAACAAAATGAGATTGAAAACCCTTGTTTTCGGATGTGTCCGAGAGCACTATTAGAGGTGCTAGCCCTATTAGGTCGAGGAGAAAAAGATGAAAGTTGCGGCATTGGTCGTTGGCAAACGAGTTGAAACGATTTCAGCAAGCGCCACTCTTCATGACTTAGTCAATGCCCTTAACGTTCATCATGTGGGGGCGTTAGTTGTCTCACCTGACGGAAAAAAAATTGAAGGTATCGTCTCAGAACGTGATGTCGTGAGAGCCATGCCGGGCAGATTAAATGATCTCACTGAAGTTCGAGTTCGCGATCTTATGACATCTGATGTGATTACATGCTCAACTAATTCAACTGTGGCCGAACTAATGAACGTGATGACTGAGCGTCGAATTCGCCATGTTCCAGTTGTAGATGAATCCGGGAATTTACTTTCGATCATTTCCATTGGTGATGTTGTTAAAGCTCATATTAATGAATTGGATGTTGAGCGAAAAGCGCTAAGCGATTACGTTAACTCTTAATTAATTGGTCAAAGAAATCAGATCCGTATTCCCACTCTTAATAAACTCAATCGTGATGCCTTCAAAAGTGTATTTCTCCCCTTCGAGCATTAGATAGTTCTGATCTAATCCCCAGCGAGCACCAGATACACCGATTCCGTTAAAGAGGTTAATACCTGAATCATTTGCATACTTGTTGTCAATCTGAGTTCCATACTCAGGACCACGACGATTGTGGGTAGGAATCTTGAGATAGATGCTCGTTGCTTGATCGTCATCCCACGTAGTTGGAATCTTTGTGTCAACTAACTGCAGAGTCACGCCGTATCCATAGTCAGGCATCCCTTGAGCAAAATCTCCCTGCCTGTGGGATTCAATAACAAGTGCTCTGTGATTATCGAGCTTAATCATGATGGTGTGGACGCCAGCTTGTTGTCGTTCAATCGGTGCGAGCTCAATTTGAATCGGCTTTAAATTAGGCTTGTCGACGCAGTAGATTTCTTCCTCAGTTAGCCAATCAACGGCTAATTCATCCCAAGAGTTGATGCCTGCCGTATACCCATTACCGTTTAATAGAACTCCAAAGCGCCACGGTGTCTTTGGTGAGTGCCCTTGAAGTCCTTGCTCATGGAGCAATTCATGAATGATATATATCCAGTATGGATATTCAATTGAGTAATAACTTGGTGCAAATCCGTAAAAAGCAGGTAGCCCACCCCACCCTGCTGCAAGACCGAAGTTTTCAGTTATCTTTTCGATAGTCTTCGGGTAAACAAAGAATACTGCCGTGTATCCACTCAAATTTATGTGCTTATTTATAGCTGAATTGAACTCTTTAGCCATATCCGGGACTGACAAAGCACCTGCCGTAGTACTGAAATGCTCGCCTGTGACGAAAGCACTTGATGGTTGACTCAAACGTATCCACTTGTCATAGGTTGTAAATTCAAGTTTTACTTTTCCGTTTGAATACCAATTGAAGAATTCTTTAGCTTTTTCTAGATTGTTTCCAAGAATTTCGATTGGATTTCCTTGCCCTGGAGAATCGTTGAAATCAAGACCCACCACCGCTATCTTCTGCACTCCAGATTTAACACTTCCAGTATGGGGAGTGACTGGATAAGTGATTTTCGTACCTTCAGGTAGATGAGGAAGTGGGCGTTGATCTGTTAAACGGCATGTTGCAAGCTTGTCGGGTGATACTGGACTTGATGCTGATGTGAAAGTTTTTGTGAGCTCAAAATATTTAAGCACGTTATTAGCGCTTTGGCGGCAAACTAAATTGGTATTACCAGATGCGGCCATCTCTCCCTGAATTTTGCAAGTTGATCCAACGCTTGGTAATTCAATAGGTTTAGTTGTAGGCGTCGGGGTTGGAGTTGGGGAAGGTGTTAGAGCTGCATTCTTGACTGCGACGCCCTTATTCCAGATCAACTTCTTTCCAGACTTAACACAGGTGTATTTGATTCCGGTTGAAGTGCTAGTTTTCCCGAGCACTTTGCAAGCCGTACCGGGCTTAACTGTTGCGAGTGCTACCGGCTGAAGGAAGGCCAAGGTAAGAGCTGTAATCAGTAAGACAAGAACCTTGTTGCGCACCTGTTAATTATGAAGGGGAAGAAGGCAAAAAACTACCCATAAGCGGGTTAATCGTCTGGCGCTCAAGTGGAAGTTAGTTGAGCTTGAACTAGCTTTCACTAACTTTTAAATAGAATTATTCCACCAAATTGTGGCAAGTTCGCGTTTTTCTGGCTGGGGGTTAGCCAATAGAAACTCCCGAACTTCATTATCGCGGGAAGGCGGTAAACACAGCCTGATTCGAGTGAATTCGACCGCTTGTTCAAAATCTCGTTCCTTCCGTATTTCGCCGCTCCACAACTCCAAGTGGGCTGTAATTCCCATTTGGTGTAAAACATTTAGCAAATCTTTGGGTGTCGGTTTTATAGGTCGGTCCAAATTCCAAAAGTGCTTCCACGCGCTTGATAGATTCGCGAGTGGATGGTGTTGAGGCATTTCAATCACTACTCGCTTGCGCGCATGTGAATTCATTGCTTCCAAAAAAGGAAGAATGTCCATAACGTTATAAACAACATGATGAGCAACCACAACATCGGCAGCCTCAACTTGATCTGCGATTGCTGGCCAAAAACCTTCATAAGTCAATGATTCAACACTTCGTGCCTTCGCATTTGCACTAAACATTTCTAGCATCTGACTTTGGTGGTCAACACCAGTAACACGTCCCGCTCTATCTCCCATCGCAAAGGCTGCAATTCCGCCACCACAACCGATATCTAATATCGAGCCATTTTCTGGAAGCGCCTCAAATGCCCTTGCATGTGATGGGGTCAGGTCGATTACCTGAGGAATTTGAAATAAAACTGCGGGATGTATCCAAGGACTCTCGGGCGCTTGATCGATTATCTCTTGCGGAATTGCCCAAGACTCTAGTTTTTCACGCCAGAGCTGTGAAGGCACCACCTTTAATTCTCCGTAGTATCGTCAGCGATTTTCTTACGCACATCATCCATATCAAGCTCTGCGACTTTACCGATAATCTCTTCAAGGGCTGAAGCAGGAAGGGCACCTGGCTGACTGAACAAAAGAATTCCATCACGGAAAATCATTAACGTAGGAATTGAAGTTATACCTGCCGCAGCAGATAGAGACTGCTCTGCTTCAGTATCAACCTTTGCAAAAGTTAACTCTGGATACTTCTCTGATGTAGCCTCATAAACAGGTGCAAAAGATCGGCAAGGTCCGCACCATGCTGCCCAAAAATCAACTAGAACCGTTCCCTCTTTTTTGATTAGCTGCTCGAACTGGGTTTCATTTATGTTGACAGTTGCCATTTATTTCTCCGTTCGTCCTTTTCTTAGTTTCTTGAAGGGCTAGGCATTTCTTCGCCCCATTAAACCTAAAGTGTTCATTTGGTAAATTCTTGCCTCTGGATGTCGTATTAAAAGTAATTCGTCTTCATATCTAGCTTTAATAATCATGTTAATGAGCAAAATTATCCACATAATAGTTGAAGCGAGGTTGAAATTGTTTAATAGTAACCCTGCTCCAATCAACAAAACAGCAATATACATAGGGTGCCTAAACCATCTATATATTCCATTCACTATTAGCGCTGCACCGGGTTTTGGAATCGGTGAAATACGCAGAGAAGGTTTTAATGCAACATAGGCAGCAATAAAGATGGCAATTGCGCAAACAGTTAAGAAGGTAGAAACGCCAGGTAAATATTTGGCATCGCTTAGCAGAGCTCCAGCTGGCTTAAGGAAAAGGAGTCCCAAAAGCACAAACTGGAGCCCAACTAAGATTCTTGCTTTTAGAATTATTTCTTTCCAAACATTTTGCTGAAGAACCCTGGCTCGACTGGATCATTTTGATGTCCTTGGCAGCGATCTTTCTTTGCGACACCCTTGAGTGCAATTTCGACGTGGTTTCCACATCCTGACCAGGTTGGCTTAGAGCACTTACGACACGTAGTTCTGCTGCACATATTTCTTTTCCTTTTCTTAGCTTGTTGGTATTAATTTCTGATTAATGGCTGCTGGTGAATTGCTCCAAGTGAGATACCCACCATCGAGATTTACTGCATTGAATCCGAGCTCTTTCAGTAGAAGTGATGCCGTGTGACCACGCTGGCCAACTTGGCAGTTAACTAGAAGGTTCTTTGAAGTGATCTCTGATTTACGTTCGCGGATTTCATCGACTGAAATATTGATAGCCCCTGGAATGTGTCCGCGAGCAAACTCTCCAGCGCTTCGAACATCGATTAACTCGAAGCCGCGAGACGTAAAATCTTCAATCTCATTCCATTGGGCCGTTTCTACTAAACCGGAGATAACGTTTTCAGCGATGTAGCCGAGCATATTGACTGGATCTTTCGCCGAGCCAAATGGCGGGGCATATGCAAGTTCAAGATCGGCGAGCTCTGGTGCGGTGATGTTGCCACGTATCGCTGTAGCAATTACGTCAATGCGTTTATCGACGCCTTCTATGCCGATGCCTTGGGCGCCGAGAATCTCGCCTGACTTTGGGTCAAAGATAAGTTTGAGCACCATCTGCTTTGCATCTGGATAGTAGCCCGCATGTGAATTTGGATGCGTATGAATAGATTGGTGTGCTCGACCTGCAGCCTTTAAACGTTTTTCATTCCAACCAGTTGTTGCGATCATTAAGTCAAAGACTTTAACGATTGCCGTACCAATTGTCTTTACTGGGCGCACTGTGCGTCCTGCTATGTGATCGGCAACTACTCGACCATGACGATTAGCTAAATTAGCAAGTGGAACAAGAGTTGCACTGCCATCCAGAGCATCAGTCTTTTCGGCGGCATCGCCAACTGCATAAATGTCATGGTTGCTCGTCCGATTGAAATCATCAACCCAGATTCCATTTCGTGACCCAATTGTTAAGCCGGCGGCCTTTGCTAATCCAATTTCGGGACGGACGCCGATTGCAAGAATTACTAACTCTGCAGAGATGTTGTCACCATTGGATAGATCAACACTGTCTGGTCCAATATTGACAACACTTGAACCTAAATGAAGTCCAACTCCTTGTATCACCATCTCTTGAGCAACAAGGGTTGCCAGCTCTGGATCTAACGGCATCAAAACTTGATCAGTTGCCTCGACGAGAGATGTTGGGATTCCACGGTGAATAAGGTTCTCGGCAATTTCTACACCAATGAAACCTCCGCCAATTACAACTGCGCTCATTGGTTTGGCGCTGACTCGATCTGCGATTCTCTCCACATCTTCAACGGTACGCAGAGTCATTCCGCGTTCAATTCCTGGAATTGGGGGAACCACTGGTGATGCCCCTGGTGAAAGAATCAATTTGTCATAATCAATCTCATGGGTTTCATGACTATCGAGGTTTTTGATAGCAACCGTCTTTTTGCCGGGATTAATCGCTAAAACCTCGGTATTTACACGTACATCTAAGCGAAAACGAGCGTGCAGGCTAGCTGGAGTCTGAAGGAGAAGTGCGCTCTCTTCTTCGATAACGCCACCAACGTAATAGGGCAGACCACAGTTGGCATAGGAAACATAGCCAGATTTTTCAATCACAATAATTTCGGCATTGGCATCTAAGCGACGCAAACGTGTTGCCGCTGACATTCCACCTGCCACCCCACCAATGACGACGATGCGCATTATGAGGTCACTAACGGAAGATTATTGGCCTGCCAGTCGACAATTCCATTTGTTAAGTTAAAGAGGTTCTTAAATCCAGCCTTACTCATTGTCTCTACCGCGATTGCCGAGCGACGGCCGCTGTGACAGTAGACGGCATACGTTGCAGATTTATCTAGTTTTGCAATTTCTGTTTCAAACTGCAAACCCTCAACATCGATATTGATTGCGCCTTGGATATGGCCAACCATGAATTCACCGGGAGTACGAACATCTAAAGTTATGACTCCAGATTCAGCGCTCTTTGCCGAAAATGCAGCTGCTTCCAAGTTTGTGGCTGTCGATGTTGATGAGCAGCCAGCAAGCAAGAGAGCGGCAGTTACCATGGATATGATCGCAATTAATTTTTTCATAATTTTCCCCTTAAGCCAAAGATAAAAATAGTTTTTGAAGTTGTGCAGTTACTGCATCGGAGTTTGATTTGCCTTCAACAATGCACTCTTTTAAGCTGGCAGAAATCAAAGTAAAGGCCGCGGTATTAACGGCTTTTGATACTGCCGACATTTGCGTGACAATCTCATCGCAGTTTCTGCCCTCTTCGAGCATGCGGGCAACTGCGCCTAGTTGACCTTGGGCGCGCTTTACGCGCTTTGTGATGGCCTCGATCTGTTGCTCATCGGTAAGTACGTGGGCAATCTTCTTTGTCGTCATTAGCAGGTGCAGCGATCCTGCTCAGGAACACCGGCTAGAGCCTGCTCGACGTGGTTTCCACAGCCTGACCAGCTCGCTTTTTTACATACATGACACGTTACGCGTGAACACATTTCTTAACTCCCTCGTTGGTTAAGAGGAAAGTTAGCATACCCCCGGGGGTATGTCAAAACCACCTACTTTTGGTGGTGTCCTTTGCGGATCATGTTTAGCATTTTGATATTTATCGCGATAAAACGCCATATCTGGATGGGTATGTTTTTACGAAAACGCAGCGTTTTAGCCGTCGGCAGCGGTGCGTGAGATATAGCATCCTGTGGATTTTCCATTTTCTCTCCCTACTCCGGAATAAATGCCCAGCCCGGACGGGCCTTGGCTTTGTAGATAAACATGTAGTGCAAGAGAAGTTTTATCCAGTGACCACTCAAGCCAATCTCACCATAAGTGTCCTTCATGCTGCGCCCAGTATTTGGATACTTTTCATAATCTGGCACGATGGGAAACATTGTCATCGCGGCAGCCGAGCCTTGCGTTAATCCAGAGCCTGACGATGCTACACAAGCTGCGCCCATCATTGCCATTGATGCTGAGTGGGCATCGGCCGATGCGCCTTTCTCAATCAAATCTTTAATCGTCAGAATTGAAAGTTTGCCCATGATTCCAGATGGCATTCCAGTACGTGGTGGTGATGGCGCAATCACTGTTCCATTAGGAGATTTGCGTGGCTTTGAAATCTGATGGGGTGGCGCAAAGGCAATTCCAACTGCAAAAATATTTGGATAACTTGGATTGCGATATGTGCTTGGCCAATCTGATGCTTTCCAGTCCTCGTAGGCCTTACCTGAATAATCGGCATCTACTTTCATAAATCCGCTAGGCGCAAAGATCTGTGAAGATATATCTTCACCGGCTTGATTAAATGCCTGTAGATCTACACCTCTAAAAGGTGGCAAGAGCATTCCAAAATCAAACTCCAGTACATCTTTATTGCCATCAACCTGTTCGTAAAAGATCTTTCCAGCCTCTACTTTTTCAACGTGGGCGCCGAGTATTGCTCGCACTCCACGTTCACGAAACAGGGATTCTGTCCATAACTTGCTCGTAGTTTGAAAACCACGCTGGGTAAAGACCATTCCGCCAACACCAAAATCACCGAGCTCGTATTCATTAGTGATGTAGACCAGATCGGCCATATCGCGCACACCGGCCGCTCGAAGTTCGTGATCGACATTGAATGTGTATTCAAAGGCGGCACCTTCACATGTGCATGTTCCATGCCCTACACCGATTGCCAGCGTCTGTTTTTTGCCGGATTTCATTACAGTAATAACCTTCTTTAAGGCCTCAGCAGCATCTACGGCATGACCGGCGGTACAGACTGAAACAGTGTGACCGTCAGGGCCGAGGCCTTGAGTTGCTGCAAAGTTTAATTTGGGCCCAGTGGCATTTACTAAAAAGTCATATTCGATTCGAGCAACCTGGTTCATTTGTGCTGAATCCGTATATGAAATTTCTACGAATGGCTTTGGGTTCTTTGCATCACCTTCAGGGTAGATGCTCTTGGCAAGCCCCTGATGGAACTCAATTCCTTTTCGCTTATAAACCGGAGCGAGCGGGAAGATAACCTGTTCTTTCTGCATTTTCCCGACGCCTACCCAGATATTAGAAGGTATCCAGTTGTAGTTTGAATTAGGGGTGATAACGACAATCTCGTTTCGCTTACCCAATAATCGCTGTGCATGCAACGCCGCAGTATGGCCTGCAATACCCGCTCCAAGAATTACTACGCGTGCCATTTTATTTCCTCTCCGATGTTCACTATTGAACACGTAGAAGGACTACATCACTACCAAGAATCTAGGTGCTACCACTTAGTTTGTCTGGTCAAAATCTTGTAGTAAATCTTCCGCCTGCCTTAATATGAAGAAACCATTTCCGACATTCGCCGAGCATTTTCGGCCAGATTACCTCTTGATAGGGCTCCACCGATTAACAGCGCCGTGTCTAGCCCGTACATTTCCAGCATCTCTGGAATGCGCTCAATGGACATACCTCCTGCGGGAGCAATCCACATTGGATTTATATTCTGCATTTCGGAGTGCGAGGCAACTTCAATCTCCTTGCACTGTGCTGGAGTAAATGAGAATCTGCCACCGGTATTAGGAAATATTGAAATATCCGCACCAGCTAATCGCATGAGAGTTCCAAAAAGGATTCCATGGGCAATTCCCTCGGTTTGTGAAGTCACAAATGTGCCTAGCATCGCGGGATGTCCTTGAATGGGTAAGGCAAGCTCATCATCTTCTGCAAGAGAGCGCATCGAATCAAATCCCGTAATTCCCGGAAGCATTAATAGAGCTCCTGCTCCGAGCTCCTTAGCTTTATATGCAGCATCTCTGATTTGATCAAAAGGCAGATTCAAACTCGGAGAGTAAACACATGTGCCGTTAATTTGCGCATTAGCTTCTTGGACCGCAAGGGATACAAGCTTTACTCTTTCTTCCCACTTTGACCATGGTTGATTCGCAAGACTATGGTCATCCTTAATCGCATCAAAGCCAGCAAGCGCAAGAATTTTTGCCATCTCGGCCATCGCTTTTGCATCTGTTCCCATAGGCTTAATAGCTGTTGTCAATAAGGGACGAGTTGTGGCTTTGAAATATTTTCTCAATCCAGTAACCCCAAACCGCGGGCCTTTGAACTTTGAAGTAATTGCACCAGGAAGTTCGAGTCCGATCACTCGAATTCCAGGTAATAGTGATGTATTTCCCCAAACGACATTGAGTAACTGGGTTAGCTCTCCACCAACAACATCTGGATTATAGGAAATTACTATCTCATGGAGTCCTGCAGAAACAGATATTATCTCTTCGACTTTACCTACGACAGTTTCTTGGATCCATTGAGATACTAAGTCAATTGGAAATTCAATAGTCTGTTCAACCCGAATAACATCCGCAATCGCTGCAGGATTGCTTCCTCTGTATTGATAGGTGATTAATATGCGATCCATTACAACGCTTCAACTTTGGCACTGCTGTGAACACTTACAGAGCGCTGTTCTTGAAGTTCGGCCCCCTGAATATTTAGGCTCTTTCCAATTGCAACTTCAACTCTCTTAATTAGTGCTGCTGCATCGAGTTCGTACTCAGACATCAAAAACTTCTGTGATGCTCCATGAGCATAGGTATCTTTTAACCCTATGCGCTGAAGAGGCACCCCAATACCGTTTTCGGCCATTACTTCAGCCACAGCGCTTCCAAGGCCACCAATAATGGAGTGATTTTCCATTGTGATCACACCGCGCTGCGCACTCTTTAGAGCCATCACTACCGTCGGATCTGTAAATGGTTTAAGGGTAGATATGTGAAGGTGTGCAACCGAAACTCCGCGCGCTTGAATCAACGGGATTGCACGAAGAGCCTCTTCGGTAGCGATACCCGATGTCAGTAATGTGATATCAGTACCAGTCGAAAGTATGCGTGCCTTGTTAAGAATAAACGGTTCATCTTGTAGAAAAATTCGACTCACTTCACCACGCAACATACGGATATAAACAGGTCCATCGACGGCATGAGCAACATCAAGAACGCTTTGTGCCTCAGTCGCGTCTCCAATTTCTAGAATTGTCATATTAGGAATTGCACGAAGAATTGCTATGTCTTCTATCGCTTGATGTGTTACGCCGCCTGGGGTCATGATCCCAGGCAAGAAGCCAACGAGGCGCACCTTAAGTGATGGATAAGCAATCGACATTTGTAACTGATCAAGTGGTCTGCGATAAAGAAATACAGAAAAAGTGTGAAGCCACGGCTCAAAACCTTCTCGGGCAAGTCCTGCTGCAAAGCCCATCATGTTTTGTTCAGCCATTCCCATCGAGAAGAAGCGATCGGGGTAGGTATCTCGCCATTTTCCGACTTCGCATGAATTAGTTAAATCAGCAGAAAGGACCAAGACTTCTGGTTTATCTTTAGCCCAGTCAATAAAGTTCTGTTGGTGAGGGCGGGCGACAATTTCGTAGCTCATTTACTCATCTCCTGATAAGCCTTCTGGTATTTTGCTCGCTCGTCGGCGCCTGTGAAACGTAAGTAGTGAAGTGTTGGTATGCGCTCGGCAAGAATTGGAAGACCTCTTACCGGATCGGTGTAACACAGAAGCATGTGCGGGTTCTCAGTTACTTTTTCCGCTGCTGCCAAAATGGCTGGGATGTCATGTCCATCCAGAACTGAGACATCCCAGCCAAAGGCCTTAATGCGATCTTCCAGTGGTTCGATCCTCATAACCGTATCCATAGGTCCATCACATTGGTTCATATTTACATCAACAGTCACGCGTAATTGATTAAGTCCATGAAACTTTGCCGCTTGCAATGCTTCATACGTTTGACCCTCTTGAAACTCGCCATCGCTCATAAATACCCAGGTTCGACCGGCCTCATTGCGAATTTTTCGAGCTAGCGCTATACCACCGGCCTGAGAAAGTGCTTGGGCAAGTGACCCTGTTGTTGTTTCAAAGCCAGGTGAATGTTCAGCACCAATCATTTCAACCGTTGAACCATCGCGATTGAAATGTTCAAGGCCATCTTCGCGAAGACGACCAGTCTCTATAAGTGCGGCATAAATAACTAGTGCGTAATGAGCGGGACTTGAAATAAGGCGATCAAATTGTGCGCCCTTTTCACCATGAAATTGAGCACCAGTCTTGTAAGTATGTACTCCAATTTCAGGCACACCAATAAAAATGGGTGGATCTATCGGTTCATGTACTGGAGCGAAGTTAAGAACACCGCCGTAGAGGGTTGCAAGAAGTTCGGCAGATGAACATGCCTGACTCATGTAACCACCGTTGTTTGCAATCGAATGCGCTAAGACCCTCTGACGGATACCTCTAGCTATCTTCTCGATTGCCTCAATTGCGGCTTCATTCGCTCCCATGAGTAAATAGTTACCTTTCGATTGTAAAATTCTCTAAATTAAGTTTAAAATCCGATTAATTCGATACATAACTCTATGACATTGACAAGTTGCCGCCAAGGCTAGATAGTTGTGCTACAACTTAAATGGGAGTATACATCGGGGAGGGCCTATGTCAATAGATTTTAGCAAGAGTGTTTCAAAGCATGGCGTCGCTTCGCTGGGCAGTCAAGTGCGTGATCACCTCCGCAAGCGAATTCTCGCCCATGAGTGGGAGCCGGGTGCAAAAATACCTGGAGAGTTTGCGTTGTCAGTTCAGTATCGAGTTGCACGAGTAACTATTCGTACAGCTCTGCGGTCGCTAGAAACACAGGGCTTGATAGATATCAGACATGGATCGGGTGCTTATATTGCAGACTTCGGCGATACGGTTCGAGCAGGACTCCAGGAATTAAGATCTATAACGCAGACAATTCGTGAAATGGGCTACACCCCAGGAATCATTACTCGTTCAAAAGAGTTACGTGCACCAACGGAGCAAGAGGCCATCGACCTTCAGATAAGCAGAGATTCCCAAGTACTTCACATTGTGCGCGCCCTTACTGCTGATGAAAATATCGTTGCATTCTCATATGACACACTCAAAATTGATGGACTAGCTCCAAATATATTGAAGAAAGCGATTGCTGGCTCAATTTTTGCGGCTTTAGATTCTATTGGAAAGCACCCAGTGCGCGCCCGTTCTGAAGTACACGCAATAAGTTCGAAGGAGATTGGGTGGGGCAGGAAGCGTCCGCGCTCTGGATTATATTTACATTTAAGACAAGTGCATTTCCTTCGAAATGGTGAACCAATTCTAACGAGCGATACCTACTTTGTTGAAGGAAAATTTCAGTTCATAATTCATCGAACGGTCTAAATTCGACCAGCTTGGTGAACTCGCTTCAAGAACTCCTGTGTTTTTGAGTTCTGAGGGTTATGGAGCACATCTTGCGCACTTCCGCGTTCAAGAATATTTCCAGATTCTAAGAAACAGACTTCATCGGCCACTTGAGTAGCAAAACCCATCTCATGCGTTGCTAAGACCATTGTCATTCCATCACTTTTTAAATCACGAACGATACTTAAGACTTCATTAACTAATACGGGATCAAGGGCTGAAGTTATCTCATCCAATAAAAGTAAGCGTGGATTACAGGCCAACGAACGTATTATCGCAACTCTTTGTTGTTGTCCCCCGCTTAAACGATCTGGATATTGATCGGCCTTATCTGCTAAATCAAAGCGCTTGAGCAGCTTTTGAGCCGACTCTATCGCCTCTTCTTTGCTCTTTCCCTGAACCTTTATCGGCGACAGGGTTATGTTCTCAAGAACTGTTTTATGCGGGAATAAGTTGAAGGATTGAAAAACCATTCCTAACTTGCGTCTAACTTCATCGACATTGATAAGTGGATCCGATATTTCCGCGCCATCTAAGAAAATCTGGCCGTCATCGATAGATTCCAACAAGTTGATACAACGTAATAACGTTGATTTTCCCGACCCAGAGGCGCCGATCAATACGGTTGCGGTGTGCTCTGGAACTGATAGTGAAAGGTGATTGAGAACTAGCTCTTGGCCGAAGGATTTACGGATATCTACGAGCTCGAGGACGTTAGCCATCAAATAGCCCCCTCGGCATTTTGTGCACTTGTGCGATGTCGAATTGCTCGATCTGTATAGCGCGTCATAGGGATTGTTATCAAAAGAAAGAGGATTGCAGCAACTACATATGGTGTGTAGTTGAAAGTTCTACTGGCATTTATCTGAGCTGCGCGAACAGCATCGGTTACACCTAAGATCGAAACGAGTCCGGTATCTTTCAAAAGGGATACAAAGTCATTTAATAGTGGCGGGACAACTCTTCGTATCGCTTGTGGCAGGACTACATATCGCATTGTCTGACCAGAAGTTAAACCAAGAGATCTCGCGGCAGCGCGTTGGCTTGGATGAATTGAGAGAATTCCGCTACGGATTACTTCGGCGACATATGCCGAATAAGTAAGCACCACTGCAACGGTGCCTAGAAAGATTACATTGCTAGAAATTCCAGTTAAGCGCAGTGCTGGTACGCCAAAGCCGACAAGCAGGATAATCAAAATGAGTGGCGCACCGCGGAAAATATCAACGTATGCCGTTGCAAGAAATCTAAAAGGGGTAAGCGCCGGGGACTTGGTTGTGCGCATAAGAGCCAAGCCCAGAGCGATAACTCCGATGCATGCGCCGCCGATAAAAGTCAGTTGCAAATTGATCCAGAGCCCAGAAATGACTGTTGGAAAGACTTCGCGTCCATAGCCAATATCAAAGAAGGTCTTCTTAACAACTTCCCAGCCCGGGGATGAAACAACGATTGCGATTAATGTTCCAATGACAAGAATGGATGAAATCGCAGCTATTGCGCCCTGCTTTCGGCTAATTCGCCTACGGGCAATCCCCCGTTCTACTTCACGTGAGCTTGGCGACCAAGCAGAGTTAATTCGCTCTGTCATGGCCGCCAAACTACCGTGTTTACTTCTTACTTTCTATTACGGCTTCAATACTGGCGCACCAGCATCGGTTGCTAGCCACTTGTCAGTAATCGCTGCCAAGGTTCCATCGGCAGTGATTGCATCAACGGCCGCAGATACGCATGATGTTAAGGCGCTTCCCTTTGATAGTAGGAGACCGAATTGATCACCAGAACCACTCGATGGCAACTGACCAACAATGAGGCCATTTGTAACTTCAACACCTGATAAGTAGAAGGCAGTTGGAAGATCTACAACGAGACCATCGATCTGACCATTCTTTAGTGCAGAAACTGCAGCGGCGTTGTCGTTAAATACCTGTGGCTTAATACCGATCTGGTTTTGAATCGCATCAAGTGATGTAGTACCAACTGCTGCACCAAGCTTTGCATCCTTCAAATCAGCGATTGATGTCTTACCAGCAATCTTGCTGCTCTTGAATGAGACAATTGCTTGAGGAGCGGTGTAATAAGGAGATGAAAAATCAACTGCCGCTGATCGCTCAGCAGTGATTGAGAACTGTTGCAAGTTAAAGTCAAAGTTCTTAGCTCCAGGTGTTACTGCGCTATCAAAAGTTGTACGAACCCAAACGACTTCGTCGTTAGTAAATCCGAGTTGTTTAGCAACGGCATATGCCACGGCGCCTTCAAAACCATTTCCAGTCTCAGGCTTATCGTCAATAATCCATGGGTAATAGGCTGGCTCTCCAGTGGCAATTGTTAACTTTCCAGATTCAACGGTTGCAAGATCTGCCTTGGCACACGATGCTGCCTTGTCGGTAGTTGCCGAGTCACTCTTGGCACAGCCTGAGAGTGTGAGAGATGCTGCAATTGCTACGGCTACAAGAATTCCAAAACTTTTCTTCACGTTAACTCCTAATGGGTTGATGGCTACAGCCAAAGCGTATTCAGGCTTGTAATGGATGTCCATATGCGACTTATGTGCAGTTGAGCCTTGTATGCAGTGTGGCCCCTTTATGGCAAGATGCCAGAGTGCCTAAACCTTTATTGCGAGTAACAGAGTTATGCAAGAGCTATCTCACTCCTGAAGGCTCTAAGGTAGCCGCACTCAATGGCGTGTCATTAGATGTCTATTCGGGTGAGTTCATGGTTCTACTTGGTCCATCTGGATGTGGAAAAACAACGCTACTGCGCTCTATTGCGGGGCTGGAATATCCAGACAGTGGCGAAATTCTCTTAGAAGATAAACGAATCGATAATCTGCCGGCCTATGTAAGACCCGTCAATACCGTCTTCCAAGCCTATGCATTATTTCCGCATATGAGCGTTGCACAAAATGTCGCCTTTGGACTCGAGATGGAGAAATTAGATAAGGGTGAGATAGATCGACGCGTCGCTCACACTTTGGAGCAAGTAAAGTTAACTGGTTACGACCAACGCAAACCATCCCAACTTTCCGGCGGACAGCAACAACGTGTGGCTTTAGCTCGAGCACTAGTAAAAGAGCCCCGCGTTCTATTGCTCGATGAGCCGCTGTCTGCTTTAGATTTAAAACTACGCAGAGGTATGCAGATTGAATTAAAGCGTTTACAACAAGAAGTCGGAATCACATTTATCTTTGTAACACATGACCAAGAAGAAGCATTGTCTATGGGAGACAGAATTGCCGTTTTCAATGAAGGAAAGATTATTCAAGTAGGAACTCCTGAAGAAATCTATAGAAATCCAGCTGATAGATTCGTTGCCGATTTCATCGGGGAAACCAATCTACTTGAGGCCGAAATTGATAGTGGGAAGTTGTTTATTAATGGCCTTGAAGTGGTTCGGGAACTGATCTCTCCAAACTGCGACCTTCAGAAAAACGGTAAGGCAACAGTTGCGATTCGGCCAGAAGAGTTCTTGATCACTACAAATAATCAATTGTTTACAGGAGTTGTACGTGACGTGATATTCACGGGAGGAAACCTAAGAATCCATGCAATGGTGGCAGGTAAGGAAATTGTCGCCACCTTGGCCTCGCATGGAGCATCCGTGCCTGAGCGTGGTGAAAGCTTAAGTTTTAGTACGAGACCAGAATCTATACGTACAACTAAGTAGATAATTATAAAAAAAGCGCCACCGGAATGACTCCGGTGGCGCTTTTTTACCTCTATTTATTGATTCGAAGTCCAGCTTGTAAATAGCTGTGTGTACAAGTCACGGGCTTCAGTACTGCAGTTTGGTGTTGGTGAAACTAGTTTTGCATTCTCAGGAGAGACGTTGATTCCTGGGTCGCTCTTGATTGAAGGCAACATAAACTCACCTGATCCAAGTACGGCATTGCCATAGCCTGTGAAGTTGGTTGCTGCTGCACCTTGCTTAGGTGAGAGCATCCAGTTGATAAAGATCTTGGCGTTATCAATATTCTTTGCTCCCTTTGGAACAGCAAGATTATCGGCCCAGAAGTTTAATCCTTCACTTGGGAATACATACTTAATCTTTGGATTATCAGTAACCATGCGGTTTACAGAACCATTCCAAGCCATTCTTACCATGCTGGATTCTTTTACCATGCGTTCGATTCCACCATCTGAATCGATGACTTTTGGCTTGAAACCATCCAAGATCTTTTGTGCTGCAACGTACTTAGTCTTATCAGTTGTGCAGAGATCTGCAGCAGCAACTCCTGATGCACGTAGTGCAGCAGAAACAACTTCAGTCTGATCCTTCAATACATCTACTGATGTAAGGCTGTCAGCGTTGAAGAAATCTTTCCATGAAGTGATTTTATTGGCAGCAGCATTTGAAGTATTAACTGCAATACCAGTCGAGCCATACATGTAAGGGGCTGAGTAGTTACGTCCCTTATCCCAGTAAACATCCATGAAATTCGGATCGATATTCTTGCCATTGGGGAAACTGCTGACGCCAATGTTTTCAAGCAAACCAAGCTCTACCATTTGGGCAACCATGTAATCACTTGGAACGATTACGTCATATCCTGTTGCACCTGATTGCAGCTTAGCTAATAGTGTTTCATTGGAATCAAAAGTATCTAGATTTACTTTGATACCGGTTTCAGCAGTAAAGGCCTTTAACTGCTCAGGGTCAATATAGTTAGTCCAGTTGTATAGATTTAACTCTCCCCCTTGTGCAGTTGGAAAGGCAGCGGATGTGCTCTCGGCAGCATCCTTTGTACTAGAAGAGCAGCTTGAGAGCAGGAGAAGCGCAGCGGCGATGGCCACAATTCTTACTCCTATTTTCTTTTGGCTTACCATCATCATTTTTTCCTATCCTGGTTGAGGGCATATGACATGAACAAAATTCCCCCGGTGCCAATGAGCAGCATCGTGGAAAGCGCGTTTATTGCTGGGGTTACGTTAGACCGAATCATTCCAAATATATAGACCGGTAGCGTCGTTGAGCCTGGGCCTGAAACAAAAAATGAGGTTATAAAGTCATCGAATGAGATCGCAAAAGCTAAAAGTGCACCTGCTAAGACTCCTGGCGCTAATAGTGGGAGCGTGACTCTTTTGAAGATGTTCCACTCGTTAGCACCGAGATCTGCAGCGGCTTCAAATGAACTTGCCTCTAGAGAGACCAGCCGTGCTCTAATGGGAAGCATGGCAAAGGGAATACAAAATGCTGTGTGCGCGACAATTAATCCAATAAATCCAATCGGTAAGCCGATAAACAAAAAGAAGCAAAGCGAACCAACCGCCAAAACTATCTCTGGAATAATAAGTGGGGCGCCAAGAAGAATAATAGAAATTGTGTTTCCTTTGCGTCCCATCCTCTGAAGTCCAAGAGTTGCAGCAAGGGCCAAGGTGGTTGCAAGAATGGTGGCTGGCAAAGCAACTATAAGTGAGTTTTTTACCGCTTTAACAATGTCATCGTTTGTTAAGACATCCATATACCATTTTGTTGAAAATCCGGTCCATATCTGAGCGGTGCGATTGACATTGAAGGAATAAGCAATCACGAGTGCAATTGGTGCGTACAGAATAAAGAATGTTAGATAAGAAACCGTTGAAAAGAGTGGGAAACTTCTTAAGTTGACGAGTTTGTGATTTTTCACTTTTTCGCCTCAGTTTTCTTCCGTGTTTTCAAACTAATAAGTAAGGTAAAGAACAGAGTCAGTAGGCAGAGAAATACTGAGAGCGCAGAGCCAAATGGCCAGTTGCGTGCCTGCCCAAAATTATTGGCAACAACGTTGGCAATCATGTTCGTTTTGCCACCGCCAAGCATGTCGGCTGCCAAAAATGAGCCTAGACCTGGAATAAATACCAGCGCTATCCCTGCAAATATTCCTGGTGAGATCTGAGGCAAAAGCACGCGAAATAGAACACTCCACTTTTTAGCGCCTAAATCGTATGCCGCCTCTGCCAATCTAAAATCAAATCGTTCGGCCGAAGCGTAAATAGGAAGGATCATAAAAGGCAGAGATGTAAAAGTAAGTCCTATAACGGTAGCTGCTGGGGTATAGAGAAGTTGAAAATTATCCCCGAACCCTAAAAATGAAGTTACCTGGCCCAGTATCCCTTTTTCATCAAGGAGCTGACGAATGGCATAAGTACGAATCAAAATGCTCGTCCAAAATGGCAAAGTCACGAGAAGTACTAAAAGGTAACGATATTTAGCCTGCCTTGTCGCGATCCATACTGCAACAGGTATCGCCAGTACAAGCGTAGAAACCGTTGAAATTCCTGAGTAAAGAAAAGAGTTCCAGATGACTTTTACATATCTAACATCAAAGCCAGTCGTTCCATCTAATCTCTCTTGAACAAAAATTCTGACATAAGTTATCGGGGTAAATTTCCATTTAACTCCTACGCCTAAATCTGGCCGAGAGAGAAAAGAGTAGGTAGTGATAATTAGTAATGGGATGCCGACAGTGACGGCAAGGTAGCCCATAGGGACAATTGCCAACCATTTATTAGTTTGTCCAGGTCTTGCGCGTCTTAACTCCATCAGCGTGATGCCTCATTAGTAAAGATTCGTTTGCCTAAGATCCACGTACCAAGAATTTTCGCTTTATGTATTTCTTGGGGATCTGTCTCTCTAATATTACGATCGAGTAGAACAAGATCGGCATCGAAGCCAACGATTAACTGACCACGGTGAGTTTCGTCGCCTGCTTGAAAGGCAGTTCCGTATGTGTAGGCCGACAATGCTTGATCAACACTGATCCGTTCATCTGGCATCCATGGCTTTGGTTCTTCTGCCAGTTGATGCGTTCTTGTCACTGCTATCTCTAAGCAATCTAGCGGCCGAAGTGTTGATACTGGCCAATCCGATCCAAATGAGATTGCAGAATTATTGTCCAAGAGTGAGTTGATTGGATACTGCCAACTTGCTCGCTCAGGCCCTAGTCGCGGCGTCGTCAAGTGGCTCTGAAGGGGATCATCGCAAGCCCACAGTGGTTCGAAGTTCGCGATAACTTTTAGCTCTGCGAATCTTTTCAAATCGACTGGATCGACAAGTTGAACGTGTGTAATCACAGGGCGTGGATGTGAGCGCTCGGCATTTTTTAGCTGCGCAGCCTCAATTGCATTGAGCGCCTGAAATATTCCTTCATCACCAATGGCGTGTAAATGTGGCTGAAAACCTAGAGCATCCACGGCAATCACTGCCTCAGTTAGCTCTTCCCAACTCCAGCAAGGCATTCCAAGGGATTCGGGAGCATCTACATATGCAGTTTTTAACGCTGCAGTTCCACCTTCGATAACACCATCCACAAAGAATTTAATAGTTTTACACGTCAGATGCGGCTTATTACCGACCAGATCTCGAGTTGAAGTGAACCATTCGATTTGTTTTCGCCAGTTAACCGGATCGGCGCGTAGAGCCAAGTTATACCGAACACCAAAGTAATCACTACTCATTGCCTCGAGATAATTCTCGGGAGCCCCTTCATCTACCCAGGCATCTTGCACCCACGTAATTCCGTTTTCACCTAGATGCCGGTTTGCAGTGTTAAAGGCCAAATTAAACTCATCCTGAGCGATTGCCGGTGCGTTATCCAAAATCAAATTAACGGCGCCCCATTCGCGCATAGTCCCCATCACGCTTCCATCTGCTCTGTGCACTATCTCTCCGAGCGCAGGATTCGGAGTTAAATCATTTACTCCGGAAAGTTGTAAGGCTTTAGAGTTGCACCAAATCGTGTGGTAATCATTTGCACGAAGTACAACTGGGCGATCGGGTACAACATCATCGAGCCACTTCGCATCGAAGTTTCCTCCTTCAACAAACCACGATTTATATGACGCGCCAATAATCCACTCTTTATCAGGATTCTCATCTGCATATCTTTTAACTTCCATTAAGAGCTCTTGAAGGCTTTCAGATTGAGTTATTTTCGGCCCAATCTCCTCAAGCCCACCGAAAATGGGGTGCATGTGTCCATCTCCGAAGGCTGGAATCAGTAGCCCATCCGCTAAATCAATAACTTTATCTGCCGAACTTTCTAATGCAAGGGCATCGGCACCAAGGGCGATAATTTTCTCTCCATCAATAGCAAGTGCATTCGTGAGTAGGTTTTCGGCCACTCCTGTCCATACCGTTCCACCGCGAAAGAGTGTGATTGTCATTGAATCTCTTCCACAGCTAGCTCGATATCTGCAACAAGCTCTCCATACATCTGGGGTCTTCTAGTTTTAAAGAATGGAAAGAGCGTTAGCCAATCAGTGCGCTGATCCAAGTCCAAATCGGCAACTAGTACGGCATGTTCGCTGCGTCCGGCCTGAAGCACAATTCGCCCATAAGGATCGACGATGAAAGAGGAACCATAGAAAGTGTTATCACCTTCAGTGCCGACCCTGTTAACTGCGGCAATGAAAATTCCATTAGCAATTGCATTTCCTACCATCACCGATTGCCACAGGGGTTGGGTATCAAAGTTAGGATGATTTACTTCTGAGCCAATAGCGGTTGGGTAAACAAGTACATCGCTCTCATGCAAAGCGTAGATTCGCGCTAGTTCGGGGAACCATTGATCCCAGCACGTAGGAGCACCTACTGTGGCTTCACCAATCAAAGCCGTCGGAGCTCCGTCATCACCGGGAGAAAAGTATGTATCTTCATAATAACCAGCGCTCTCCGGTAAGTGCGTCTTGCGTGTTCTGGTTACCACTTCACCTTTAGGTGAAACCATCAGCGCGGTGTTGAAGCCAAGCTGGCCCTCTTCATCGGCCTCCTCGTAGAGCGAAATTAGAATATGCGCATTTGATAGCTTTGCCATTCGTGCAGCAAATTCATACGATGCTCCCGAAATTAATCCCTCAGGTTTGAAATCTGAGCCTTCAAAGTTCGGCACTGAACATGCATATGGATAAAGCGTAAGCTCTTGGAAAACTATTAAGTCTGGCTCGAACTCACTGGCAATCTCGACTGCCCGTGTGAGCGATTGGATTTGAGCCTCTTTGCTTCCCTCCCAGCTAGCTTGAATAAGGGAGATCCGCAAAGGCGTAGTCTCTGGCTCGTTAACCCTGGCAGGTGATTCCATGAGCTCGTCACCAATGGCCGTGTATAGATTGTATTCAGAGCTAGGTGACATGAATGTGAGTCTATTGAATGCAACCTCACAATTGGAAGTACCCACCAGTTACGATCGGCCTATGAGCCACAACTGCGCGACTGGCAATTCACTCTGGAGAGATACCGTAAAAGCTTCGCAGGAAAATCGGCCCGCTCTCACGAGCGATATGAGCGTCGATATCGCGATAATTGGAGCCGGCTACACAGGTCTGTGGAGTGCATTCCATCTTATTAATCAAAACCCGGGGCTTTCTATCGCCATATTTGAGCGCGATTGCGTTGGTTTTGGTGCAAGCGGGCGCAACGGTGGATGGGCATCGGCCCTTTACCCTATAAGTCATGAACGCCTAATCCGTGAAAATGGCTTAGATGCCGCCCTTCTAGTTCGCAAGCTCTGGCAAGACTCAATAACTCAGATAGAAGAATTCTCTACCTCGGAAAAGGTCGATATCGATTTCTATCGAGGCGGAACGCTAACTGTTGCAAGAAATAAAGCTCAGCTAAAGCGTTTGCACAAAGATTTCTCATCGTATGAAGCAGAGGGTTATGAGCTCCTAAATCAAAGCGAGAGCATGTCGCGTATCGGAGTATCGCAAGCGCTAGGTGCAATGTATACACGTGACTGCGCGCGAATCCATCCGTTGAAACTTGCGCAAGCGATTGCAGCTGCCGTTGAAAAACGCGGTGTAAAGATTTTCGAAAATACTCCAGTGAAAAGTTATTCAACAAATGAATTACTAACTGCGAATGGAAAAGTTAAAGCGAAAACTATCATCGTTGCAACCGAGGCTTACTCACCACAATTTAAAGATCTCAAGCGTTCGGTAGTTCCTTTGTATTCGCTCTTAGTTGCCACTGAGCCACTTCCTGAAGTTTTCTGGAATGAAATCGGATGGAGAGAAAATGAGACCCTCGCACCAGCAAGTCACCTCATTGTTTATGCGCAACGAACTGCTGATAATAGAATTGCAATCGGTGGTCGCGGTGCGCCTTATCATTACAACTCATCCATTAAAGATAAGTATGACAATCATGCAAAAGTTCATGAGTCGCTTCGAAATTTAGCTCGCAGTTGGTTTCCTGCTTTGCGTGAATACTCATTTACTCACGCCTGGGGAGGCCCGCTAGGGATCGCCCGTGACTGGCACCCGAGCGTTTCCTACGATAAAAAATGCGGTCTGGCACGGGCCGGTGGCTATGTCGGAGATGGTGTAACAAGTGCATATATTGCAGGCCAAACACTTACTTCTTTAATTCTGGAACGAGATGATGAACATCTGCGGTTGCCCTGGGTTAACCATCAATCACCGCAATGGGAGCCAGAACCGATTCGCTGGGCCTCCTTACATGCGGGTTTGTCGGCGGCTTCATGGGCCGATCGGGAAGAGGCGATTACTGGCGCGCCAAGTGTGATCGCCAAAGCAATCGCGCCTCTACTTGGTTCATAACTACGGCATTACAAAGCCGCCATCAACTGGCACCGTTACCCCCGAAACATAGGATGAGGCATCACTTACTAGCCAAATAAGCGTTGACGCTAACTCTTCTACTCTTCCAATTCTCTGGGCAGCCGTTAGTGCGCGTACCATCTCTATTGATGCATCATTCATTTGATCGGTCATTTCAGATGGAAAAAACCCCGGTGCCAGAGCGTTAACGCGGATACCTTTTCTCGCCGTCCATTGAGCAGCTAAATCTCTCGTTAAACCGATGACTCCAGCCTTACTCGATGCATAGGCCGCTTGAGGTAATCCTCCCGGGCGCATTCCTAGAATGCTAGAAATATTTACAATCGCGCCACCGTTTTTTGCAGCTCTAGCAAATGCCTGCGCCATCCAATACGAGCCCATCAGATTTACATCAATGACGTTACGAAATTGTTCGGGGGTTTCAGAAGTTGCCGAAACAGCCGTTCCTACCCCGGCGTTATTTACCAAGATATCAACGCGGCCAAAGCGCTCGATAGCTAGCGCAATGAGGGCGGTGCAATCCTCGGGCTTAGTCACATCGGTTTTTAATGCGGCGAAGTTTCTGCCCTCTGCTTCAACAAGTGCCCCGGTATCGGGCAAGCGATCGATACGTCTGGCGCCCAACACTACGTCGGCGCCGGCCTGCGCAAGAGCCTGCGCAAATGCAACACCTAAGCCAGAAGATGCTCCTGTGACAACTGCCACTTTGCCATCAAGTCGAAACGTATCTAAAACATTCATGTGGCTCTCCCTTTTTAAGTGCAATATGCGTACGGTACTACTATGGAGTTTGGAAATAGTTTAAAGGCCGAGGATTATCTCAATCGCCTTCGTATATTTATGGATCAGCATGTCTTTCCCGCCGAAGCGATTTATCATCAACAGCGAGAGGCTTTAAAGAAATCCGGTCATCCTCATGTCTTACCGGCCGTAGTCGAAGAGTTAAAAGAATCGGCGCGCGCAAAGGGCTTATGGAATCTATTTCTTCCCGATTCAGAAGATCCGGCGCATGGATTAACGGTGACTGATTATGCAGCGTTAGCTGAGTTAACGGGCTGGTCACCGGAAATTGCCCCTGAAGCTCTGAACTGTTCGGCTCCGGATACAGGAAACATGGAGGTTCTTCATCTTTTTGGAAGCGCAGCTCAGAAAGATCAGTGGCTTGCGCCTCTCCTAAATGGTGAAATCCGATCCGGCTTTGCTATGACCGAGCCCGATGTTGCATCTAGTGATGCAAGAAATATCGGTACCTCAATCAATCGTGTTGGCGATGACTATGTAATCAATGGCCGCAAGTGGTGGACAACTGGTGCGATGGATCCACGCTGCAAAATACTAATTCTGATGGGAGTCACCGACCCAGAAGCCGAAAGTTATCGTCGCCAATCCATGGTTCTTGTTCCAATGGATACCCCTGGAGTAAGCATTGTTAGAAACTTGACTGTCTTTGGTTATGAAGACCAGCATGGCCACGCAGAAATACTTTTTGAAAATGTACGTGTTCCAATAAGTAATCTGATAGGTGAACAAGGTTCAGGCTTTGAAATAGCACAAGCGCGTTTAGGGCCAGGTCGAATTCATCACTGTATGCGCTCTATTGGTATGGCAGAGAGAGCTCTATCTCTAATGGTTGAGCGATCGGCAGAGAGAACAACTTTTGGAAAAGCACTTGCCCAGCAAGGAGTTATTCAAGAGTGGATCGCTAACGCTCGAATCGATATTGAACAAGCTCGCTTACTCGTTCTTAAAACGGCATGGCTAATTGATAACGGTGGTCCGAAAGCAGCACGTAAGGAAATCGCGGCGATTAAGGTTGCAGTCCCGCGCATGGCAGAGCGAATCATTGATCATGCGATTCAAACCCATGGCGCCGCCGGAGTCAGTCAAGATACGCCGCTTGCAGCAATGTATGCAGGAATCCGCACTTTGCGCATTGCCGATGGTCCAGATGAAGTACATCTTCGTGACATTGCACGGCTAGAACTGAAGAACCAACGCTCCAGATAATGGCCGCTGAATTAACAGAAGTGCGTGCTGAGGATTCCTTCGATGTCGGCGCAGTTCAAGCGTGGTTAATTAAACATACAGATGTTGCTCATGAGCTTCCCCACGTCCAACAGTTTGGCTCGGGGGCTTCAAATCTGACTTACTTACTAACGTACAAAGATCAAGAGTTGATTCTCAGGCGGCCGCCTATTGGTACAAAGGCAGTTTCGGCACATGACATGAAGAGAGAGTTTTTGATTCAAAAAACTCTGCTCCCGGATTTCCCACTTGTCCCGAAAGTTATTGCTCTCTGTGAAGATCCCTCGGTCATTGGCTCCGACTTTTATGTCATGCAGCGAATAAAGGGCGTGATTTTGCGTCGTGATTTACCGACGGGCTTAATTCTGAGTGTTGACGACACAATGCTTATCGGAAATTTAGTCATAGAAGGTTTAGTTTCATTGCACCACGTTGACCCCACTCCGCTTGCCCAGTTGAGCAAAGGTCCAGGATATGTTGGTCGCCAAGTTCAAGGCTGGTCGAGAAGATATAGAGCAGCACGTACTCCAGATGTCGCAGATGCCGAAACTCTCATGAAGTGGCTAGATGAAAACCAACCGCACGATGTTGCCAGCTGTGTAATTCATGGCGATTGGAGATTAGATAATTTAGTTTTTGATCTCGATAACTCGCCTAAATTAGTCGGAGCTCTCGACTGGGAGTTAGCAACAATTGGCGATCCCCTTATGGATTTAGGCTCTTCCATGGCCTACTGGATCGATAGTAGTGATGAAGCGGCTTTTGCAAATCTTCGTAGACAGCCAAGTCACTTACCAGGTATGCCAACTCGCGAGGAGTTCATAAAAAGATATCTCGAAAAATCAGAGTGGGATTGTAATGACTTTACTTTTTACGAAGTCTTTGGTCTCTTTAGACTGACAGTGATCTTGCAACAAATATGGGCACGT
>Ga0209297_1000455_pt1 | contig 26443 bp, 21 predicted proteins | sample S_130805_MF_Meta_FD_187322 | JGI IMG/M metagenome (GOLD analysis project Ga0209297, IMG submission 187322) | Freshwater microbial communities from Lake Simoncouche, Canada to study carbon cycling - S_130805_MF_MetaG (SPAdes) (version 2) | ecosystem: Environmental > Aquatic > Freshwater > Lake ...
AGGGCGTTGCCGCAGATCAACCGCGTCGTATTAAGTACAAGCCACTCGCCCGTTAAGGAATTGGTATGAACTCTGCTCTCAAACGCATTCGCATTATCTGTGCAGTCGTGTTTGTGTGCGGTATTGCCGGACTCATCATTTCTTCCATCGCTGGTAACAACGTTGGTGTGGTGACCACAATCGGTTTGATCACTTCACTTGCCGCAATTGTGTTGCTGACAGCATCGACTGTTGCCAACCGTCAACGCATCGACGCGTTTAACGATGCACTTGCCGAACAAGTTGAAGGCCAAATTGGTGCACTCGTTGCTGGCGGCACCAAAGAAGATGCTGTTCGTAAGTTGGTGAGCGACGCGATCAATCTTGGACGTAGCGCTTCGTGAAGTTATCCGACGGAGAACTGACACATTTCCTTGCCGAAGAAACCGGCAAACGTTTGATGGCAGTTCGCGAGCGCTTGTATAACGACGGCGCTTCAACCTGGTATGCCAAAGATGTTGGCGATGCCGCTGCACAACGATTCATTGACGAAACACTTGCTGAACACCGACCAAACGATGCCGTGTTATCGGAAGAAGCTGCCGATGATTCCGACCGCTTAACCGCAGACCGTGTGTGGATTATTGATCCACTTGACGGCACGCAGGAATACAGCGAATTCGATCGTGCCGACTGGGCCGTGCACATTGCATTGTGGGAACGTAAAGATGCAGACGGAAAACCATCCGACGAAGGAAGTATTACGCAAGCTGCAGTTGCACTGCCTGCGTACAACATGACGCTGAGCACGCATCAGTTGCCAAAGACTCCAGACAAACACGATGGCAAGCCGCGACTTGTGGTGTCGCGTAACCGTGCAACGCGCGAAGCGGTGATTGTTGCTGAAGCGTTGGATTGCGATGTTGCCCGACTTGGTTCGGCTGGTGCAAAGGCCATGGCCGTGGTTCTGGGCGAAGTGGACATCTACGTTCACGCAGGCGGCATGTACCAATGGGACTCCGCAGCCCCAATTGCGGTGGCCGCAGCAGCCGGATTGTTCACCAGCCGTATTGACGGCACACCTCTTATATACAACCGGCGTGACGCGTGGCTCCCCGACCTGGTGGTTTGTCAACAACATCTCGCACAACAAGTCATTGATGCCCTTCGTGCGGGCAGACTTGGTGCGTGACATCCCCCGTTAGTTCAAGCCCATCTGATTGCGCATGGGGCGCATTCGACGACGTTGCACCTTGGGTGCTCGACCCAAACAACATTTCATGGGAAAAACAAGCCATTGAATTGCGCGTGTCTGCGCAACGCGAAGTTCCAGTTTTAACCACACCAACACGCATTCCCCCAGTTGCACGTTTGGTTGTTGTGGTGTGGGTGTTGAGCAAGGCACTACTGCCATGGCTGATTAAAAAGAAGTTGCGACCATTTGCAACACCCGAAGATTCACGTGCTTACATTTCGCTGCGCATGCGCAAAGCCGTTGAACGCCTTGGTTCTACGTACATCAAACTTGGACAAATTATTTCAAGTGGCGAAGGCTTATTCCCTGCCGAACTCGTAAACGAATTCAAACTATGCCGTGACCAAGTGCCAGCAATTCCATTTGATGCGGTGAAGAAAACTATTGAGAGCGAACTTGGCAAGCCACTGAACGAAGTGTTTTCGTTTATTGACACCACTGCACTTGCTGCTGCATCCATTGCTCAGGTGCACTTGGCAACACTGTTATCGGGTGAAGAAGTTGTGGTGAAAGTACAACGCCCAACAGTTTCCAAAATGGTGCGTAAAGACTTGCGTGTAATGGCCTGGCTTGCACCACACCTTGTCGGTCGCATCAAAGTAAGCGCGCTTGCTAACCCACCAGCACTTGTTGAACTGTTTGCCGAAACCATTGTTGAAGAGCTGGACTTCCGCATCGAGGCTTCCAACATGTTGGACGTTGCCAAAATGCTGAGCGAACTGAACCAAGACCGATACATCATTCCTCGCCCGCACCCAACGCTTGCAACACAGCGCGTGCTGGTAATGCAACGACTGAGTGGTTTCAAATTTGACGATGTTGTTGGCATGAAGAATGCTGGTATTGATACACATTCAGTAATACGCACGGGCATGATCGCATTCATGGAAGGCGCCATGATTTACGGCGTGTTCCACGGCGACTTGCACGGCGGAAACCTGTTCGTGATGCCCGACGGCCGAACTGCACTGCTCGACTTCGGCATTGTTGGCCGTTTAACCGGTGCGCGTCGCATGGCGTTCTTGCGACTGATGTTGAATGCCACCACCAACAATGTGGTTGGACAAGTTGAAGCATTGCGAGACCTTGGCGCCCTGCCAATGGACACCGACATTCACACCGTTATTAAAGATTTGAATTTGGGCGATGCAGCCATTGACCCAACATCGCTTTCAGGCGAAGAGTTAGTACAAGAAGTGCAGCGCATTGTGAAGGCGCTGATGGGTTACGGCGCGCGAATGCCAAAGGAACTCATGTTGTACGTGAAGAACATGGTGTTCTTAGACGGCGCCATTGCCCGCCTTGCACCAGAGCTCGACATTTTGGCCGAGATCGCTTCAATTTCCATGTTGTTTGCCGAACGCCATGGCGAGCGCCTTGGCCGTGAACTTGGCGTAGATCACACCGCCATTGAGATCAACCTCGACAGCGTAAAAACTGGAGTTCTTGGTGTTGATGCCTCGGTGAATTCGCTTACCTACCGCGACCTGCAGGCACGCCGCGAACTGATTCAAAAGAGAATGCGGGATCACGTCGGTCGTTGATCTAGTTTCGTGTGCCGTGAGGGCACGTTCATGAGACTTGTTGTTGCGCGATGCAGCGTGGTGTACGAAGGTCGCCTTGACACATCATTACCTGAAGCCACTCGCCTATTGCTGGTGAAAGCCGACGGCAGCATTTCCATTCATGCCGACGGTGGTGCATATAAACCGTTGAACTGGATGAACCCGCCGAACACCATTCGCGAACTTGATGACCGCTGGGTAGTGACTAACCCCAAAGGCGAAACGCTGACCATTCACTTGCACGAAGTGCATTCCGACTTCAGTCATGAACTTGGCGAAGATCCGGGCCTCACTAAAGATGGCGTTGAGGCGCACTTGCAAGTGCTGCTTGCCGAGTTGCCAGAAAGCATTGAGCCGGGCCTCACGTTGATTCGACGCGAGTACCCAACCGCAGTTGGACCAGTGGACTTGCTGTGTCGCGATGCCAATGGTCAAACGGTTGCGATTGAGATTAAGCGTCGTGGTGAAATTGATGGAGTCGAACAGCTGACTCGGTACATCGACTGCTTACATGCGGATACTTCACTTGGTGCGATTCGCGGAATTTTTGTGGCGCAAACCATAAAGCCACAGGCACGCGTGCTTGCAGAAAGCCGTGGCTTTGGTTGGTGTGAAGTGGACTACGACGAGTTGCGCGGCAAAAAGAGCGACGAACTCCGTTTGTTCTAGTCGGTGTTCTTCAGATCCTCAAACTTCTGAGCCATTGTTGGATTACCACGCGTCAGTTTCTTTATAGATATATCTTGCGCTTTGTCATTGGCAATTCGAAGATTGTTATCCGTGCTAAGCAAAGCGGCTTTAGTTTTCTGCAAATGGTCAATTGACTTATCAATTTCTTCAATTGCAGTTTGGAACTTCCTGGAAGCAAGATCGTAATTTCGCGCAAATCCGGTTTGGAACTCTTCAAGTTTCTCTTCAAAGTCAGTTACATCGACATTCTGGGCTCGCACAAGTGCAAGTTCCGCTTTGTACTCCATCGCATTTAAGGCTGCATTTCTCAGCAAGGTAATCATTTGAATGAAGAATTGAGGCCGGACGACGTACATCTTTGGATACTTGTGCGAAACATCCACAATTCCGACGTTGTACAGTTCGCTTTCGGGCTCCAACATGGAAACCAAAACTGCATACTCACAGCCCTTTTCGGTGCGGTCTTTATCCAGTTCCTTTAGGAAATCCTCGTTCTTTTTCTTTGTCTTCGTGTCATCACCTTCATTCTTCATTTCGAACATGATTGACACGATTTCGTTATCTGCTTCGTCCTTATCGCGGAAAATGTAGTCGCCCTTACTGCCTGTCTTGGCATCATTGTCTTTTTCAAAATATGCCTTGGGGAAAGCTGTAGCCCTGATGCGATTGAACTCAACTTCACAATGCTGTTCAAGGGTTTCGCCGAGCATCTTGGTAGACAACTGGAGCTTTAGATCCTTTAATCGTTCGATTTGATTATCTCGATCCTTGATTTGATCTTCAAGACTCTTCCTTAAGTCGGATTCTGAAATCTGCTTCTGAAGCTCGGACTTCTCAATTTTGCTTTTCAGTTCAGCGATTTCGATCTCTTTGTCTGCAACAAGCTTTAGACGCTTCGTTTCATTCTCGGCCTCAACTAGTGAAAGAGCGCTCTTCTTTTCTTGTTCTGCGGCAGCAAGCTTTTCGTGCAGTTCCTTATCGAACTCTTTGTTGCGAATCTGTTTAAGAATGTCGGCGTAACCAGCCTCATCAATTTTGAAGGCTTTTTCGCAATGGGGGCAGATGATTTCATTCATGTTCATTTCCTTTTTGTTGTGATTTTTTACAGTAAATCGGTGAGGCCAGTTGCGCGTTGGACTTTATTGCCAATGGCAATCTCTAATGCCTCTTGAGTGGCTACAAGTGTGAGATTTGGCTTTGCTCGTGTGATGCCGGTGTACAGCAGTTCACGCGTAAGAATTTTTGACTTGCCCTTAGGCAACACCACGATTGTGTGCGCGAATTCGCTTCCCTGGCTCTTGTGAATCGTGAGGGCATGAACCGTGTCTACTTGCGGGAGGCTCGTGGTTGAGAAAGTCTTCACTTCTTCGGCATCGCCAAACACGACGATTCGACCACCTTTGGCGTCCTTACATACAACGCCAATGTCGCCATTTGCCAGGCCTGTGTTTGCATCGTTCTTACTCACCATCACCGGGCGGCCTAGGTACCACTGCTCCTGAGCCAACACACCCAGCTCGCGCTCTACAGCCCTGTTCCACCCGGAAACACCCAGGTTGCCCTTGCGATGAGCACAGATGACCTGAAGTTCATCACGGACCCGAATGATTTCTCGATACTGCTCGTCTGTACTTGCGATTGCAGCAAGTTCGCACAGCTTTCGTGCATGATTCACCACTTCACGAGCGATCTTTTGCAAACGAGCTTCGTCGGCGACTGGATCTACCCAAACGAACTTGCTCTCAGCCTGAGTGTCATGGTGATGTCGTATCTTTTCAAGCGCACCTTCAACATTTCCGGCTTTGGTTTCAATAGCGATATCTGAAACTGGCGAGCCAATTGGAAAGCGATGGCTTTCAGTTTTTGTATTTACAAACGTCTTGCCCTTATTCGAGGCTTCAACGATGTCGGCAAGAACCGTTCCAGCGTCGACGCTGGCGAGTTGGAATGGATCGCCAACAAGCATGAGTCGAGCATCGTCTTTTAGTGCCTCAATCAGACGGGCCATCATGGAGAGCGGCATCATGGAAACTTCGTCCACAATGACGTAGTCGTATGGCATGCGATTGGCTTTGTTATGACGCCATTGAATGCGTGAAGATGGATTGAACTTCAGCAATTTGTGAATGGTGAGTTTCTTCAGACCATTTACATGCGTTTCCATTTCAGGAGAGATCGTTCCTTTGCTAATTCCGTAGCGAACTGCAGATCGAAGTGCACGATCCATTCGCTTTGCAGCAAGGCCAGTTGGCGCAGCAAGAGCAATGCTCTCGGTATTCACATTCCTTGCAATCTGCTCAACAATTTGATTTGCAATGTATGTGGTCTTTCCCGAACCTGGACCACCAGTAATGATTTCGACGCGCTTATCGGCAACTGCTTTCTTGATGTAGTCAGCGACCAACTGCTCTTCATGAAAAGACCGTGCCGAGTACAACTTGTTACCTGCGACAACGAATGGTTTTCGTGGCCGTACGTTCAACGTTTTAGGGGTGCTTACAAGTTCTGAGCATGCAAGCACTGCTGCTTTCCAACGTTTACCGTCAATAGGCCAGCTCTCTGCATTGTTCTTCAACTCTTCTGGTGCCCATTGTGAGATGTTTTCGAGGTCTACACATGTATGACCTGATGCCGGCAATCCGAGCACAAGTGCAAATGCCAACCACGCCAACGGATCTAACTCCGATGAGTCGGCCGCGGCATGCACCAAGATTGACACTCCACGTAAATCACGCGACTGAACGGCTCCAGATGACACGTACTGCTCAAGGTCGGCTGGGTATTGAGTGGACGAAAACAAAGTGCTCATTTACCTGCTCCTGAAATCTCGTCGGAAAGCTCCTGCCACAGGCCTTTTGGCGCTTCCCATGTGAATACGCCATGGCGGTGCTCGTTTTCGGTTGGCGTTGGTTGGCCCACCATCCCTCTGATGAAGAAATACGCCATGCCCGCAATGGCTGGAAGTGACTTACCGCTTCCGCCACGTGACCTGAGGTAACGATGAACTGCTGTGCCATAGATGAGTGCCTGGAGCGGATAATGGTGATGCTCCATTGCGTTCACCATGGATTCTCGTGAGTATCCATCAATGACGTAAGCCATTCCATCTTCGTCAAGCCTGTTGCTTTTCCAGTCTGTAATGAACAGTCGCTCTTGAGCATCTTGACTGAAACGGATCAAAGTATCGATTGAGCCATTCATTAATCCATACAGAGGCACAGCAAACGCGTCGGAGGCCAACACTTGTGCATATGGCATCAGCACGTCTTCGAAACGACCTGCTCGCTCAAGACTTTGAACCAACACTTTTCCAATGTTGTTCACCATGACTCCGTGAGAGAAAGCAGCCAATCCCATTTCGAAATTGAGTTCGTTTAGACGATCGGCCGATGAAACTTCTGCAAGCGTCGTTGGACCAATCAACCCGCCCAGAGGCGTGCGCAGAGATAGCACTACTCCATCAATGATCTCTTGGCGATGTTCACGCAACAACGATCCAGTCACATATGTATCGACGACCCGTGCAACCTCTGTCGGTAAATCTGCAACGGTGAAATCAATGTGCTCGTACACCGTGTGCATAACCTTTCCGAAATATGTTCCGCCAGCAATGTGAGCAAGTGGCATTAGATCAGGAGTTGCCAACAACGCAACATCTTTATCTGAATATCCTGAGCGCATCGAGATGATCTCTGACTCTGCGTCATCTCCATAGCCGCCACGTGCTTCACCCTCTAAGTTCAAGCCTTCTACTTGCTTGTACTTACGGTTCTTCGTGATTCCACTAAAAGACAGACGGCTATATGTCTGCTGAACAGACCCGGCAAATGGTGCTGTTGCAAACTTTTCATTGCTCTCTTGAACAGAAACGTAACTTGGATACGTCTGAATGTTTTCTTTCTTCACGATTTCAGCAACATCACTGACATCCTCAAAACGTGTTGATTCTGCAAGACCTTCCACAATTCGTGGTGTCTTGGTTTTCTTCGCCGGATCGTCATCGGCAACAATCAAGGAAACATGGTGACGTGCGCGCGTAAGTGCCACATAGAACAGGCGCTTCACTTCATCGGATTCTTCTTGTTTTCTTCCTTCTTTAGCTTCGGAGAATAAATCGCTGCCCAGAACATACGTGGCGTCAATAACGTGTTCACGTTCTCCAGGGTTGGTTGGCGAATCGCGATAAAAAGCGTCCGGGCTAGGTTTTTTTGAATTCTTTGCCCTGACCTTCTTCCACAAATCGGCTACTACAACGATTGGAAACTCCAATCCTTTCGCCGCATGGACTGTCATGATCTGTACTGCGTCTTTGTCGCTCTCAACACGACGGCTGATGATTTCAGACTGTGGTTCTAATTGGCTGAAGTCATTGAATGAATTGAGCACTTCTGCGGGCGTGCAACCCACTCCGAGTGTTGCGCTATGCAACAACTCGACGACGTGAGCAAAGTCGGTTTCACGACGTTCACCACCTCCACCCTGAACGATTCGTGCAGCAATTTCTAGATCAGCGCGTAGCGAGGCAGCAAGAGCAGCAACTCCCCGTCGTCGAAGTGTTGATCCCCACATTGAAATTGTTCGGCGAATTTGCTCAACCGTTTCATCGTCCAGAGCACCCGCAGTGGCCAAATTTGCACCAAAGAACGGACTTGCGGCAGCCAGTCGAATACGTGACGTTTCATATGGCTCATCCATAGCGCGGAGCAAGTTGTAAATCGCTGTAGCCATTTCACCTTGCATCACGTTCTCGGTTCCGGAGCTGACCGCACTTACGCCCATCTCGCGCAGTGCACTCTCAACAGATGCTCCGGTGTTTCGTGAGGTTACGAGGACACAGATATCGCCCGGCTTTACAGCCCTGGTTTTTCCATGACTTGCAATCTGAACGTTCTCAAGAATCTCGCGAACACGAAGCGCCGTCGGACGCACAATTCGGGTCTTGTTGGTGACCGCACCAAGACTGATTATTGAGAGAGGCTTAACTCCAGCAATTGATGACTTCGGAGCTCCAGTACGAGCTTTAACCGGGATGTAATTAATGCCTGTTCCAAATTCCCAGCCATCGAAAAGATGATTCAGCGCGGTAATGAGATCTTCGTCGCTGCGCCAATTCTCGCGAAGCGTGAGGAGTTTGTCGTCTTCACGAACTGAAAGGTACGCATCTATATCCGCGCCGCGGAATCGGTAAATAGCTTGCTTGGGGTCGCCTACTGCAAGCAACATATTCTTCGAACTATCGGGGAAAATGTTCTGGAAAATGCTCCACTGCAACTTGTCGGTGTCTTGTGCCTCGTCAATTACCGCAAGTAGATACTTCTGCCTCAAAGCAGCGACTAGGGCGACCTGGTTTTTATCGGCAAGCACCTCGGCAGCTCGTCGAAGCATGTCGTCAAACGTTGGTTGGTTCGCCATGCGTTCACGAACTCGATTTACACATGATTCAATTACTTCAACCACATGATCGCGTTCGGCTTTAACTTCAGCAGTAATCGGGACTATTTCATTCCTTTTGACCGCAGCGGTTTCATAGCCCAGAACTGATAGCGGCGCAGCAAGTCGCGCTTCAACAACGGCTGCAAGGCGTGATGGATCATAAAAACTGTTGAGATTTGCTTCCCAAATAACTGCATCATTCACCACTTCTTCTATGACGTCCCTGATATCGACATCACCCGTACCACCCGCCGATGGCAGGCCGGCAGTTGTCAGAATTCGGGCACACACAGCATGGATAGTTGCAATCGTGGCTGTGTCAAACTCTCGTAGCGCACGTGCCAGACGCGCAGCACGTTCAAGTTGATCTTGGCCTAGCAGGCTGCCTGCCAAGTGATCACCCGGCAAAGCAACACCCTCTCGCAATTGGGCCTCGGTACTAGCGATTCGACGGCGAATACGATCACGGAGCTCGGCAGCGGCATTTCGGGTGAACGTAGTGACAAGAACATTTCCAATTCGAATGTTTTCGTTCATTGCAATTGCTCGCGTGACAATTGAAGCTACGGAGTAGGTCTTTCCAGTACCGGCGCTGGCTTCAATTACTGTTCCATTTTCCAGTTTCGGATTAAGAATATTGAAATCGTCATACACGACTGACATCACTTCACCACCCAATGCTGATAGCTATCTTTCTTTTTGCCATCTTTTTCAAGATTGCACCCTTGAACTAGAGCAGTCAGCACTTCAATCTTTTTGTCTGAGTTGTCTGCAAAGACATGTTCGAATACTGGATCGGCGCCGTAGACCACGAATTCAGCTGAGTGTTCATAGGAAAATCCGTCGACGAAAGTCTCGAAAGCATCAATCACTGAATCATCATTGATCGTTCCAACTTCGGCAATTGCCTGTCCTGTCTTATCAAACTTGGCGCACGGTATATCTCGGGCAATATGAGCAGCCTTTGATAGCTCTAATAAACGTCGCAATGCTTCCTCTGCTGTTATTTCAGGACTGAGTTCAATCTCGTTCACTAATACGAGGGATTTATTTTTGTCATCCATCTGAATTACATAGGCCTTCTGGACCAGTTTCCCAGCGGCGCACAGTGCAAGCAATCGAACAGATTGGCGAATTATCTCTTTCGTGCTCTTTGAGTGATAACTAATTGAGTACACAAAACCATCTGTTGCGCTTTCAACTACATTCGCAACGTCGCAGACAATTGATGACCCATCAGGAAGAAGGAGCGAAAACTCGATTGGATCTGGTTCTGACAATGGAATGCCACGCTGTGTTGCTGCACCACGAACTGCATTTGCAATGGCAAAGGCCAGATCAATTTGACTCTCTGCAAAAGGTGCAACTGGCAATGCGTCACTAGCCTCAGCTGACGGCATCCATATTGACCTTCCTGCTTCTAGGTCTCCATTAGGAGAAGCGTCTACTAAGGCCTCAACCAGATTGGCAATCTCAAACTCGTTTGCATCCAAAGGCAAAACAGCTTTGGCATCTTCCTCTTCAAATTCAGTAAAGATTTGCAACGATTCACGCAAGTAATACTTCAGCGGATCAATAACGAGTTGCTCAAGAATTCCTATTTCAATCTCGGCAGGTTTTGGAGATGGAACATACGTTTTCACTTGTGGTGCCACTACCTGGCTGCGCGATAACGCGGCATTTAAGGCTGACGCATCATGTGACCAGATTTGCCCAGATACTGGTCCATTATTAGCTACAAAGTTTGCAGTGCCACTTGAATGCCGAGAATGTAGGTACTCAATCTCACATGGCTTTTCAGACTCGTTCGGAACATTGACACCTAGGCGACCACAAAAATCAACAAGTTCTGCGAGAGGTGTGACGAATGGAACTCGTGTGTTGTTCTTTACGCTGCTGCCATTACACGTGATGATTAACTGTTCGGAAGCTGCCACCACCGCATCGAGTAACACTCTCCTGTTGGCCGTGCGCATGTCGGTATCGCCCATGAGTTGCTCCATCGCAATCAGGTCGTCACCTTCCGAGTCGCCAATAGGCATGGTGCCGTCGTCCAAACCAACGACACACACAACACGGAACGGCACAGCACGCAATGGAATGAACGAAGTTGCCGTTACTGCTCCGGTTACGAGAGATTGCCGACCAGATTGCGCTGAAATCTCTGATGTAACAAGAAATGCAAACTCACTAAATGCCACTGTTTGATTGCCCGCACTTGCAAGTAACGCTGCTTCGCGGAACTTATTGATCACTGCCAGTACGTCATCGAGATCTGTGCATGAACGACCACACAACGAAATAAGTGTTGCCTCAATACGGTCACACCAAAAATCAATTGACATGTCGGATTGTGAATCATGTTCAAGAGACGCCAAGACTGACAACACTTCCGCGAACCCAGTGAGAGCTTCTATTTCTGTGGTGTCAATGCGAGGTACAGGAACGATTTCACCCATTTCAAACATGGTTTCCTCAGCATCAGGAAGAAGCGCACCAAGCAGTGTGCGATCTACAAGCTGCTTCCACGTGTGGGCCGTGATTTCTGGGGCATCAAGACCGTTGAATTTGCGGTGCTGAACATCGAGGCCCCAGCGCACGCGCGTGTTATGTATATGACGCAACCACGCATCGACATCGCCTGAGCCCATATATGCGTTCTTCAAGACCAGTTCGTGTGTCGCAATATTGACCACGCTGTCTACGTCGAAACGCGACCCGATGAGCGACAGGATGTCCGCGGCCAATTCAGCACCAATGCTGGTTTCACGCAACGTGCGGTCGGCTACAACAAATGGAATCTTCACACGTTCGCCGGTTCCAAGGGTAAGCGGCTCTTCAAATGTTGCCCTCAATAATGGTGCTGCAGCCTCAATATCTGCACACAGCACAATGACTTCATGTGGCTGAAGATTGTCAACTGTGGAAAATGAGTGAAGCAAAGCATCGCGGAGAATTTCAGCCTGGCGACCAAGCGTGTGAGCGCGATGAATTTGCACCGACATATCACCCGCGTCTAACGGCTGACTTTGCAAATTGTTGGGCGTTTGAATGGCAGTGTGCATTCGATGCAACAACTTTGTGGAGAGAGAAGTTGACTGTGAAATTTCACTCGGCTCATACTTAACGCCTTGTGATGCAAGCAACATTTGCAATTCATATGACTCACGCAACCAGGTAGTCACCAACACATCAGATTTGGAAAGCACGTGGAGATCGTCATTCCGTGCTGGCGCAGTAACCGATAAAACTTGACTTTCAGAGTGCTGTTTCGCCCATTCGTTGCTTAAATACGGTGAAGGGTTCACACAAAGAACTTCTACTTCAATCACTTTGCTCAGTGCCGAAATGATTTCAATGGCTGAGACAGACAACGTTCCCATGCCTGCCACCATCAACTTCTTTGGAAGATGACTTGGCTTCTTGCCACTAGCCAATTCCTTACACAGTTGTTCGGTTCGCGCTGGCCAAGAAGGAACTCCAATTTGTGATCGGAGTTGTCTCCACAACAAGTACTGCCATTCAACCTGTGCATGATCCATACCAAGCAACTCGTTTGCGTTGTGTGCACGTTCCCAATTGCGAATCAGCGAAGGACGGCGAGCTGCATAGCGATCAAAGCGGTCGGCAAGTGCTCGAGCTGCTCGCAACTTTCCACCATGCTTCGCCTCAAGATCTGAATAGCTGGACGAATCGTTAGTCAAGATATGAAGCAACGCCATCGTCATGTTTTCAATTGACCATGGATCACGATCATCGTTTATTCCGCCACGCAGAATGCTGTTCAACATGCCGGCATACCCGATGCGCACATTCATGAGCACGCCATCATTGACGCTGTCTGTTGCACCCAGTCGCGAAGCGATTTGCGGGGCTAGCCACGCCTTCACTCCCGCAGTTGGGACGATGAGATACTGCGGTTCGAAAAGGTCTAGCGATGAATCGTTGACTGTGAGGTACGCAACGACGGGTTCAACCACGTCATTAACGCTGGAAACAAATCGAACCCGTAAACCCACTTACGCCCTCTCCGCTACTTGCCCGCACCTCAAACTAATGAGACGGTGTTGCAACCGCCCAAACCGCCTACCGAGGAGAGACGCACGGACCACTTGGGTGTGTGACTGTTCCCCTGACCGAGAGAGTCACTATAGAAAGTCGTCAGAACCTTTTTGGCGATTTTCTCGTATAAGGGCTAATTCAAGCCAAATCCGCCCAACACAGATCGTCAGAAGCACGAATTTCGCCTAGAGATCCTCAATTTTCATAGGCACGGCTTTACCTATTTCTGGTACACGCTTTTTCAGTTTCGACGCAAGTTCCAAATCTGAAATGATCTCTGCAAAGTTCTCAAATACTGCGGGAGACATCACATAAAAGGACGGTTCGTCATGAGTCAAAACGGCCAGCAGACCGGCGTCTGCTTTGGAGACAGACTTGTTCGGGTTCTTCCTAAATTCGGAGATGTTTATTGATTGATTCATAATCACATCAAGAATAACTAGCCCGCGGACAACTACTTCTTTTGAGGTTGTGGCCAGGTGCCGTCGCGGCCGTCCATGCCTGCATTCAAGCGAGCCTTCGACATGAGCTCTTCAACAATTGGACCAAGTGCAGTTGGGTCTTCAACCGGTGCATGCGTTGGACCACGATGCCAACCTTCGGCAATTGCCAACACTTGACCACTGGCTTCGAACACGCGACCCGTGATGTCTTTCGATTCGGCAGAAGCCAACCACGTAACGATCGGTGCAATCCACTTCGGTGAACGCTGCTCGCGCTCCTCTTCGGTTTCTGGTGCAGGCCCAAGGTTTTCAGTCATACGCGTAAGCGCAACTGGCGCAACTGCGTTCACGGTTACTCCGTAACGAGCAAGTTCAAGTGCTGCAATGGTGGTGAATGCTGCAATGCCAGCCTTTGCTGCGCCGTAGTTGGTTTGCCCAACGTTGCCGTAAATACCCGACACCGACGACGTATTGATGATGCGGCCATCTACTGGATGACCGGCCTTGTTGCGATCGCGCCAATATGCAGCGGCCATGCGCGAAGGAGCAAACGTGCCCTTCAAGTGCACTTTGATAACGGCGTCCCACTCTTCTTCGCTCATGTTGGCCATCATGCGGTCGCGCAAAATTCCTGCATTGTTCACCACTGCGTGCAAGTCGCCAAATGTTTCGACTGCGGTGTTAATGAGGCGCTCGGCGCCTGCCCATGTTGAAATGTCGTCGCCGTTAGCAACCGCGCGGCCACCCATCGCCTCAATTTCATTCACCACTTGTTGGGCTGGCGATGTGTCGCCGCCACTGCCATCGACGCCTGCGCCAATGTCGTTCACCACGACCAACGCACCATGCTTGGCAAGGCTTAACGCATGCTCGCGACCAATACCGCGACCCGAACCAGTGACAACTACTACACGACCTTCACATAAGCGACTCATAACGACAAACCCTAGTCTCTACCCCGTGCCCGAAACTTTGTCGAACACCACTCCTGCCATGCAGTGCGATGTGGCGATAGTCGGTGCGGGACCAGCAGGAATTGCCGCGGCACTCACCTTGCGCAAGTCGGGTTACGACGTTGTTGTGGTTGACAAAGCAACGTTTCCCCGCGACAAGTGTTGCGGCGATGGATTAACCACCGGCGCATTGCGCATATTGGAAGAACTTGAATTTGATCCGAACACTGTGCCTAGTTGGACAGTATGCGAAGACGTGCGACTGCGCTCACCAGGCGGTCGCGAAATGCACATGCCGTTGCCGCATGGTGCCGGACAGTTTGCGGCCATTACTCCACGCATTGAATTAGACAACGCATTAGTAGAGCAAGCAAAGCGAGCAGGCGTGCGTGTGCTTGAAGGCAACGCGTTTACTGCAATTGATAACTCATCGCGCGACTTCGTAACGATCGATGTTGAAAACATTGGAACGATTCGCGCACAGTTTGTTATTGCCGCCGATGGCATGTGGTCGCCTGTGCGCAAAGCACTTGGGTTGTCGCAAGGCACATACCTCGGTGAGTGGCACGCATTTCGTCAGTACGCAAACAACGTGACTGGCACAGCAAAAGATCGTTTGCATGTGTGGTTCGACAAAGACTTGCTTCCCGGTTACGCATGGTCGTTCCCGTTGAAAGGTGGACGCGCGAACGTGGGCTTTGGCATTTTGCGCGGCGGAAAATATTCGGTGCAGGAAATGAAAGACCTGTGGCCGAACTTGTTACAACGCCCACACATTCGCGAGGCACTTGGCACAACTGCAGTAATGGAAGACCGCCACACTGCTTGGCCAATTCCCGCACGAGTGACCACTGCAACGCTTAGCAGCGGTCGAGTGTTGATTGTTGGCGACGCAGCATGCGTTACCGATACGTTGACCGGCGAAGGAATTGGGCAAGCGTTGTTGTCGGGTCAACTTGCTGGCCGAGCCATTATCAAAACCGGAAATCGCGAGGCATCTATCGCCCGTCGCAACTACGAAAAATTGGTGAAGCAACACCTATTCGCCGACCACCGCATGAGTGTGACTCTTGGCAAAGTGTTGCAGAGCAGCATCGGCGCTCGAGGCGCACTTCGCCTTGCAAGCCTTACTCCATGGACACGACGCAACTTTGTGCGCTGGATGTTTGAGGACGAACCACGCGCCGCTGTATTCACTCCACGCCGCTGGCACAAGGGCTTTTTGAAGCGTGACGGCGCCTTCAAGAACTACGGTTAGAGCCATGCGCACACGCTTAACCGACATGCTCGACATTGAATTTCCCATCATGCTTGCGGGCATGGGAGGCGTGTCGTATCACCGTTTGGTTGCAGCGGTTTCGGAAGCTGGCGGGCTTGGCACATTGGGTGCAAGCACCATGCAGGCAGGCGAATTGGAAGATGAAATTGCAGGCGTAAAGAAACTGACGAGCAAAGCATTTGGCGTGGACTTGCTGACCGCACTTCCCCACACGCTTGAACGCGACGTTGATTTAATTATCAAGAGTGGTGCGCGAGTGTTTGTTGCAGGCCTTGGTGTGCCACGCGACATTATTGATCGCTTACACAAAAACGGCGTGCTCGTTGGTTCCATGTGCGGAAAAGTTCGCCACGCAACTGCAGCGTATGAAAGTGGTTGCGACTTTGTAGTTGCGCAAGGCACCGAAGGTGGCGGACACACCGGCACTGTTGCAACGATGGCACTGGTTCCCCAAGTAGTTGATGCAGTTGGCGACAAGATGGTGGTCGTTGCTGCCGGTGGTTTGTTCGATGGCCGTGGTCTTGCAGCTTCGCTTGCACTTGGTGCCGATGGTGTGTGGGTAGGAACTCGTTTTATTGCCACACACGAAGCTCGCGGTGTTGATGGCTACAAAGAAAAACTGATTGACACGCTTGAAGACGGCACCGTGATTACGCGCAGCTACACCGGCAAGACATGCCGTGTGGTGCGCAACGACTGGACGAACAAGTTTGAAGAGCACCCTGAAACGTTGCAAGGGTTTCCGCAACAAGCAATTGCTTCTATGCAAGCCGGCGTAAACCACCTGGGTTACCCAGAAGGAACCAAAGTAGATGTTGAACAAGAGTTCATGCCTGCTGGTCAAGGTGTTGGCGCAATTAAGAGCATCGTGCATGCAGGCGACTTGGTGCGCAGCATGATGGCAGAGGCCGAGCACTCGCTCGACCGCATTCAAGCAATGCGCAAGTAACTGTTTCTCAATGGGAGTACTTCGCTCTAACGCCAGTGTGCGCAATCTATTCATTGCGCAGAACGTTTCGGTTATGGGTGACTATTTCACGTACGTTGCCCTCGTTGGATTAATTAAAGAAGCAACCGACTCCACATTCTTGGTGTCGCTGGTGTACGCCGCATATGTGCTGCCTTCGTTTTTCTTCTCGCCAATTGCTGGTCCAATCGTGGACAAATTCGATCGTCGCAGGATCATTGTCGTTGTTTCGGCACTGCAAGCCATTTGCGGTATTGGGTTCTTACTGTCAAATGCTGATCGCATTTGGCTTGCACTCATAACTCAAATTGTTATTTCGTCTCTCGCAGTCATCACGCTTCCGGCGTTTGGTTCGGCGTTACCCAACATCACTCGTAACGACGAGGAACTGCGGCAAGCAAATGCGTTGTTCGGCTCTAGCTGGGGTGCCTCGGTATTCATCGGCTCTGCAGTTGGCGGTTTATTTGCAGCAACGTTTGGCAGAACGGCAACGTTTGCAGCCGACATTGCAACATTTGCAGTGTGTGCTGGGCTCATTGCACTGATCAAGATTCCGATGCAGGAACGCAAAGCAGATGCCAAGCGCGAACCGGTTCGACCAATTGCCGACATGCGCGAGGCATTCCACTACGCCAAAGAAAACAATGTGATCTTTGCATTGATGGCATCAAAGACCACACAAGCAGTTGGTGCAGGTGCCGTGGGCCAACTTGCCGTGTTGGCAATTGATGCGTTCAACACCGGAGACGGTGGTAGCGGACTACTTCTTGCCGCGCGTGGCTTAGGGGCTGCAATTGGCCCGTTCATTTTCATGCGCTTTGCTCGCAACAACATGCCGCGACTATTGCTGTTGTGCGGAGTTGGTGGAGTGATGTGGAGCATTTTCTATCTCGCTGCTTCAGCAAGCCCAACGCTTTGGCTCGCTGCAATTTCCATCGGCGCAGCCCACGTTGGTGGTGGCGCAATTTGGACAATGGCAAGTTACGGATTACAAACCAGCACAGAAGATCACATTCGCGGTCGCGTACTTGCTGGTGACATGGGCTTTGCCATGCTGGTTACTGGACTGAGCAGCCTGGGAACAGGAATTCTTGGCGAGATATTTCCTATTCGCATTGCTATTGCACTCGTTGCGGGAATTTCGGGACTGTGTTCGCTTTCCTACTTGTTAGGAACGATTGGCCTTAGGAAGCGTCTGCGCAGCGCGATGCAGCTTCAATCAGCCTGACCGAACGCGGGTCGGTAAACATTGAACTACGCATTCTGTTCATGATGTAACTGAAACCCATCTGTCGGTTTGGGTCAGCAAACGACACTGAGCCACCCATTCCTGCGTGACCGTAAGTACCCGGTGCATCAAACGCCAGCTTTTCACTTGGCGTTACGAAGCCCATGGCAAACGAGCGCATGTTTTGCAAGCACAAATCAATTTCCCCTACTGGAGTTTGTTGCACCGTCATTTTTTTGCGTGTGTCTTCAGTGACTAACCGAACGAGTCCATTCGGCGTTTCTGTTTCAGTAAACGTTGCCGAATACATGGAAGCCAAACTACGTGCATTGGCAATTCCATTTGCTCCAGGAACTTCGGCCGCGTGCATGTCTTGGCGATTGAACACTCCCTTCACATCCATTCCTCCACCCAACGAGAATGCCGAAAGCAATTGTTCGCTTTGTGCAGGCGCTGGTTGCGACGGAGTGGAAGGCACGCTTCCCTCTTTGCGTGGCCATCCGGTATTTACGGGTGACACGCGATGTTCAAGATGCTCGGGAAGACCAACATAGATTTCACCGCCAAGTGGGTTGGAAATTTCTTCGGCAATAAAGCGGCCGATGTTTCTGCCGTCAACACGACGCACCAACTCGCCAGCCAACCAACCAAATGTGATTGCGTGGTAACCGTGCGTTGAACCGACGGGAAACAGCGGTGCCGTGTCGGCAAGTCGCGCCACCATGGTGTTCCAATCGAGCACTTCTTCATAAGTCAGCGACCCTTCCACGGTGTACAAACCGGCCTGGTGCGACAGCAATTGAGCAACGGTGACGTGCTCTTTGCCATGTGCTGCAAACTCTGGCCAAAACAACGAAACGGGTTCTTCGTACGACAACAAACCACGCTCTACACACATGGCAACCGCAGTTGCCACCACACCTTTTGTGGTGCTGAACACCAACTGCAAGGTGTCCAGTGTGTACGGCTGTGTTGCATCTCTATCGAAATAACCGCCAGCAATATCGACAACACATTTACCTTTATGAAACACCGACACGCCTGCGCCAATGTCTTCCCGGTTGTCAATGTTGTGCGCGAAGGCTTCTGCTACCTCCGACCATCCGTCGGCAACGAAACCTTCGTAAGCCACGACTACTTAACGTCGTCCATGAGGCTGCGTAGCAATTCAACTTGCTTCACAGCATCTGGACCAATTGGGTTCACTTGCAACACGGTGACGCCCGCTTCTTTGTATGCAGCCAAACGCTCTTTGATGAAACTCTTTGGCCCAACCAAGTGCGAGTTCAGCAACCAATCCGCAGGAATTTTTGCAGCGGCTTCTTGCTTCTTGCCATCTAGATACAAGTCCTGAATTTCAACAGCTTCTTGTTCGAAGCCATATGCCTTGCAGATGTCGTTGTAGAAGTTTTTTCCACGAGCGCCCATGCCACCGACATACAACGCAGTGCTTGGTCGAGCGAAGTCCAACACTTTTTGTTGGTCTTCGCCGGTGAGTGATTCGTCGATGGCAAGCATTCCGCCAGCCTGAATGTCCATCTTTGGACGTGATGCATCGCGCTTGGCATAACCAGCCTTCAACGCATCGCCCCATACGTTCTTATATTTTTCTGGGTAGAAGAAAATTGGCATCCAACCATCTGCAATTTCTGCAGTTGCTTCAACGCTCTTGCCCATGAGGCTTGCCCACCAAATTGGAATGTCGTTGCGCACTGGGTGGTTAATGAGTTTCAATGCTTTGCCAAGACCAGTTCCCTGTCCTGCAGGCAATGGCACATCAACTGTTTTGCCTTGATACGACAATGGCTTTTCGCGCTTCCATACTTCGCGACAGATGTCGATGTATTCCTTGGTGCGTTGCAGAGGTTTTTCGTACGGCATGCCGTGGAAGCCTTCAATAACTTGTGCACCCGATGCACCAAGTCCAAGCACGAAACGACCGTTGCTCACGTAGTCGCAACCCGCTGCTGTCATGGCAACAAGTGCTGGTGTGCGCGAGTACACGTTGATAATGCCGGTACCAATTTCCAATTTGTTTGTGACCGCAGCAAGATAACCAATTTGCGAGATTGCGTCGTATGAATACGCCTCAGCTACCCACACCATATCGAGACCAACTTTTTCAAGCTCAACAACTTGCTTTGCCGATGACTGAAAGTCGGAGATGTAGTTGATCATCATGGAAAGTTTCATGATGATGAGACTAGATGGGGCTTAGTTGACTTTGCGAGTTCGACCTTCCCAGAACGGCGCACGCAAGTCTTTTTTCAGGATCTTTCCGCTTGGGTTACGCGGCAAGGCGTCTACCCAGTTCACCGACTTCGGGCACTTAAAGCCCGCCAGGTGTTGCTTGGCAAAGGCAATGATTTCTTCCTCGGTCACCGCGACATCTGGCTTGCGAACGACCATTGCCTTAGGCACTTCGCCCCACTTTTCATCGGGCACACCAATGACCGCCACGTCGGCAATTGCAGGGTGAGCCATAAGGGCGTTTTCTACTTCAGCCGGATACACGTTTTCACCACCAGAGACGATCATGTCTTTTACACGATCGAAGATGTACACATAATTTTCTTCGTCCAAGTACGCAGCGTCACCAGTTTTAAACCAACCTTCAGCGGTAATGGACTTCGCGGTTTCTTCTGGCATGTTCCAGTAGCCCTTCATTACTTGGCCACCCTTCACCCAAATTTCTCCCACTTCACCGACAGGCATGTCGTTGCCGGTTTCGGAATCGACAACACGAAGCAACATTCCTGGAACTATTTTTCCGCACGAACGCAATAGCTTGCGCTTTGGCCCGGTGAGATCGTGATCTTCTGGCATGAGGATGGTGGTTGCGCCAGTTGTTTCAGTGAGACCATAAATTTGCATGAAGTTGGTCTTAAACGTTTTCATCGAAGCAGCGAGTACTTCTTCGGAAATCGGTGAAGCACCATAAGCAATGAGTTCGAGACTTGAGTAGTCGGCTTTGTCCACATCGGGAACCATCAACATGAACTGCAACAGCGCGGGTACCAAGAAGCCGTGCGTAATTCGATGCTTGCCAATGAGTGTTACCAACTCGGCTGGGTTCACATCGCGAACAATGACCGACTTCGCACCAAGAGCCATACCAGCAGTAGCCCAACCGCCACCACCAATGTGAAACAGTGGCATCGCAACCAAGTTCACCGTGCGATCGGTGAACTGCCATACCTCTGCTGCGAACGGGATGAGCGCAAAGAAGTTGGTGTTGGTGAGCATGACGCCTTTCGGCCTGCCCGTTGTTCCACTTGAATACAACTGGAACGCAACGTCATCTGCCGCGATTGGTGCATGTGGGTCTGATGTTGCTCCGCTATTTGAGAAATCTTCATACGACGGAAACTTGCTGTGTCCACCAATGACCACAATTGTCTTGGCGTTCACAATGTCGCCTGCAATTGCGTCGAGTACAGGAACGAAATCTGGCCCCACAATGAGCACCTTTGCTTGCGAGTCGTTCACGATGTAGGCAACTTCTGGTGGAGCGAGGCGCCAGTTGATATCCACACTGACCGCGTTCAGCAATGCGCACGCATAGAACACCTCGAAGTGGTCAATGCCGTTCTTGTCCAGAAAAGCCACGCGATCTTGCGGACCCACTCCAGCTGCCTTCAGCGCATTGGCCACCTTGCATGCACGCACATACAACTGTCCCCATGTTTGGGTGCGGTCACCTTGAATGAGCGCCACGTTGTTCGGCTGGCTTGCGGCGTGCGTACGCACGATTCCTGCAATGTCTCGAATGTCAATAGTCATGGTGCAGAAACTAGTCTTGGTGCAAATCGAGCACAAGGGAGCCCCTAGATGAACACTGCAGATCTTGGATATGACGGCAAAGTAGCCATTATTACGGGTGCAGGCGGTGGCCTTGGACGCCAGCACGCCTTATTGATGGCTGCACGTGGGGCACTCGTGGTGGTGAACGACTTAGGTGGCGCAGTTGACGGCAGCGGCAGCGACAAAGGTGCCGCGCAAAAAGTGGTGGATGAAATTATCTCGCTTGGCGGCGAAGCAGTTGCCGACACCAACAGCGTGTCAACTCCTGAAGGCGGCGAAGCAATTGTCGCTGGCGCAGTGAAAGCATTCGGACGCGTAGACATCGTCATTAACAACGCGGGAATTTTGCGCGACAAGAGCTTTCACAACATGGACCCATCGTTGATGAACCCCGTGTTTGACGTGCACTTGAAAGGTGCATTCCACGTAACACAACCAGCATTCGTGTTGATGCGCGAGCAGGGTTACGGACGCATTGTTTCCACATCATCGGCTGCCGGAATTTTTGGCAACTTTGGTCAAACCAATTACGGCGCTGCAAAAATGGGACTCGTTGGTTTCACGCGCGTGCTTGCTGTTGAAGGTGCGAAGTACAACATCAAGGCAAACGCCATTGCCCCACTTGCGCTTACCCGCATGACCGAAAGTTTGTTCAGCGGTGCCATGGCCGAGAAGTTGCAGCCTGGACTTATTTCGCCGATCGTTGCCTACCTAGCCCACGATGAGTGCCCTGTTAGCGGCGAGGTGTACAGCGTTGGTGGCGGACGTGTTGCGCGTGTGTTCATTGCCGAGACCGAGGGTTACCACAACCCGAACCTGACCATGGAAGATGTGCGCGACAACTTCACACAAATTCGTAACGAAGAGGGATACAAAGTTCCTGCCAACATCGGCGAGGAAACTTCAATGTTCCTTCCGTACTTGAAGTAACGCGATCGCACCACTGTGATCACTGCCCACGTTGCATCTAGCGATGGCGTGGACATTCCTATTTACGACTACGCACCAAGTTCAGCGCTTGGCAGCGTGTTGTTTTCGCACGCAACAGGGTTTCATGGTCGCTGCTTCAATAGCACTGCCGCGTTGCTTGCCGACAAAGCACATTGTTATTCGTTTGACTACCGCGGCTACGGAGACGCAACGCTTCCCCACGATTGGCAAGTGAATTGGGGCGGGTATGGCGACGACGCGCAAGTTGTTGCACAACATGTTGCGCGTGACAACGGACCATCAATTGCATTTGGCCACAGCATGGGTGGCGCTGCGTTGGTGATGGCCGCTTTGCGCGAACCCGAATTGTTTCGCGCACTGGTGTTGTTTGAGCCAATTATTTTTCCGCCAATTACACGCGAAAAAGGCGACGCTGGCGGACCAAGCCCGCTTTCGGAAGGCGCGCGTAGGCGACGCAACACGTTTGCATCATTCGATGAAGCGATTGCCAACTACTCGGCCAAACCGCCGCTGAATGTATTCACTCCTGAAGTGTTAAGCGACTACGTGCGCTTCGGATTCCGAGAAAACGACGACAACACCGTTTCGCTGAAGTGCCAGCCAGAACACGAGGCACGAACCTATGAATCGGGTGCGTTACATGAGACATGGAACGACCTAGAAAAACTGCGCATGCCCGTGTGGATAGTTTCAGGTGCAATGATCCCCATGACGCCAGCCTCCTTTGCCAAGCCACTTGCTGATGCAATACCGGGCAGCACGTTTGTGCAGTGGGACGACCTTGGCCATTTCGGACCCATGCAAGACCCCCAACGCATTGCTCAACTCATTACCTCTATAGAAACGACACTGACATGACCACATGGCCCATTCCTGAAGCTCTCTCGCCATCGAGCACCAGCACGTTTCAAAACTGCCCATTGCAGTTTCGTTTTCAAAATATTCAGAAACTTCCGCAACCGCCAAGCGTTGCTGCAGTAAAAGGAAATGTGGTTCACCGCGCACTCGAGCTGCTGTTTGGTCTTGAACCAGCACAACGCACCGAAGAAGCAGCATTGAATTTTGCGCACACCGCACGCACCGAGTTCGAACCAACGTATGACATCACTGGGTTGAACCTGAACGAACCTCAACTCGAAGCGTTCTGGAAAGACTGCGATGCGTTGGTGAAGAGTTACCTGCGCATGGAAGACCCAAAAACCGTGAACGTTGTGGACTTGGAACTGTGGGTGCAAGCACCAATACATGATTTTGGATTGCGCGGATATGTTGACCGCATTGAACGTGATGTCGAGGGCAACCTTGTTATTAGCGACTACAAAACCGGCAAGGCTCCGCGCGAACAAGACGTTGACGCAAAGATGCAGCAATTGCACATGTACGCATACATGTTGCGCGAAATGCGCGGCGAAGCACCGGCCAAAGTAAGCCTCATGTTCGTGAAAGACGGCATTCGGCACACACGTGCCGTGACCGAACAAACCATGAAGTTTGTGGTGACCAAAACTTCGGCGCTGTATAAAACCATCGCCAATGCATGCACCACGGGTAACTTCCCCACAAAGAAAAGTGCGCTGTGCAACTTCTGTTCGTTTAAAGACTGGTGCCCGGAATTTGGTGGCAACCCAGCCGATGCAGAGGTTGGCGCTGCGGTGAAATATCCTCGTCCTGCCGCATGACTTTTGATCCAACTGCCCGATTCGAAGGTTTTGACAACAAGGTAGACGGCGCGCTCGAACACATTCGCGACTACAAGTTCGTCAAAGTGGTGTTCAGCATTGCGAGCGCAGTAGGCGACTTCGGAATTTTGTGGCACATCATCGGCTTGTTACGCGCCATTGGCAGCGTTGACCGCTTTCAACAAGCATTGGTGTTTTCCACCATGATCGGTATTGAAAGTTTGTTGTTGAACCAAGGCATTAAGCGACTGTTTCGCCGCAGTCGCCCCACCACAAGAGGCGACGAACGGTTTGCGTTGCGCACACCGCGAACGTCAAGTTTCCCAAGTGGACATTCGTCATCTGCATTCTTCTCGGCCCTCGTACTCACCTATTTCTTCACCTGGCCGTGGGTGGTGCTGTTTTACGTGTTTGCGCTGATCATTGCCACCAGCCGAGTTGGAGTGCGTATTCATCACGCCAGCGATGTGGCAGGTGGGGCAATTGTTGGAAGCCTGATGGGTGTTGTGGGCTTGGTGTTTTTAAACGCTATACATCTCATATGACCTCAACCCCAACGTTTGCCCTCACTTACGACTACCGCTGCCCGTATGGCCGCATTGTGCACGACCATGTGTCCACTGCGCTGAAAGCTGGCGCAGCGTGGAATGTGAAGTTCACTCCGTTTTGCTTGGGTCAGGCACATGTTGAAGAAGGTGAAACCGACATTTGGGATCGTCCGCAAGACGACACCGGCATTCTTGCGCTGCAAGCATCCATTGCCGTGCGTGACACACAGCCCGACAAGTTTTTGAACATGCATCATGCGTTGTACGAATACCGCCATACACAAAACGGAAATTTGCGCGAGCGCGCACCGTTGAGCGAAGTGATTGGTGAACACGGCGTAGATGTGGACGCCATGTGGACAGAAGTAGACAGCGGTCGCCCGCTTGCCACCATCAAGGAAGAGCACACGTCATACGGACGCACGCATTCGGTGTGGGGTGTACCAACGTTCATTGTTGGCAGCAAGGCTGTGTTCGTTCGATTGTTGGATCGCCCAATGGGTGACGCACAACTTGCGACGTCAACTATTGATCGCATTCTTGACAACATCGGTTGGGACATACTGAACGAGTTCAAGCACACTTCGGTTCCTCGATGAACCACGACATGCCTCGCTTTGAAGATCGCATGAGCGATGCCGAGGCATTGATGTGGAGAGCAGAAAAAGATCCGTTCCTTACTTCTACGTTTGCCAACATCACCATTCTTGATCGTGCGCCAAACTTCGATGCATTTGTAGCGCGAATGGACCGTGCTTCGCGAGTTATTCCGCGGTTGCGTCAGCGCGTGCAACCAGCGCCTGTATCGCTAGGCCCACCGCGTTGGGTTGCAGACACCGAATTCAACATTGCGCATCACGTTCGACGAATGGCGTTGCCAGCCCCTGGCACCATGCGCCAACTGCTGGATCTTGCAACACTGCTTGTTGCCGACGCATTCGACCGCACTCGCCCACTGTGGCAATTCACGGTGATCGATGGACTTGAAGGCGGCAAGTCGGCTGTCATTCAAAAGTTGCACCACACCATTACCGATGGCCAGGGTGGCGTTGCACTGTCGATGCAGTTTCTTGACCTTGAACGCGATGCAAACCCACCGCCACCACTTGACCCTGCGCTGTTTAGTGAGCCAGAGCCAAGCACGTCATCTGCTTCCGACTTACTGAACTCGTCGTTTCAAGACGTGATGCGCGCACCGCTCGGCGCATTGCGACAAGTACGCGAGTTATTGCAAGACCCATCGCAACTGCCAGCACTTGGCACGCAAGCCGCAGCGACTGTGCGCGGACTGATGAACGAACTAAACAGCGTTGACCCTGCGCGTTCGCCATTGTGGACACAGCGCTCGTTGCAACGCCAAACCGAAACGCTGCGCGCTCCATACCGCACCATGATGGATGCCTCACGTGCACTTGGTGGCAAGTTGAACACTGCGTTTCTCACCGCTGCAGCCGATGCTGCTGGCAGCTACCACCGCAAACTTGGCATGCCGGTTGAATCACTTCGCACGAGCATGGCAATTAGTACGCGCAACGAAGACTCGGGTGGAAACGCGTTCACGTTGGTGCGCATGTTGGTGCCAACTAGCGACATGCCCATTACCGAAC
>Ga0209297_1000456_pt1 | contig 26387 bp, 31 predicted proteins | sample S_130805_MF_Meta_FD_187322 | JGI IMG/M metagenome (GOLD analysis project Ga0209297, IMG submission 187322) | Freshwater microbial communities from Lake Simoncouche, Canada to study carbon cycling - S_130805_MF_MetaG (SPAdes) (version 2) | ecosystem: Environmental > Aquatic > Freshwater > Lake ...
ACCAAAAACCCTGAATCCATTGGTTATTCTGGTGGCGAAAACGTGCGAATTGCCGCACGTTTTCGCCACCAGAAAACCTAAGCGTTTTCAACCAAACGGCGAGCGATGACCTTGAGGCACAAGGTTTCGTCGGCACCTTCAAAAATTGACAATACGCGTGCATCAACGAACAGGCGGCTTACCGAATATTCTTCGGCGTATCCGTATCCACCGTGAATCTGCATTGCTTCGCGAGCAACCCATTCGGCAGCCTTGCATACGTATGCCTTGACCATGCTGGCTTCAGTTGTGCCTTCGCCCTTAGCCATCAACTTTGAAACTTGATAGCCGAATTGCCGACCAGCCTGAATGAGTACGGCCATGCGACCGAGCTTCACCTTCGTCAATTGATAGTCGGCGATGTTGTTGCCAAAAACATTGCGGTTGTTGGCGTAGTCGTATGCGGCTTCATAAGCCGCCTGCATCAATCCAACGGCGCGAGCAGCAGTTTGCAGACGGCCATTTTCAAAACCTTCCATTTGGTAATAGAAGCCTTTGCCAAGTCCGCCTTCTTCTCCGATGAGATTCGTTGCGGGCACCCACCAGTTTTCGAGAGCAATTTCGTACGAGTGCATTCCGCGGTAACCGATGGTGTCAATTGGGCGACCTTCCATCTTTCCGGTTGAACCGTCAGGCTGAACATTCTGCGTGAATTCAAATCCGTGAGCATCGCCACGCGGCTTAGGCACAATGAACAAACTTAATCCACGGTGGGTCTTTGAACGGTCGGGGTCGGTGCGTGCCAACAACATCAACACATCGGCACGACCAGCAAATGTGCACCAGGTCTTCACGCCATTGATCACATAACCGGCTTCGCCATCGGGACCAACTGCAGGATTAGCGGTGACCTTGAGTCCAGCAACATCGCTGCCGTAGTCGGGTTCGGTGACTGCAACTGCGACCATGGTTTCGGCAGTAGCGAGCCTGGGCAACCAGTATTCCTTCTGAGCTTCGGTTCCGCCCTTGACCAATGCGCGAGTCAAAATTTCTGGACGAGTGATCAATGAACCGCCGATGCCAAGACTTCCACGACTGAGTTCTTCGGTTGCGACAACCATGGCGAGGTATTCACCTTCACCGCCTTCAGAAAAGCCGCCGTACTCAGCCGGGACTGAAAGTCCGAAGGCACCCATTTCGGCGAGACCACTGATGATCTCTTCGGGAACGTCTTCGTTGTAACGGTGCACATGTTCGGCGCGAGGTGCAATGACTTTGTCGGCGAACGAACGGAAAGTGTCTTGCACCATTTCGAAATCGCTGTCGAGGTGGCGAGGTCCTTGAACATCGGCAAGTGATGCAACAAATTCGGGATCACGATAAATCGTGATGAACGATGATGCGGCAGCCAACGGATTTAACTCGAGTCCCCACAATGCCTCGCGTCCGATCAGCCTGGTCATCAACTCATGTGCCATGTCGGCAGTGAACGCGCACGTGATCAGACCTTCATGGTCGCCCTTGGCGCCGTAGTCAAGAAGTGAGCGAGCGGTTTCAACAGCCGATGCGGCGTGAGCGAGGTCGTAGGCCAAAACTTGGTGCTTGTCGGCACCACCGGTTGCTGCAAGTTGGCGCAGACCTTTACCAACGGCTTGTGAGGCCAAATCAATGATTTCGTTGGCGGACTGCAGATCGGGGGTGACAGACGTTGAACTCATGGGCGAAACGCTACCTATGAATGCGCTCGCAGGTAGAAGTCAGAACCCGACTACTTGTGCCCATGTGAGGTGGTCAAGCGTCACGGCGGGCACGCAGGCTCAGATGTGTCAGGCTGAGAGCATGTCAGCGGGTCAAACACCTACCGAAATCAAGCGAAATGTCTGTGTGTATTGCGGATCGAGTTCGGGCACAGGCCCTGAATATGCCGCCGAAGCCGTTGCGCTCGGTCAAGAATTAGCTTCCCAAAATCTGGGCTTGGTCTACGGCGGTGGACGCGTCGGGTTAATGGGACTGGTGGCCGACTCGGTGCTTGACCACGGTGGCCGAGTACACGGGATCATTCCAGAGCACTTGGTGAGAGCTGAAACTGCTCACCAAGGCCTGACGACCTTAGAAACCGTCGCAACCATGCACGAGCGCAAAGCTCGTATGGAAGAACTCGCAGTTGGCTTCATTGTTTTGCCGGGCGGCTTCGGAACTTTTGATGAGGTGTTTGAAATCTTGACGTGGAACCAATTGGGACTGATTTCAAAGCCGGTGGTCTTTTTGGATGGCACTGGCTATTACGCACCTCTCTTTGACGCGTTCGATCACATGATTGCGGTCGGATTTGTCAAAGAGAATTATCGAGTTCTTCTGAATCGCGCGACCACAGTCAATGAAGCAGTTCGGATTGCTTCAAGCCCAGCGACGGTCGTTGAGGGAAAACTGATTGACCTCGACATCACATCAAAGAAGACGATCACATCATGAATTCTTTAACGCCATTTCGTACTCAACCAGAAGGAATCAATTGGCCAACTAATAAATGGCCGATTGCAACTCTTGATTCATCCGTGAACCAAGCCGCAGTAAATTCTGCTTTGGCATCATTGTTTGATCACGGTGTGAATCCGCCCGCTGGTCAAGGAGTTTCACTGGCAACTCTTGTCGTGTATCGCGGCGCACTCGTTGTCGAACAATACGGCGTTCAACCCGATACTGCTTTTGGTCCTGGCGGTCCAGTTGATCAAGACACCACATTGATCTCATGGAGCATGGCCAAGAGCATGACACAAGCGGTTCTTGGAATTGTTGTTGCTGAACTCGGCATTGATATTGATGCACCCGTTGAGATTCGTGAATGGGCCAACGATGAGCGTAGTAAAATTACGCTTCGCCAACTTTTACAAATGCGTGACGGCCTTGATTTCGTTGAAGACTACATTGTTGATGAATCAGGAAATTCGGTGTCCGATGTCATCAACATGTTGTTTGGTGGCGGTGCCGAAGATGTTGCAACATACGCGCGTTCGCGTCCTCTAAAAAATGCACCGGGCAGTGTGTGGTCGTATTCGTCGGGTACAACGAACATCATTTGTAGTTTGCTCAGGCAATACATCGGCAGTGGAGATGTTGCCGAACTATTGAAGCAACGGATTTTTGATGTTTTAGGAATGACGTCGGCAACTGGCCGATCTGATGCAGCAGGCAATTTCATTGGTTCTTCATATGTGTACGCAACTGCTCGAGATTTCGCCAAATTCGGTTACTTGTATCTTCGCGGCGGTGAGTGGGAAGGACAGCAGCTCGTTCCACGTGAGTGGGTTGAATCGGCACGTGTGCAACAGGCAACAGACCACGAAAGTGATCATGGATACGGTCTTCAGTGGTGGATATGGAAGTCACTCACTGGATGTATGTCGGCTCAGGGTTACGAGGGTCAGCGAATCATTGTGATGCCCGATCGCGATCTTGTTGTCGTACATCTCGGGAAATGGGTGGCCGAGACTGCACCTGCGCTTGATCGGCACTTATTGACGTTGATTGAGGCGTTTCCCTTTGTGTGAAGGTCGGGGTACTCCGTGAGGCCCTGCAAAAAATGCTAGAAAAGATGTATGTCTGACGTGGTTGGGGGAGACCTGGGCGGGGCTCCAAAGCAACCTGAGGAGTCTCGCCATTTTCTAAACCAACGCAACCACGCTCGTCGGCGAGCTTTGTCGCGCGGGTTTAAAGTTGTCGCAACGTTAGTGGTTGTCTATTTCCTCATTCTCAATATCCCGGGACTACGAAACGCCGTCGACCAATTGAGCGACGTCAAGCCAGGGTTGTTGGTGCTGGGCCTTGGGCTCGAATTGGTGGCGCTTTTTTGTTACTCCATCATGACTCGAGCAGCATTAGGTCCTGTCGGCCATCACATGTCGGCGTTGCATCTCTTTCGCATTCAATTGTCGACGCGTGCATTATCAAGTTTGGTTCCTGGAGGAAGTGCTGCTGGTTCGGCACTTGGGTATCGATTGATGGTGGCTTCGGGTGTGCCAGGGCCAGATGCTGGTTTCGCACTTGCAACGGCCGGCCTGGCATCAGCAGTCGTACTCAACTTCATTTTGTGGGCTGGTCTGATTATTTCAATTCCACTTCGTGGTGTGAACCCGGTTTATGGTTCGGCCGCTATTGCCGGAATCATCTTGATGGGTATTGCGGTTGCAATTATTTTTGGATTGATCGAAGGACAAGAACGCTCTGAAAGAATTCTGCGATCAGTTGCTCGACGTTTGCGCCTCAATGAAGATCGAGCCGGCGAAGCAATTCGCCACGTCGGTGCTCGCATGCAAGAACTCGCTGCCGACCGTTCTCTGTTGCGGCGTCTCGTCTTCTGGGCTTCTGCTAATTGGCTGATTGATGCTGCGGCACTCTGGGTTTTCTTGCGGGCATTTGGTGGATCGGTGCCCCCAGATGGACTCATCGTTGCATTTGGTCTCGCCAACGTGTTGGCGGCCATTCCATTGACCCCAGGTGGTCTTGGCATCGTTGAAGGTACGTATGTGCCAGTACTCGTTGGTTTCGGTCTTCGTCGGGCGACAGCAGTCGTCGGAGTTGTCTCGTATCGAATTGCACAGTATTGGTTGCCGATCATGATCGGTGGTGTGTGTTACCTGTCTTTACGTATCGGGCCGTGGGCGATCGCTCGAAACAAACTCGAGCCGATGCGTGATGTCGTAGCGACGATGGCGACTGGCGATGAGGGCATTCTTGACTTCTCCGAACGTTTCCCGGCCAAAGAACGTACTGGACAACTTCCGAAGCCATCTATTGAACAAATTCAGGCCTCTGAAATTCAAAATACCGAGAATCCACAAAGTCACGACTAGTTTTGTGACATGACAGTTCACGAGCGCCCCTTTGGCCGTTGCCTAGAAGATTTCGTTATTGGCGATGTTTATCGTCACTGGCCCGGCAAGACCATTACTGAATACGACGATCATTTGTTTTGCATGATCACGATGAACCACCACCCGCTGCACACCAACGATTGGTTTGCTTCGAAGAGTGTTCAGGGTCGCAACGTCGTTGTCGGCAACTTGGTCTATTCGTTGGTTCTTGGCATGAGTGTGCCCGATGTCAGTGGTGCAGCAATTGCGAACCTTGAGGTCGAAACTCTGCAACACAAGTTTCCAACTTTTCATGGCGACACGATTCACGCCGAAACACGAGTGCTCGACACTCAAGAAAGCAAGTCAAAGAATGACCGCGGCATCGTGACAGTCGAAACTAAGGGCTTCAACCAAGACGGTAAAGAAGTGTGTTACTTCCGTCGACGCGTGATGGTCTGGAAGCGCGAATTCGCGCCAAGTCGTGAGCGTCCGTACAACGGTGACGCGGCATGGGGCGAAGCCTGAAAGATATTTTCTCGTGAGTGACCACGCCGGTCTTCACGAATCAATATTTGCGTGGATTACTCCACGCTTGCGACAACTACCTTGGCGCGACACGCGCGACCCGTGGCATGTGCTCGTGAGCGAAGTCATGTTGCAACAAACTGGCGTTAATCGAGCCATGCCGAAGTGGTCGGTTTTTATCAATGAGTTTCCGACTGCGCTTGATTGTTCGCAAGCACCTCTTGGTGATGTACTGAGATTGTGGCAAGGCCTTGGTTATCCACGGCGTGCGAAAAATTTGCAAGCTGCTGCCAAAGTTGTTGTTGAGCAACATGACGGAGTTGTGCCAAACACTCTTGAAGAGTTGCTTGCATTGCCTGGTATCGGACCGTATACGGCGCGAGCAGTTTTGGCTTTTGCATTCGAAGTTGATGCCGCTGTTGTTGACACCAATATTGCGCGAGTACTCGCGAGATTTCATGGTCGAACGTTGAAAGCACGTGATGCTCAGATGCTTGCTGATGATTGGGTCCCGCAAGGTGAAGCGTGGTTGTGGAATCAGGCTCTTATGGATTTGGGTGCAACGATTTGTCGACCGCAACCCGCGTGTGATGAGTGCCCACTTCAAGAAGATTGTTCGTGGCGGGGGCAAGGTGTCGACCCAAGTGTGGGGTCGGCTGGAGTGAGTGTTGCTCAGGCAAAGTTCGCTGGTTCAGATCGTCAAGCTCGTGGGCGATTGATTAAAGCCTTGGGTGAGATGCCGGTTTCGCTAGTTGCTATCGCCGAAGTGATGGATCGACCTTTTGATGTTGCTCAACGCTTGGTGAACAACCTGCTTGATGAAGGTCTTATTGTTCGCGAGGGTGACGAACTTCGTTTGCCGTAAACGCAACTTCAGCTGCGAGTAATCGCAGCAACAATTTCGGCGAGTGCAGCATCGGCGTACGCCCGCATTTCATCGTCAGTTCGATCTTGAATCGGATGTGGCGTAAAGACGCGTGCAACGTCAGGGAACCCGAGCGATCGCGACTGTGCATCGGCCGCTGAAATGAATTCGGAAGATGCCACAAAGACACCCGGAATTCCGCGGCGCTCTAGATCAACGATGTCGTGCACACTGCACGACGTACAACTGCCTCAATCGGCAAGTGCTTCAATCACCACTTGGCAATTGATTGAAATTTCGTGGCGCAAATCAACGGGCGCCGGCTTGGTGAAGGTGGGCTTTTTATAACGCTTGACATCGGCGCCCATTTCAGAGAGTCGCTCTTCAAGGCGGTCGATGAAAACATCGCCACGGGCCTTAGAGATATCGAGCAATCCAACAGTGAGGCCGCGCAGAGATTCGGGTCGACCAACTCGTTCAACAGTGGAGGCGCGACGCTCGTTGGTCGGGTCGAGCACAACGCGATTCATTGAAATTGTCATGGCAGCACCTCTTTCGTCACTGGTTGGCTTCCAACGTCGCCGTTGGCCCATCCACCAATGATGGCAGAGAAAAGCCCTGCACCTCCGCCTGCATGCACAAGAAGTAGTCCTCCCGGTCGGAATTTGGGCAAGGTCAAGCCATTGAGGCGTTCAGGAACACCTTCAGCGATCCCACCTGCACCGCGGATGAGTTCGCTTCCCGGAATCTGCAAACGTGAATGAATCTCTTCAAGAACTCGCTCACGATCCCAGCCTGCTTCGGCATACACGCGAGCGTGCTCGGGTCCCATGACGACAATGGCATCAAAGGCCAAAACCGATTTGGGATTGTGCAGAGTTCGCAGGCAGGCCGCGAAAGTATTCGTCAGGCTTTCGGGATCGCGCGCGAGTTGATCAACGACACATCGTGGACCTTCACCTGGGAAAACCGTGACTGCATCAGTGGTTCGTGAGAGCCCGCGACTTTCAGCAAGCGTGGTCCAGGGTGAACCAACTTCATCTTCGGCAAAACAGAACGAAAGTTTTCCAGGGTTGCCATGTGTTGCACGATCAACTTCGCCTGGACGTCCCCCACCGATATTGCGAATGATCAACTGAATCGCTCGACCAATTGTGAGATTGGCACGGTTGCCTTGCCCAAAAACATTCATGCCGCTGTTCATGCCGATGGCACGTGTGCCTGGTCCGTTGCACACGATGACTGGACCAACCGGCATCGTGGTGGCAAGTACTCCATGAATATTGAATGTGTCATTACAGACTGCTTCGAGGCCAGCAATGACCCACGGCAGATACTCAGGCTTACACCCAGCCATGACCGCGTTGATCGCTACTTTTTCAATAGTGATCTCTACTAGGTCTGGAGGAACGATGGCAACGACATCAGTTGGTTGACGAGTCGTGCCGGTGAGCATGCGCATCACACGTTGTTCGGTTGGTGGAACGACCGGAAGTCCGTCAGTCCAACCGCGATCAAACATCGCTTCAAACTCGTCTTCGGCCTCGGCGACTTCTACTCGTCGCGCCGACAGTGTTGTTGCACCGAAACGAACTCGTAATTCATCTACTAAATCAGGGTCAACGCTCAATGAACCACAACCTGGACGAAACGCACTGAGGTTTGGTCCAAGGTCTGATTGCACTGTGACGCGTTCCCATTCGTCGCGCACCCAACCGACGGTGCGCGCTACTTCAACACCGCTTTCAATGCGCAAAACAGTTGGAACTGTTTCGATGTCGTAATGCCAACTGACCGAAAGGTTTGCATCGTGAATACGCGCAACAGATTCAGGGAATGTTGGATCGTCCTGTACGTAGACAGTGACTGGAAGTGATCCATTGATGAGTTGTTCAATGACTGGCACAACCATGCGACAGGTTTCGCATTCGCGTTTAACAATGACAACTAAACCATCGGGAAGTGTGGGCCGGGCCATGTTGTTTACTCAGCAAGGAACGACAAGATGATGTCGTTCACTTCGTTGGGCTTTTCGAGATGCATGAAGTGACCGGCACCATCAACGAATTGCGCTCGCGCATTTGACGTGAGTTCGGCCGCAGCAAATTCGGCGACTTCGGAACCCATGCAACCATCGGTGCGACCGTGCAAGTACAAAAGCGGTTGCGGAGGAATTGTTGATGACATGTCTTGCGCCGATTGCAATGCTGGATCGTTGTAACCAACACCAAGCGTGGCGCGGTAGAAGCCAAGTGCCGCCTGCAAGTTGGCGGGGTCGCGCAAGCTTGGCTTCAGCAAAGCAAGTTCTTCGGTCGCATCAAATCCTGGTGACCAATCGGCCCACAACATGTCGATGTAAGCAAGATCGTTCGCACCAACGACGAAGTCGGCAAACGGATGCTGGAAGAAGAACATGTACCAACTGCGTTTGATCTGCGCAAGATTCGACAAGAAAGCAACACCCACTGCGTTACCAGGTGGTACTGCCATGGTGACTACTTTGGCGAAAGCATCGGGACGAACATTGGCCGCGATATGGGTAATGACAGCACCCCAGTCGTGACCGATGATGACTGAGTCGGCGCCGCCACCGAGGGCATCTCGAAGAGCAAGGGCATCCATAGCCGAGGCGGCTGTCTGAAAGCGGCCGTCAGAAGGAACCTCAGTGGGGGCATATCCGCGCAAGAAAGGAGCAACTGCTCGATAGCCAGCATCGGCCAGTCGGGGGAGCAAATGGCGCCAGGTATGAGCCGAATCAGGGAAACCGTGCAGGCAGATCGCCAACGGGCCGTCATTGTCGAGTCCAGCCGCAAAGTAGGAGATGTCCAGATCGTTGGCCTGAATGGAGTGCTGAGTAATCGTGCCCATGGGCAAACGGTACTCGTATGAGGCTGGTGAGGCATACCTCAACTGCGACGAAGGTCACCTACCTTGCCCATTTCATTTACCCCTGTTTGTCATTTAGCGTTCACCTCCATCGGGGGAGTTCAAAACATTGATGTCACATTCTTTGGAGTGCGTGGTTCCACGCCTTGCCATGGTGATGACACGAGGCGCTATGGCGGCAACACATCATGTGTTGGTCTCAGCGCGCCCCACCAACCGCCACTAGTTTTCGATCTCGGAACTGGGTTGCGTTATTGCGGCGACAAGATTCCGGCAACTGGTCCGTTTGAAGGTCACTGCTTGTTGACACACATGCACTGGGATCATGTGCAAGGTTTGCCATTCTTCGTACCCACTCTTCGAGACGGTGCGAACTTCCAAATATTTGGGCCGATGCAAGAAGACGGCCGATCAGTTCACGATGTGTTTGAAGCTTTCATCAAGCCACCGATGTTTCCGGTGAGCGTGACCTCGTTGCCCGGAACTTTTGTCTTTCATGATGTTGCCGATAGTGATTTTCACATTGCTCAAATGCAAATCAAGAGTCGCCTAGTTCCACACGTCGGAAACACCCTTGGTTTTCGAGTGAACTACGAATCGGTTGGCGTGACGTACTTGCCAGATCATCAAATGCCCCTCGACGGTTCAATGGGAATTACTGATGGCGCGCGCGAACTTTGTGAGGGCGCCGACTTATTAATTCACGACGCTCAGTACACGCCAGAAGAATTCACGACAAAAAACAACTGGGGTCATTGCACCGTTGATTATGCAGTGTGGGTTGCTATTGAATGCGGAGTAAAGAAACTGGCCCTGTTTCATCACGATCCGACGCGCAGCGATGATGCTGTCGACGAGTTACTTGCTGCAGCAAAACGTCGCGGTGAAAAGCATGGTGTTGAAGTATTCGCGGCTGCTGAAAACCAAGTCGTCTCGTTGCCCTGCGCTTAGTTATTCTGGTGGCGAAACCGTCCGTGAATTCGCCTGTTTTTGCCACCAGAAAAACTAAGAGTTAGCGCACGGTTTGTAACGGGTCGCTCACGATGCGGCTTTGCTGACCAAGCGGGCCGACCGTGTTGCCGCCGCGAATGGTGACTCGACGCATACGTCGTTCGGCCGTGCCGTAATCGTCTGACGCATAGTGCATCGTTGCGCGATTGTCCCATAACAAAACATCACCCGGTTGCCAGTGATGACGCAACACAAACTCTGGCTGTGTCGCGTGTTCGTACAACATCTTCAACAAGTTCTCGCTTTCAATGCGTGAGTATCCAACGATGTGCGTTGTAAAACCAGGATTGACGAACAACGCTTTTTTGCCAGTGCTTGGATGGACGCGTACGACCGCATGCACGACCGGTGGAACCTTGGCGGCATCGTCAAATAACTTTTGAGCGTCTTCACGCGACATCGCTGAATCGAATGGCTCGCCCCAATAGGCAAGTGGCGAGATGCGGTGAACAGCCTCAAGTCCGTCAACAAGTTGTTGCAAGCTCGGGCTTAGACGCTCATACGCAGTTCGCATATCGGCCCACAGAGTGTCGCCACCCCATTCGGGGACGACGTCGGCGACGAGTACCGACCCAGCGGGTGGAGTCGCGACAAAAGTGACGTCGGTGTGCCAACGAGCGTTCTTGCCCCCTTTGGCCCCGTCGAGTTCGAGAATTTCGGGATGATCGGGATGGCCAGGAACAACCGGGTGTGCTGGAGTCGGCTCGCCAATTGATCGAGCCAAAGCGACTTGGTCAGCATGGCTCAGATATTGGTCGCGCAAGACGAGTACGAGGTGTTTTTCGAGGAGGTCGAGCAATTGGCCTGGGGCCAGATCGGTACGTGCGTTGCCAAGGGTAAGTTCGGCGCCGAAGGCTCCCGTGAGGGGGCGAATCTTCCAAGTTTCGAGGCTTGTGGGTGGGTTCATGAGCAGGTCAACGGGTTCCTTGATCGGCAGGAATTTTGGATTCCTGACTTCCGACATCAGATTTAATAGTGCTGGTCAGGACACTACAACCTCAAAATCAAGAAATTCTTAAAATATGATGGGAATAGTCAGGTATTAGATATCGTTGCGTTTATGACCGCCTCATTGACCACCCTCGCGGCCGATATTGCCGAGACTGATGCCGCAGGAATTGTCGCCTGGGCACACCGCGAATTCGGGTCTGGGCTTGTGCTCACAGCCAGTTTTGAAGATCCCGTGTTGGTTCATCTAGTGGCGACGCATGCTCCTGGAACCCCCGTCGTTTTGCTTGATACGCAATATCTCTTCGCTGAGACTTTGTGGCTCGTCGAAAAGCTGCAGAAGCGTCTGAAGTTTCCTTTAGAGATTTGCGTCCACTTGACGATGTGCAGCCCGACGACCAATGGCAGTTTGATGTCGAAGGTTGTTGCGCTCGTCGCAAAGTTGAGCCTCTCAATCGTGCGTTGCAAGGTCGAACCGGTTGGATCACTGGCATTCGGCGCGTCGACGGACCCACTCGCGCCACAACGCCACCTGTGCAAGACGACGACATACGTCAATTAACAAAAATCAATCCGCTCATTGCGTGGAGTGATGAAGACGTTGAGGCCTACATCGTTGCCAATGATTTGCCTCGTAACCCTCTCGTTGAGCGTGGCTACCCATCAATTGGATGTTGGCCATGCACACGACCAGTTGCGCCTGGTGAAGATAAGCGCGCCGGCCGTTGGGCGGGGCAGAACAAAACCGAATGTGGATTACACGTAACGACGAAAGTAACGACGAAGTCAGAAGGACAGTCATGACAATGATCGATAGCGGTACACAAGCAACGCCGGCTGAAATCAAGCAGAGCGTGGCCGAACTTGAAGACGAAGCAATTACGATTATCCGTGAAGTTGCTGCTGAATGCCGTAACCCAGTTCTGTTGTTTTCGGGCGGAAAAGACTCGGCAGTTCTTTTACATCTTGCAGCAAAGGCATTCCGTCCCGGAAGCCTGCCCTTCCCAGTGATGCATGTCGACACTGGACACAACTTTGAAGAAGTCATCACATATCGCGACATGCTGGTTGAGCTCTATGGGGTGAAACTGGTTGTCGCCAGTGTTCAAGCATCAATTGATTCAGGTCGTGCGGTTGAAGAAACAGGACCACGCGCCAGTCGTAACCGTTTGCAGTCGGTCACCTTGTTGGACGCAATCGCCGAGCACAAATTTGACGCAGCATTCGGTGGCGGACGTCGTGACGAAGATAAGGCTCGTGCCAAAGAACGTATTTTGTCGTTCCGCGATCACTTCGGTCAATGGGAACCCCGCGCCCAACGTCCCGAACCCTGGAACATGTTGAACGCCAAGATTCGTCCAGGCGAACACCTGCGCGCGTTCCCACTGTCAAACTGGACCGAACTCGATATCTGGCGTTACATCGGCATTGAAAATGTGACCTTGCCATCGATCTATTTCTCACATCGTCGTACGGTCGTCGAGCGCAATGGAATGTTGTTAAGCGTTGGCGGGCCTGTCGTTCTGGAAACAGGCGAAAAAGCATTTGAAGAAACAGTTCGCTATCGCACCGTTGGTGACGCAAGTTGTACCGGTGCAGTTCGCTCAACGGCGAGCAACGTCGAAGAAGTGCTCGTCGAAGTAGCAGCTGCACGTATCACCGAGCGTGGCGCAACGCGCGCCGACGACAACTTCTCCGATTCGGCGATGGAAGATCGCAAGCGCGAAGGATATTTCTGATGGTTTTGCGTATCGCTACCGCTGGTTCGGTTGACGACGGTAAATCAACTTTGATTGGTCGTTTGTTGCACGACACCAAAACTGTTTTTGAAGATCAGCTTTCGGCTGTTGAAAAAGCAAGCACCCGTTATGGCGATGGTTCCTTGAACCTCGCATTGCTCACTGACGGTTTGCGCGCCGAGCGCGAGCAGGGCATCACCATCGACGTGGCCTACCGCTACTTCGCGACGCCGAAGCGCACTTTCGTTGTTGCTGATACACCTGGCCACGCGCAGTACACGCGCAACATGGTCACTGGAGCATCGGCATCAGACGTTGCGATTGTTTTGGTTGATGCGCGAAACGGTTTGACCGAACAAACTCGCCGCCACCTTTTTGTTGCTTCCTTGTTGGGAGTCAAGCTCGTGATCTTGGCAGTCAACAAAATGGATCTCGTCAATTTCGATGAGGCTACGTATCACCGCATCGTGGCCGAAGCGACCGCTCATGCTCAAGCATTGCCAGCGCCAGTAGTTCTGAATCCATTACCTATCTCGGCTTTGCTGGGTGACAACGTTGTTGATGCATCAACCAACATGCCTTGGTTCACTGGTGTGCCGTTATTAGATCTGTTGGAAACAATTGAAGTTCCTGGCGATCACAACGTTGGCGCACGACTTGCTGTGCAGTGGGTGATTCGCCCGTACTCAACTGAGCATCACGACTATCGCGGCTTTGCGGGTCGCCTCACTGGTGGGTCTTTGGCAATCGGTGACTTGATTCGTGTATTGCCAGGTGGTCAGCAGTCGACTGTGATCGGTATCGATCGTGGCGGTGTTCCGCAGGACACTGCTCAACCTGGCGAAGCAATCAGCGTGCAGTTGGCCGATGACATTGACATAGGTCGTGGCGATGTTCTTGTTGCAGTCGTAGCCAGCGAAGCACCAATTGTGACTGACCGAATCATCGCAGATATTTCGTGGATGGTTGACAAGCCGCTCGAAACCGGAAGCCGTTGGATCATCAAACATCAGACTCGTACTGCGAAAGCGTTCGTGAGTGCCATCGAGCTACGTCACGATGTTGCGACAGCAACCCATAGCCCTGCCGAAAGCTTGGGGCTTAATGATTTGGGTCGCGTCCACCTCAATGTTTCGGTTCCTTTGGTGATCGACAACTACGACCGCCATCGTCCTGGTGGCGCCGCCATCTTGATTGACGAAGCAACGGGTATGACGTGCGCAGCCTTGATGATTCGAGATAACGAATGACCAAGAACCAATTCCCGATCAACCTCAATCTTGAAGGTCGGTCGTGTTTGGTCGTTGGTGCAGGGCGTATCGGTTTACGTAAGACCGAACAACTCTTGGCAGCAGGTGCACGAGTAACCGTGGTTGCCCCAGAAGTCGTCAGTGATTTTGCCGGGCTTCCAGTGACGATTCATCAACGTGCATTTGAATTGACAGACCTTGATGGTCAACGTCTGGTCATTACTGCGACGGGCAACCGTGAACTTGATCAGTTGATCTATGACACCTGCGAAGAGCGGGGAGTCTGGATCAACTCGGCCGATGATCCCGAGCGTTGCGCATTTACATTGCCAGCAGTGGTGCGACGTGGCGACTTAATGGTCACGGTGTCAACTGGCGGCAACAGTCCGGCATTGTCATCGTGGATGCGTCAGAAACTTGAAGCATTAGTTGGCCCAGAATTTGAAGAAGTTGTGAACGAACTGGCTCAAGAGCGTGAACTCATTCATGCCGAAGGCCGCAGCACCGAAGATATTGATTGGAAGCCAATCATCGAAAAGATTGTCGCAAGTCATGACATTCATATGTCATGCCCTCGCGAGTCGTTGCAGGGGACGGTGACAGCATGACTGTGTTCTTAGTTGGTGCTGGTCCGGGTGATCCCGAACTATTGACGGTTCGTGCAGCGCGACTCATCGCCGAAGCCGATGTCATCGTGCATGATCGTTTGGCCGATCAAGCGATTTTGGATTTGGCTCGTGCCGACGTTGAATTCATCGATGTTGGCAAGAAGCCTGGTCTTCCCACTCCACAAGAAATGATCAACACGCTGTTGGTGCACTTAGGAAGTCAGGGCCTCAACGTTGTACGCCTTAAGGGCGGCGACCCGTACGTGTTTGGTCGTGGCGGAGAAGAAGCCCAAGCCCTTATCGATGCCGAAGTTCCTTTCGACGTCGTACCCGGAATTAGCTCTGCTGTCGGTGTTCCTGCTGCAGCTGGTATTCCGGTGACTCATCGCAATGTGTCAGTCGGATTCACCGTTGTGACTGGTCATCGCGAAAAGGGCGGAGCAACGTCCATTAATTGGGAAGCTCTTGCTCAAGTTGGCGGCACGATTGTTGTGTTGATGGGTGTTTCAGAACGAGCCGAAATCGCTTCTCGTTTGATGTCGGGCGGCTTGGCAAGTGACACGCCTGTTGCAGCCATTCGTTACGGCACGCGACCCGAGCAGACAACAATTCGCACCACACTTGGCGAACTTGCCGATGCACGACTTGAATCGCCAAGCACAATCGTGATTGGTCAAGTTGCCGCATTCGACTTTTCGCCGACAGCAAAAACATCGGCATGGGCACGAAAGGCTGGTCATGCGTCGCTCGATTGATGATCAGCCCATCACCGAAAGTGAACTGCCGCCTGGTGCCGAAGATGCGCTGCCAGTGTCGTGGGCAATCGCAATCTGTGATGACTATGACGATGCAACTCCACGAGTGGTGTTGACAGTTGAAGATTTAGGTCGACCAGGAACTGGGCTTGTCGCCCATCTCTCGGCCGACAGTGCGCGCCGTTTACGCGGCGCAATTAATGATGCGTTACGTGAAGTAGGCGAAGACGTCGGTCGCTAACCAGCGACTGACTATTCGGACGATTATCTAGATAGGAACCATGATGACAATTGCACCAGCACCTCAGCCCCGTGATCTTGACGCCGAGCAGATGCGCGACATTGAGCGCTTCGAAATCGCTATTGGCCAATACCTTGCGGGTGAAATTGGTGAAGACGTCTTCCGCGTGATGCGTCTCAACAATGGCGTTTATGGTCAACGCCAAGGCGGAACCAATCAGATGGTGCGCATTAAGTTGCCCGCCGGCACCATCACGCCCGAGCAAATGGAACTGATGAGTGAACTTTCCACCGAGTTCTCGCGTGGTTGGGGACACATCACGACGCGCCAAAATATTCAGTTCCACTTTGTGCAGTTGGCTCGTATTCCTGATTTATTGCGTCGTCTGGCTGCAGTTGGTCTGACTTCGCGTGAAGCATGTGGAGACACCGTTCGTAACGTGATGGCGTGCCACCTTGCGGGCGCTTGCCCGTATGAAAAACTTGATGTCACCCCCTGGGCCGAAGCAGTTCATCGTCACTTCGTGCGCAACCCACTCGGCCAGCGTTTGCCGCGCAAGTTCAAGGTCAACTTCTCGGGTTGCAGTACCGACTGTGGTCAGGCCATGTTCAATGACGTCGGCGTTGTCGGCGCCACGCGCCAACGTGAAGACGGTTCAACCGAAGTCGGATTCCGCGTGTATATCGCCGGTGGACTTGGTGCTACGCCACACCCCGCTCAGTCTCTTGAAGATTTCACGAGCCGTGAAGATCTTTTGCCAACAATCGAATCGGTGTTGCGCTTATTTGAACAAACAGGTAATCGTGACAACAAGTTGCGTGCCCGTCTGAAGTGGGTTGTCGATCAACTGGGTATTGACGAAGTTCGTCGTCGTGTCATCAAGATTCGTCACACCTTGCCCGCATCATCAACCTGGCCCGGCGGAATTCCACCCGAAGTTATTGCGGCTGGCGATGCGCCAGCAGGTAAGGCCGAAGGAATCGTTGCGACCGAAGTCGGCCAAGGCGTCAGTGTTACTTTGCGTTCGTCCGATCCCTTCGCACGTTGGGAACAAGCCAGCGTGATTCGCGGTGCAGGCAAGGGCACGGTTTCGGCTGTTGCTTATGCAGCACTCGGTGACATCACTGCATCGCAGTTCCAGTCGCTTGCCGATATTCAGCGCGAGCTCGGTGCTGATGTTCGTTTGTCGAATCGTCAGAACGTTGTGTTCCGTGGTTTGCAAGAAGAGCAATTGCGCACATTGTTTGATCGCTTAGAAGCAATTGGCATGGCGCGACCGGGCGCCGAATTGGCACGTGACGTTGTTGCTTGCCCCGGTGCCGACACGTGCAACATCGCAGTGACACAGTCACGCGGTTTGGCTAAGGCCATTGGCGAACGACTTGAAGAAGAAGGTCTCGCCGAAGTTGGTGGAGTTCGCATCAACATTTCGGGTTGCACCAACAGTTGTGGTCAACACCATGCGTCCGACATCGGATTGTTCGGTGCCGAGCGTCGTGCTCACGGTCGTTCATTGCCGGGCTACCAACTCTTGCTGGGTGGGTACGTCGGTGAAGAACAGATTCACTTTGGACAAAAGGCATTACGCCTTCCGGCTCGTACTGCGCCAGAAGGTGTGGCACGCGTGGTTCGTCGTTTTGCAGAAGAGCGCAATGCAGCTGAACCATTTGCCGAATGGATGAAGCGTGTTGGTGGACCAGAAAAGATCGCCGACGGATTGCGCGACCTTGATGTGATTCCGACTCCTGAAGAGGACGAGGCATATTTCACCGACTACGACGAGACCGGACCATTCGTAGCCGAAGTCGCCGAGTCGGAGTGCGCCACCTGATACCTGCCGTTCTCAACACTGCGATCTAGGGTGTAGGTATGACCGATTCGCAGATCGACGCGCGGCACTTCCGTAATGTTCTTGGGCACTTCCCGACGGGAGTGACGGTCGTGACCGGGCTTGATTCTGCAGGTTCTCCTCACGGCATCACGATTGGTTCGTTTGTGTCGGTCTCACTTGATCCGCCGTTAGTTGGTTTCTTGCCTGGCGTTGCTTCAAAGAGCTGGCAAGCAATTGCCGAATCGGGTTCGTTCTGCGTGAATATTTTGGCTGCTGGCCAAGATGAACTCTGTTGGAAGTTTGCTAGAGAACCGGCCGCTGGTGAAACGAGCAAGTTTGCAGGAGTCGACTGGACTGCATCGGCGACTGGTTCACCAATTCTTCCGGGCATTATCGGATGGATCGACTGCAAAGTCGAAGTAGTTCACGAAGCAGGCGACCACCTTTTTGTTGTTGGTCGTGTGCGTGGCATGTCACATGCAGAAGATGTTGACGATGCAATGGTTTTCTTCCGCGGCAAAGTTGCCTCGGTCAACATGCCGACCGCCTGATCTTCATGCTGGGTGTTATTGCTTCAGTCATTCTTGGGGGAGTGATGTGCGTTGCTGGTGGCTCGAAGATTGCGATGGGTAATCGTTGGCCTGTTGAGGCGAAAGCATTAGGTGCACCAAAAGTGATTGCGCCGTTTGTGCCATGGATTGAAATTGCATTAGGTGCATTGCTGATCGTTCAATTGAAACCAGAAGTAGTCGGCGCACTTTCGGTTGCTCTACTGGTGGCGTTCACGTTGCTGATTATGCGACAACTACAAATCGGTCACCGACCAGTGTGTGCATGTTTTGGATCATGGAGTAGCAAACCATTGAGTTGGCAACATGTGGCGCGCAATGCGGGTTTCATTGCACTCGCGGTCATCGCGATTTTTGTTTGATATTTAGCCAAGCGTTGCTAAAAGAAATGCACTCACGCGGGCCTCTTCGCGCCAACGTTCGTAACGGCCACTCGGGCCACCGTGTCCGGCTCCCATCTCAGTGCGCAATAACAAAGGCGCATCGTTGGTTCGAAGTTCGCGAATCTTAGCAACCCATTTGGCGGGTTCGTGATATGCAACGCGCGGATCATTAAGCCCACCACTCGCGAAGATTGCCGGGTAGGCACGCGCGTTCACATTGTCGTACGGCGAGTACTGCAACATGCATGTCGCATATGGTTCAATTCGCGGGTCGCCCCACTCTTCCCACTCAGTAACGGTGAGTGGCAATGAAGGATCGCTCATGGTTGTCACTACGTCGACGAATGGAACTTCGGCAACAGCAGCACTCCATAATTCGGGGCGCAAGTTGATGCACGCACCAACCATCAATCCGCCAGCACTTCCACCGCGTACTGCAACGCGGTGTGGTGCAGCCCAACCTGAAGTAATCACATCGTCGGCAACTGCGTTGACATCGTCAAATGTGTTGCGCTTCTTCTCAAGACGCCCGTCGATATACCAACGCCGGCCCATTTCGCCGCCACCACGAGGGTGAGCAAGAACCCACGTCCAGCCGCGATCAATGAGTGACAGGCGGGCAACGCTAAACCACGGCGGCATTGAGGCTTCATAGCTGCCATAGGCGTAGACCATGCATGGTGCATCACCAGTTGCTTTGGCCGACTTGAGGCGCACGATGTCGTACGGAACTTTGGTTCCGTCAATAGATGTGGCCCAGGCTCGAACCGTTTCATAGGCCCCAAGGTCAACGTGGGGTGTGGGTGAACGCTTGAGCATCATGCGCTCGCCAGTTGCAATGTTCTGTTCCCACACAGTTGATGGAGTCACCATGCTTTCTGAAACAAAGCGCAACCACTCGGTATTCCATTCGGGGTTGCTATCAGGCTCAACGTCGTGAGGTGCTGCGCCAAGATCAATCGGCTGCATTGATCCATCACGAAGCATGATGCGCAATCTGGGTTGTGCATTGACCCACTCGTGAATCACGAGGTGAGCGGCAAAGCAGTCGGCACGCATGATGCGATTGCCTTCTACGTGGGCAACAAGTTCGGTCCATTCTGAAGGCTGTGACTCGGGTGCTTGCATGATTCGGAAATCAATCGCATCTTCGTTGGTGAGCACAATGAAGCGGTCGCCCCAATGATCGATGTGATACTCAACATCGTCGCGCCGCTCGCGTACAACGACCGGTTGAGCGAGGGGTTCGTGAGCCGAAATCAGGCGTGTTTCGCTTGAAGTTTTGCTATCAGCATCAATGACAATCCACTCACCACTGCGCGTGAGGTCGATTCCGACATAAAACCGTTCGTCAGTTTCTTCAAATACTTTGACATCTTGTTTTTGCGATGTACCAATTTGATGCCGCCAGACCGTACTTGGTCGTTCTTGTTCGTCGTAGGTGACATAGAAGATGAACTGTGAATCGCTACTCCATGCGGTACCTGCCCACGAAGTGTCTTCAATCTCATCAGCAAGATCAATGCCGGTGCGTAAATCACGAATACGCATCGTGAAATGTTCGCTGCCATCGGTATCGCTTGACCAAATCAATAAGTGCGTGTCGGTGCTGATGTCAAACGCGCCCAATGAAAAATACTCGTGGCTATCTGCCAAAATATTTTCGTCCAAAATGGTTGTTGCTGTTGCGGTCTCGCGTGAAGTTCCACGACAGTGAATGGGATATTGCAGACCTTCTTCAGTTCGCGTGGCGTACCACCAACCATCTTTAAGAGTCGGCACACTTTCGTCGGTCTCCTGAATGCGTGATTTGATTTCGTTGAAAAGAGTTTCAACAGTTTCGCCATGTGGGGCGAACCAAGCTTCACAGTTTTCGTTCTCGGCTTCGAGATAGGCAATGGTGTCGGGGTCGTCGCGATTACTTATCCAGTAGTACGGATCATCCACATCGCCAGTTGGGCGAGAAAGAACGTGGGGAACTTTTTTGGCGACCGGGCCGCGAGAGTCAAAAGGCACGATCCGAGAGTACGCCCGATCAGAGACTTTTGGCGTCCTGCCGTTATCGTGCTCGGCGATGCGGGTGTGGATCGATCAAGACTTGTGCACCGGAGACGGCTTGTGTCTCGACCATTGCCCCGATGCCTTCGTGCAACTTGAAGATGGCATTGCCTACGTCGCCGAGGCTGGTGTGGCCCTGAATGACCCTGGTGGGTCGGGCAGTTTGGCTTGGGTCCCCACCAAGAATTACCAGGCGGTGGTCAATGCCGCTGAGGCCTGCCCAGGCGAGTGCATTTTCATTGAACTCCCTGCTCAGCCCATCGGTGAATTGGCGGCGAGCGCCTGAAACGGGGCGCCCAAGAAATCTGCGCCGGGTCTATCAATCGACGTGGATAATTGTTACTATCGCCGTAGTGTTAATTCAGTCAGAGGGTTCGTGACCAGCGAATCCTGCGTTCTTTGGAGTCCCCCCAATGACATCATTCGATCTCGATCTCAGTAAGTACTCGCTCGGTTGGAGCGACGACGTTGAATACGCCTTCAAACCCGAAAAGGGTCTGAGCAAGCCAGTTGTCGATCAGATTTCGTGGTGGAAGGGCGAACCCAAGTGGATGACGCAATTCCGCGAGCGCAGCTTGAACTTGTTCGAGAAGAAGCCCATGTCGCCGTGGTTCGCCACCAACATGCCCGACATCGACTTCCAAGACATCTTTTATTACCTACGCCCAGCAAATGCACAAGTTGACGAGTGGGATGATCTTCCCGAGCAGATGAAGGCCACCTACGAAAAGTTGGGTATCCCCGAAGCCGAGCGTAAGTACTTGGCCGGTGTGACTGCGCAGTTCGAAAGCGAAGTGGTGTTCCACCGCAACCGTGTTGAACTTGAAGAGCAAGGAATTTTGTTCTGCGACATGGACACCGCGTTGCGCGAATACCCCGAATTGGTCAAGCAGTATTTCGGCACAGTGATTCCGCCAGGGGACAACAAGTTCTCGGCTCTTAACAGCGCAGTTTGGTCGGGTGGATCATTCATTTATGTTCCGCCGGGCGTCGAATGCGAAATGCCATTGCAGGCGTACTTCCGAATTAACGCTGAAAATGCTGGACAATTCGAACGTACTCTCATCATCGCCGATGAAGGTTCAAAGGTTCACTACATTGAAGGCTGTTCAGCTCCGGTGTACACGAGCGACTCATTGCACTCGGCTGTTGTTGAAATCATCGTGAAGCCCAGTGCTCACGTGACCTACACAACGATTCAGAACTGGTCACCTAACGTGTACAACTTGGTCACCAAGCGTGCGCGCGTTGAAGCCGAAGGTCACATGGAATGGATCGATGGCAACATCGGTTCGAAGCTCACCATGAAGTACCCAAGTGTGTACCTCGTCGGACCAAAAGCAACGGGCGAAGTATTGAGCGTTGCTTACGCCGGCGCCGGTCAGCATCAAGACGCTGGCGCCAAGATGGTGCACGCTGCTCCCGAGACCACTTCAAAGATTGTGTCGAAATCAATCAGCAAAGACGGCGGAATCACTGCATACCGCGGACTCGTGCGTGTTGACGAAGGCGCATACGGTTGCAAGAGCCACGTGCAGTGTGACGCGCTCATCCTTGATGATCAGAGCGAAAGCCGCACCTTCCCATACATGGAAGTGGGCGAGAAGGACGCACAGATCGGTCACGAAGCAACTGTGTCAAAGATTGCTGATGAGCAGTTGTTCTACTTGCAGAGTCGTGGCTTGTCACAAGAGCAGGCCATGGGCATGATCGTCAACGGATTCATCGAGCCCGTGACTCGTACCTTGCCGATGGAATACGCCGTCGAGTGGAGTCGTCTCATCGAACTTCAGATGGAAGGCTCCGTCGGCTGATTCAGTCCTTTTGGATTGGGGTGAAGTGCACTTGGCCATCGTGGTCAATTGCATCAACTCGCACCCAAGCCCAAAATGTTTCAGTTCCAGCTTTGAGTATCGCGCCGGGTGAAACAACTGATTGATCAACGGCGTCGGTGATTAAACACCAATTGTGGCCGTTGTCGTCTTCCTGGTTGAGGTCGGCTCGTAAATCAATTGTTGAATTCATCAGTCTCCTTCGGCTGGCTCAAAGTATGGATTGCGGACGAGGTAGTGCGGACACTGAACGAATTTTTCGATGAGAAAATTCGGATCGGTGTGAGAAACATCGTAATGAGGTTCAAGTCCGGTGTCTAGAAGTTCTAGATCAGCTCGCAGAATTGATTGCACACCGAAAACAGCCAGCCATTCCGAATGAACAAGCTTTGTTTCCGCGAGTTTTTGAAATTCGGTAGGTGTATAGCTCCCGAATACTGAGATCCCGTAAAACCCGTAGATCGCAAAATTGCGTTCAGCGGTGACGAGGAGTCGTTCGGGAATGATGAGATCTCCCCGCAAGACGAGCAGATTGTTTCGAGGTAAAGATTCGCCGCGGCGGGTGCGGGTTTTGAAAGAGGGCATGGATATCTCCCGTTGTGATGTGGCAAAGGGCAGAGCTGCCAATCAGAACGGAGGTCTGCCTAAGGGCTTCCTCGATGAATCAGTTATTGCACATGGGTCTTGCACGGTGGCCAACTTCGTGTTTCTGGTGTCGAATGAGTTGGTCATACCGATGAAAACAACACCAGAATCACAACGGGTAGATTGTTTTTATGCCGATGCGTCAAGAGTGCAAGAACTTTGAAAGTCGCACGTATGGCAACGGCGACACGGTTCGTAAATGCAACCTCGATCTCGCTCCTGATGCCCCGTGGCGTTGTCCCGAAAATTGCTCAGCCTTTGCCCGCCGTCCTGATGCCGGATGGACCTACGGATCGCTTGTTCCGCCCCGCAACCCTGCCGAACCGCCCGGACTTGATGACGGCTCGGCTGCAGCAGTTCTTGATGAGGCCGAAGACATTTTGAATGCCATCGGTGCTCAGGTTCTGGCCGAGGTTGAAGCCGAACAGGCAAAACAGAACGCCAAGGGTCTGAAGCGTTTCTTTCGTCGTCGACCCAAGGATTGAGTCACAGACTTCGCCCCTCAGGGTGAATTACTACTACGGCGGTAGTAATATTTATCCGTGCCCGTTTTGACCCCCGACTCGGCGCTCAGTCTTGGTGCGACTTGGTCTCAGGTCCGCCGTTCCGCTCACGAGCGGGCGATTGCAGCTCCTTTCCCCACCATCGATGAAGAGACCTGGCGTTACAGCCGTATTGGCGAACTTGATCTAACGACCTTTGCTATTGCCGAGACACCGACCACGATTACAGGCGCGTCGAGCCAGGTGACAGTCACTCAAGTGCCTGCCTCGAGCGCCAAGATCGATGCTTCACTTGCCGAATTGTTTGCTCAATCAATGAGCACCGATCTTTTCAACAGTCTCAACTTGGCGCACATGGATGTCGTTGTGGTGTCAGTTGCCCGTGGCGTCGTTGCAACGCAACCGATCGTCATCACTCACACTCTCAATGGTGATGGTTCGGTGTACTTCCCTCGACTCGTGATCGACGCTGCCGAAAACAGCGAAGTCACAGTTGTTGAACGATTTATCTCAGACGACGGTGTGCGCTCATTGGTGGTGCCAGTGCTCGATGCTCGCGCCGCTCAGTCGGCTCGCGTGCGCTACCTTGCGATCAACGAACTTGGTGACAAGTCGTGGCAAATTGGTGAACACGACAGTGTGGGCGAGCGTGACTCGGACACGTTGTTGGCAACTGTTGCTCTTGGTGGCGATTACGCACGCGTGAGCACCGCAGCACGTTTGCGCGGACAAGGTAGTAACACCCGTCAAGTTGCGTTGTACTTCGCCGGCGGAACCCAGATGCATGACTTCCGTACTTTGCAAGAGCACGCCGCACCGCGAACAACCAGCGACTTGCTCTTTAAGGGCGCCGTACAAGACACTGCCAAGAGCGTGTACACCGGTCTCATCAAGATTCATAACAACGCCAAGGGTTCGGTGGCCTACCAGACCAACCGCAACCTCACCTTGTCGCATGGTGCATGGGCCGAAAGCGTTCCGAACCTTGAAATTGAAACCAACGATGTGAAGTGCAGTCATGCATCAACCGTCGGGCCTATCGATGAAGACCAGTTGTTCTATCTCGAGAGCCGTGGCGTCAACCCCGATGTGGCGCAACGCTTAGTTGTGCTCGGGTTCTTTGATGAAGTGTTGGCTCAGTTGCCCGTTGGCGATTTGGCTGCACCGTTGCGTCAGCGAGTTGCCCAAAAACTTTCGATCGGAGACCGCTGATGACCATCGTGTGTCGACTCGACGAAATTGAAGCCGGAACTGCCAAGAAAGTTGTTGTTGACGGCAAGGCTGTTGCGCTTGTTCGTATCGACGATGAGGTTTATGCAATCGGCGATGTGTGTAGTCATGCCAATGTGTCACTGAGCACCGGTGGCGAAGTGTGGTGCGAAGAAAAGCAACTCGAGTGCCCCAAGCACGGCAGCGCATTCAGTTTGATTACTGGTCTTCCCAACACTTTCCCCGCAACTCAGCCAGTTGCAGTGTTTGATGCACGTGTTGTTGATGGCGCAGTACATGTTTCAGCTAAAGGATCCGCATCATGAGTACTCTTGAAATTCGCGACCTTCACGCGTCTGTTGGCAAGAAGAAAATTCTTCACGGTGTGAACCTGTCAATTTCTTCAGGTGAAGTGCACGCAGTGATGGGTCCCAACGGCGCTGGCAAGAGCACGCTCTCGGCCGTCGTGATGGGTAAGACCGGCTACACGGTCACCGCTGGTTCGGTGTTGCTAGATGGTGTTGAAATGTTGGGATTGTCAACATGGAAGCGTGCGTCGGCTGGTCTGCACCTCGTGATGCAGTATCCGACCGAAGTTCCTGGCGTGATGCTCAATGATGTTTTGTCAGAAGCCTTGAAGGGTCGTGGCCGCGACGGAGACATTGCTCGCCTTGACACGCTGCTCAAGACTGAAGCTGCTCGCATTCACTTCGACGAGAAGTTCTTAGATCGTCCGCTTAACGTCGACTTGTCGGGTGGCGAAAAGAAGCGTAATGAAACTTTGCAGCTGTCAATCTTGAAGCCGCTGTTTGTCATTCTTGACGAACTCGACTCGGGTCTCGACGTTGACGCATTGCGTGATTGCGCTCGTCGCGTGATGGACGCAACAAGTGAAGACAACTTGGGCGCATTAGTGATCACTCACTACAGCCGACTACTCACCGAACTTCGTCCCAGCAAGATTCACATTCTTGTGAAGGGACGAATCGTTGAAACTGGTGGACCAGAACTTGCCGATGTTCTTGAGCGCGATGGCTATGCAGCTTTCACGCCGGCTGAAGTTGCAGCAGAGGCAGATGCCAAAGACGACCCGATGGGATTGAATTTGTTTCCATGAATCTCGGCGCGTGGCATGAAGATGGTCAGGGTTTGCATCGCGACCTCGATTTCTCGGGTTTTGTTGAGGCTTGGACGTTTATGAATCAGGTGGCGGTCTTGGCCGAAACCATGGATCACCACCCCGACTGGAGTAACAGTTACAACAAGGTGCACATCACCTTGATCAGCCACGACAAGGGGTGCGTGACCGCTCGAGATCGCCAGATGGCTGAAGCGATTGATCAGTTATTGGCATCAGGTACGGTTTGACCTGTGAGTGAAGCACTGCATCCCAATGTCATTCGTGTTGTTGAGGCTGCTCGGGCACTTGGCCTTGAAATTACGCCGCGTAGGTTCCCTGATGGTACAAAGACGGCTGCTGATGCAGCGGCCGCGATTGGTGTCGAACTTGGGCAGATTGTGAAGAGCCTGATTTTTGCCGTTGATGGCGAAGTCGTGTTGGCGTATGTAAGTGGGTCGAACCAGTTAGATGAGAAGAAGTTGGCTTTGGCCGCTGGTGGATTGAAGTGCGCTCGCGTTGATGCCGACGTTGTGCGTCAAGCAACGGGTTTTCCGATTGGTGGCGTGCCGCCTTTGGG
>Ga0209297_1000460_pt1 | contig 26285 bp, 16 predicted proteins | sample S_130805_MF_Meta_FD_187322 | JGI IMG/M metagenome (GOLD analysis project Ga0209297, IMG submission 187322) | Freshwater microbial communities from Lake Simoncouche, Canada to study carbon cycling - S_130805_MF_MetaG (SPAdes) (version 2) | ecosystem: Environmental > Aquatic > Freshwater > Lake ...
TATACTTATTTTAATACTTTTATTTTTAATAAAATATAAATATTATTATCATTTTAATAATAAGAATATATAAATATGTATAAAATACTATTAATAAAATCTTTAATATTTTATGAAAATCCTTAATATTTTTATGAAAATCTTTAAATAGTAATTATTACAAATTATGATAAGGATATGAACTATAATTGTGATAATTTTAGATACTTCAAAATCTCATATAAACTAAAGAGTTAAAATAATTTGATTTATTCACTATAATATCAATATTATACAAATAGTAGTATAGTAATGTTTTTCAGTCTTCTAAAATCTAAATTACAAAAGAATAAATGATTATATTAAGAAAAATAAAATAAGATAAACGTAGAAAATAAGGTTCTTATAAACTATCAACATCTACCTTACAAATAATAGAACTTCATATTTATTTTCTACATAAGGGACATTTATTTATAGTATTTTCAAATTGATTATAATATTCAATATTCTTATATAATAATTCATATTCATCTATTTTATTTCTATAAGCATCCCATTTGCTATTATTTATATAAATATTATTCGCAACGTCATCATAATATTTATCTTCTAATTCCGGGTATGGAAATAAAGGATATTCTTTTCCATAATAACATCTTTTGAAACAATTTATACATACGGAATGATTACAATTTGGTTGAGATACACATCTTGTGTTTTCTAAACATATGGGACATTCTAAATTATCATAAAATTGTAAAGTTCCTTTTCCTATTTTATCTCCCCAAGTACCAAACATCATATGACAATTACAACACAAATAATTACCTTTACATTCAAACCACCAATCAGGTAATATTTCTTCGCAAATTTCAAAATTATCACATTTCAGATTTAAGTCATACATTTTGATTGGTATAATTATATTAACTAAGCATTTTACACCTTAAGTGTGTAAATGATGGTCTTGGGATTGTAAAAACTATTATTATTTATCTATAATAAAGCAATATTGATTTTTATACTTTCTTTAAACAAAATGTTTAATTCGAGGGAAAAGATATTTTTAGATAAAAGCTTTTTGGACCTTCATTTTTAATTATTTTTTTTATTTCTAAAATCTTTTATTTTTCTCCATTTCAAACGATTTTTCAACTTTTATTTAAACTATTTATTATAAGAAAATATAAATATTATTATCATTTTAATAATAAGAATATATAAATATATATAAAATACTATTATCAAAATGATAAATATAATAGTCAAAATGATAAATAATATTGACAAAATGATATAAAGAATAATATTATTACAAATTATGATAAGGATATGAACTATAATTGTGATAATTTTAGATACTTCAAAATCTCATATAAACTAAAGAGTTATAAATGCTAAAAGATGCTATTACAAAAGCGGTAATAAATATATATTTTACATTCCGTATACACATAATAACTAATTCGCCAATAGAAAATTATTTTAACCAAATAAAAACATACATAAAAAAGAAAAGAGATGTATATAGTTTTGAAGAATTAGCAAAAAATGTATAAAAAAAATGATTTTTATTCAATGATACTTAAACTATAATCAAGAATGAACGGTATCGAATTATTTGAACGCATAAAACAAGTTTCTACTTTTGATGAACTTTTACAATCTGTAAATAGTAAAACAAAGGCAGAAATACAATCTAAAAGAGGTAATATATTTGAAAAGGTATGGGATATTATCATTAAATTTGGATTTTATTCCATCTTACCAAATGATATTTACGACCATTATGAAGGAAATATTAATACTTGTAAATTAAAAAAAGTGGTGGATTTAGAAATTTACTTACGAGATATATCTGTATTTAGCAAAGGAAAAGGAGGTTCGAGTGATATTACTTTACAAAATAAAAATAATGGGAAATGGGTTTTTATATCTTCCAAGTTTTATTTAGATGATAGTAAAAAATCTATTGATAATTACGATGTTGAGAAAATTTTAGCAATTGTAAAACAACACTCAAATAAATATAAAGAATTTGATATTTATCTTGCTGTAAATAATAAACAAAAAGTTATGAATATAATCACTTCAAGTCAAGCAACCAACAATTATATTAAAGAAAATATTCATCATATTTTAGATTTGAAAGATTTAGAAATATGTTTTCAAAATCTCAAACACTCTATACAAGACATTACAATTAATGTAGTGAATTCTAAATTTTGTAATGAGAAAGTTCCTTTACAACAGCGGTTTCATCAAGATTTAATTACATATAAACAAATGGAAAGAATTGATGAAGGAGAAAAGGAATTGTTATTAGGAGCAAAAGCGAGGTCTGGAAAAACTTATTGTGTTGGCGGTTTGTTTATTAAATACCATAAAAAATATGGAGGATTAAATGGATTGATTATTACACCAGCACCAACAGAAACATTATCTCAATTCACAGATGATTTGTTTCATAAATTTATAGATTTTAATGGAATAAATATTGTTGAAATTAAAAAAGGAACTGATTTTGAAACGATGTTTCTTCTTCTACAAAAAAATAATATTATTATTGTAAGCAAACAATTATTAGATGATTATGTATGTGAAAAAAAAGTTGAAGCAATACAACAACTCAATTTGGATTTTATCGTATTTGATGAGAATCATTTTCATGGAACAACAATAATGTCTAAAAATATTTTACAATCCTATTCATCGTCAAAAACTATAAAATTATATTTAACCGCAACATATGCGAAACCTTTAAGTGAATGGAATATTCCTTTGGAATGTCAGTTTTATTGGGATATTGAAGACGAACAATTATGTAAAAAACGAAATATTCAAGGATTAGTAGAGAAGCATGGAGAAGATGTATTGTTGTTCTTAACCGAAGAAAATAAAGAACAATTATTAAAAATTTATGATAAAATGCCTGATTTACATATTCTTACAAATATGATGGATAGAAAAAGATTTGAAGTAATCAAAGAACAAATTAAAGATACTTCGTATGGATTTTCTAATGGAACACTTTTGAGTGGAAATTTTCCTAATGAAGTTGATACTATGTTGAGATATATTACTGGAAGCAATAAGGAACAAGATTATCCTAAAAAAAATTTATCTATATTTGGACGAATAAAACAAATTGCTATTGATAAGAATAGCAGAACACAATTGAATAATGGTGATTTTACAAGTCAATTATGGTTCTTACCGTTTGGGATAAATATGAAGATTAATAAAGTAAGCGAACATTTGAAAGATAGAATGGGGAAAAATCGTATCCTTAAAAATTATGAAATAAAAATTGTGAATTCTAAAAACGAGTATAGATTAAAGGACATCAAGGAAGAAATAAAATATTGGGAATTTAAAGCAAAAGAAGAAGGAAAAGATGGATTGATTTTATTAGCAGGAAATCAATTAACTTTGGGAATTACATTACAATTTGTAGATGTTGTATTTCTGTTTAATGATATTGTTTCAAGTGATAAGATTATCCAAATGATGTATCGTTGTATGACTGAAAGTATCAATAATAGTGATAATGATAAAATAAATAATGGAATTAAAAAAATGGGGTTTGTTGTGGATTTGAATATTTCCAGAGTTCTAAATACTTGTTTGGATTATAACGTGTATAAAAAAGATTTGAATGTAGAACAGAAAATAACGTATCTTGTAGAAAATAATTTGATAAATATAGATAGTGATTTATTTCAAGGAAAAGAGAACAAGACGAAATTAGTTGAAAAACTCTTACATATTTGGAAAGCAGACCCAATACATAACTTAAAAATATTATTGAAAAAGATTGAAGAAAGCATTATTGTTATGGATACAAAAGACCAAAAAATGATGAACCAGTATTTTACCAGTTCTATTGGTGATAAGAAAGTAAATGTAAAAGTTCAGTTTGACGAAGAAAGCGAAGACGCATTACCAACTGGAAAAGAAACAATAAAACAAGATCGAGGAGAAATTGAAGTGAAAGATGCCGAAAGCACAGAAGATGATAAAGATATTGATATTTCCCTTACCACAGATGTATTACCATTTATTATTCCGTTGATTTGTATTTTAACTATGAATACAGAACATAAAGATATTTTAGATATGTTAAATTTGATTAAGATCAGTCCAGCATTATTGAGTGTATTTCAAGACCAGTCGTTTATCTGGTGGAATAAACAAGATATTATAAAATTGATTGAAGCAATTGTAGGAAAATATATTAGAAAGAACTCTTGTGTATATAATATATCAATACAATTTAAGATGTCTTTACAAAGTTTAATAGATAAACCAAAAGAATTGTTGGAACTAATTGATAGTTGTTTGAAACCAAAGCAAAAAGAGAAGCAAGAAAATGGCGAAGTATTTACTCCTATGTGTTTAGTATTTGAAATGTTAGATAATTTAGATAAACATTTTATTAAGGAACACAGAAGAAGTATATTTACTGAACCAAGTTTCAAATGGTTTGACCCTGCTTCTGGTATGGGTAATTTTCCAGTAGCGGTTTATTTGAAACTGATGGAAGGATTAAAAACGCAAATTCCAAATGATGAAGACCGCAAGAAACACATAATAGAAAATATGTTATATATGAGCGAATTAAATAAGAAAAATGTGTTTATTAATTATCAAATATTCAATATGAATAATCAGTACAAGTTAAACCTATATCAAGGCGATACATTAGAATTGGATATTGTAAGTGTCTGGGGATTACAACTCAATAGTTTTGATGTGATTTTAGGAAATCCGCCATACAATAAAGGAGGTATTCGTTCTTATACTGGAAAGCAATTGGGAGATAAAAATGAAACCATTTGGACTAAGTTTATTGAAAAATCGTTTGCATGGTTGAAACCAGATGGGTTTTTAGCATTCATTAATCCGTTGAGTTGGTTGAAGAAAAGTCATTCATTACATAACGAGATGTTGAAAAAACATATTGTTTGGTTGAAATTGTGGGACAATTCGCATTCAAAACGAATGATAAATGCTGATATTCCTATTTCGTTGTATGTATTACAAAACACTCTTAATACACAAAATAAAAAGACGGAGATTATTAGCGAAATCAAACGCAAAAAACTTACAACAACATCGTTTGAATATCTCAATAAAAATTATTCCATTCCATTAGCATTCCATAGTATATTTGATAAACTCATTCGTTTTATAGAAAAACATAATTGTAGTTTGGAATACAAAACAAAAACCATAAAATCATCTGGAACAAAGGCAAAAATACCAACTGAATATACATTAGAAGATATGTGGGCGGTTGATACATATACCATCAAAGAAGGATTAATGGTAAAAAAGGCAACCGAACAACACCCAGACGCAAATAAACGCAAACTTATTATTTCAAACAAAGCAAGTTTTACTGGGGCATTTATTGATGAAGGAAAGCTCGGTTTGACTGGAAATGATAAATCTTATATTTTAGGGGACAATTTAGAATTATTATTAAAATTATTGACTTTTAAGATTAGTGATATAATAAGTCATTATACAAAATATAGACAGGATTTTTTGGAAAAAGAAGTTTATACATATCTTCCAGACATTCGTAAGTTAGAAATTGTGGATATAACCGAAGATGAGTTTTACAAGTTAATAGGATTAACACACCAAGAAATCAACCAAATAAAAAATCCGTCGTCAAATGAAGTGATAGAAATAGAAGTAAAACCTAAAAAGAAATTGTTAATTGTTAAAGATGAAGAAACCGTATAAATATTATATTAGAATTAGTAGTTGTTTTACGTTTTTATAAGATATTTTTTATTTGTTTTTATATATTAGTTGTAAATGATGGTCTTGGGATTGTAAAAACTATTATTATTTATCTATGATAAAGTAATATTGATTTTTTATATTTTTTTAAACAAAATGTTTAATTCGAGGGAAAAGATATTTTTACATAAAAGCTTTTGGACCTTCATTTTTTAATTATTTTTTTATTTCTAAAAATTATTTTTTTTCTCCATTTATATTATTTTTTATACTTATTTTAATACTCTTATTTTAAATAAAATATAATTATTATTACCAGTATAATAAGATAAATAAATATTTATTAATAAATTATATTATTAATATGATAAAAAAAACTAATGAAAATGATAAAAAATTAATGAAAATGATAAAAATATATAAAGAATAATATTATTATCTATTATAATAAGGATATGAATTATAATTGTGAATATTGTTATTATAATACTATTATTAAATGTAATTATAATAAACATCTTGAAACTAAAAAACATAAAGAGAATGTTATAATTAATGAGAATTCAATAATAGAAAAAAATAAGAATTTTATATGCGATAAATGTAATAAACAATTAAAATCAAAACAAAATTTAGAATATCATATTTTACATTGTAGAGGAGTTTCTTCTTCATTAGAATGTTCTAAATGTAATAAAATATTCAATAATAGAACTACAAGATATATTCATGAAAAAAAATGTACGAAAGCTCAAGAATTAATAACATACGATGATAAAAATGCTAAAATAACTAATAATACTAATAACATTACAAATATTGGTACTCAAAATAATAATAATATAAATATAGTTGTAAATAATTTTGGTTGTGAGAAATTTGATTATTTTATGGAAAATCCTGATTTTATTAAATTTATGAATAATTGCATTGAAAATAAAGTAGATGGTATTTGTAATTTGATTGCTAAAAAACATTTTGATCCAGACCATCCTGAAAATCATAATATTAGAAAAATGAATAAAAAAGATAATTTTTTAGAAATATATAAAGATGATAATTGGAATACTAAAAATTACAAGGATGGTTTGGATTATATAACGATACCATTAGAAATGACTTTTAGTATATTTATGGAAAAAATGATAAAAGACAATCACAATATACAAACAAATGTAATCCAACATTTTATGAAAGAAGTTGGTAGCATTCTAACGTGGGATTTATCTGCAGGTGATTATAATTTCAGTTTTAACAATACTAAAATGCAAAATGACATGAGTGATAAAAGTAAAAATATACTAAAAATAAAAATATATAAAGCATTCTGTGAAAGTTTATATAATTATTCAAAAATAATTCATATGACTTAAATTATTGTATTTACTAAAACCTTCAATACTTTATAACGGGAACTTTTTGTTGAATTGCTAAAATTGGAAGTATTTTTCTGAAAATGGATAGTATTTTGTCTTTTTTGGATAGTATTTTGTTCAAAATGGATAGCATTTTTCTGAAAATGGATAGTATTTTGTTGCTCAAGGATAGCATTTTTTGCACAAAGTTGGTTATTAAAAAATAAAATGTGCTAAATTAATTGTGCACATATATAAAAAGTGCTTATTTATATGATGTATATAATTGTGCAATTTATAATTTATGAAAAATGCAATATTTAAGGCACCCATTTTGGTCAAAATGTGATATTGAAAAATGTGCTATCGATAATTTATATTACCTTAAAAATAGCACATTTTTAGCACATTTGCACATTTAAAAAAAAAAAATAATCCTGGAGGACTTTTTACTTTTTTTTTACACATCTCAAAATCTTCAATATTTTAACAAAAATAATATTTATTTATCTAAATAATATATTATTTTTATAAAAATAAAAATGTGAAAAGCACACTTGCACATTTACATACTTTTATATGTTTAATTATGATGTGTAATTTATTATTTGCACTATTAACTATTACCATAAACAGCACTTTTTATCATGGATAGTATTTTTCCCGAAATGGATAGTATTTTATTTTCTATTATTTTTAATTAAAAAACGTTATCACAACATATTTTCTATATAGATTTTTATATCATCTGAAATATTTCGATAGATATTTTTATCATTCTTATATTTAATTATTAATAATTGTTGTCTAAAGAAATCAAAAAACTCATCATTCTTTATTTCGTTATCTATTAAATGTCGATTATCATTATAATATTTCAATAAATAATCAGCATTATCATTTATCAATTTTGATATTATACATTTAATATTCATAATTTTCCACATATCATTTTCTTTAATTTTATATTTTTTAGTTTTATCATCATATATAATATTACGATTTTCTGGAAAATCTTTATTAAAATGTTTTTTTTCAATAAGCAAATATATCGAATGCTCTACTTTCATTATAATCTTTACAATTTCAGATATTGATAAATAATCTAGTCTTTCCTTACCATAATTGTTAATAATTATATTTTTATCATTTTTTGTATAAATAATACTTTTTGCTATGCAATTATTTCGTTTTATATGTTTTGATTTATTACCAGAACTACTAAAGGAAATCATACATTTAGGACAAGTTAATATATCAATTCCTAAACATTTTTCTTCATGATTTTTTAAATTTTCATTAGTAATATATTCTTTATAGCATTTAGAACATTTAAAAAATTGGTTTTCATATTGAAAATCAATATCTTCTGTTTGGGTTTCTTTGTGCATATATTGGATATTTGAAACTTGAGAATTGATTTGTTGCTGATAATATTTTGCACCAGATTCTCTTAATATTTCTTTAGAATGTTTATTTATTTCGTGTCTCTTTACACAAAAATTACGATATGATGAATAAGAACAATATTTACAATTCAACATATAATTTCAATGCACCTATTTAGTGCTTATATAATTTTTTGTTATCTAAAAAATGCACATTTAAAAATAATTTACTTGCTAATATAAAACAAATGTTTGTTTCTTGTCTGAATTCCAAGAAAAAAGAAGTGTATGATATTACTTCTTTGAAATATTATATATTAAATTACATGGGATGTATAGTTTTTGATAATGAAGATTTAACATATAAAGATAGTAATTATATTGCTTATAATATATTTGGATTATATAATAGAAAAATAACAAATATATATGAGATATTAAGTGAGAAAAATCACAATATTATTAAAAACGCGTCTGAATATGAAAAAATATTATATGGAATAGAGTTTATAATAAATGATATCAAATTAGATTTAGACATCAGGATTATAAAATATAAGCAATTATTTATAATCTTAATCTATAATTATATTCTAAATAATTTTATCAAATATACAAATAATGTTTCTTTCAATGATTGTGTATATAATATAGATAACAAAATTATAAATAACAATTTCATAAATTCATTATCAAAAGAATGTTTAGAATATATATTATTATCATTTAATATAATTATACTAAAACACGATAAATTAAAAGTATTGTATATTGACAATAATACTAAAAAAAAATTACTATTATATAATATCAAATCAATCTATGATTACATATCACATAATAATGAAGAATACTACAGATTACTAATAAATGATATAATCAATAATAATAAAATTTCAAATAAGATTCACGAGCCAATAGATTTACAATTAAATAATATATTTTTTAAATATATCTTCAAAATATATAAAGAGCAAAATAAAAAATATATATTTTTTATGATATCATATGATGGTTTAGATAATAAAAAACATATCGATAAAATCGTGAATGAATTATATTCTAAGAAAACTTTGAAATATATAGAATACAGTTTATTACCACCTGCAGATACATATGATAATATTACCATTTTATTTTTAGATATAGTTGATTTTTCTAATATCTGCGAAAAAACATCAAATAGACGTTTAAATAAATGGATGATAGATTTTCATGACATCATCAATAAATATATATCATTATATCAAATAACAAAGATTGAAGTAAGAGGTGATTGTTATATATGTCTAGCAGGACTTGAAACAAATTATTTTGTTAATCATTATAGTGATGATTCTAATAAAAATAAAATGACAAGAATTGTAAATTTTAGCATAAAAATAATAGAAGAATTGAATAAAGTAAATACTCATTTAAGAATAGGAATACATACAGGAAAAGCTACTATTTCTTATATAAATGATTATGATTTCACATTAGTTAAAACGGTTTATGGGAATGATGTAAATATTGCTGCAAGAATGGAACAAAGTGGCAAAACAGATTTGATACATATGACAAAAACTGCAGCAGAAATATATGCTAATGAAAATAATTTAAATTTGGATATTTTGAAAACTAATTATATCACTTATAAGAATATTCAATTTATGGAAACCTATTTATATGATACTTATTTGAAAGATTTTGTAAGCATTGATAATGATAATTATTATCATAATAATATCGATATAAGCAAGTCCTAAAAAGGAAATCTTACATTTTGCAAATATTTATTTTCTAAAAAATGCATTTTTATGTTATGTTTATGTAAAATTATACTCAACATACTTTGGTCATGTCTATGTTCTATGAAAAAACTACTATTTTCAATTGTACTTGCTACATCTGTTAAATCATCGTGGTCGCAACACATATCTAGCCATTCTTTCATATACATTATTGTTTTTTCTGTTTTTTTAATGATTAAAGCACCAGCCCAGCAATCTTCAACATTCTCATTAAAAACCTTATCAAACATATTATATTTATGGATTACATCCATTTTGCACCATTTTTTCATATGATAAACTGATTCATTTGGTCTATTTTTCCATACTAGTATATCATTTGTTTTCATATAATCTAAATATAAATTTGTAAAATCTTCAATAAAATAATATTTAGAATCAAGATAAAAAATAATATCATCATCATTTATCTTTTCTAATGTTTTATTGATTATATAAGGTTTCCACAACCAATAACCGCCACCGCGCCCATAATTTAATACATACATATTTCTTTGATAAAAATCATTATCAATCTCACATCTATTATATACAATAATCTTAAACTCTTTCCCATATATTTTTACAGATTCTAATAATTTTTCTAAATAATCATTATGTGTATTATCATTATAAACCAAAAAATATAACATCTATTTCTTAGTTCTTTATTTTTTAAGTATTTTAAGCGAAGAGTGAATCAATATTTTTAATTTTCTTAATCCACTTATCTGGTTTATATTTGAGACTATCAGTAATTCCTATGAAAAATCCTAGACTACAAGCGGTATCATAAACCTTTTTATTTGTTTCGCGATTAGAATAAATATCAGTAATTGTCATTAAACTTAAACGATGATTTAATTCCTTCAAATTAGTAATTATCTCATCATTCGTCATATTTTCAATATGTTTAATATTAGTATTAAAGAATGCATTTAATTGCTTTACGTGAAATCTTGGTTTATGTGATGTATGATGTTTGGGGTCTCTCGAAATACCTTTTGATAATATTTTATCTTTACAAATATCTGCAATAAGATTAGTAATACGAAATGAAGGCACATCTTCGTCAGTTAAAGGTTTATTATTATTAATTTTCTTAAATAAATCAATAATATATTCATTATCTTTTTCTATATTATCAATTTTAATAGCATTTACATAAACAAATTTATTACATTCCATTTGAATATCATCTTTCTCCAAATAAAGTTTTATCGCTTCATATCTATGCTGTCCATCAATTAATATAAAATTATCTGATGATTTTTCTTTAACCGCACTTAAATGCCATTTGATATCATTATTTTCTTTAATTGAATCATAATATTCTTTAACTTTACTATCATCTATACTGCGATTATAAACCCAATGGTCAGTATGACGTATTAATGGTCTAAATTCAATTTTAATAAGTACATTAGTATCACTTTCATCCAATATAATATATTCATTCGATGGTAAAAATAATTCATCCTCCATTGTTGGTGTTGGTATGAAAAATAAAATTATATGATTATCATTTTTTTTTCTTTTCACTTACAATTTTATTTTTTTTAATTTTTCCTCCACTACTTACTTCTATTTGCATAGGTATATTTATTGGTTGATTAATAGCAGAAGATATCTCTGGTACTTTTACACTTTCTTCTTTTTCATTGATAATATTATTTAAATAATGAAAAGATATTAAAAGTTTAAAATATATAGAATTTACTATATGAAAAAAATTTTCATGTACAACTTCTTTATCACCTATTTTTTTCTTAATAAAATTTGAAAAAATTTTAAAAGAAGTATCAAAAGTATTTACTTTCTCTGTCATAAATTCAATTGAATCATTTTTAAAAAAATTTATATATTTCTTATTTTTAAGTCCTGGAATATTAAAACAAATTATTTTAAAATATTTTTCCTCTAATTCTTTGTCATCATATTTATTCGGTACTACTTTATTTGATTTATAATCAAATGTTAATAAATATTGATAAAACTCACAAGATATTTTTGTATAAATATTATTATCCTTGAATATATTTTTAATATATGTTAACGTATTCTGTATTTTTTTTTCTTTTTTATCAGGATTTCCTCCTACTCCTACGCGCATTTTTTTATCAAGTTGTTCAAATATTCCTGCATCTATTTGTTCATCTATTTCTTCTCGAATACGTTTTTGTAATACTTCTTGCATTGGTATATCTTGCGATGATTGTTGTTGTGCATATAGTAGTTGTTGTAATTCTAGGTGATGTAGTGCATCTGGTTTTTCTACTTCTTGCTTCACCTGTTCATCTAAAACAGGTTGCTGTAGTTTTTTTATTTCATCTTCTTTTTCTTTTATTCCTTTTTTTAAATTTGCTATTTTCTCTTCATTCTTTTTGATTTCTATATTTCTTTTATCATTTCTAGATAATAACTTAACAATAATTTCTAAAATTTGTTTATTATTGATCCCAGGTCCATTGGTTTTAATTATATCACTTGTATCAGTGTCTATGTATGTACGTGGTATTAGTTTTAATCCATCATCTTGACTCAGTATACTTTGTAAGATTTTCGTATTAGCAATCTCTTGATTAATTAGTTTTTGTTTTTCAATATTTTCTTTTTGATGTTTTCCTATTTCTGCTTTATCTTTAATTATATCCTGTTTAATTTTATGAATCTTCATTATTAAATCTCCTATTTTTTTATGTCGAGCATCATTTAAAATTTTAGGTATTATTTCAAATCTTGCTCTTGCATTAGTCCTCATAATATCAACATTTGGTGACTTATTTTTTAAATGTAAAGAAGTTAGTAAATCTTTAGGATCTATACTTCCAGATTTAGAATCTATTCGTGAATAAATATAAAAAAATTTAAGCCATTCTTTGTGATTAGATATACTATTAATAATATTATCTATTTTTACTGTATTTATTTGCCATTTTCCATCATCATTTATCTTAATACATAATTTATTTGATTTACAAGGAGAATTACATATCTTATGTGCCCATTCATAATTACATCTTAATGCCATATTAATAAATTTAGTATTTGCATCAAGATTAGTATTAGGATTGTCTCGAATGCTATCAATATAATTTTGAGTAATTTGTCCAGCAAATTCATGTGCGGAAACTGGGTTTTTAACAGCATTTATTAAATTAATATTTAATGGTCTAATTATAATGTCCAATAAATATACATTTGCAATTTCTTTATTTTCATCAGGAGACATAGGTATTAAATGTTCGCATTCTGGACTTGAAAATTCACCTTGTTTTTTTTGTTGCAATGATTCTGCATCGGTATGATAAAATATTTTATCTTTATCTTTATATTCATTTTCTTTACATTTTTCAAAATCTGCATTTATAGGTTTAATTTTAACACTACATAAATAACACGTTGTTCCAGCACAATTAATTTTATTTAGAGCATAAATACATTGTTGCTGATCCCCAGTAGTTGATGTATCTGCATTAGGATCCATTCGTTGAACTACATCCATTCCTCTTGAAGGTTTTTTAGGAGTTTTAGCAGAACTCATTTTTACTTAATAATTATTAAGAAAATTAAATACTAATCTCAATAGGTTGATATTTATTAAAGGTTGAATTATAAATACATTTATATTTAATTGAAAATGATGCATTTTTCTCTTTGAAAACATTACGCATCATTTTACTAGTTTGTAAATTAGGAATAAATGCAATACCTATTTTTGTTGATGTAATAATATTTTCATTGTCATATAAATTATACACATCTGCATCATCTGTTTTAGTTACCCATAAAATCTTTTCTTCATTATTATTAACGTTAATATTAATTTCAATATTTGATGTTGAAATTATATTATCTTTGTAATCATTTGGAATAACACTAGTTTTATTTTCAAGTTCCTTAAATTCTGTAATATCTTTTGATTTTCTATTAACACTAATAATAATATCTTCATTGAAGTTATATAATTTAGGTTTATGTTTAAAATTATAAGACCAGAAATAAATACCTCGACAAGTATAATTTAATTTCTTTGACAATTCAATTAAATCATTAATGCTTTTTTTAGATGGAAAATAATAATTTTTAATTTTAAAATCGCAAACATCACAAGTATTATCAGGTGTATATTTAGTATCAAGCATTTCATAAATAATTTTCAATCGTTCTGGTAATGTTTTATTGTCAAGTTTCTTACCTTCATAACTAAAAATATCATTAATTATAAATATCCATTTACCATTATTAGTCTTAACCATCTCACCGTCAATTAGTGTATTCTCAAATAATGAGGTATCAAACATACCTCTAGATAAAATAATTCTTGGCTTTTCATATCCAGGATGAATCTTTTTATCTATAAAATAAATAATAGGTACATCATTATTTTTCGTAAAAAAAATATAATAAGGATTACCATTTGTTCTTAAACAAATTAAATGTGGTATTTTATTAATGTACTTCGCATTATTTTCATCTAACTTAAAATAATGCTTTTGAATAATTCTAATACCATATAGAGAAAAAATATTACTTAAAATTTCATCTTTAATATCATTCGATTTAATATTATACGCTACTCTATCAGCAAATGATATTATACCTGTATGCATTTTAATATTAATTGTTTAATTATTTAAATATCATTTTTTTTTATATATAATATTAAGATGGAAAGTCGTAAAAAAATATATAAAATTTATAATAAATTTAAGAGACCAGTAGATATCATAGATGCAAATGAGGTATGTAATAGCAAACATGGATTTAAATTAGAATTGCAACAAGAATTTTTAAAAAAGTACATAATAGATAATTTTACTGCCATTAATAAAATCTTATTATATCATTCAATCGGCAGTGGTAAAACATGTACTTCAATAACAATCGCCGAAGAGATTATGAGTTATAATAAAAATTATAAAACACTTGTAATTTTACCTGCAAGATTGAATTCAAATTATATAGATGAATTAATATCTTCTTGTGGTTTTAATAAATATATATCAAAAGAAGATTATAATAATTTTATAGCATTTGATACACCCTTAAAAGTTAAGAAAATAATTGAGAGACAATTTATGAAATTAATTAATGAAAATTATACATTCTATTCGTATGAGAAATTATTTAATTTGGCAAAGAAACAATCAAATATTATTGAATGGGTTCAATCAATAACTAAAAATAAAGTAATAATAATAGACGAAGTACATAATTTAATTAATGGCAAATATGATATTAAAGATAAATCATTAACTCAATCATTATTCTATCATTTATTTTTAACGAATCTGGATAAATCGTCAAAATCTTTCTTCCTTACTGCTACACCTATATTTGACAATTATGGTCAATTTATTGAACTGGCTAAAGTATTAAATACCGATGTCAAAATCGATGGAAGTGAAAATATTAAAAAAATTATTAATTTATTAAAAGGTAAAATTAGTTATTATGATGCAACTAACTTAAATGCATATCCATCAATTGAATATAAGATTGAAGAAATACCTTTAACTCAAATACAAAATAATATTATTTCATCATTAAATAACCCAGATGAAGATAATGATGAAATAGATAATACAAATGAAATGTTTTTAATAAAACAAAGACAATATTCAATATCGACAATTTCTAATATTTCATCTATATCTAATAACAAATTATCTTTGTATGCACCAAAATTAGTTAAAATTAAAGATAGTATTATTGAGAATAAGGGAAAACATTTAATTTATTGTACTTTTATTAAAAAAGGCTTACATATCTTAGAAGATATATTAAAAAGATATGGGTACATTAATTATTATAATGATAGTACATTAGATGCAAGTAATAATTATAAAAGATATATAATTTGGGATTCGAAATTGAAAAATACACAAAAACAATCCATTAAAAATATATTAAATTCTTACGAGAATGTTGATGGTAATATAATAAAAGTAATTTTGGGTTCTCCTTCTATAAAAGAAGGTATTTCATTCAAGCATATACAACATTTACATATTGTGGATCCAGTATGGAATGTTTCTGCAATGAATCAAATAGAAGGCAGAGCAATACGTTTCTGTTCTCATGTAGATATATCACTTACTGATAAAAACTTAAAAAGAACTGTAGTTCTTCATTATTATAAATCAATTGCTAATCCCTCTCTTGTCAATCCAATATCTCAAACATGCGATGAAAGAATTTATGATGTCATATTACCTAAAAAAGAAATTATAATTAACGCCTGTGAAAATGCTTTAAAAAAAATAGCATTTGACCATTATTTATTTAATAAACATTCATTATACAACGACGATGACGATTATTCTTTGATTGATATTGAAGATTTAAAAGAAATACCACATAATATTAGCATAAGTAAAAAACTTAAAAATAATTGCCCCAAATCAAGAAGACCTATAAATGATGTATGTAGAAAAGGTTATATGATTAAAAATAATGCGAATGGGTTCAAATGTTGCTATAAAATTCGTAATGTAATTACTAAATCATCTTGTCCAAAAAATAGAAGACCAATTGATGATAAATGCAATGATGGATATTATAATAAATTAAATAAAAAAGGAGACAAATGTTGTTATAAAATAAGAATTAAAAAATGTCCTGATACAAAAGAAATACATCCTATAACAGGTAAATGTGTTCCTTTATGTAAGGAAGGTAAAATAAGAAATAGTAAAGGTAGATGTATAACTAATGGTAAGAATCCTAAACCCAAGCAAGAACCCAAACAAGAACCCAAACAAGAACCAAAGCAAGAACCCAAGCAAGAACCTAAACAAGAACCCAAGCAAGAACCCAAGCAAGAACCCAAGCAAGAACCCAAGCAAGAACCCAAGCAAGAACCCAAACAAGAACCCAAGCAAGAACCCAAGCAAGAACCTAAATCTAGATTAGAAGCCAGACCTGACATTAAGTCATCACTAACCTTAAATGATAAGTATAAAAAATATAAATTATTAAATGAAAAATTAAGTAAAATTAAAGATGCTTGTTTAGTTCCTACAGGAACTAATGAATTTATCTTAGATAATAAAATAAAATTATTTGAATATATTGCAAGTGGTGCTTGGGGAGTAGTATATAAAGCAAAATTATTAGAGAATGATGATAAAGATAATTATTTTGCAGTTAAAATTCAAATTAACAACAGAGAAATGCAGAAAGAACTATTTATATTAAATAAATTAAAAAAATATAATAATACAGAATTTAAAAATCCACATTTACCATTAATATTCGACGAAATTAAATGTAATAATATTGATTTTTCTGATGAAAGAATTAAAAAATTATTTATTAATGTGAAAGAGGGCAGACATAAACATTATTTAATGTTATATAATAATTTAGCCGAAGGTGATTTTGATTATTACTATACACATATTGCTAAAAATAATTTTAGTTTATGGAAAAATGCAATAGAGCAAATTTATATGTCTATAGCATCATTGCATTCATTGGGTGTTATACATAATGATTCGCAACACCATAATTTTTTATTTTATAAAATAAAACCAGGTGGATGTTTTCATTATATAATGGATGGTGTAGATTATTATATTGAAAATTTAGGTTATTTATGGAATATATGGGATTTTGGCCTTTCTTTATCTAATTATAGATATTCTGATTTTATTAAAGATTATAACCAATTTAATTTATCTTTAAGAAAAAATGATAAAAGTAAAAGAACAGAAAAATTTATTAAAAAATTTAAAGAAGCAGATATATCTGAAAATATAAAATGGGGACTTATTTTAGAACACAAAACAATACCAAAAGAAATTGAAGAATTAGAAAAAAAATTATGGGAAATTACTTATACAGATACGGCAAACCTTGAATATTTATTCACTAAAAATCAAATATATGAATCGATGTGGTTTAAAAATGAATTATTAGATAAAAATATTTTATTTTCAAATAAACCAATTGGTAATATAATTTATAATATAAAAATTGAAAGTCCATATTATCATACTTATTATGAAAACTATCATGATGATAGGTCTAAATTTTATATAAATTTTCCAGAAAGACTAATAGGAAAATAAATATAAATATAATTTATATAATATATGTTTAAATTATTGTGTTGTTTTTACAATAATGAAATAACTTTGGATAATTTATATGATAGATATAAACATATAAATAGAAAATTTAAAGAACATGATAATCCAATTGAATTAATTGAAAAAATTGGTCAAGGTTCTTGTGGTGTTGTTTATAAATCAAAATTAAAAGATGATAAAGAATATAATAATTATTTTGCTACTAAAATTCAATTGAATTTTGAAGAAGTAGATAAAGAAATGTTTATTGCAAATAAATTAAAAGAATATAATAGTGCAGAATTTAAAAATCCACATTTACCTTTAATTTTAAATTCTAATATTATGCTATGTAGTAATTTAGCAAATGGTACTTTTGAATATTATTATAAAAAGCTAGCCAATAATGATGTAAAATTATGGAAAAATGCAATAGAACAAATTTATATGTCTATGGCTTCATTGCATTCATTGGGTATTATACATAATGATCCTCATCATCAAAATTTTTTATTTTATAAAATAAAACCAGGTGGCTGTTTTCATTATGAAATAAATGGTATTGATTATTATGTTGAAAATATAGGTTATTTATGGAATATATGGGATTTTGGTATTTGTATTACTAATTATAGGTACACTGAATACATCAAAGATTATAACTTTTTTAATTTATTTTTGAGAAAAAACGATGAAAATAAAAAAACAAGGGATTTTATTGACAAATTCAAATATTATATTGAAAATCATGTATCAGAAAAAGTCAAATGGGGAAAAATAGATAAAGATGTAAAAATACCAATCGAAATACAAGAACTCGAAAGAAAATTATGGGCTATGACGGGTTCTGATATAAGAAATTATGAAGTTGAATTGATTCGAAGTAAAATAGATGAATCCATTTGGCTTAAAGATTTATTAAATAAAAATATTTTATTTTCCAAAAAACCCATTGGTAATATTATTGCTGACATTGAAATGTCTTTGCCATTATATACTGGTAAAGTAGTTAATGATACATCTAATTTCTATATTCCATTGCCATAAAAAATGATATTTATTATAATTATAATAAATATGTCAAAATACTTAGGTGCCCATATAAGCAAAGAAATTACTATTCTAAAAACATTAATAAAAATAAAAGAAAGCGAGGGAAATGCTCTTCAGTTATTTGTATCAAATCCGCGCAGTGTTGCTATGCCAAATTTGATTAAAATTAACAAAGAAGCAGATGATATTAAAAAATTCTGCAAAGATAATGAAATTAAGATGGTTATACACGCATCCTATACAATAAACCTTGCAAAACCTTTTAATAATGGTAAGAAAGCAATAGAAATAAAAGATTGCTTATGGATTAAATCGCTTATTGCAGAACTAGAAGTAGCGAATTTAATTAACGCTTGTGGTGTAGTAGTTCATGTTGGTAAATATACCACTCAAACAAAAGAAGAGGGATTAGAGAATATGCATAAAGCCATTAAGTACATTTTAAATGAAATAAAAGAATTAAAATTAAATAGCAAATTAATATTGGAAACACCAGCAGGTCAAGGTACAGAACTATTAGTTGATTTAAAGGATTTTATTGATTTTTATAATAGTTTTAGCAATCCTGAAAAAGAACATTTAAAGATTTGCATAGATACCGCACACGTATGGTCGTCTGGTTATAATCTAATAGAAGCATATAATTTAATTACAAAAACAAATAAGAATGATATATTAGTGATTCATTTAAATAATAGTAAAAAATTAAAGGGATCTAAAGTTGATACTCATGATGAAATTTTTAAAGGTAAAATTGATTCAGATTATTTAATTAATGTTTATAATAAAACTAATAATAATATTATTATAATTCTTGAAAAGCCTTCCGATAACTTAAAAAAAGAAATTAATGATATAAAAAATCATTAATCTTCCTAATTTTTTTTAATTTTTATTATTAGAGAAACTAAGAATAAAAATGCTTAAAAAGGGAAAATGTATGAGAAATGCAATCAATTTTACTAAACTTGAAAAATATCATAAAATAGATAAAGGTTTATTTGATGAAACAAAATTTAATTTAGACTTAGATATCAGATCTCCAAAGATGGTTAAATTACTTGATAAAATCAGAGAATTAGATGAGAACGATTTAAAAACCGATGGACATTTATATAAACATATAATTTACAGCGATGTTAAAACTTCATCTGCAGGTATTAAAGTAATAGCAGGAGCATTAACTGCTAATAATTATAAAAATATATATGATAGTAAATTTAAAATAGATGATGGATTATTTCGCAGAAATACTAATAATAATTATGCATTATTAACTAGTTTAAGTATTTATAATAAACCTTTCCCAGTTAAACTTAAAAAGAAAATTTTAGAATTATTTAATGAAAGACCTGATAATATTTATGGTGAAAATATAAGATTTTTATTATTAGATCAGGGATATAAGGAAGGTATTGATGTGTTTGATGTTAAATACTTACATATATTTGATGACCTTTTAACAAGTTCAGACCAAAAGCAAGTAGTTGGCAGAGGAACTCGTTTTTGTGGTCAAAAAGGTTTGGAATTTATACCAAATGAAGGATGGAAACTCCAGGTATTTAAATACAATCTTTTAATACCTGAAAATCTTCAAGAATTTTATGGAACTGATAATTCTTTTGAGATTGTTATGAAGGAAAGTGGTTTAGATATAAATAAATTAATATTTGCAAGTGAATTAGAAAGAGCATCTATCAAAGGTTCAGTTGATAACACCTTAAATAAAATAATTAAAGCAGAGATTGTATTAGGAGGTGGAATCAAAGGTAAAAGAAAACGTCTTGAAAATAAAGGTTATATTCTTCATAAAAATCCAATAAAAATTGATAGAAAACTTTCTTATGATGAAATGCAGAAATATGTGGAAAGATATTATAGAAAATATAAATTAGATGAAATTAAATTTGAGAATGGTTGCATTGAAGACATAACTGATAATTCGAGAATAGTTAAATTTACAAAAACTCAAGATTTTGTTTCTAAATTTTTTAATCATCAATTACCTTATAAAGGTATGTTATATTGGCATAGTGTTGGAACTGGAAAAACTTGTTCTGCTATTGCGACAGCAACAAGAGGTTTTGAAGAGGCTGGTTATACCATCCTATGGGTTACTCGCCATACCTTAAAAGAAATTATATGGAAAAATATGTTTGATAAGATTTGTTCTGTTGTTTTACGAGATAGATATAATAATGGTGAAAAAATACCTACAAGTAAAGATAATAATTCTAAAAGTTTCTTATCTGATAGTTGGAAAATTTTACCTATGAGTTATAAGCAATTCTCTAATTTACTTCAAAAGAAGAATGATTTTTATAAACAATTAGTATCTATAAATGGTACTGAAGACCCCTTAAGAAAAACTCTTGTGATTATTGACGAGGCTCATTTATTATATTCAAATGAACTTAAAATTGCCGAAAAACCAAATGTTAATGTACTAAAACAAAAGATTAGAGATTCATATCGTATTTCAGGTGATGATAGTGTAAGATTATTATATATGACAGGAACTCCTTATACTACAAATCCAATGGATTTAATTAAATTTGTAAATATATTTAAGGATGACCAAAATGATTTATTACCTGAAGATTTCAATGAATTCAAAGAAAGATTTTTAGATGAAAATAATAATTTTACTATTGATGGCGAAAAAGAATTTTTAAATTCAATAACTGGCTATATTTCTTATTTAAATCGCGGCGATGATATAAGACAATTTGCATATCCTGTATTTAATAATATAAATGTTATTATGAGTTCTCATGGTATTAGTGCTTCTGTTCAAGAAACAGAAGAAAAGATACAAGAATTAGAACAAAAATTATCAGAAACTGATGATGCGAAAGAAAAAAATAAATTAATTAAAGAAATAAATAAAAATAAAAAAGCGATTATAAGAGAAGTTAAACGAGACGATAAAAATTCATTTGACCAAGAAAATTTCTTTAATAACTGCTTAGATAAAAAGAAGGAAACAGATAGTACATTTGAATTACAAGATTTAATACCAATTGAAAAGAAAGAAAAGAAAGAAAAGAAAGAAAAGAATTGTGTTGATCCGAAAGAAATACATCCAATTACAGGAAAATGCGTTGAAAAATGTAAAGATGGTAAAGTAAGAAATGATAAAGGTAGATGTGTAAATAAATAAAAAAACTAATAATATAGAATAATCGTATGAGGAAAAAACTTTTAGTATATCTAGATGATAAAGATATTAAAAAACAACTAAAGAAATTTAAGGAGATTATCACAATAAAAACAAAATTTGACGAATCATCTAAGTTTGACATCATTTATTTAGTTTTATCAAATATTAATGATATTAATAAAATTATTAAATTATTAAATCCCGGTGGTATTTTTATGTTATCTATGCCAATAAAAAAATTAAATAAACTGATATTAATAGATATAATTGATAATACATATATATATCAGAAAAAAATTAAAGGTGGTCATTATAACCAATGTAGTTTTTTTATATTTAAAAAAAATCCTCAACAAATATTATCACGAGATGAACGAAGAAATAAATATATTAGAATTGCACGTGAATTAAATCAAGAATTTCCAAATGATTATTATTGTCCACATCAATCACAAATAATTGGTAGTAGAATTAATTTATGTAGGCCACTAAAAACATCAGGATATTTTGCATATATATATGAATCTAATTATGGTAATCATTCAGAATATGATATATTTATAAAACATCCTATAAATTTTGGTAATAATCTAAATGTTAAAATGTATCAAAATAATATTAAAAATGAAAAAAGTATATTAGATACTACGACAAATGCTGTTATTAATGGAACACATATAAATTTTATTTTATTATATAAAACATTAATATGTAAAGAGGATTATTTATTTTTAATGGAAAAAGCAGTAGGGGATCTTTATACTTTATTTCAAATTCATTATAATAATCATATAATAATTTCAAGATTATTGCGACAATGTATAATGACAATATTGTCATTACGTAAATTGGGGTTTTACCATAATGATGCTCATTCTAAAAATTTTTTATATTTTAAAATACAAGATAATGCAAATTTGTATTATAGATATAAAGGTAGAAATATATTTTCAAATTCGAACGGATATTTATTAACATTAACAGATTATGGTAGTAGTTCTTATGAACGAAATTTGCATATCATAAATTTAAATATAAACGAAAAATTTAGAAATAAAAATAAATTGGCGATAACTAATATGACGAATCTATGGGATTATTACAGAATAATACATGATTTTACTATTATAGGAAATCAGTATGCTATATATTATAGAGATTATATTGAAAATACACCTCATATAACTGAAGAAATTTTTTTAAATTTCATATTTTCAAATGTACCATTTATAAATATAGATAAACCAACAGGATATATTTATAATAATATTCCTGTAATTTTATAGTTATTTTTGTTATTTTATAATAAATATATAGAGAATATTAAAATGAAGAAAAAACTTTTAGTATATTCAAATTCTGATGATATTAAAAAACAATTAAAAGTATTTAAAGAGTTTATCACAATAAAAGCAAAATTTGTTGAATCATCTAAATTTGACATCATTTATTTAGTTTTATCAAATATTAATGATATTAATAAGATGGTTAAATTATTAAATCCCGGTGGTATTTTTATGTTATCTATGCCAATAAAAAATTTAAAAAATCTTAGCAAAAAACTTATATTCATAGATATAATAGCAAACACATATATCTATGGGAAAAAAATTTCAGGTGGTGGTGATAAAGAAGATATGGAAAAAGAACTGAATAAACTTTTAGATGAGGGTAAATTTAATGAATTTAGCAAATTATATGATATGTATAAATTGATATATTCTGATAAACAGAAAATCGACCTATATGCAACAGTCGATATTCATAAAGATAATGGCTCTGCAGCACAAGACCCTTCGCAAAATAGGGGTTCTGTTGCACAAGACCCTCTCCAAAATAGGGGTTCTGTTGCACAAGACCCTCTCCAAAATAGGGGTTCTGTTGCACAAGACCCTTCGCAAAATAGGGGTTTTGCAGCACAAGACCCTTCGCAAAATAGGGGTTTTGCAGCACAAGTCCCTCTTCAAAATAGGGGTTTTGCAGCACAAGACCCTCTCCAAAATAGGGGTTCTGTTGCACAAGACCCTTCGCAAAATAGGGGTTTTGCAGCACAAGACCCTCTCCAAAATAGGGGTTCTGTTGCACAAGACCCTTCGCAAAATAGGGGTTTTGCAGCACAAGACCCTCTCCAAAATAGGGGTTCTGTTGCACAAAACCCTAGATATGCTCCATCTATTATAGCAAGAGCACTAGATAATGGATATACCGTAATTCATACAGACTATAAAGGGAACCGAATTAATGTAAAAAGAAAAGCAAATTCTGGTCTTGAATCTCAACCTGAACCTCGAATAGAACCTAAACCTGAACCTGAACCTCGAATAGAACCTAAACCTGAACCTGAACCTCAACCTGAACTTAAACCTGAACTTAAATCTGAACCTGAACTTAAACCTGAACTTAAACCTAAATCTCGTTCTAATGATTATGATTTACAATATTTAACCGAATCTCAACCTGAACCTGAACTTAAACCTGAACTTAAACCTGAACTTAAATCTAAATCTAAATCTCGTTCTAATGATTATGATTTACAATATTTAACCGAATCTCAACCTGAACCTGAACTTAAACCTGAACTTAAATCTAAATCTAAATCTCGTTCTAATGATTATGATTTACAATATTTAACCGAATCTCAACCTGAACCTGAACTTAAATCTAAATCTAAATCTCTTTCTCATTCTGATAAACCTCAACAACAACACAAACAAGTATATAAACGTCCTATATCAAATGAGCAAACATTATTTAAAAGAAAAAAAAGGGGGAAAGTAATAGGTTCTATTCTAGAACGAATAGAATTATATAATAAAAAAAAAGTAATAATAAGTTGTATAGAAGAAAAAGATAAGAAGTTTTATGTTGCACACGGTAAATCTGCAAAAACTATTGGATATAATTATAAAGATGATATAATTATTAAAACGAATGTAAGTAATCAAGAAATAGTGTTATTAAGAAAATGTACTGAATCTATGATAGCCAAAAATAATATTAATTTTATTTTTATGTATAAAGAATGTTATAATAAAAATAATTATATATTAATTGAACCAGCAGATGGGTATTTAATGCAATTACTTTATCATTTTGAAGATGTTAAAAAATTAGAATCAATTATATTGCAATGTATAATGGCTATATTATCATTACACAATTTAGGTTATTATCATAATAATGCAAATTATAAAAATTTTTTATTCATTGAAATCAAAGATTGTATTTTAGAATATAAGATAAATAGTAATAGTTTTAAAATTAGATCTTATGGTTTTTTAATATTATTAATTGATTTTAAATATGCAACAAATAAAGAATATTTGAAAGAGAGAGATAGAATATTAACATCAAGAAAATTCGGATATTCAATCAATATCATAAAAAGTATTAATAATGATTTTTTTGATTATTTCACATTTATTCAAAGTTTATTTATGTACGATAACCTACATTCGCAATTAAATAAATTTAAAACAATAGATATTATACAAGAGATACATAAACTTAAAACTGAAAAAGATATTATTAATTTATTAATAAATAAATATAATAATTTTGAAAAAATAAAAAAATATAATGAAAATCCAATATATATTACTAATTACACCTTTTAACATTTAAAATGTCCGATTTTATACGGCAAAAAAATGTTAAAAGATCGTAATACTTTTGCTATTGCTAACAAAAGTAAGATAGTAATAGCATTCATTACTGAAGTGTTACTATCTATTTAT
>Ga0209297_1000461_pt1 | contig 26267 bp, 21 predicted proteins | sample S_130805_MF_Meta_FD_187322 | JGI IMG/M metagenome (GOLD analysis project Ga0209297, IMG submission 187322) | Freshwater microbial communities from Lake Simoncouche, Canada to study carbon cycling - S_130805_MF_MetaG (SPAdes) (version 2) | ecosystem: Environmental > Aquatic > Freshwater > Lake ...
TTGATAGATGTTGTTGGGTGTAATCCAAATTGGACAAGTGCAAACATTGCACAAGAACAGATCGCGTTGATTAAGAGCCAAGTAGGTGATGCACGTGCGATATGTGGTTTATCTGGTGGAGTTGATTCTGCTGTTGCCGCAGCAATCGTGCAACAAGCAATTGGTAAACAGTTAACCTGTGTTTTTGTAGACCATGGACTTTTGCGAAGCGGTGAAGTAGAACAGGTCGAACGTGATTTTGTTGCCGCAACTGGAATCACTTTAAAAACTGTGGATGCAAAAGCAACTTTCTTGAACGCCTTGAAAGGCATCACAGATCCAGAAGAGAAGCGAAAAATAATTGGTCGTGAATTTATTCGGGCATTTGAAGCAGCTGCTCGTGAAATTGCCACAACTGAAGTTAAATTCTTAGTGCAGGGAACTTTATATCCAGATGTTGTTGAATCTGGTGGCGGTACCGGAACTGCAAATATTAAAAGCCACCACAATGTCGGTGGACTCCCAGATGACCTTAAATTTGAATTAGTAGAACCATTGCGCGCATTGTTTAAAGATGAAGTTCGTGCAGTTGGATTGCAATTGAATTTGCCAGAAGAAATTGTTTGGCGCCAACCTTTCCCAGGTCCGGGGCTAGCAATTCGAATTATCGGAGAAGTCACTCAAGAACGATTAGATCTTTTACGTGAAGCGGATCTAATTGTGCGGAATGAATTACATGCTGCTGGTTTGGATCGTGAAATTTGGCAATGCCCAGTTGTATTACTTGCAGATGTACGTAGTGTTGGCGTTCAAGGAGATGGACGTACTTACGGTCACCCAATAGTTTTGCGTCCGGTATCTAGTGAAGATGCGATGACTGCTGATTGGTCGAGATTGCCTTATGACGTGCTGGCAAAAATTTCTAATCGGATCACAAATGAAGTTGCTGGAATCAATCGGGTTACTTTAGATATTACGAGCAAACCTCCTGGAACTATTGAGTGGGAGTAATTTTTAAAAAAATTTCCTGATATCACAGAGGTTTCACAGGCTTTTAGTGGATCATCGCCCTATGAACCTTGGCAAATCTCCCAGAATCCTGTTGGTCAACTCCACAATATTGGCGCTAATAATTGGATCATCGCTGTGGGGGTGGAACTTACTTCATCCAAGTGCGGCAAGTAGCACAGCTACACCAATGGCTACTGTTTCTCTTGGCGATGTCACTGCAACGGTTTCAGCAAGTGGAACAGTGACCAGTCCAGGGGATGTAGGAGTATCACCAACAGTTAATGGGACTTTAACAAATGTATATGTGAAAGTTGGTCAAAAAGTTTCGCAAGGCCAAACTCTTGCACAATTAGATTCCTCAACTCAAAAGATTTCAGTCACGCAATCCGAAGCTTCTTTACTTTCAGCGAAGGTTGCACTTGGTAAATTAACTAAGACTCGAACAGCCGATGAGCAAAAACAAGTTGACCTGCAAGTAGCTCAATCAAAAGCGTCACTTGAAACGGCACAAAAAAACTTTGATGATCAGAGCGCCTCCATCGCTCTTAATGTGGCCACTTATCAAGCATCTGTTGATGCAGCGAAGAAAAGTTTAGATGATGCAAAAGTGAACACAGCATTAAGTGCAACAACTTATCAAGCTTCAGTTGATGCAGCTAAGAGTAGTTGGGATAATTCTCAAAAGACTCTAGATAATTGGTTGAAAATTAATACCATGATGAGCACTGAGTTTTGTGATTCCATAACAGTAGCAACGGCAAATAGTGTCATTACATCTTGTGGAACTTTCCAGGGATATATGAACTCAATTCAAAGTGCAAAAACTTCTTATAATAATTCACTTACTACTCAAAGTATGAGCCTTAAGAAAGATGCTCAGAGTTTGGCTTCTTTAGAAGTTTCTTATCAGAACGCATTAGCATCACAAACTATTAGTTTGAAAAAAGATGCACAAACAATTCAGAGCTTGAAGAATGCAATTGCTTCAGCTCAACTTTCTTACGATCTTCAACAAGCAGGTTTAGCAGTAGCAATTCAGGCTGCAAATCAAAATGATTTAGATACAGCTGCGGCTTCAATAAAAACAGCAGAAGCAAATTTGGCTCAAGCAAAGAAGAATTTGGCGGCTACAACAATTAAAGCCCCAGTTGCCGGGGAAGTAGCTTCAATTTCAGCAACCGTAGGTCAATCTGCGGGAACGCAAGCTTCAAGCACCAACGGAACTGTTACTGGATTTATAGTTCTTACAAATGTGAGTGCTTTGAGAGTGGAAGCAGGCTTCTCTGAAGCAGATGCTGCGAAAATTCAAGTAGGACAAAGTGCGACATTTACTTTTGAAGCCCTGCCTAACGTGAATGCCAATGGAGTTGTGGCTCAAGTGAGCCCATTGCCTACAACTGCAAATAACGTAGTTTCATACACTGTGACTTTTGATTTAAGTGAAGCTGTTGCTGGATTAAAACCTGGAATGACTGCAACTGCAACAGTTACAACTGGATCAGCAGCTGGGGTTGTAAAAGTTACAGCTTCTGCAATCAGGAGCGCTGGCAATCGTTCCATTGTTCGCGTGATAACAACTAAAGGTGGCAAGGAGAGCATCGAATCTCGCCAAGTAACTATTGGATTAAAGGGCGATGGTGAAACTGAAGTTCAAGCTGGTCTAAAAGAGGGCGAGAAAGTTGCATTAAATGCAACGACTACAACATCCAGTAGCGGATTCCCAGGTGTTGGAGTTCCACAAGGATTTGGTGGATTAAGTGGAGCTGGCGGCGGCGGCTTTGGCGGCGGCGGACGTGGTGGCGGAGGAGGCGGTGGCGGCGGTGGTCGTGGATAACGCACCAATTATTGATCTGCACGATGTTGTAAAACAGTATGGTTCCGGTGAATCAGCAATTTTTGCACTAGATGGAGTATCGCTTGCGATATACCCAGGTGAATATGTTGCGATCATGGGTGCATCTGGTTCTGGTAAATCAACATTAATGAATGTCATCGGCGCTTTAGATATTCCAAGTAGCGGTGAATATTATCTAGATGGAATAGATATGGCATCTCTTGATGAAAATCAGTTAGCCATAGTGCGTGGGCGCAAAATTGGATTTATTTTCCAATCATTCAATTTAATTCCACGAACATCAGCTTTAGCTAATGTTGAACTTCCACTTGCCTACCAGGGCATTAAAATAAAAGAACGCCGTATGCGTGCGTTAAAAGCGCTTGATTTAGTTGGACTATCTGATCGATTAACCCATGAGCCAACTGAACTTTCCGGTGGTCAGCAACAACGCGTTGCCGTAGCGCGTGCGCTAGTTACTAAACCAGCTCTCTTGCTTGCCGACGAACCAACCGGAGCTTTGGATTCAAAATCAACCGCTGATTTATTAGATCTATTTGATTTAGTTAATGCTGCTGGTCGCACGGTAGTTTTAATCACGCACGAAGCAGATGTAGCCGAACGTGCAAAGCGCACGATCCGCATGCGAGATGGAAAGATTATTGAAGATACTGCCAAGGTGCTCGCATGAACTTTTTTGAAATGGTGCGCTTTGCAGTACGCGGTCTCGTTGCAAATAGATTACGTTCAGCTCTAACAACTTTGGGAATTTTAATTGGTGTTGGATCAGTAATTATTCTTGTTGCAGTTGGAAATGGTTCAAGTAAACAAATCCAAGACAACATCGCGAAGTTAGGTACAAATACAATTACGGTAATGCGCGGTGGCGGTGGATTTGGAGCACGAGCCCAATCAAGAAATACGCAAGGTAAGCCACTAACTGTTGGTGATGCCGTTCAACTGTCAGATAAAAAGAGTGCGCCAAATGTAAAACAAGCAGCACCAGTTTCAAATGCAACATCAGTATGTACAAATGGAAGTAGTTCAACGACCCCAGCCAGTTTTATTGGAACATGGCCATCTTATTTTGAGGCAAAAAATACTAAAGTTGTAAAAGGAACTTACTTTACAAATGATGACGTGACTGAAGGAAGACGAGTAGCGGTAATAGGCAAAACAACAGCAAGTGATTTATTCGGCGAAGAGAATCCAATTGGGAAAGTAATGCGTTGCGGTGGCATCCCATTTAGCATTGTTGGATTGACTGAAACAGCAGGATCAAATGGTTTTCTCGACGGTGATAGTTTAATTATTTCACCGATTACTGCGGTGCAGCGTGCACTAACTGGATATGGAAATATTTCTTCAATAGTTGTTCAAGCAAAATCAGCAAAAGTACAAGACCAAGCTCAAATTGAAATCGAAAGTATTTTGGATAGGAGTCATGGAATCTCTAATGTAAATAGCCGTGACTATCGATTGCTAAATCAAGCGAGTTTGCTTGCTACGACTACATCTACTACTAAAGTTTTCACAGTTCTTTTAGGCGCTGTTGCTGCAATTTCACTTCTTGTTGGCGGAATTGGAATTACTAATATCATGTTGGTTACCGTTGTTGAACGAACTCGTGAAATTGGAATTCGTAAAGCAATAGGTGCTCGCCGTCGTGCAATTCTTGGGCAGTTCTTGATTGAAGCAACAATCCTCTCTCTGGTTGGCGGAATTCTTGGAGTGCTTGTTGGGTTTATCGGTTCAAACTTTATGATCGTTGGCGTGAAGCCGGTAATAGTTCCATCCTCAGTTTTTCTAGCTTTTGGCGTTAGCGTATTTATTGGACTTTTCTTCGGCGGATATCCAGCAAGCAGAGCAGCATCCCTACGACCAATCGAGGCACTCCGTTATGAATAATGAATTCGACTTATTCGCAAAGTCAGCGGATGTTGTTGACGACCTTTCTGCAGAGTTAGAAAAAGCGGCGTACAAGTGGACAAACAAGTTCACAACAGTTTTGATGGGATTGCTGCTAGTTGCAGTCGGTGCATCGGGCGGAGTTTGGTATGCACATCACACAACACCAGCTACTAACGGTTTTGCTATTGGGAGTACAACTGGGGCAAATGCAAATTTTGCTGGGCGGGTTGGCCGCAACGGCGGTGCTGGAACATTCGCTGTTCCTACTGCGCCCGGAATCGGTGGAACTTCGGGAACTATTACTAAAATTGATGGAACAACTATTACGATCCAAAGTCGAGATGGTAAAAATATAGAAATTAAAGCTGCTGCGGATACTCCGGTATTAAGTACTTCTCGCCAAGATATAGCAGCACTTAAAGTTGGCGATCGATTAACTGCAACAGGTGAAACCGCAGCTGATGGATCAATAACTCCAATTGCACTAACTCAAGGCGGTGGAATGGGCGGTGGATTCGGTGGTGGTCAAGGTCGTAGTGGCGCTGGTAACGGCGCACTTTCCCCACAAGGAACAAATAACAGCACTCAAGCAAACCAAACTCCAATCACCAGTAATAAAAGTGGAAAACAAAAAGGTGTAACGAAAAATAAAAACGGAAAGAGTGCGACAACACAAAACGGTGCCCCTGCAGTTAACGGCGCCCCTGGAGCTGGACCTGGCGGCGGCGGTGGCCCAGGTGGCGGAAACGGCGAACTCCGTAAATGTTTAACTGATGCTGGAATTGAATTTGCACCGGGCTCTCGTCCAGATCTAACTGATCCAACTGTTGCCGCTGCATTTGAAAAATGTCGTGCGCTATTTCCTGGTGGTGGAGGACAAGGTGGCTCAGGTGGCCCAGGTGGCGGCGGCTTCGGTGGCGGTGGACAAGGTGGGGGTGGACAAGGTGGCGGTGGACAACGCGGCGGACAAGGGGGAGGAGCACCAGCAGCCCCTGCAGCAAATTAATTAAGAAATTAAATTAATTTGTATTGACGATTCGGAACGCTTCGGCAATCCGACCTTCTGGGAAACCAGCTGCTTCTGCAGTTCGCGTTCCCCACTCTTTAACTAAATTTTCTAACTCTGCATTGTGCGCAGTTTGCGATGCATGCGCATGCAATGTTTTCATTTTCAAATCGAAAGTGTCAGTGATATCGACAAAATGATCTGGATTAGCGAATGCTGTAACCCAAACTTCCTTAACTCGCCAGGGTTGCAAACCTTCATCATCCAACAAATCAGTAAAAGCAAAAGGATTTCGCGCATCTGGATAGACCGCTTGAATCGAAGCTTCGCCCGCGGCTAAATGATCTGGGTGGCTGGCACCAATACGATCCCAATTTCTTTCTGGACTTTGGCAAACCATTCGATCTGGTTGTGATTTACGAATTTGGCGAACAATATCTTTTCGCAAGCCAAGTGTTGCTTCAAGATGTCCATCAACATAATTTAAAAATGTAATGTCAGTGACGCCAATAGCCGCACCTGCTGCGATTTGCTCACGTTGGCGAATTGCGGGCATCTCTTCCTTAGTAAAACCAGATGCTTCGCCGCCTTGATCGCCATTAGTGCAAAATACATACGCCACTTCAATACCCTTTTTAATCCATTGCGCAATTGTTCCGGAAGCTCCAAAATCAGAGTCATCGGGATGGGCGCTAATGACTAATACGCGTTTGATTTCACTATCGTCGATCGGTGGCATGACATCTCCTTGACGGTTCTTATGGCTAGGCTCGTACATTATGAGTGATCAGGCCGGAAATAACCCATTCCTTGATGGATTAAACCCTTCACAACGTGATGCGGTGGTCCATTCAGGGTCCCCGCTTCTAATCGTGGCCGGAGCCGGCTCTGGAAAAACTCGAGTTCTCACTAATCGGATTGCCTATTTGCTAGCCGAATGTGGAGTTGCTCCATATGAAGTAATGGCAATTACTTTTACAAATAAGGCTGCAGGCGAAATGCGCGAGCGAGTAGCGACATTGGTTGGACCAAGAGCTAGATCAATGTGGGTCACAACTTTTCACTCTGCTTGCGTAAGAATTTTGCGTCAAGAAGCGTCAATCGCTGGATTCTCTTCTTCATTTTCAATTTACGACCAAGCAGATAGCGTGCGACTCGTAACATTAATAGGAAGGGATTTAAATTTAGATCCAAAGCGTTATCCACCTCGCCAAATTGCAGCGATGATCAGTAACGCAAAAAATGAATTGATTGGGCCAGCGGATTATACAAATCAAGCGAAAACACATATCGAAGAAGTTGTTGCAGAATGCTACGTTCTTTATCAAAAGCGTTTGCGAGATGCTAATGCTTTTGATTTTGACGATCTAATTCTCAAAACAGTTGAAGTGCTTCAAAGATTCCCAGAAGCTAAAGCAAGATATCGTTCTCGATTTAGACATGTTTTAGTGGATGAGTATCAAGATACAAACCATGCACAATATATTTTGGTTCGCGAGTTAGTTGGAACTGCGGCCGACGGCATACAACCGGCCGAACTTTGTGTTGTAGGCGATGCCGACCAATCTATTTATGCTTTTAGAGGCGCAACAATCAGAAATATTTTGCAATTTGAAGAAGATTATCCATCTGCGCGCACTATTTTACTTGAGCAGAATTATCGATCAACTCAAAATATCTTAAGTGCTGCAAATGCAGTTATTACAAATAATGCCAGTCGTAAAGCTAAAAATCTTTGGTCGGATTCTGGTGACGGGGCGTTAATAACCGGATACGTTGCTGAAGATGAACGTGATGAAGCAGAGTATGTTATGAATGAAATATTCCATCTACAAAGTGAGAATGTTTCACAGCCTGGCGATACCGCAATTTTTTATCGAACTAATTCGCAATCCCGTGCTTTCGAAGAAGTCTTTATGCGTAACACATTGCCATACAAAGTAGTTGGAGGGGTTCGTTTTTATGAGCGCAAAGAAGTTCGCGACTTTCTTGCATATTTAAGAGTGCTAGCAAATCCATATGACGAGATCTCATTACGCCGAATAATTAACACTCCAAAAAGGGGAATCGGTGACAAAGCAATCGACGGCTTAGAACTAATGGGAATTCCACTCTGGGACGCACTATTAAATGCAAAAGATGCACCTGGGGCGACTGCTCGTGCAACAGCTGCGATTGAAGGTTTTGCGCAGTTAATGCTTTCTTTACGTGAATTGGTTGAAGCAAATGTGCGCCCTTCTGTTATTGCTGAAGCAGTATTAGAACAAAGCAAACTTGGCGAAGAGTTGTCAGATAGTGAAGATCCACAAGATGAGGCGCGTTTAGAGAATTTGCAAGAGTTAGTTGCTGTTGCCCAGGAGTATGAAGACGATGAGCGATTAGAAGGCGAAGAAGTTTCTATGGTTGGCTTTTTGGAAAGAGTTTCACTTGTCGCAGATTCAGATCAAATCCCTGATGGTGAAGATCATGGTGGAGTGGTTACCTTAATGACTTTGCACACTGCTAAAGGTTTAGAGTTCCCAACTGTTTTCTTAACTGGAATGGAAGAAAATGTCTTTCCACATTCCAGATCACTAGGTGATCCAAGTGAGATCGAAGAGGAACGCAGACTTGCATATGTTGGATTAACGCGTGCTCGAAAAAATCTTTATCTATCTCGAGCTAGTACCCGTTTTGCATTTGGATCCCCAACTTATAACTCTCCTTCAAGATTCTTAAGTGAAATTCCAGAAGAGATAATTCAATGGAAAGCTCCCGAGATTCGACTTAAATCTAAACCAAATCCAAAAGTTGCACCAACTGGAAAACGAACCTCTCCAAACGACCCTAATACAAATTTAAATTTAGAAATCGGTGACCGCGTACTTCATCAAACATTTGGAATGGGCACTGTAATCGCACTAACTGGCGCAGAGGACAAGGCCGAAGCCACTATAAATTTTGGTACTTATGGGGATCGCCGCTTGTTGCTGCGGTACGCCCCCGTTGAGAAGATCTAATTAATCCCACACGATTGGACTACCTCAACCCACTCGTGGCACGGTAGCCCTATGGCGATCAGAGTAGTTGTCGCAAAAGCTGGCCTAGACGGCCATGACCGGGGTGCGAAAGTAGTTGCCCGAGCTTTGCGTGATGCTGGATGTGAAGTTATCTATACCGGCCTGCATCAATCACCAGAAGAGATCGTTGCAACTGCTCGTCAAGAGGATGCTGACGCGATCGGATTGTCAGTTCTATCTGGAGCGCATTTAACAATATTCGCGCGGATTATGGAGTTACTTGAATCACAGCCAATTTTGGTTTTTGGTGGAGGGATCATTCCAGATGGGGATATCGCGAAATTGAAAGAGATGGGAGTCGCTCAGATTTTTACTCCGGGCGCCTCGACTACCGAAATCGGTGAATGGTTAAAAAGCGCGTTAGCGAATCACTAGGATTTAGCACAGGGGGAAACAAATGGATTTATTCGAATATCAAGCGCGCGATCTTTTTGAAGCTCATGGCATTCCAGTATTGCCAGCGCAAGTCGCTCGCACCCCAGAAGAAGCCCGCTCTGCTGCAAAAGCAATTGGTGGTCGAGTTGTAATTAAAGCTCAAGTCAAAACTGGTGGTCGCGGAAAAGCTGGTGGAGTTAAAGTCGCTGAGAATTCAGATGAAGCTTTTGAAAAAGCCACTGCAATTCTTGGAATGGATATCAAAGGTCATCGAGTAAATGCAGTAATGGTTGCCCAGGCTGCTCCAATAGATTCTGAATATTACTTGGCAATTTTATTAGATAGAGCGCAGCGATCCTTTTTGGTAATGGCTTCAGTTTCTGGCGGAATGGATATTGAAGAGGTTGCGCACAAAACCCCCGAAAAACTGGCGAAAGTATTAGTTGATCCGCTTAAAGGAATTGATCAGGCACAAGCCCTAGCTATTGCAACACAAGCAAATTTCCCAGCCGATACCAGAGATAGTGTTGCAAAAGTATTGCTTGACCTTTGGAAATGTTTTGTAGCAGAAGATGCAACTTTGGTGGAAATTAATCCGCTCGTAAAAACTAATGATGGAAAAATAATTGCACTCGATGGAAAAGTAACTTTTGATGACAATGCAATATTTAGACATGCAGATCATGAAGCACTTGTTGACCACGATGCAGCGGATCCGCTTGAAGCTTTAGCAAAAGAAAAAGATTTGAACTATGTAAAACTTGACGGTGAAGTAGGCATAATCGGAAATGGTGCTGGCCTTGTTATGAGCACGCTGGATGTCGTGGCTTATGCCGGTGAAAAATTTGGCGGAGTAAAACCGGCAAACTTTTTAGATATTGGTGGTGGAGCTTCTGCTCAAGTAATGGCCGACGGATTATCAATAATTCTTGGTGATAAAGATGTAAAAAGTGTTTTTGTAAATGTTTTTGGTGGCATCACATCATGTGATGCTGTAGCAAATGGAATTTTGCAAGCACTAGAAATTTTGGGACCTAAAGCAGCAAAACCAATCGTGGTTCGGTTAGATGGAAATAATGTTGTGGAAGGTCGCCGAATTCTTAATGAGGCTGCTCATCCGCTTATTCAACAATTGGACACAATGGATGGGGCTGCGAGTAGGGCTGCCGAATTAGCAAGTTCTTCTAGTGGGGTGGCTAAGTAAATGGCAATTTTCTTAAATGAGAACAGTCGCGTTCTGGTGCATGGAATGACTGGCTCTGAAGGAAGTAAACACACAAAGCGAATGCTTGCTTCTGGAACAAAAGTCGTTGGCGGTGTGACTCCAGGCAAAGGTGGACAGGTCGTTGATTTTGACGGATTAGCAATTCCAGTTTTCAACAGTGCAAGTGAAGCGGTTGCTGCAACAAAAGCTGATACTTCAGTAATTTTTGTTCCCGCTAAATTCACAAAAGCCGCAGTCATAGATGCTGTCGATGCCGAAGTTGGTCTCATTGTTGTAATTACCGAAGGCGTTCCAGTTCATGACACCACTGATTTTTTTGCATATGCGCAAAAATCTGGAAAGTCGCGATTGATTGGTCCTAACTGTCCTGGCTTAATTAGCCCAGGTAAATCAAATGTGGGAATTATTCCGGCAGATATAACTGGTCCTGGTCCAATTGGTTTAGTTTCAAAATCAGGAACTCTCACTTATCAAATGATGTATGAGTTAAGAGATATTGGTTTCTCAACAGCTGTGGGAATTGGTGGAGATCCAGTTGTTGGAACTACCCACATAGATTGCTTACGTGCATTTCAAGATGACCCTGAAACAAAAGCAATTGTGATGATTGGTGAAATCGGTGGCGACGCTGAAGAGCGTGCCGCTGCATTTATCAAAGAGTATGTGACGAAACCGGTTGTGGGCTACGTTGCTGGATTCACCGCTCCTGAAGGAAAAACTATGGGACATGCAGGTGCAATTGTTTCTGGTTCTTCAGGTACAGCGGCAGCAAAACGTGATGCCCTCGAGGCAGTCGGAGTTCGCGTTGGCGTGACGCCAAGTGAGAGTGCTCAACTTTTGCGCTCAATCCTCGGAAAGTAATTTAATTTTGCGCCCGCTATCTGCCGGCGCCACAGAAGCAGTGCGTGCAGCGCTAACTTCATATATTCCAATTGCCTTGATTGTGCTGATGGCTTGGGCAACTGCTGGCTCTGCAAGCGGAGTTGTTACTGATGCGCTTCGAGGTGGAATTTGGATTTGGCTTGGCGTGCATCACATTACTTTTTCACTAGCACTTCCACCATCTGGCTTGCCTGGATCTCTTTCCTTTATCCCGCTTGGCGCATTACTTTTCCCAATCATGGTTTTCCGTGGTTCGCTGCGAAGATTGCGTTCTGAATTACAGGGCGTACAACTAAGACAATCGATTTTTTCTTTGGGAATTTCATACCTTTTGATTTTGATTGTTCTTAGTCTGGCTAGCGGAAATTTTTCGGTCTCGCCAAGATGGTACTTGGCACCTATTTCAGTTATTACTCTTTTAGGAATTGCTAGTTTGTCCCAGTTGCAACAACTCTCTAAAAATAATTCTTATTTTGATCAAGTTCTTCGGATACTTTTAATTGTCTTGGGAATGCTTCTTGGAATTTCATTACTTTTTTTCTCAGTATCTTTAGCTCTTCATTTTTCAGTACTAAATAATTTGATAACAGTATTGCAGCCTGGTATTTTTGGTGGAGTTCTTTTACTCATTTTGGTTATCGCCACAATCCCAAATATGGCTGTTTCTGCTTTGGCTTATTTACTGGGACCGGGTTTTGCGATTGGTTCTGGAACTCTCATTAATCCTGCAGTTCATCGGATCGGTGAGATACCTGCCTTTCCTTTACTTGCAGCCATCCCAACTAACACAAATAAATTTTTGTTTATTGGAGTGTTATTAGGAATTGGCGCCGGATTTGCGATTGCCTTGCTAATGGAGAAAACTGAAAGAGCAGATGATTTATTGGCACTCCCGATTGTCATAGTTGTCAGTGCCGTGGTCCTTGCATTAATAAACTTTCTTAGCAATGGGAGTTTGCTTGGTGAGCGGCTATCTCTCGTGGGACCTTCACTTTGGATATTTCCACTTGTTTATTTGTTGGAAGCTGGAATCGGCGCTGGCATATTCATCGGAATAAAAAAATTGCGAAGTAACGCCGATGAGTGAAATTAAATCTGTAGTAGTTATGGCATCGGGTGATGGATCGGTTGCTCAAGCAATTTTTGACGCAGAATCAAATGGGGTTCTTGCTGGTTTAATCAAAATTGAGAAAGTTGTTAGCGATCAACCTGAAGCAGGTGTACTTAATCGGGCCAAACAAGCGGGAATTCCAGCAATCACATTACCGATGAAGAATTTTGCAAATCGATCAGAATGGAATCGTGCACTGATCGATGAAGTTGATGACTCAAATCCGTGGTTGGTTGTTAGTGCCGGTTTTATGCGGATTCTCTCGCCAGATTTTGTAAACAAATTCCGGACCATTAATACCCACCCAGCCCTACTGCCGGCATTTCCGGGAGCCCATGCGGTAGCTGATGCCATGGCTGCCGGCGTGGAAGTAACAGGGGCAACTGTTCATTTTGTAGATGAAGGCGTAGATACTGGTCAAATCATTAAGCAAGTAAGCGTTGAGGTACACAAAGGAGATACGCAAGCAGATTTACATGAACGGATTAAAATAGAGGAGCGGAAAATTCTTGTGCAAAGCATCAAAGAATTAGTAGAGGGGTCTGGGGAATGAGTAAGAAGCGGCCGATAAAACGAGCACTGATAAGTGTTTACGATAAAAGTGGATTAATTGAGTTTGCGAAAGAACTTCACAACGAAGGAGTTGAGATAGTTTCAACTGGTTCGACTGCCGCAACTATTGCGAGTGCTGGAATCCCCGTTGTTAAAGTTGAAGAGTTGACTGGATTCCCAGAATCACTTGATGGACGCGTTAAGACTTTACATCCAATCATCCACGCCGGAATATTGGCTGACCTTAGATTGCCGTCCCATGTTGCACAGTTGGCGGATTTGAAAATAGCCCCGTTTGATTTAGTTGTCGTTAATTTGTATCCATTTGTAAAAACTGTAAAAAGTGGTGCATCAATTGACGAATGTATTGAGCAAATAGATATTGGCGGACCCAGCATGGTTCGTGGTGCTGCAAAGAATCACCCTTCGGTTGCAGTAGTCGTTTCACCGAGTCAATATCCACAAATTGTTGCGGCTCTTGCTGAAGGTGGAACGGATGAGAAATTGCGTAGACAATTTGCAATAGCGGCATTTAGAACTACAGCAAGCTATGACATTGCAGTTTCAACGTGGCTCAACTCAGTTAGTGACGATCAACTGATACCTGAGTGGATCGGTAACTCTTACTCTCGCAGTGCGACTTTGCGTTATGGAGAAAATCCGCATCAAAGTGCCGCTCTATATGTAAATGACTCAAGCGAATTAACTGGAGTTGGAGTTGCTGGAGCAATTCAATTGCATGGCAAAGAAATGTCATATAACAATTATGTTGACTTAGAGGCTGCATGGAGAGCTGCTTATGATCACGCAGAACCAGCAGTTGCGATTATTAAACATACAAACCCTTGTGGAATAGCACTTGGACCAAATATCGAATCGGCATACCTAAAGGCCCATGCATGCGATCCAATATCCGCCTTTGGAGGAGTCATTGCTGCAAATAGTGAAGTGAATGAAACTATGGCAAAAGCGGTAGGCGAAGTTTTCACTGAAGTAATCGCAGCTCCAAGTTTTACAAAAACAGCTATTGAAATTTTAAGTCAAAAACCTTCGATTCGGATTCTCACGATTGAGTCAACAGAACCACTCTTGGAGTTACGCTCAATTTTGGGTGGTGCACTTGTGCAAAATTATGACCGTATTAATGCCGAAGGCGACGCAGCAAGTAATTGGGAATTAGTCGCTGGCAAAGCGGCGTCAGCAGAGCAATTAAAAGATTTGGAATTTGCTTGGAAAGCCGTACGCGCTGTGAAAAGCAATGCAATTTTATTAGCAAATGATTTAGCAGCAGTTGGAATAGGTATGGGGCAAGTCAATCGCGTAGATAGTGCACGTTTGGCTGTTTCTCGAGCTGGGGATAGAGCAAGCGGTAGCGTCGCAGCAAGTGATGCTTTTTTCCCATTTGCTGATGGATTAGAGATTTTATTAGCCGCGGGAGTAAGCGCGATAGTGCAACCAGGCGGTAGCGTTCGGGATAATGAAGTGATTGAGGCTGCCAATAAAATGGGAGCAACAATGTATTTCACCGGTGTGCGACATTTTGCACATGCTTAGTCTTTGATAGTTGGGAGTGAATCCGATGGCCATAATACTTGACGGCAAAGCTACAGCTGCAATTATTAAAGCTGAATTAGCAGTTCGCGTTAAACAGCTAAGTGCAAAGGGAATTACTCCAGGACTTGGAACAGTTTTAGTTGGTGATGATCCTGGATCTCATTCATATGTAGGTGGCAAGCATCGTGATTGTGCTGAAGTAGGAATTTCTTCTATTCGCGTTGATTTGCCGGCTAGCGCCACCCACCAGGATGTATTAAGCGCTGTTAAAGATTTAAATAATTCAAAAGAGTGCACTGGATATATCGTGCAACTGCCTTTGCCTAATGGAATTGATTCACTTGCAATTTTAGAAGCGATGGATCCAAATAAAGATGCTGATGGTTTGCATCCACTCAATCTCGGGAAATTAGTTCTAGATCAACATGCACCACTTCCATGTACACCTCGCGCAATAGTTGCTTTACTTGAGCAGTACAACGTTCCCATTAAAGGTGCTGATGTTGTAGTGATAGGGCGCGGATTAACTGTTGGTCGTCCACTCGGTTTGTTGTTAACTCGCAAACGAGAAAGTGCAACCGTGACTATTACGCACTCAGCAACTAAAGATTTAGCAGCGCACATTCGGCGCGCAGATATCGTGGTTGCCGCACTCGGCAAAGCCCATTTCATCACCGCCGAAATGATTAAGCCTGGAGCAGCTGTAATGGATGTCGGAATCACCAGAACGCCAGATGGTTTAGCGGGAGATGTGCACCCTGATGTTGCAAAAGTTGCTGGCCATATCGCCCCGATGCCAGGGGGAGTTGGACCGATGACCAGGGCGATGTTGCTCCGCAATGTGGTCGAAATAGCTGAAGCGGCCGCGGGCAAGTGAAAAGCCGGCTGGCAGCTGGATTTACAACCCTACTTGGGCTGGTAATCGCGCTCAGCGCCTCTGTGCGGGTCGGGTCACTGTTGGTGTCAACGGCTTTACTGATCCTCGCTGGAGAGCGGTTTATGGACCGAAATGGGGTAACGGTTTGGCGGAGTCGGAGCATTGATCTCTTCCTGTTGATGACCTTTGCGGCGGTGATCGCTACCCTCGCGCTACTGCTTCCAAACGGGGGGTAGAGTTATCTTGATATCAAGAGAGATTGGGTTCCCATGCGCGGTCGGGTCACAGTGGTGGGGGCTGGTTTTTACGGCTCAACCACCGCTCTTCGTTTAGCTGAATACAACATTTTCAAAGAGGTCATTCTTACTGACATTCTTGAAGGCAAACCAGAAGGTATTGCTTTAGATATGAATCAATCTCGATCTATCGAAGGATTCGAGACTGAAGTTATCGGCGTAACAACTACGCCAGAAGGTGGCGGTTACGAAAAAACTGCTGGCTCTGATGTTGTTGTAATCACCGCCGGAATTCCACGCAAGCCAGGTATGAGTCGAATGGATTTAATCGGCATTAATGCTGGCATCGTTCGTGGCGTTGCAGAAAATATTGCAAAGCACAGTCCAAATGCAGTCATCATCGTAGTTTCAAATCCATTAGATGAAATGACAGCGCTTGCACAGATTGCATCCGCATTTCCACACAACCGCGTAATGGGTCAAGCAGGAATGCTTGATACAGCGCGCTTCACAAACTTTGTTGCCACTAAATTAAATGTTCCAGTTGGAGATGTTCAAACATTAACTTTGGGTTCTCATGGTGACACCATGGTTCCAGTTCCTAGTCGTTGCACCGTTAAAGGCAAACAACTTTCAGAGTTGCTTTCTGCCGAAGAGATTGAAGATCTTGTAGTTCGCACTCGCAACGGTGGAGCTGAAATTGTGGCTCTTCTCAAGACAGGTTCTGCTTATTACGCGCCATCTGCCGCAGCTGCACGAATGGCAAAAGCTGTGATCGAAGATTCTGGTGCAGTCCTTCCGGTTTGTGCTTGGGTCGAAGGTCAATACGGAATTAGCGGCGTCTACCTTGGTGTCGAAGCGGAAATCGGCAAAGAGGGCGTTCGTCGCGTAGTTGAAAGTAAGTTAACTGATTCCGAAATTGCAGAGTTAAAAGTTGCTGCAGAAGCAGTACGTGCAAAACAAGCAGATGTGAAAACTCTTTAGTCAAATAATTTAAATAGGGAGCACTTCGAATGGCAAAAATTAAAGTAACTGGAACAGTTGTTGAACTTGATGGCGACGAGATGACTCGCATCATCTGGCAGTTCATCAAGGAGCAGTTGATTCTTCCTTACCTAGATGTAAATCTTGATTATTACGATTTAGGTATTGAACATCGAGATGCAACAAATGATCAAGTAACAATTGATAGTGCTCACGCAATCCAAAAACATGGCGTTGGAGTTAAATGCGCCACTATTACTCCAGATGAAGCGCGAGTAAAAGAGTTTGGACTAAAACAGATGTGGAAGTCTCCAAATGGAACTGTCCGCAATATTCTCGGTGGCGTAATTTTCCGCGAGCCAATCATCATTAGCAACGTTCCACGTTTGGTTCCGCACTGGACTAAACCAATTGTTATCGGTCGTCACGCATTTGGTGATCAGTACCGTGCAACAGATTTCAAAGTCCCTAGCGCTGGAAAGTTGACCGTTACCTTTACGCCGACGGATGGTTCAAAGCCAATGGAGTTCAACGTCTTTGATTTCCCAGGCGCTGGTGTAGCAATGACGATGTACAACCTTGACGAATCAATCCGCGATTTTGCGCGTGCATCAATGAATTACGGACTCAATCGCAAATATCCAGTTTTCTTGTCAACTAAAAACACAATTTTGAAAGCTTATGATGGACGCTTCAAAGATATTTTTGAAGAGATCTTCGAATCTGAATTCAAAGATCAATTTGCTGCTGCAGGAATTACATACGAGCACCGCTTAATTGATGACATGGTGGCTACCTCACTTCGTTGGGAAGGTGGCTATGTCTGGGCTTGTAAGAATTACGACGGCGATGTGCAATCGGATACCGTCGCGCAAGGTTATGGATCACTTGGATTGATGACTTCTGTTTTGATGACTCCAGATGGAAAGATTGTGGAGTCAGAAGCAGCTCACGGAACTGTGACCCGTCACTTCCGCGATCATCAAGCCGGAAAAGCAACTTCTACAAATCCAATTGCATCAATTTTTGCTTGGACTCGTGGATTAGCGCACCGCGCAAAGCTTGATAACAATCCAGAACTTGCCAGATTTAGCGACACACTTGAAAGAGTATGTATTGAAACTGTAGAAACCGGAAAAATGACAAAGGATTTGGCTTTACTAATTAGTAAAGACAGCCCTTGGTTGAATACGCAAGAGTTTCTTGCTGCGATTGATGAGAACTTAAAGAAAGAAATGAAATAAGTAGATAAAAGAACATTAAAAAACCCCGCCAGATAATCTGGCGGGGTTTTTTACTAGTAACTTTAGAGACGAGCACCTGTTGTTGCATTGAATAGGTGAACTGCTGCTTGATCTGCAGTAACTGTGATGGTAGCGCCCGGCTTTGGTGGGTTCTTTGGATCCCAACGGACGATAACTTCAGCACCTTCTTCTGCGTTTGCGTTAGCAAGAGTTACTCCGCTAACTGCAGGGACTCCGTAAACAAATGCATCAGAACCAAGTTCTTCAACAACGTTTACCTTGATATCAAAACCAGAACCAGCGGTTGTTGGACGGAAACCTTCTGGGCGAATACCAACAGTCACACTTGAACCTGCTGATGCAGGAACAGCGATCTTGAGAGCGCCAAGAGAAGCTTGTCCACCACTTACTGGAGCAACAACTAAGTTCATTGCTGGTGAACCAATGAATCCAGCTACGAATGCGTTTGCTGGGTTGTCATAAAGATTGCGAGGCGAATCTACTTGTTGAAGAATTCCATCCTTCAACACTGCTACGCGATCACCCATGGTCATAGCTTCAACCTGGTCGTGAGTTACGTAAACAGTTGTGATTCCAAGACGACGTTGCAACGCAGCAATTTGCGTACGTGTAGCAACACGAAGCTTGGCATCAAGGTTTGATAGTGGCTCATCCATAAGGAAGACCTGAGGTTCGCGAACAATTGCGCGACCCATAGCAACACGCTGACGTTGTCCACCTGAAAGTGCTTTTGGCTTGCGATCTAGGTATGGCTCAAGGTCGAGCAACTTTGCTGCTTCTTTAACGCGACGTGCGCGCTCATCTTTGCTAACACCGGCGATCTTTAGTGCGAAGCCCATGTTCTCTGCCACTGTCATGTGTGGGTAAAGCGCGTAAGACTGGAACACCATTGCAATGTCACGATCTTTTGGTGCCACATGTGTGACATCACGATCGCCAATGCGAATCGATCCGGTATCTACATCTTCAAGTCCGGCAAGCATGCGGAGTGATGTTGATTTTCCGCAACCTGATGGTCCAACCAAAACCAGAAACTCACCATCTGCAACTGTGAGATCTAGTTGATCAACTGCTGGACTTGTTGTACCTGGGTAGGTACGACTTGCTTTATCGAATACAACTGTTGCCATGCTGGTAACTCCTTCTCCCGGCAGGTACGTGCCGGACGGTCCGTAGGATGAAGGTGAGTTCGGTTGAACTCGGGTGAAAAGTACTAGATAGAGAGGGTTTAGGGGAAGTGGCACGCTCCTGAGTACCCTTAGCCCGTGCAGATATTTGGCGATCTCGCCCTTGTAGCCACCTTGATTATGCTCGGCGGCCTCTTTGTGGCAGCTGAAATTGCCTTGATCTCGCTCAGGGAGTCCCAGATAAAGGCGATCGGCCAAAGGGGCAAACGTGGGGCTCGGGTAGCCGCCCTGGCCAGCAATCCAAATCGCTTCCTCGCCGCCATCCAAGTAGGAATCACATTATTTGGCCTTTTCTCAGCTGCGATTGGTGCAGAACGTTTTGGCAAATATTTAATTCCTCAGTTGCAGGATCTTGGCTTAAGCGAAGGCTCCGCAAACATTCTTTCAATTGTTTTAATAACAATTGTCGTTGCATATTTCACTTTGATCATTGGTGAATTAGTACCAAAGCGAATCGCAATTGTTCGCTCTGAAAGTATTGCGCTCGCCGCAGCTTCGACTGTAGATCGCATTGCGGGATTATTTCGTCCAATCATCTGGGTCTTATCAAAATCAACAGATTTAATTGTTCGCGCAATTGGAATTGATCCAAAACAAGCACGAGAGAAAATCTCCGAAGAAGAACTCCTTGATTTATTGACTGGCCATGCTCGACTGACCGAGCAAGAGCGCGAAATTGTAGAAGAGGTTTTTCTTGCCGGAGATCGACAAGTTCATGAAGTAATGCTTCCGCGTACTGAAGTTGATTTTCTTGATTCAAACACTCCAATTTCACAAGCGATAAAAACAATTATGGAATCAGGTCACTCGCGTTATCCAGTTGTAAAAGGTTCCTTTGATGAGATTGTTGGATTTATTCACATTCGCGATTTATTAGATCCGAATTTGAGAGAGCGCCAAGTTCGAGTTGGAGATTTCGTGCGTGAAGCGTTGTTCATGCCCGGAACTAAAGGTTTGTTGCCAGCGTTAACTGAAATGCGTGCCGCAGGTCAGCATCTAGCTATCGTTCTTGATGAGTATGGCGGAACGGATGGAATCGTAACTCTTGAAGATATTGTCGAAGAATTTATCGGCCAAATTCGCGATGAGTATGACGGCGATGAAAAGAATGAAGTGCAACCTGGTAGAGCTGGCGAGTATCACTTTGATGGATTGACTTCACTTGACGATGTTTTAGATGAGACTGGCATTGAAGTTGTTGACGGACCCTATGAAACCGTAGGTGGATTTTTAATGCACCAACTTGGCAGAATTCCAGAAGTCGGCGACAAGATTTCCCAACCAAGTGCTGAGTTTGAAATCGAATCAATTGAAGGCAAGCGTGCTGGGAAAATCCGTATGATTGTCACAGATCAAGGGCAATCAAAGTCAGGGGAAAACCTAAATGAGCGCTGAAGCAAATAAAGAAAGAGTGCTGTCTGGCATTCAACCAACTCATGATTCTTTCCACCTGGGAAACCATCTCGGTGCTTTACGTCAATGGGTTGCTTTGCAAGATACACATGATGCTTTTTATTGTGTCGTTGATTTACATGCGCTAACTATCGAGACAGACCCAAAACTTTTACATCAGCGCACTCTTGCTTCCGTCGCTCAATTATTAGCTCTTGGAATAGATCCAACGCAAAGCACTTTATTTATTCAGTCACATGTTCCTGCTCATAATCAACTCGGTTGGGTTCTTGAATGCATGACTGGATTTGGTGAAGCGAATCGCATGACGCAATTTAAAGATAAATCGCAAAAATCAGGAGCAGATCGCACGGTCGTGGGATTGTTTACTTATCCGATCTTGCAAGCAGCTGATATTTTGCTTTACCAAGCAAATAAAGTCCCGGTTGGAGAAGACCAACGTCAACATATTGAATTGACCAGAGATTTAGGACAAAGGTTTAACTCGCGCTTCGGAGAAACCTTCACAATTCCTGATGCTCACATTATTAAGGGCACCGCAAAAATTATGGATTTACAAGATCCCACTTCAAAGATGAGTAAGTCAGCAGCCACTATGGCTGGAGTTATTGAATTAATGGATGCCCCTGAGGTCAATGCTAAAAAAGTTAAAAGTGCAATGACCGATACTGAACGTGAAATTAAATTTGATGAAAAGAACAAACCTGGCATCAGTAATTTACTAACTATTTATTCCGCTTTAACTGGTCAGAGCATTAATCAGTTGGAAGAAAACTATTCTGGCAAAGGTTATGGAGATTTAAAGAAAGAATTGGCAGATGTAGTAGTTGGAGTACTTGAACCAATCAGAAATAGTGCATTAGATTATTTGAAAGACCCGGCACAGCTCCAGAGTATTTTGAAAGATGGCGGACAAAGAGCGGGATCAGTCGCAGCACAAACTCTTAGAAATGTTTATTCAGCGATGGGACTCGTAGCAAGAGGATAGTTTTAAACTAGTTTTCCAACTGGTTCAACTACATCAATGGCCTTAAATCCCCACTTAAATAACTCTTTTGCTAAAGCATCTCGTCCATAACTTAAATGCATAAAAGTAATTAGTATTGTGTGTCCGTCCCGCTTGACCACTCCGATATAAGTATTTTGGCCTTTAGTTGTCCAACCAGTTTTTACTCCTACTGTTCCAGGGTAAGTAAAGAGTAATTTATTTAGATTGCGAATTTTTCGATTTACATTTTTTGGGCCTGATTTTGGAAACGTATATCGCTTTGTCTTAACAATCTTGCGAAAATCAGATCTTTCCATTGCAGCACGCCCGATAAGTGCTAAATCGTAGGCACTAGAAAGTTGTCCTGGAGTGTCAAGTCCGTGTGGAGATTTTGGTGTTGTATCCATTGCCTGAATTGATTCAGCTTTAGCTTGCATCATTTCGATGGTTTTTTTCATTCCACCATTTGCATTTGCGAGTGCCACTCCAGCATCGTTTCCAGAGTGCAACATCAAGCCATACCAAATATCTTTAATCTTGTATTTTCTTCCAGGATAAATACCAACTTTATTTCCGATCGTTGCTGGCTCCTTCTTGGTGCCAACATAACTCCGATTCATATCTAATTTTGGAAGAAGTGTTAAAGCCGTTAACGTCTTCAAGGTACTTGCTGGTGGCAATCTCTTATGTGGATTTTTAGCAGCCAATATTTCACCGGTATCTAAATCGGCAATTACGTATGACGAAGCCGTAGTGTCTGGGGGAGCAGCAACTCCATCCCCTGTTGTGTCATCAAAAATTACGCCACTTTCCCCAAGCCTTCCACCACCGATTACTTCATCTCCGTTTGCTGCAAATGATGTGGCTGTTAGAGCCAAAACAAGTACGGCCGCCGTTAGGAATAGGTTGCGTTGTTTGAAAGTTGAGATTTGCATAGATGCTAAAGGATAGAGAGATAAATCCTATGCGATTATTCGCCACACCGAATTGAGTAGGATTAGCTTGTGCGAGATATCACAGAGTCCGGGTTCCCGATAAAAGCAGATTATCTAAATGCTGAGAAATCTGGAGTTTATCCATTTACACGCGGCATCTATGAACAAATGTATTTAAAGAAGCCTTGGACTATGCGGCAATATGCAGGCTTTGGAAATGCAAAAGAATCTAACGAAAGATATTTACAACTTGTAGCTGCAGGCACTGGCGGATTATCAGTAGCTTTTGATTTGCCAACTCAGATGGGCTACGACTCAGATGCTCCACAATCACTTGGTGAAGTTGGACGTGTTGGCGTTGCAATAGATTCACTTGTAGATATGCGTGAACTTTTTGACAAAATTCCACTTGAAAAAGTTTCAACCTCGATGACGATCAATGCGCCAGCCGCAATTTTACTTTTGATGTATCAGATTATTGCTGAAGAACGTGGAATTTCTGGTGAAGAGCTGCAAGGAACTATTCAAAATGATTTGCTAAAGGAGTACATATCTCGAGGAACTTATATTTATCCTCCAAAACAATCATTACGTTTGACAACTGATATTTTCGAATACTGCACAAAAGAATTACCAAAGTGGAACAGCATTTCAGTTTCTGGGTATCACATGGCAGAAGCTGGGGCTAATCCTGTCCAGGAAATTGCTTTTACATTTTCAAATGCAATTGCATATTTAGATTGCGCGAAGGAACGTGGCCTATCAATTGAAGATGTTGCAAGCCGGATGAGCTTCTTTTTTGTTTCCAGAACTACACTTTTAGAAGAAGTAGCTAAATTTAGAGCAGCACGGCAATTATGGGCTCAAATCATGAAAGAACGATTTGGAGTAACTTCAGAACGTGCAATGCACCTGCGATTTCATACACAAACTGCAGGCGTTCAGCTAACTGCCCAGCAACCTGAATTAAATTTAGTGCGTGTAGCACTTCAAGCGTTAGCTGCAGTACTTGGTGGCACGCAATCTCTGCATACAAATTCATTTGATGAAGCACTTGGATTACCAACAGAGAAAGCAGCGCGCCTTGCACTTCGCACTCAACAAGTAATTGCAAATGAAAGTGATGTGGCTGCAACAGTTGATGCATTGGCTGGATCTGCGGTTATTGAATCCATGACCACCGAAATTGCAACAGCTGCCAAAGAGTTAATCGCAAAGATTGACCTGATGGGTGGAGCTGTAGCGGGGATTGAAGCGGGATTTCAAAAAAGTGAGATTGAGAAAAGCGCATATCGCATCTCGCAAGAGATTGAGTCTGGAAATCGAGTTGTTGTTGGAGTGAATGCCTTTGTTGAAGAAGCAAGCACATATTTACCACTTGAGATAAATCCCGAGATTGCAAAAGAGCAAAGTGCCAAGTTGGCAAAGTTGCGGGAGAGCCGCGATCAGAGTGAAGTAACTAAAGCTTTAGCAGCGTTAGGTGCTGCAGCAAAAGGTAAATCAAATTTACTCTACCCAATGAAGGTTGCACTTCTTGCTAATGCAACACTTGGAGAGATCTCAGATGCACTTCGAGGTGAGTGGGGAAGTTACCGAGCTACCGAAATTTGGTAATTAGATAATTTTGCAAAGCAAAGAACCAGTCGCAAGAGTGTCTCCAACAGAGACGGTTAACTCGCTTATCTTCCCACCCTTATGAGCTTTAAGTGGTTGTTCCATTTTCATCGCTTCCAGAACCACAATCAAATCACCTTCTTCTACAACTTGTCCTTCAGTGACTTCAATCTTTACAACTGTTCCTTGCATCGGAGTTGTTAAAGAATCTCCAGTTTGCAAAGCAGTTCTTGCGCTTAGTGCACGTTTTCGTTTAGGGATTGGACTCAAAATTCCAACCTCAAAACGGTGACCATTAACTTCAACAACAACTTCTTCTATGACTGGAGTTGTGCTTTCTTCGGTAGTGGATCCATAAGGTGGGATTTGATTGTTAAATTCACTTTCAATCCATCCTGTATAAACCGCAAAAGGCTCTTTGATGAAAGCTTCATCATTTATAACTGCACGATGGAAAGGCAAAGCGGTAGCAATTCCTTCAATTTGGAATTCAGCAAGAGCGCGACGGGCTCGCTCTAATGCTTGTTTTCTAGTTGCACCGGTAACAACTAATTTTGCAAGTAGGGAATCGAAATTTCCACCGATAACATCACCTTTTGTAAAACCGGCATCTACGCGAATACCAGGACCTGAAGGTTCTTGCCATTTGGTTATTACTCCTGGCGTTGGCAAGAAATTTCGCCCAGGATCTTCACCATTGATTCGAAATTCGATGGAATGACCACGTAAAAGCGGATCGGTTGATGAAATTTTCTCTCCATCAGCAATCCTAAATTGCTCTCGTACTAAATCAAGGCCAGAAACTTCTTCGCTGACTGGGTGTTCAACTTGTAAACGAGTATTAACTTCAAGAAACGAAATAGTTCCATCAACTCCAACTAGAAACTCACATGTTCCGGCGCCGACATATCCAGCAGCACGGATAATTTCTTTACTCGAACGGTAAAGCTCATCAATTTGAGATTGAGAAAGAAATGGTGCCGGCGCTTCTTCAACTAATTTTTGGTGGCGACGCTGTAAAGAGCAGTCACGAGTCGATACAACGATCACGTTTCCATGAGTGTCTGCCAAAACTTGTGTTTCAACGTGACGTGGACGGTCTAAATATCTCTCAACAAAACATTCACCGCGACCAAAAGCAGAAATAGCTTCACGAACTGCTGAATCAAAAAGTTCAGGGATTTCCTCCATGGTGAAGGCAACTTTTAATCCGCGCCCACCACCACCATGCGCAGCTTTGATAGCAACAGGCAGTCCAAACTCTTTTGCAAATGCTAAAACTTCTTTGCTACTTGCGACTGGATCTGGGGTTCCTGCTACAAGCGGGGCGCCAACTTGTGCTGCAATTTTTCGTGCTGAGACTTTATCTCCTAAAGCTGCAATCGCAGCAGGGGGAGGACCAACCCAAATCAAACCCGCATCGATCACAGCTTGCGCGAACTTGGCATTTTCAGAGAGGAATCCGTATCCCGGATGAATTGCTTCAGCACCACTTTTTTTGGCGACTGAAATTATTTTTTCGATATTTAAATAAGTTTCTGTAGCAGTTACCCCACCAAGTGCAAAAGCTTCATCGCAGGCCTTAACATGAAGAGCATTACGGTCTCCGTCAGCGTAAATAGCAATTGATTTAACACCGTGATCGCGCGCGGCTCTCGCGATGCGAATCGCAATTTCGCCACGGTTGGCAATTAATACGCTTTTCATACTGCAGATCCTATCTGGCGTAACTTGTGCCAAGAGTGCCCTAGGGATGTGACCATCTCAAAAAGAACAGGCATGCTCAACCCAATTACACCTGTTGCATCCCCTTCAATTCTTGAAATAAATGGTGATCCAATTCCATCCAGAGTTGCACCGCCCGCAACTTGAAGAGGCTCACCTGTTTTTATGTAAGCCTTAAGTTCTTCATCGCTAATATCTGCGAAGGTAATTTTAGTTGTCGAAACTCTTTCAGCGATTGCTCCATTTGAAGCATCAATCACAACTTGCCCGGTATATAAAGTTCCACTTTTGTTTCGGTATGAATTCCAGAGCGAAAAAGCTTCATCGGATGTTGCTGGCTTTCCAATGTTTTTACCTTCAAACTCAAGGGTCGAGTCAGCGCCAATTATTAATAGATCTCCATTGAGATGTGAAGCAACAGCCTGAGCTTTGGCCTTTGCTAAGGCAACAACCATTTGAATTGGAGGCAAATTTAAGAATTCAGGCAACTCCTCATCAACGCCACTTACTTTTACTTCAGCAAAAATTCCCGCACTTTTTAATA
>Ga0209297_1000462_pt1 | contig 26240 bp, 29 predicted proteins | sample S_130805_MF_Meta_FD_187322 | JGI IMG/M metagenome (GOLD analysis project Ga0209297, IMG submission 187322) | Freshwater microbial communities from Lake Simoncouche, Canada to study carbon cycling - S_130805_MF_MetaG (SPAdes) (version 2) | ecosystem: Environmental > Aquatic > Freshwater > Lake ...
TTGTTCTTGGAGTTGATTTAGTAAAAAACAATATATATAGCCCAAATCATGGAGCTTATGCGCGATTATTGCGAGAGAGAAAGCGGTTCTTTATAAATATGAAGAATAATAATAATATGCATTTTCCTGACATGGTATTTGCGGTTGGCGATTGTTGCAAATCAATAAAGAGTGGCGAATGTTCTATTAACGACGACCCGTCAATGAATGACGAAGAAAGTTATAATATATTAAAAATGGTATTTAACAGAGGTAATAGGAAGAATGATACTCAATATAATAAAATTATAGGTAGAGCTGTCAATGGGTTTGATGTGTGTTCTTGTATGTTTGGCATTCACTATTTCTTTAAAAATGAGGATACATTAGATGGGTTTTTATCTAACGTTAGTCAATTATTAAATGACGGTGGTGTATTTTTCTGTACATTTATGGATGGTAAAAGCATCGAGGATGATATAGAAGCGAATGGTGGTGATAAGATTGAAGGTTTTAAAAAATTATCAATGAGAAAAGAGGATAGAGGGGAACCTATATGGGCGATATTAAGATGTTATGATAAAGAAGAAGTATCATACTATAATAAGCAAATAAATGTATTTATTGAGACAACAAGTAAATTAATCCCTGAATATCTTGTATCATATAAGTTTTTAACAGAAAAATGCAAGGAGTTTGACTTGAATATCAAGGAAAGCGAAATGTTTTCTGAAACATTTAATAAATTTAAAAGTAATTTGCAAGAATTAAGTGAAACTAAAGAGAACCTCTATAAATCGATTATAGAGCTTGACAAAGATGAAAACAAGGACCTCAAAAGATTTAGTTCATTTAATAGATGGTGTATATTTGAAAAGACAAACTAAAAATTAATGCAAAGCAACGTAAAGCAAATACTATTTAATATATAAAGAAAGTTTATTTTATTAATATATATATTATTAATGATATTATTTTATAGTGTTTATTGCAATCATTGTAAAATGTTATTGGAGCATATTAAACGATACGATAAGGAGAAAATAATTAAACTTGTTTCTGTAGATGATTTGCGTAGTAAAAATATTAAAATCGAGACTAAAATTCATTCTGTTCCTGCATTTATGATATTACCAAGCAAAGAATTATTATTTGGTAAAGCGGTATTTGATCATCTATTATTACCTGGGCGAGGTATTTTGACAACTACGCAAAATACAAGAATGGATAAAACTGGTATATCCGGTGCAGTAGGAGGAAATTCAAGTGATACAGCAGAAAATAACATAATACCATTAACTAATACAAGTGAAAATGATGATGGACCACTTGCTTTCACATTAAACGCAACATCTTTTTCTGATAATTTTTCCATAATTGAAGATGAAACAAAGGAGTTAAATGACAAAAACTATAAATGGGATTTTATAACAAATGATAATAATATTAGCGATGGAGTAAAAAATATTAATAGTGATGACATATCAACATCTACGAATATTAAAAATGAAAAAAAAAATCAATCTATTGAAGAATTACAAAAATTAAGAGATTCGCAAAAGTTCTAATAATATTATTTATATACACATATATATATTCAAAATATATATAAGGAATTATCATAATATATTTTTATAAAGGTATTAAATAAAATGTCATATCAATTTATATTTAATCAATATTATATTGATTTAATAAAGCGTATCAAGACGTCTGCGAAACATATGAAAGAGGATGAGAAAGGCGACGACTATGCATTAGGAAAGGGAATATTAAAGTCAATAAGAGAAAATTATATTACATTGGATAAATCATCTGATGAATATTTACTATATGTGAAAACTATTTCTGCTGATTTCTGGTCATCATATATTAATCTTGATGATATTAATTCAACGAATGATTGGTTTTTATCTGACGAAGTTAAGGATGTATGTATATACAAGAATATTCCTGTATCATCAATTCGAAAACTATTAAATGACGATTATCTATGTCATCATTTTTTCTCTGTATTTTATTTATTTATGGATGAATTAAGCGACGATGATGTAAAATTGTATGTATCTGTTCTCCAAGACACCAAGAATGAAGTAGGGTTAGATAATATTACTAATGAGTTGCATAAAAAGGTTATTGAAAGATTAAATGAATTGAAAACAAAGAAGAATAAGGATACTGGAGGAATTGATATGTCCCAGATGGAAGATACAATGCTTGGTAAACTTGCAAAAGAGATATTAGAAGATGTTGATGTTGAAAAACTACAAAAATCTATTGGAGATAATGGCGACATTCTAAAAGCAATTGGAGACCCTGATAGTGGATTTAGTGAACTCATTTCGAACGTAAGCAGAAAAATGGCAAATAAAATTTCAACTGGCGAATTAAAACAAGAGAACCTTCTTCAAGATGCAATGAAATTCGCTGCAACTATGCCAGGGTTATTTGGTGCTCCTAATAATCAGTCAGGTGCGAGAAATGGCGGAGGTGGAGGTGGCGAAACACGAAAAAACGAACCTGATGTGGCTTCAATGATGAATATGATGTCATCTATGATGAATAACAAAGAAGGAATGGATATGTTTAAGAATATGATGGGAAATATGAATAATCAAAAGGGAGGCTCTCGCCAAACTGTAAATAAACCTGCGCTTAAAAAATTGGCGACTGTTAATAAACTAAAATCAAAACTCGCAAAAAGAAGGGAAGCGCAAGAATAAGTAAATTAAGCTGAATGAGTAATTAAAATAATATAGATATTAGGATAAGAACAAAAAATAATGTTTTGGTTAGATAATTTAAATATTTTAACAATACCTGTATTAATTCCTGATATTAATATGACTTTTGAGGAAAAATTAAACTCTATAATAAGGGCATTATTATTTTTAGGAATTATTTTCACCCTGGTTTTTAATGATTCAAAATATATTTTATTTGTATTAATAATTATGATAATATCTATTATTATATATAATTATCAATATGAAAAGAATAAGCAAATAGAAAAATATTTAAATGAAAATAATCTTGATATTATAAATAATAAAAAATGTATTAAGCCAACAAAAGCGAACCCATTCATGAATTTAAATATATTAGAAAGCAAAAATAGTAAGTTCTCTGCATGTTCTATCGAAAACTCCAAAATAAACAAAAACATGAATAAATATTTTCACGATAATGTATTTAGAGAAACTGATGACCTATATAATAAATCATTATTACCGCGTCAATTTTATACTATGCCATCTACAACAATACCTAATGAACGCGAAAAATTAGGGGATTGGTTATATAATAATGGTGAATCATGCAAAGAAAACACAATACAATGTTTTGATAATATATATAATGACATACGTGCATCCACTCATTTATAAGGTATTTTATTTTTTCATAATGATATAAATATATTGTTTTATATATGATATATATATATTTAAATATAACATTTCAAATGTTTTTTGTTCCTATTGGTATTGATTGTGATGTTGCGAATTTTTTAAATAAATTTAATTTAAGGAAGATGTCCTTGCCATTTGATTGGAATGTTTCCTATAATGGTGTATCAAAATGCTTTGATTGTAATTTCGAACATTTTACTGAACCATTAAATGAAAGTAGGATTAATGAACAAGATATATATTTTCATCATGACTTCCTCGACAAAAATACATTTATCGCAGAAAAAGAAAAGTATAATAGAAGATGTTGTCGAATACTTACTATATTAAAAGAATGCGAGACAAAAGGCGAAGATGTATATTTCATTCGCAAGGGTCATTTGAGAATGCATCATAGTGAACAGAACGGAAAATATGAAGATATTAAAAGTGATATTGATGATGCTGAAAGTTTAAATAAGGTATTGTGCGATAAATATCCGCAATTAAAATTTAAAATTATTTTAATATTAGGTTGCGGTGCCTGCTTTAACAAGGATATTATTTACAAAAGCCAATCAGACAATATTGATATACACAATTGTTTTTGCAACTCCGATAAATACGATGATAGAATAAAATTGTTTGAAAATTGTTTATTAGATGCATTATCCGTAAATATTAAAAATTGTTTGCGGGTATAACAGAAACCTTCCTTGCTTTTGCATGCCCTTGCTTATATTTTTTTTTTGCTTTATTTGCTTGTGCAAAGGCCTTCTTTTTATGGTCGCAACCATCATAGATTATTTTATAATCAATTGCAGCAGCTTTTCCCGCAGTTAATACGCTTGCTAATCTTGCCAACCCCCATGATTGTGGCGTTTGGTTAGGTCTCGAACCGGACGAATAATATGCACCTTCGCCTTTCTTAACAATTTTTTGTAATGCTTCCAATTTGCAACCAGTTTTTAATGCTAATTCTTTGGTTGGTGCGATGTTTTTAACATTATACATTTTACGCGCTTTCAAAATATGTGGTGATTTTTTATTACTAAATGATGCAAGATGCTCGCGGTTATAGTATATTCCTTTCTTATATAGTTTTTTAGATTTCTCTAAAAGTTTTACTTGCTTTATTTTATCATTTTTTGCCAACATCTTTGGAACATATCTTGCCGGAAGTTTTATTTGTTTAATTTGTCCCATTCTATATATATATAAATAAAAATTGATAGGGTTGTTTCAAAATTATATTAAGGAATGAACAAACAAACGACTATTCTACCAACAAACGTATCAACGAAACTGATGCTTAATAACGATTATGTATGTCCTTGCGGTGGAGGACAATCTTGTATTGTGGATAGACGCACACTTAATGACTGGGTTCACGAAGATGATTTGTTCTTAAAAAATAAGTTGCCTTTGAGGAAACACTGTTTCCAGCAGTTTACCAATAAGCAGTTGAAGGTGTTGAATAATTTTGCGAATAACGATAGTTTATGTTAGAATATTACTGGTGTATTACTGGTATTACTGGTAAAAATACATACAGATGCAATATATATAAATAATATGTAATAAATATTATATATAATGAAAAAGTCTACAACAATAACCTATAATATAGAAACTGACGGAGGAATTTCAACAAGCGAATTAGAATACAAGGATTATGTTAAGAATGAAAAAGGCGAAGAGAACCTATTGCATTACAAGGTAAAGAATTGCAATAGTGTTAATATTAAGGGAAGCGAGGAGATAAAAGCATTAGGAGAGATTGACCAAAAGAATGATATTATAGTATTGAATGAATCGTTCAATAAAATTTATAAGTTAGACAACAAAATAGATGAAACTATCGGAATAAGTAAAAATAATGATGATTGGAAAATAAAAGAATATAAGAACCATATACTAGACAAAGAATATAATCAGGGATATAATGATATTAAGTTTGATATAAATTACGATTTATTGCAAAAATGTGAAAAAAATTATATTAAAGAATAATATATAATTTTTTTATTTATTATTTACAAATAGATAATGAATAATAATAAGTTTGACGCATCAACAAGTATATGTTCAGATGATTGTTGGAAAACTTCAAAAGAGCTACATAATAGTAAAATATCCGAATATAATTTGCTACCTAATAATTTCGTAGATTGTGAAAATCCAAATGTTAGAATGACGGACGGATATTTGGAACACCCTAATTTACGAGGACGACCGGGATATGGTTTTGCCGATGATTGTCTTATAGATAATGATTCGATGCTTCGTAATAATCCCGAAACACTTACACGTGACCGTTGTAGAATACAATTAAATAATCGAATATTTACTTCTGGACCAAACCTTCGCTGTGGAGCAACAAATATAGGCGAGGAATTAAACTTGATAGGAGGAACAGATACTAATCCGTTTCAATGCAAAAAACAAATAATGGAAAAAGAGATGAATAACTTCATGCCATTATTAGATTTTGTCAAAGATGTTCAAGACCCTAAAAATATAGTTCCAGTATGGACGAATGGAGGCGAAGATACGCGTTCTTATATACATCGCGCAGAATTTAATAAAAAATGTAATTGGGTAGGGCGTAATAAAAATGTTTCTGTATAATAAAAAAATATTATATAATAGAAGATAATATGAGTTTTAATAGAACAACATACGATACTTGTTCTTATAAGCAAGAACTGCAAGAAAACGTAAGTACATTAAGTTATGTTCTTTCCCCGTATAGATATGAGCATATAAATAAATGCAGACATCAATTAGGATTTATTGGCGGAACTGCTGTTTCGCACGTTCAAGGAAATTTAGTAGATTTAGATAGTGAATTACGAGGACAGACCCGAATTATTTCTAAATGCGGTACAAATCAATATGTTCCCACAAATGATGGGATTATCAAAAACGATAAGACCCCTCCTATTGATACAACGATGCTTCATCTTCCCGCTTGTCAATCAATAATGTATAGAGAGGTCCCTTTACCGCCACATATTAATTATAATAAATGTAGTTAATATATTATTTTATTTTTTTTATTTTAGCATAAATTACCTAAATAATTTACAAAAAAGAACCATATTAAATATAATGGTCCTAACAGAAATGCGATTAGTGCAAATAATAATTTAACGAAAATATTATTATCTATTACCACCCAGTTGCAAGTAAAAGAAAGATATGCTGCGAATATAGATATTATTAGTGTCAAAATATATAATAATACTATGCAAATATTATCCATAATACCCCACCGATAATAATAATTTGCGTTATATCCTAACATAATAAGATACAAGGCGCTAATAATATCGTATTTTACTACCTCATTTTCTTCAGCGTCGTTGCCTTTATTATCATTATTAAATCCTTCATTGTTAAAAAATGGATTCGCAAATAATGGTATTATAAGAAGCATATCTATTTATTTATGTATAAAATAATATATTATTTTATTAGATATGAACCAATATATAGATACAAGGTTAAATTATGATAATTGTAGTTACAAGGAGCAATTAAAAAGAGCGGTAGGACCTGGATTATATCAACTCGAAACGCCCTATAATGATTGTCGTGAATGTTTCCAGGATGTTCCAAATGACCCCGCGTTAATATACCAAAGTTATGGACAAAATACTTGTAGTATGAAAAAAGCTGTAGATGATTCAAGCGAACTTCTTGGTTTAAATTATAAAAATACTAAATGTAATGCTAATGAATATTTACCTGGCAAGTATCAACCTACCGGGTGCAATATTAAAGGCGCTGATAAACCTCGTTCTTGTATAGTACCGAGAGAAGATACTCGTTTATCTAACCCTCCGTGTACCTTAAAAGAAACCGGAATTAATCGATGGGAATGGTTGTGCTTTGACCCGCAAGCGCGAGCAATTGAAGCATTCGATAGAGTTCCGGTAAATTATAGAATGGTTGCAAAAGATAATCATATTCCATGCATAGAAATGCCGGAAGACCAATCCGTATTTTTTCCAAAGAATAATTCTAAAATAATTCCAGATTTAGAAGAATGGAACAATAACAAAACCGATAATATATCTTATTCACCTGGGTATCCTTATGGATCAATGTATCCCAGTGTAAAATGCAAGAATTAATTTTATTTAATTCATTTAAAAATAATATGTATTTGTATATTTGTATTAATATGTATTAATATACATTAATGATTATCTATTATATAATAAATTATTTTTCCCATACTTCATAAAAAAAGTTATAGCATGGTCCGAACCCTCCATCTTTGTAATAAACGCGATTAAAATCAAACCTTTTGAATTCTTCATCGACAAACAGCTTATGTTCAATCAGATGAAAATCATTTTCAATAATAATCTTTTTAAAGTGTTGCAGAAAGTCCGGTTCATCCTTGAGTATATAATACAAAGCTCCTTCGCAATCTACAACTAATGTATCAAACGGTACATTATATTTGCTTTTAATTTCATCCCAAGTAATCGTTTTAATCTTTTGCCAAAACATCTTTTCATGCTCGGTCATCATATCAACAGGTTTTGTATCCCAGTGCGATTGATACAATACGCTTTTAGATATTGCGCAATCTTCGATATTAAAGTTTAAATTATTTAGAACGCGATTTTCATTCAACAAATTTGCAGTATGCGGGTCAGATTCAAAAACAGTCAAGTTTTTACTGTCCTTTAAAAGTGATGCAATTATACAAGAATTGCGTCCAATATTACCACCAATTTCAAGAACAATGTCGTCGGGTTTAATATACATTGCTGCCATTACTTGCTCGGGGTATTCTTCGCTAAAATTACCATAATTAAGCTTTAACTTATTATGCAGTGTATTTAATATTAATGTGATGTTATTCATATCAATTTAATAATATTAATCAATAAACTCTTATATAATTTCGGAAGATAATTCAATGTCCCTAATATCTTTCATATACATAATAATATTTACTATTTTTTTTCCTATATTCATTAGAGGTTAATAATGGATTTATATTCTAATGACAATGACATTCCATCTATGAATAATATTTACAGTTCAAAATATTGGGACAAAGTAAAGGATGATGAGCAGAAACGAAGCGATAATTTATATAAATTATCTAAAAACCCATATCAAACTGGTATAGTTGCAAAACCGGCATACGCTGATATGTTTTCAAGAATTGATGCGAAAGATGATATATCTGGTATGAATGAAAATGATAATTATGTATCATCATTAACCGGAGAAAAAATGAATAAGGGTGATTTTTCACATAATAATATGACCCCTTTTTTACGCAAAAATGTAACACAAAATACTAATATAGAAAATATGACTTCTATTCTTGATAATAAAACGGGGAATAATAGTTTGTGGCAAAATAAGAAAGAGGTCCCGTGCTTATTTAAACCGGAAATGAACTCTGGAGGAAATATATGTGGTATGAAAAACAATGATGATTTCTTAAAATCAAGAATAAATAATTCTTCGCGTGTTAATAATTTTTTCCCTATTGAAAAAATTAGAGTGGGCCCTGGAATTAATAAGGGCTTTGACGCTGCTCCATCTGGTGGATTTCATCAAATTGATACAGCCGATTATGCAAAACCTCGTAATTTAGATGAATTGAGAAGTAAAATTAATCAAAAGCAAACATATTTTGAAATTCCTATGCAAGCGCCACCAAAAGGCATTGAACAACGTGCCGTAATAACCCCTTTTGCAAAAAACAGACCTGATACAAATTATGAAGTAACTCCTGACATGTGGTTAAAAACCACTGGCGCAATGACAAAGGCACAACAACGTCCTTCGCAAAATGTAAGACCTACCGCTCGCCCAGAGTTTCATATCGAATACAAAGGTTCCGCAAAATATAGTGAAAGTTCCCCTGGACAAGGTGAATGTAATGATTATGGTAAGAGTAAAATAATGATATATGATAATGAACGTATTACAACAGGCGCTCGTACAGTAATAACAAATGCATCATCTATTGTTAAAGCATTAGTTGCTCCTATTATGGATGCAATTAAGTTTTCTATGAAAGAATATACTGTGGAGTCGGTAAGAGCGGTAGGTAATCCAAGTATCCAAATACCAAGTAAAGCAACTATATATGACCCTGATAATCATATAATGAAAACAACAGTCAAAGAAACAACAATCCATGATAGTGAATTAATCAATTTATCCGGAAATAAGGAGACTTACTCGACTTTAAATGACACCGCAAAAACTACTGTGAAAGAAACTACAATACATGATAGTGAAATAATTAATTTATCAGGCAACAAAGAAACTTATTCAGCTTTAAATGATACTGCAAAAACGACGGTGAAAGAAACCATGATACACGATACTACTATATCAAATATGAAAGGAGACAAGGATGCCGGATACATAGTATTTGAAGACAATGATGCAAAAAAAACGTTGAGACAAACCATGCCAAAAATAGATAGTATCCGCAATATTGGCGGTACAACCTACAAGGTTACATTATATAACCCCGATAGTGTCGCAAAAACAACATTAAAAGAAACTATGATTAAAGGAAAATCCGAATATGGATTTTTAGGTGGAATTTTAGAAGGTTTAATGGGTGGATATTTATCTACAAATGTAGAACTCAAAAATACCCACAAACAATTCTTATCAGACACGAACGAATATGGAATTGCCGGTTCTGGTACAGACTTCCGTCAAACAGATAGAACTGCAGATGAAAACGCAGAAATTGATGGAACACGCGAAGGAATAATGATAGGTGCCGGATATACACCGAACCCTGGAAATATGAATATTAATTCAGACCCTTCTGAAATTGATATGGTTACAAAGAAACCATATGAAGATAGTATTGCTTCAAGAGATACAGGAAATATAGGAATGATTTATCAACCAACCCCTATATTTGATAATTGTAGTATTACAAAGATGCCAGATAAATCAAATGCATACTCTAACAGATTAGATGCAGATTTATTAGAATCCATTAATACTAACGAATATGCCATTCAAATAAATCCTATCAAAAAAGGTTGCAAAGTTTGATAAAAAATAAACATTAAAAATGATATAAGAATATACTATATTATATAGTATGTAGTGGAAATAAGAATTAATATCCACTACCAAAGTTCGCGTGGCCTAATCGGTTAGGGCGTCGCTCTTATGAAGCGAAGATTCTGGGTTCAAGTCCCAGCGTGAACATATTATTTTTAATATATAAATATAAATTCATTAATATATTTATATAAATCCGTGCATAGATAATGAATAAAATTGCATTTTTATTTTTGATATATGATGTTATAAATCACGAGAACATATGGTTTAATTTCTTTAGTGGAATAAGTAAAAATAAATACAACATATATATTCATTATAAAACGAATGATAAATTAGATTATTTTGAAGATTACAAAATAAATAATACTTTGAATATAAATACGAGATATGCAGATATATCTATTGTGAAAGCACAAAATATCCTTATTAAGGAAGCTTTAAAGGACAAAGGCAATAAACATTTTGTATTTTTATCTGGTTCTTGCATACCGTTAAAATCTTTTAATTATATATATAATTATCTTGATTCTAAATATTCATATTTTCATATTGCAGACCCAGACGATTGTTTTCCAGATTGCGAAGTTGCCTTGCAATATATTCCAAAAATGCATATTAATAAAGCTTCGCAATGGTGTATTCTTAATAGACATCATAGTGAATTATTAGTAAAAGGCGCTGATGATTATTTGTTATGGTTCAAAGATACTTATGCACCAGATGAATTATGCTATATATCTTATTTATCATATATTTTTAAAGATAGATTGTATGATGAAATAATATCAACATCATATGCTTCACCCCCAGAAGTTGCAACTACCTTTGCAAATTGGGAGGATATGAATTATAAATACGCGTCTGAAAGAGAACTGAAAAACTATAAAAATATTAGCGAAGATGAATTAGAACATTTATTAAGAAGTAAAAGTTTATTTGGAAGAAAATTTAAACAGTCTTGTTATTATTCTCTAAATAAAAGGTTTTATTATGATATAATTCTTGGCAAAGACACAAAATAGCTTTGTTTCTAATTTATTTAAAAATGATATATATTTATATTTACTTATTATAATAAGTTTAAAACTAATAAATGGATATTGATAATAAACTTGTTAAAGATATTCCTACTAACAAAATAGATATTCCTAAACCGATTTTAAAGTGGGTAGGAGGAAAAACCCAAATAATAGATAAACTTATTATGGATTTCCCCGTTCATATAAATAATTATCGTGAAGCCTTTTTAGGTGGAGGTAGTGTTTTATTTGCTCTATTATCTTATGTTAAAAATGGAATTATAAAAATAGATGGTAATATTTTTGCATATGATTTAAATGAACCATTAATTAATATTTATATAAATATTCAAAAACGTCATATCGAATTATATGATACTCTGCAAACAATTATTGCAGATTTTAATAATTGCGGGATGGGTGAAATTAATAGAACACCAGCGAATATTGAAGAAGCAAAAAAAGCAAAAGAAAATTACTATTATTGGATACGAAGCGAATATAACAAATTATGCTCTCTTGATAAAAATAATATATTGGGTTCAGCAATGTTTATATTCCTAAATAAAACTTGCTTTAGAGGTGTATTTAGAGTAGGACCAAACGGATTTAATGTTCCATATGGGCACTATAACAATCCTGAAATTATAAATAAACAACATTTAGATGAAATACATAATTTATTACAAAATGTAATATTTGAATGCTGTGATTTTCATATAACGCTTGCAAATGTGCAACATAATGATTTTGTATATCTCGACCCTCCGTATGCTCCGGAAACAAATACTTCATTTGTAGGATATACTCCAAGCGGGTTTAATATTGAAAATCATAAAAGTTTATTTAATTTAATACACAATCTAACTTATGCAAATAATAATATTAATATAATGTTAAGTAATGCTGATGTAAGTTTGGTACGTGGTAATTTTACAAATGAAAAATATAAAACATTAACAATTTTATGCAAAAGGTCTATTAATTCAAAAAATCCAGGTGCAAAGGTAAACGAGGTTATTATTAGGAATTATTGAATATTATTTCATTACAATGTGCCCTTTTCGGGGACCATCTAAAAATTTAATCTTATTAATAATTTTTCTCCGTATAAGCGCTTGTAATCTTCGAACCTTATCACTTGAGTAATTTTTAGATATATTTACGTAGTTGATATTTTCGCGTAGGTGACTGAACAGGCATATATCTACATATATAATATATGAATAATTTCCATCAAGATTGGGAACCTGTTGTAATTCGGAGTAAAAATTATGCACTCGCAAAAAATAAAGAAGCCCATGACGCAAATAATAAACCGATGGGTAATAAGGAATTTCAAAGATTAAACAACGAAGAAATTCCTGCATTAAAAAAAATAACACATACGCGAGCGCAGGCAATTTCTAATGCAAGAAATGCAATTAAATTAACTCAAAAAGATTTAGCAAATAAATTAGGAATTAATGAAAAAATTATAAAAGAATATGAAAATTGTTCGGTTATAAACTTTGATCCTAACCTATATAAACGCATATTGAAAGTTCTAAATGTCGACCCTAAATTATATATTTAATCAATTAATCACTGTCATCTCTAAAAAATTTATAGGAGGCATGTTTGAAGAAAGTTCTCGCTGTTTAGATAATGACATTGATAATGACCTTGATGCAATAATAGGTGGCAGATTTTCATATGGTGGGTTTTCTAATGGTGATGACCTTCGAATAAGAGGTGTGTGTGGAAACATGGGTGTAAGTGGTTACAGCTTTTTATTATTTATTTTGTGGTTTCAAACGACTGAGAAGGGTTTTCACCGTTCCTCGCGTTTGATACACATGGTCTAAAGCACTCTGTGGGATTGCTAATGGTTGGTTTTGCGGATTACGGATAATGGATAACATACTCCGTCTGTCTTTTAATGGCGATGGCGGCGATGGCTTTACATAGTCTGGGTCTTGTGGGTATTTTGGGTGTTGCAGACGATGGATAAGCCTTTGCATACTTTCACTCGGTGGTGGTTTTATAGGATCTTTGCCACCTCCTTTTTTAAGTGGCATTTTTGAAGAGGATTTGACACCTTCTTTTTTAAGTGGCTTTTTTGAAGAGGATTTGACACCTCCTTTTTTAAGTGGCTTTTTTGAAGAGGATTTGACATCTCCTTTTTTAAGTGGCATATCTATATCTATATCTATTATATATGAATATATAAATATATGAATATATAAATATATGAATATATATATAATAAATATGAATAATTTCCATCAAGATTGGGAGCCTGTCGTAATTAGGAGTAAAAATTTTGCAAATGCAAAAAATAAAGAAGTTCATGTTGCAAATAATAAACCGATGGGTAATAAGGAATTTCAAAGATTAAACAACGAAGAAATTCCTGCATTAAAAAAAATAACACACGCGCGGGCACAGGTAATTTCTAATGCAAGAAATGCAATTAAATTAACTCAAAAAGATTTAGCAAATAAATTAGGAATTAATGAAAAAATTATAAAAGAATATGAAAATTGTTCGGTTATAAACTTTGATCCTAACCTATATAAACGCATATTGAAGGTTCTAAATGTCGACCCTAAATTATATATATAATCAAGTAATCAATATTATTCACTGCCGTTACTGCCGTTACTACCGTTTGAACATTCAGAAGATGATATAGATGAAGCGTCAGAACATGTATCACTCTTTGAACCACCACTGTTATATGGTTCAAACCCCATTTTCATAGGGTCAGAAGTATTTCTCAAAATACTGGGGTTTATATTTGTTTTTTTAATTTCATATGAATTATGTTCATTGTCAAATATACCAATAGAAGAAAATATATCTGCGTCATCTCCGAATGCCATATAAATTATAAAGAATACTATTGATAATATCACTATGTATATCATAATATTATTTGCAGTAAATAAATCCTTATTAATATCATAAGGCTGTACGTCATTATCTCTATTTATACTATCAATATATTGGTATATGCCAAAAATTACAGAGGTTATAACTATTGAATATAATAATAATATATACATATCTATATATATTTTTCTATATTTCTTATATTGAATACAACGCACGATTTATATATATTCAGCAATGGGTTAAAAACTGAATTTATCATCGCGTTCCTTCTTTTTGATTTGCTTCTTTACAAAACAATTGTTAATAAAATCTATAATATCTTTGGGTTCTTTGCCTACTTTTTCAACCCCCTTTTTCTCTTTCTTCATATTTTTAATATTATTTTTAAGTTCTTTGATTTCTTCTTTGGTTAAACCTAATGTCTTGTCATTTAATTTATTTTCATATTCTTGTATATCTTTGTTTATTTTACTTACATTAGCGCCATTATTAACTTGTCTGTCAACATCAATTAATACATCTTTAATTACAGGATAGGCAAATTGACTACGGTCATTCATCCTATCTATGTAGCTTACTAATCCAGTAATTCTATTAATGAACTCTTGTGAACCTTTGTCTGTAAATATTCCATTTTCATTGCAATACATCGTTTTAAATCTTTCAAAATCTTCTGGAAATCGCTCGTAATCTTCTAATAATAAATTAAGTATTTTAACCGAACTCATATGGTCGTCAGTTATGGGTGTTGCAGTCATAAGAAGTAATTTAAGCGAATCTTTGCCAGATACTTTGTATGAGTTTTGTATCATGTTTTGAAGAACTTCGGGGTTTGGTTTTTCTAATGTTGAAAGTGATGAGCTGTATATTTTGTGTATTTCATCAATAACTATTAGCGTCTTTCTAAAAGGGTCTTGAGCGCCATTTAATGCAACCATTTGCTTGTAATATTTATTTTTACCTTTGATTAAATTCGTAAATTGCTTATAAGATAATGGTTGTAGCCAATTTTTACCCAAAAACTCCATGCGTTTCGCTTTTGTCGATGGTAAAATTTCGCCATTTTTAAGACGCTCTTGTATTATTACATTACATACATCTGTAAACATGTTTTTCCATATATCCTCTTTTAATGTATGTCTCGTAACCCATAATATCTTGTATCCTTCCCTATCAAATGTATTCGTTGCAGTTGAAATTGCCGTGCAAGTTTTTCCAGAACCAACGCTGTGAAACAAAAACATACCTTTGTAAGGTGATTGAGGGGTTAAAAACTTTTGAACAAAATTTTGCGTATTCGAAAATGTCACAAGCTTATAGTCATTCTTTTCTTTAACAGGAACATCATCATCTATAACTTCGGCAATACATTTATTTTTAACATCGATTGCATCCCATTTGTAAGGGGCAAAATGTTTTTCAACATATTTATATAATTCAATATTGCTTAACTTTGTTTTAGGAGGTTCAGGTTCAAATACAGGCTTTTTCTGTATTAACTTGCTTTTATATTCATAAATAAATTTCAAAGCATCTGTATAATTCTTGTCATTAATTAAGTTTACCTTCTTATAATAATTCAGATTTTCAATAATTTTATCTCCATATAATTTTAGAAATTTTATTGGGTTCATCCAAATTTTATTTATTGCATCGCAAAAGTTTTGGCTCTTGTCAATTATATTACATAATAATGGTTTAGGATGTTTCTCATTTAAATATTTAAGTAAATCCTTGTCTCTAATATAATTATTAACTTTGTTTTTTTCACTTCCCATATATAATTTTTTATTCTTTACTTTAATACTATCAACCTGTGTATCAATCTTGTCAATAACAAATACTGCTGCAATAATAAGTAATGCATTGGCTGACGGGAAATCTTCAAGAGGTCCTTGGCACTTTTTACGACAATTTATTACCATATCATTTGTATATATTTTGCCACGTATGTTGTTAACTATCTCAATATGGTCAGGGCGTTTAGGTTTAATAAACTTACTTGCATTTTTTGCAACTATTAAATCATAAAAGCGATTATTCTTTTCTCCAAGCAGATGAAGATTTTCAGTAAGAGAAGCATCCGCCGCGGATGCAATTATAATGGCTTCGATTTCAGCAATAAAATTAAATGCGCTAATATTTGTTGCGCTGTGTTTGAGATATAAATCATGGATGGTTGTATCATTATCGTATTTTATATTGTATCTATAAATATGTAGAGGCCATCCTACATCTGGAATGAATGGTAATCCAGATTGTCCGCAATATCGAGTACCTCTTCCGATGACCTGCGTATATTCAGCCTTTGTCACTAACGGCTCTAAAATATGCATGTATTTAACATCAAATACATCAAGACCTTCCTTATATCCTGAATCTAATATAATTATTCGCATATTCTCGCCATTAATATTTGACGGTCTTTCATTCATATACAACATCATTTTCTTCTTTAATCCGGTTGAGATTGGTTTTTGATAAACGGTTGATGTTGTTAGAAGCCCAAATGTTTTATTTTTATCTGGAATATCTTGTCTTAAAGCAAACTTGTTTGAATATACAAGCGAGAAATCATTTGCAATCAAAGATGACGCAACCATTTTTGCGCCATATACACCGGATACATCACTGTATATTATATGTTTATAATATTTATTATCAATCTCCATATCTTGTTCGTCGAGTTTATTAATCCTTTTAATCATCTCATCTATTTTAGGCGATAATAGATGTAAATCTTTTAATACCACTTCTTTCTTAAACTTTGCCGAATCGAATTTATGTTCAGGTTTAACATTCGCCCAAGTTCCAGTATTGCGAATACAAAGTGCTTCGTTCGATTTCTTATTCATTAATAAGTTATATTCTATATTAATATAATATTAAAAGTATATATAAACAATTAAATATAAGCACATATAATAAAAATTATGCTTATTACTTTTGAAGATATTCAAAATATCTTGTCAGCAAAAAAAATAAAAATAAATGGTTGTTTACATGTAGGAGCTCACGAATGCGAAGAATTAAATCTCTATAATAATCTTGGTATTAAAACACAAGATATTGTATGGATTGAAGCTCATCCGAAATTAGTTGATATAATGAGGAAAAGAGAAATACCTGATTTGAATTTAATTCAAGCACTTATAACCGACAAGGATGATGAAGATGTTGTATTAAATGTTGCAAACAATTATCAATCTTCAAGTATATTAGAGTTCGGCACGCATTCCATCGAACATCCCGGAATTGTATATACTGACAAAGTATATCAAAAAAGCATAACAATTGATACATTATTTGAAAGAAACAATATTGACGCATCTAAATATGATTTTTGGAATTTTGATATTCAAGGAGCTGAATTATTGGCGCTAAAAGGCGCAACTAAATCTATCAAGCATGCAAAAGTTATATATTTAGAAGTTAATTCTGCTGAATTATATATAAGTTGTGCTTTAATTCACGAAATTGATGATTATTTGGCTCAATATAATTTCAAACGCATATTAACTAATATGACGCAACACAAATGGGGAGATGCAATTTATGTGAAATGTGTTGATGATAAAGAATTTTTATTACAATAGATATATTTAACGTTTATTCTTTATCAATATACATCTTCCAGTCTTCGGGTTTAGAATTTTGCCTTCGGGGCATTTTTTAGGAGACTTGACAGACGGCTTCTTATCTATCAAATGTTTATTCTTTATACATCTTCCAGTCTTCGGGTTTAGAACTTTGCCTTCGGGACATTTTTTAGGAGACTTGACAGACGGCTTCTTATCTATCAAATTTTTATTCTTTATACATCTCCCTGTCTTCGGGTTTAGAACTTTGCCTTCGGGGCATTTTTTAGGAGACTTGACATACGGCTTCTTATCTATCAAATTTTTATTCTTTATACATCTTCCAGTCTTCGGGTTTAGAACTTTGCCTTCGGGACATTTTTTAGGAGACTTGACAGACGGCTTCTTATCTATCAAATTTTTATTCTTTATACATCTCCCTGTCTTCGGGTTTAGAACTTTGCCTTCGGGGCATTTTTTAGGAGACTTTGTTGGTAATTTTACGACATTTGCATCTTTATCACTTGAAGTATAGGGTTTAGCATCTTTGCTAACATATATCAATATCCTTGACCCTTTGCTAAAATTGAAGCAGAGATCTTTAACTTTTAATTTCCTTTTTAATAATTCAGGTATACATTTTGTTGTATTTAAACAAAAATCATTATTTTTTATGATGTTCCAATCATACTTCATAAGTTCACAAGGAATATTTCTTGTTATATTTTTTGCCATTACTGGGTCCATGCTTGTTCTCGTCCAACCATTATAAACATATTTGTTTTTTTTACAGGTAATACCAGCAATTGCGTGTCCTGTTCTTTTATTTATATTCCAATTAGCCAATATTACCGCATCTAAATTATATTCCTTGCCATTATAAAATATTTGTTCGCGCATAGATTTTAATTGTTCCTTTGTATCACCTTCATTTATTTTATTAAATGACTGTATACATTCACTATCATTAAGATTAACAATTAATATTGGCGGTGCATACTTATTTTCTACGTTTTTATTTAATAATAGATTGGCAACATTTATATCAATCCTTATCTTCTTATTTATAATTGTATATATCATCGCATCATATTCTTCGTTTAAATGCGAATATGTCAAAGTATCATCCCTTGTATAATAATTAAATATTTTATAATCAACATTTAATAATTTATATAGTTTACCAATATAAAGCAAAGGAATAAATCCACCTGTAACTTTTTTAGGATCATATGGAAAAATCTTATTATTTTCCATATTTAAGTATGACAATATTTTAATGAACGTATCATCCCTAAATTTATTGTAATCATCGCTTTCTCTCCCATCTGTTTTTTTTAAGTATTTATCGTCAAGCACATGCTTTAACAAAGCAAATAGTGCTTTCTTATTATTCCAACTATTAGATGTTTCAAGTAATATTTTTCTACTACGCTGGCTGTAAAACATAGCAACAAATGTAGCCATAAACCAGCAAATTGGACCAACTTGTTTGGGTGTTAATATCCTCGAACATATATTATCATTTAGTGGCATATGAAAAACTATTCTTCTATTAAATATTTATAAAATATATATTATCTACGATTGCAAATTTACAAATCTACAAAACATATAAACATAATACCAGTAATGATAATAAATATATGTGCATACTCATAACATCTATTTATATTTTATATGTATTCTTCATTCATTTAATTGGTAATACTATTGTTATATCATTCGAATTACCATCAGTATTCAAAGAATGGCACTGTATAAACTTTGTAAAAAACATTGATACAAAAAAACCTTATCCATTTAGAATTGGTGATTTACCACTGATTTCTTGGTATGATAATAAATTCAATAAAACATATACAACTGTAAATATCTGTACTCATATGGGTTCTAAACTTGACAATGGTATAATTAATAATGGTTGTCTTGTATGTCCCTTTCACGGTATGCAGTATTCGGAAGAAAAATCATTCGGAAAAACTATGATATACCAAGATAAACTATGGTGGAGTTATGAACCATCAACATGTAAACCTCCTTCAACGCCATTTTATAATAACAAAGATTATTCAGCGACGAATATTTGTATTGACGTTGATGCAAACATTATTGATTGCGTTTTAAATACAATGGATGTAAATCATCCGCAAAATTATAATATGCTAATACCTCCTAAAAGGATTAAAATATTCAAGTATGTTGACAAAAACAAAGTAGGTGTATCCTTTAAGCACAAGGTATATATTAACAAAAACAAGGGAATAACTGAAAATATTAATTATTATAATATGTTCAAGTATCCATATAATACTTGGATAAGAACTACATTGCCTAATAAACAGCAATCAATTATGAATATTGATTTTACACCAATCGGTATTGATAAAACGCGATGGTTTATCACTATGAAAAATAATAAGGAGACAAGGAATATATTTACAAAACCGTTTATGTATTATTACGCAAATCAATACAGAGAATTGCTCAATAATAACCAAGCTTTACATACTGACCTCAAAAAATTAGTAATAAGACAGGATGTTTTGGCAAATGAAAATCATTTAGATGATATTTACAGAATGTTTGAAAAATATAAATATCCTGATAATAATATGGTTTGTAATTTATATAAATATCACAAGAAGAAATTATATGATAATGATAAAGAATTATAAATATAAAAATTGATACTCTGCGATTACTTAAATAAATAACAAATTAACTATACATTCAACAATGACAAATAAAATAGTTTCCTGTTTGATTGTTGCTTCAAGCTGTATCAATTATTCAATTGGTATTAATAAACCGCATATAATAAGATGTAATAGTTCTCCTAATCTTCGCCTCCTATATAATACTACTTCAACATCTCTCACAACAACAACATACGATGTAAACAATAATATTATATCATACGATGCATATAAATCTATAATTTATAATAAATACAAAAGGAACCTATATCTTCGTTCGAAAGAAAAATATACACTGGATGATGCAAAATAAATAATATAAGACTAATATTAGACTATATATATAAATATTTAAATGTATCAGACAAGCATTAGAAATAAAAAAAAAATAAGTCAATTTAACAAGGTTAGTAATAATAACTATAATATTGACAAAGAATACGAAGTATTTGCATATGTAATTAAATTATTGGGAAATTGCAGAGCTCTCGTATTATGCGATAATGGCAATGAAGCAATTGGTGTAATTAGAGGGTCAATGAGGAGGTTTAATAAACGTGTGTTAATAGAAACAGGTGATATTATTGCTGTTTCGATGAGAGATTATCAAAATAATAAGGTTGATATTGTTCATAAATATAATATGGAACAGTGCAAAATTCTTATTAATAACAAAGAGATTTCCGACACATTGATAAATGCATATAACAGGGTTAATATGAATACTATTAATAATGCAAATGATGCTAATATAATTTTTGATGATGTATCGGAAGTTGTATTAACAAAAAAAGAAGAAGACTATACAAATAGTATATTCGTGTTTAATAGCGAAGATGAAGATGATAATGAGGAAGACGACGAAAGTATATAGAGAGAAATAATTTAATTATCTTATTTTTTAATTTATTAACAATATATATAAATAAATTCTAATAAAAAAAACATATCTAAAATATAGAGATATATAATATTTTTTAATTAAAATGATATTTGATGACGAATATACTGGATTTAGTATTGCATATAGTAAGGATTTTTCTTCAATAAAAATAACAGGTTCTATTAAAAATATTAATTTATATAATAATGTGCTATTAATTGCACCGAACCCAATCGACCGTATGACAAATTATTCTGGTTCTGGGCTCCCTTTTCCAAATTATGAAATTGCTTTTGATAATACTCCAAACGTTCATAATATAGATAGTTCAGGATTATTTGACATATTTTTTAAATATCCAAATAGTTTCTATATACCTGATGGAATAAACTTAATTAAACCTTCAATCTATTTTGCTTTTACTGATAATAACAATAATTCGTTCCGTATTCAATATGAATTGCACGATATTAATGCTCTACGAACATTAGTTAACAGAGCTTCTCGAAAGGGCCCCGAGTTTTATGGAGCAAAAGATTATATTTTACCAATAGATAATGCGGAGAAGGTTATGTATGCATATGCTCGCGCAAAAATAGAGCATGATATTGGCTAATATGGTAATGTTAAACAACCCTATTATTTATTAGTAATAAATTTGTATTATTTTTTTGCGATATTTTAAAAAAATGATTATCAACTTTAAATTTATATAGTAAAGCCATAGATTGTTTTGAAATCAAATAATCTATTGTACTGCCAATCGCACATCGTTGAAGTTTGAGTTTAAGTATCTATCCGAAGTAGTTGCAAAGCAAAAGTTTGTGTTTTACGAAGAGTTTGAGAGAGACAATGACTGATAATGTCAAAATCACCTTCTCTACCGAGCGTATTAAATATATTGTATATGAAAATATTAAGAACCTCGTATTTGAAAACAAGGGGATTGTATATGGAGGTTTTGTTAGGGACTTCATTATTTGCGACCATTATAAAAGGTTATATAATCAAACAAATAGTTATAACACAAGTGCTTTCTGGAATAAATTAATTCATCCAGAAACAGCACCGCGCACTATTGTTGCAAATGATATTGATGTATGTATGTATTCTGACGAGGATGTTTTAAAATTTATTGCGGATTTGCAAAATCTGTTTTGTTTAGATGCTGGATTTGACAATATCACATCGTCGAATATTGTTGTTGATAGTACCATGAAATACTTTGGCGCACCTATAACAACACACCGAAAAATTAACTACAAAATTATTGTTGGTAAAATTCCTTATGTGTTTTGCGGTGTTGAACTATCATTTGATATTGATATAATAATACCTAAAAATAGTAATAATCAACCTCCTTTCTACAAAACAGATTTGCTGTCAAATATCTTTCTAATGAATAAAGAAGGCATTGTTATATCAAAGAATACAGGAACTATAATTGACAGGATGTGTCTACTGGATAAGCAGAAAATAACCCACCTAATTATGAAGGATATTGTGGAGTTTAAAACGCAATTTGCAATAAGGGATAAATGCTACTTTGACCATAATTCGGGGAGCTTTCTTTATAATTGCGAAGTATATCATCGTATTCACAAGATGATGTTTAGAACTTTCAAATGGAATATCACAAACCTTCCATTTGAAATATGCGATTTCCAAGCTAATAATTCCACAACTATTTGTGGTATTTGCTTGTCTAACTTTAAAAAGAAAAATAAAATAATAAAGATGTATAATGACAATTCGACAAAAACAGAAAAGGTATGCTCTATGGTGCATGATTATTGCCTATTTAAATATTTTGAGACCCAGATAGAAACAAGTAAGAATAACAAGATGAATAGTACAGATGAGTTTGAGTTCAGATGTCCTATGCGCAATATTATAAATTTCAAATTACATTCTGATAATATAACGGAAACTATCAACAACAAAATGAATGAATAAATTAGGGAGAGGTAAGCGATACCCCCCGTGTAAATTAGTCTTGTAGTCTTTGTTATTTGTTATAGGATATTTATATATTATTTTTTATTTATATAATATTTTATTTACAACACTTCCAAATGTATAACTTACTAATGATATTAATACTATTATTATTAAATTAGATATTTTTGATACATAAAAAATATCACAATGCTCCATGATATGCAGATATGCTTCGAATATCATTATTTTTACAAACATCCCAAGGATTATTTCAAACCCAAATAATAAACCAAGCAAGAAATTAACTATAATATGCAAAACTAAATATACCTTGTTTTCAATAATATTATTTGCATGGTTGGGATAAAAAAATATATCTATATCGTGTATATTAAATACACATCTTAATATTGTAAATGATATTGTTACTGTAAAAATCACAGTTAAATATATGTAAAAATATATTGAATTCATATTTATTCTATATTCTACTATGATATAAATAATATAAATAATGTTTACAAAATATAATATGATTTATATTTTGCATTTGGTATGTTTTTTTTATATATCAATTCAATATCTTTGTTGATATTATAATTAGAATAATAGAACAGAATATGATTTGATAATATATCCTTGACGAACACGTTTTTATAATATTCTTTTATTGTCCTCGATTTAATTGATAGTATTTTTTTAAGTATGTCCTTTGTTTTCACGATGTCCTTGTAAAATAACAATTGGTCTTTGTATTTGTCGTTATATGATGTTAAATTATTGAACTTTGCATTCTCAAATAAATATTTGAAATGTGTTTTTGCTTCCTTTATATGCATATCATTTATATCATAAGTTTTCAAAATCTCAATAAACTTTTCGATAAACAAAAGCATATTACCATTTTGACATTGCGATGATATATTATAATAGGACATCTTTGGATTATAATTATCAATATTAACAGATAATCTGATATTGTAAATTATTCCAAGTTCTTTGCGAAATATTTTGTAAAATATGCCACTATCAATATTAAATAGAATACGCCTAATATAATATGATAATATCAAATGTTCTTCGGAAAGGAATTCAATCATCTTTGATATTTGCAATATTATAGAGCTACTTGCAATTATATGATCATTCTTAATATTAACTATTTGCAAATTTTTATTTTTAATTATAAGCTCTGGATATACAAACCTGGATTTTTTCTTTTTTATAATGCCAAAATATTTTTTGACATTCTTTATAGTTTCATTGACCTTGCTCGAAGGGCACGTTATAGTTACAACTAAATTATCTGTATTTAAATGAGATTTAATGAATTGTGATATTCTCCTATTATCAAAATGTTTAATATATTTTATCTGCTTCTTGTAATCGGCAATATATGAATATTTGGAATATAAAAATTTGAATATATTGAAATTAAATTTGTAATTAGAATTGGATATCGAGGTCATTAATTCTTGGACAACTGCTCCCTTTTCCTTGATTTTAATATCATTTTCAATATAAAATTTATTAATGGTATTTGATAATATATCCATATAAAACTCTAAATCAACTGCAAGACCCGATATATATAGCTCCATTTCATAATCATAAACTGTTGCATTATGCACACCGCCTCTCTTATATATTTCATCACTAATATATGTGGCATCTTTGTATTTTTGTGATGTTAAACACGCCAATAAATGCTCGCAATAATGCGTTAAACCCATCTCGTCTTTCTTTTCTTGATAGCGCCCTAATAAAAAATTTGTTGATATATAAGTTAATTTTGTTTTTAACGGCACTATTATAACTCGAATACCATTTTTTAACTTTAATCTTTTTATATTTATGTCCATATATAGGTATATTATGAATAACTTATCTATATATTGTAGATATATTTACATATCCATAGGGAAACATAATTGAATATGATTTACAATCACATTTATATAAATGTAATATAATTCGTAATATTCTAATTCGATAGTACTATTAAACATATTGAATATTAAGTATAACTCTATAATTTTTGGTATATGCACAGTATATTTACAAAGATATGATAGAAATATTGTTGGAACAATAATTGACGTATATAATACAGGATTGTCCGTGTTATATTTTAAAAACATATGTGTAAATTGAAGCATATAAAGGAATTTATAAAAATAATAATCTCTTTTGAAAAGATTATTAATTTCACCATTATAATAGTATATTGCATCAAACCATTTCAAATAATGCACAAATGAACTGCCATATAAAAACACGGAATGATGAGTGTTTAGAGACATATAATATAAATAAATCAAGTATTGGATATTATTATTGCCAATATAGTATTCAAAATCGTGATATACTTTTGTAGATAATATCATAACATTTGCTATGTATTTTTTACAACCGCTATTTGGCACGATAGTAAATAAAAATAGGTCTCTAAATAATTTATTATACATTATTGAAAGCTTGCTTAAAATGAAACCAAATACCATTGCCCATTGAGGATATACGCAATAATGTATTTTTAAAATCACCCTATATTTATTACAATTATTACCGTGAATACCGTGAATACCGTGAATACCGTGAATACCGTGAATACCGTGAATACCGTGAATACAGTGAATACCGCCACATATGTTATTGCGAATTATTGGCGTTATATAATGGCATTCTCTATGGAAGTCAAACCCGACAACATCCCCTGTTTTTATTATATAGGTTTCAGGTATTATATTAAATACGGTCATAATATCTTTATTATCGTCGAG